>Ga0209066_10000328_pt1 | contig 70711 bp, 66 predicted proteins | sample All_14_2_FD_187198 | JGI IMG/M metagenome (GOLD analysis project Ga0209066, IMG submission 187198) | Freshwater microbial communities in response to fracking from Pennsylvania, USA - Allegheny Zone_MetaG_DW_15 (SPAdes) (version 2) ...
CGACTGCTGACGGGGGGAGACGGGCGGGACAGTGCCCGTAGCCGAGAGTACTCAGGATAAACCACCTCGTCCTGCCTGTCGTGTGCAGGGGCCGGCGGGGAGCATGGGCAGGGGTATAATCGCGCCCTTTCCGAACACTGACCGAACATCGTGAGCCAGCTCGACCAGGAACTCTCCCGCCGCCGCACTTTTGCGATCATTTCTCACCCCGACGCCGGTAAAACGACGCTGACCGAAAAGCTGCTGTGGTTCGGCGGCGCCATTCAGGTGGCCGGCGAAGTCCGCGCCCGCAAGGCGTCGCGCCACGCGACCTCGGACTGGATGGAGCTGGAAAAGCAGCGCGGCATCTCGGTGACTTCGTCGGTGATGCAGTTCCCCTACCGCGAGTGCATGATCAACCTGCTCGACACGCCGGGCCACGAGGACTTCTCCGAAGACACCTACCGCACGCTGACGGCCGTCGACTCGGCGACCATGGTGATCGACTCGGTGAATGGCGTCGAGGCGCAGACGATCAAACTGTTGAACGTCTGCCGCATGCGCGACACGCCGATCCTGACCTTCATCAACAAGCTCGACCGCGAAGGCAAGGAGCCGATCGACCTGCTCGACGAAATCGAGTCGGTGCTCGGCATCCAGTGCGCGCCGATCACCTGGCCGATTGGCATGGGCAAGCGTTTTCGCGGCGTTTATCACTTGTACGACGATGCCATCGCCTTTTTCGACCCCAAGGCCGAGAAGGGGACGGCGGAGATCATCCAGGGGCTGGATAACCCGCGTCTTGATGAATTGATCGGCAGCCAGGCCGATGAACTGCGGTCCGATATCGAATTGGTGCGCGGTGCCTCGCATGCCTTCGATGCCGCCGAATACCTGGCTGGCAAGCAATCGCCGGTGTTCTTCGGTTCTGCGGTCAACAACTTCGGCGTGCAAAGTTTGCTTGATGCCGTGGTTGAACTGTCGCCGGCGCCGATTGCCCGGCCGGCGGTGACCCGACAGGTGCAGCCGAACGAGTCGAAGTTCTCGGGTTTCGTGTTCAAGATCCAGGCCAATATGGACCCCAAGCATCGCGACCGCATCGCCTTCCTGCGCGTCTGTTCCGGTCGGTTTGACCGGGGCATGAAGGTCAAGCAGGTGGCCAGCGGCAAGACGCTGTCGATCAATAACGCGATTACCTTCATGGCGCGCGACCGGTCGACCACTGACGAAGCCTGGCCGGGCGACATCATCGGCATCCCCAATCACGGCACTATTCGCCTGGGGGAAACCTTTACCGAAGGCGAAGACCTGCGCTTCACCGGCATCCCGTCCTTCGCCCCGGAACACTTCCGCCTGGCGCGCATTGCCAATCCGCTCAAGATCAAGCAATTGCAAAAAGGCTTGCAGCAACTGGCGGAAGAGGGCGCGACCCAGTTGTTCCGACCGCTGGCCGGCACCGACCTGGTCCTCGGTGCGGTTGGTACGCTGCAGTTTGACGTGGTCGCCAGCCGGCTGGAAAACGAATACGGCGTGCAGGTCATTTTTGAGAGTTACAACTGTTCGACAGCACGCTGGATTCATGGCGATGCCGGCGAACTCAAGCAGTTGTCGGAGCGTTACAGCGCCAATGTCGCGCTCGACGGCGCCGACGACCCGGTTTATCTGGCCCCGAACAATGTGTACCTGAACATGGTCAAGGAAAAATATCCCAAGCTGCGTTTCGCCGAAGCGCGTGAGGTGGCGTAGGGCGGTCAGTGTTTGGTGATCCTACTTGCTAATGACAGCGTCTAAATTGAGGGCTTGTTGATGACGGTACGGGTACAGGAAGCAGATTTTGATGTCGGCGTGGCGTTGACCGCGTTACGTGCCGGCGATGCCCGGGTTGGCGCGCTGGCGAGTTTTCTGGGGCTGGTCCGTGATCTGAACGATGGTGCCAGCGTTTCCGAAATGACACTGGAGCATTACCCCGGCATGACCGAAAAGGCCCTGGAGGCCATTGTCGCCGAGGCTAAAGAGCGCTGGGATATCTACGATGCTTTGGTCATCCACCGGGTCGGGCCGCTCAAGCCTTGTGACCAGATTGTTCTGGTGGCGGTGACGAGCGCCCACCGCGGCGAAGCCTTCGTCGCCTGCGAGTTCATCATGGACTACCTGAAAACCAAAGCGCCGTTCTGGAAGCGGGAAGCGACACCCGCAGGTGCGCATTGGGTCGATGCTCGGGACAGCGACGATAGCGCTGCCGCGCGCTGGCAAAACCAGGGCTAAGGCAGCCTCACTACGCTGACGGCACCATGAAATGCCGGTAGGCGGCTTGGCCTGCTACCGGCAGTTTGTTGCGGTTTGCAAAACGATCAGGTTTTGAACTTGGCCACGGCCTGATGTAATTCGCTGGATAGTTGCTGCAGGCTACGTGCCGCATCGGCTGTATGGCGGACGGCGCGGGCGCTTTCTTCCGACATCTGGGCGATAGTTTCGAGTTGTTGGGCAATTTCGTTGCTGGCCATGCTTTGCTCGGAAATCGAGGCTGAAATGCCGTTGACCACGGAGGTCACGCGCTGGGCGCCATCGCGGATGCGGTTGATCGAATCTCCCGCCTGGTTGGCCAGGGTAACGCCATTGCCGACTTGCGAGACGCCAGCTTGCATGCTGGCGACAGCGCTGCGGGTTCCCCCTTGAATGCGGGTCACCATTTCGGCAATTTCGGTGGTCGACAGGCTGGTTCGTTCGGCCAGTTTGCGCACTTCATCGGCCACCACAGCAAAGCCACGGCCTTGTTCGCCGGCCCGGGCGGCTTCGATGGCGGCATTGAGGGCCAGCAGATTGGTCTGGTCGGCGATTTCGCGAATGGTATTGACGATGGATGTGATGCGGTCGGACTGGCGACCCAGTTCTTCGACAATCTCCGAGGAGGACTGGACGGCCTGCGAAATTTTCCGCATCTCGGTTGCCGCATTGTGGATGACGGCTGCACCTTCTTCCGAAATTTGACCGGCCTCGATTGAAATGCCATGGGCTTCGCCGGCATTTTCCTTGACCTGATCAATGCTGACCGCCATTTCTTCGACCGAAGCGGCCATCGATGACGCGGCATCGCTTTGCTGGCGAGCGCGGTCGGCAACTTCCTCGGAGGCGCCGAGCAATTGCCCTGCCGCATTGGCGACCTGTTCGGCGTTATTGACGATGGTGGAAATCATCTGGCGCAAGGTGTTCTGCATGATGCCGATATTGGCCAGCAAGCTGTCGTGATCGCCTTCGCCGTGATGGACGGGCGTTGACAGATCGCCAGCGGCGATACGCCGGGTAATGGCCGAAGCTTCTGCGGGATCACCGCCCAGGGTTCGAATGATGCCGCGCGACACCATGAACAGGGAAATCGCGATAAAGCCGCCGATGGCGAGGCCCCACAACAACAGCTTGACGGCGCTGCGCCAGAAGTGCGCATCGACGTCGTCAATGTAAATACCGGAGCCGATGACCCAGCCCCAGGGTTGGAAACCAGTGACATAGGAGATTTTGGGGACGCCTTCTTCAGCGCCCGGTTTGGGCCACAAGTAATCGACGAAGCCACTGCCTTGGGCCTTGACGATGGTGTTGAATTCGCGGAACAGGAACTTGCCGTTTTTATCCTTCAGTTGGTCGAGTTTCTGGCCGTTCAACTCCGGTTTGATCGGATGCATGACCATCAGATCGTCGAGGTCGTTGATCCAGAAATATTCGACCTTGTCGTAACGCATGTCGCGAATGACGGCCGCAGCGGCCAGGCGGGCATCGCTATCGCTCATCCGGCCGGCCAGCACTTCGCCATGGAAGTGTTGGGCAACGCCATGTGCCGCTTCGACCAGATTACGCACCTTGTTCTCGCGATCCTCCAGCATGCTGTGTTTGCCGTCGTAGAGCAGAACGGAAAAAAGCACCAGCAGCGCGCCGATGGTGGCTAAGGTCATCGCCGTCAGTTTGTTACGTAAGGTCATGGTTTCCTCCGTGTGCGAATAGCCCGATGCGTCGTTTTTTATTACTAAAGTAATAGACTCTTGGCGGTCATCGTAGCCGCAAGAATAGCCTGAATAACCCTCGGTTTGTTAAGTGAATACGGGTTTTTAGCGGGTCTGGGGATTGAAAATGACGTTTCCAGCCGCATCTCTGGTGGCAAGCGAATCATCCTTGGGGAGAGCAGCATGCGACTTGATAAATTGACCACCAAATTTCAGCAGGCCTTGGGGGACGCGCAAAGCCTGGCTAATGGCAACGACCAGCAATTCATCGAGCCGCAGCATCTGCTGCTGGCCTTGTTGCGCCAGGACGATGGCGGCACCACCTCTCTGTTAGCGCGGGCCGGCGTTAATGTGGCCGCCCTGGGCCGCGACCTTGAACAAGCCTTGACCCGTCTACCCAAGGTTGAGGGGCATGGCGGTGACGTGACGATTGGCCGCGATCTGACCAATTTGCTGAACCTGACCGACAAAGAAGCGCAGAAGCGCGGTGACCAGTTCATTGCCAGCGAAATGTTCCTGCTTGCCCTGTGCGACGACAAGAATGAAACCGGTCGCCTGGCCAAACAGCAGGGGCTGACGCGTAAGGCGATCGAAGCCGCGATCATGGCGGTGCGTGGCGGGCAGGGCGTCGATTCCCAGGAGGCCGAGGGCCAGCGCGAGTCGCTGAAGAAGTTCTGTATCGACCTGACCGAGCGCGCGGCACAGGGCAAGCTCGACCCGGTGATCGGCCGCGACGACGAAATCCGCCGCGCCATCCAGATCTTGCAACGGCGGACCAAGAACAACCCGGTGCTGATCGGCGAGCCGGGGGTCGGCAAGACCGCCATCGTCGAAGGCCTGGCGCAGCGCATCGTCAATGGCGAGGTGCCGGAAACGCTCAAGGGCAAGAAGGTGCTGGTCCTCGACATGGCCGGCCTGCTGGCCGGTGCCAAGTACCGCGGCGAGTTCGAGGAGCGACTGAAGGCGGTGTTGAAGGAAGTGGCCCAGGACGAAGGCCGCATCATTCTGTTTATCGACGAACTGCACACCATGGTCGGCGCCGGCAAGGCCGAAGGCGCCATCGACGCCGGCAACATGCTCAAGCCGGCCCTGGCCCGCGGCGAACTGCACTGCATCGGCGCCACCACGCTGGACGAATACCGCAAGTACATCGAGAAGGACGCCGCGCTTGAACGCCGCTTCCAGAAAGTGCTGGTCGACGAGCCGTCGGTCGAATCGACCATCGCCATCCTGCGCGGCCTGCAGGAGAAGTACGAGCTGCACCACGGCGTGGACATCACCGACCCGGCCATCGTCGCCGCCGCCGAGTTGAGCCATCGCTACATCACCGACCGTTTTCTGCCGGACAAGGCCATCGACCTGATCGACGAGGCGGCGGCGCGCATCAAGATGGAAATTGATTCCAAGCCGGAGGTGATGGACAAGCTCGACCGCCGGATGATCCAGCTCAAGATCGAGCGCGAGGCGGTCAAGCGCGAGAAGGACGAGGCCTCGAAAAAACGCCTGGGCTTGATCGAGGAAGAGCTGGTCAAGCTGCAGAAGGAGTATTCCGATCTGGAAGAAATCTGGAAGGCCGAGAAGTCGGCCGTACTGGGTTCGGCGCAGATCAAGGAGGAAATCGACCACCTGAAGGCTGACATCGCCCGCTTCCAGCGCGAAGGCAAGCTCGACAAGGTGGCCGAACTGCAATACGGCAAGCTGCCGGCGCTGGAGGCGCAGTTGAAGGCAGCGGATGCGGTCGACGGGGTTGAAAAGCCGAAAAACCAGTTGTTGCGCACGCAGGTCGGTGCCGAGGAAATCGCCGAGGTGGTCAGCCGCGCCACCGGCATTCCGGTCAGCAAGATGATGCAGGGCGAGCGCGACAAGCTGCTGAAGATGGAGGGCAAGCTGCATCAGCGTGTGGTCGGGCAGGATGAGGCGGTGCGTCTGGTCGCCGATGCCATCCGCCGTTCGCGGGCCGGCCTGTCCGACCCGAACCGGCCCTACGGCTCCTTCCTGTTCCTTGGCCCGACCGGCGTCGGCAAGACCGAGCTGTGCAAGGCACTGGCCGAGTTCATGTTCGATGCTGAGGATCACCTGATCCGCATCGACATGAGCGAATTCATGGAGAAACATTCGGTCGCCCGCCTGATCGGCGCGCCGCCGGGCTATGTCGGCTACGAGGAAGGCGGCTACCTGACCGAAGCAGTGCGTCGCAAGCCGTACTCGGTGATCCTGCTCGATGAGGTCGAGAAGGCCCACCCGGACGTCTTCAACGTGCTGTTGCAGGCGCTGGACGATGGCCGGATGACTGACGGGCAGGGGCGCACGGTCGACTTCAAGAATACGGTGATTGTCATGACCTCCAACCTCGGCAGCCAGATGATTCAGCAGATGGCCGGCGACGATTACGGCATGGTCAAGATGGCGGTGATGGCCGAGGTGAAAACCTATTTCCGTCCCGAGTTCATCAACCGCATCGATGAAGTGGTGGTCTTCCACAGCCTCGACGAGAAGAACATCGCCGGCATTGCGAAAATCCAGCTCGGCTATCTCGAGAAGCGCCTGGCACAACTGGAGATGGGCATCGTCGTCGAAGAAAGTGCCTTGCTCGAACTGGCCAAGGCTGGCTTCGACCCGATGTTCGGTGCCCGGCCGCTCAAGCGCGCGATCCAGCAGCAGATCGAGAACCCGCTGGCGCGGGCCATCCTCGAAGGTAAATTCGCCGCCAAGGATGTGATTCGCGTCAGTTGCGATCCGGCGACAGGGGGCATCATGCGTTTCGCCAAAGCTTGAAAATTGCGCAGCTGATGCAAAAGGGCGAGGCCGGCAAGCCTCGCCCTGGCTGTTTTCAGCGGACGAAATTGGTCAGCAATTGCCTTTTTTGGCCTGCCCTGGCGGGCAGTGGCCGCCCGCTTGGTGCGGAACGCCTGGCCCGGATCGGCCGGTGTAATGTTTTTCGCCACGCGGGCCATGGTGTTTCTTCCAGTAACCAGGATCACGCCAGTCATGACCATCCCAGTAATAGCCGCGGTCGTTGCGCGAGCCAAAGGTGACGCGGACACCAGGCGCATCAATCCGGACAGTGCCGAGATTGACGTTGATATCGACCGCGCTGGCCAATATGGGGGCTGTTGCAACCATCGCTGCGAAAATGATTTTCTTCATGCGCAATTTCTTTCTGGATGCTTGACGTTAATGCGTGGAAGCTTATAACGGACACTCTTTATTGTGCACAACAAGGATCAAAAAATGCGGGATGAGCTGACGCAATGGCAGGAACGGCGTCTTGCCGAACTCGCCGGCCCGGACAGCTGGCTCGGCTTGGTCGGGTTGTTCTGGCTCGATGACGAAACCAGCAAGGTCGGCAGCGGCGATGATTGCGTCGTCCGCCTGCCGTCCGGGCCGCCCCATCTTGGCGACCTGATTTGTCGCGACGGCGGCGTTTTTTGGCAGCCGGCCGGCGCTGAGGCGAGGGCGCTGACCACGGATCGCGAAGGCCAGCCTGCCACGGTCGACCACGAAAACCTGTCGTTTTTCATCGTCGACCGTGACGCTCGTTTCGCCGCCCGCGTCCGTGATCGGGATTGGGCGACGCGCCAGCCGTTTGCCGGTGTGGAGTATTTTGCGGAAGATCCGGCGTGGACTGTCGAGGCTGAGTGGCGGCCGCTCGACCCGCCGGTCACGATGGCGGTGCCCAACGTCACCGGCGAACTGAAACCGCTGACTGTGGCTTTCAAGGCGGTCTTCACGGTCGACGGGCAAAAAGTCGAACTTTTGCCGATGTCGGTTGGCGAGCACGAAATCTTCTTCGTCTTCCGTGACCGCACGAGCGGCAAGGAGACCTACGGCGCCGGCCGTTTTCTGAAGGCGAAACCCGCGGTCGACGGCAAAATCCGGCTGGATTTCAACCGGGCCTTCAATCCGCCCTGCGCCTTCACTGCCTTCGCCACTTGCCCGTTGCCACTTGCCCGTTGCCACCGCCAGAAAACTGGCTGCCCTTTCCCGTGCCTGCGGGTGAGAAACGCTGGCAGAAGGCGGGTTGATTGTTGCGTTGCCATCGGATTTCGCCACCGCCTCAAATGGCGTGTTGCACTTAGAATTACCAATTCCGCGGGGCATCGCCGCGCTGTTGCACGCAATAATCCAGATTCAAGTCACTTCCACCTTTGCTGGAATGAGCACCTGAACAGCATTGAAACAGGAATAACACCATGACCAGCAGCCAACAACGCGCCGCCCTGCAACGCCAGATATGGCAAATCGCCAACGATGTACGGGGTGCTGTAGATGGCTGGGATTTCAAGCAATATGTGCTGGGCACCCTGTTCTATCGCTTTATCAGTGAAAACTTCGCCACCTACATCGAAGGCGGTGACGACAGCATCCACTATGCAAAACTGGACGATGCGGTGATCACCCCGGAAATCAAAGACGACGCCATTAGAACCAAGGGCTATTTCATCTACCCCAGCCAGCTGTTTGCCACCGTCGTCGCCACTGCCAGCACTAACGAAAGCCTGAATACCGATCTGGCCGGTACCTTTGCCGCCATCGAAGGCTCCGCCAACGGCTACCCATCGGAGCAAGACATCAAAGGCCTGTTTGCCGACTTTGACACCACCAGCAACCGCCTTGGCAATACAGTGAAGGATAAAAATGCGCGTTTGGCCGACGTGCTCAAAGGCGTAGCCAAGCTGGAATTCGGCGATTTTGAAGATAGCAAAATCGATCTGTTTGGCGATGCCTACGAGTTCCTCATCTCCAACTATGCCGCCACGGCCGGGAAGTCCGGCGGCGAGTTTTTTACCCCGCAGCATGTGTCCAAACTGATTGCCCAGCTCGCCATGCACAAGCAAAGCAGCGTCAACAAGATCTACGACCCGGCCTGCGGCTCCGGCTCGCTGCTGCTGCAAGCCAAAAAACACTTTGACGCCCACATCATCGAAGACGGCTTTTTCGGCCAGGAAATCAACCACACCACGTACAACCTGGCGCGGATGAACATGTTCCTGCACAACATCAACTACGACAAGTTCGACATCCAGCTCGGCAATACCCTGATAGCCCCGCATTTTGGCGATGACAAACCCTTCGACGCCATCGTCTCCAACCCGCCGTATTCGGTGAAATGGATCGGCAGCGACGACCCCACCCTGATCAACGACGACCGCTTTGCCCCGGCCGGCGTGCTGGCGCCCAAATCCAAGGCCGACTTTGCCTTCGTGCTGCACGCCCTCAGCTACCTCTCCGCCAAGGGCCGCGCCGCCATCGTCTGCTTCCCCGGCATCTTCTACCGGAGCGGTGCCGAGCAGAAAATCCGCCAATACCTGGTGGATAACAATTACGTGGAAACGGTGATTTCTCTCGCGCCCAACTTGTTTTTTGGCACCACCATCGCCGTCAATATTCTGGTGCTGTCGAAACACAAGACCGACACCAACACCCAGTTCATCGACGCCAGCGGCCTGTTCAAGAAGGAAACCAACAACAATACGCTGACTGATCAGCACATCGAAGACATCATGCAGGCCTTCGACAGCAAGGCCGATGTCGCGCACTTCGCACTATCGGTAAGCTTTGAAGCCATCGCCGCCAACGACTACAACCTGTCGGTCAGCAGCTATATCGAAGCTAAAGACAACCGCGAAGTGGTGGATATTGCGAAGCTCAACGCCGAACTAAAAACCACCGTCGACAAGATTGACCGCTTGCGAGCCGATATTGACGCCATCGTCGCCGAGATTGAAGGAGAGGCCGCATGATTCTGGAAAACAAGCTCAACATCACTGACCAAATCGAACTGGCCAAAGCCGAAGAGAAAATCAGCAAGCAAAAAGCCAAACAACTATTTGACTCTGGCGACATCCAAAAGATCGAGGTTGGCCAATTTGCCGGGCTTGCTTTTATTCATGACTATCTGTTTGGGGAAATTTACCCCTTCGCCGGAATAATCCGCGACGTGAATATCGCCAAAGGCAATTTTCGCTTTGCCCCGGTGATGTACCTGGAAGTATCGCTGAAACACATTGATGCCATGCCCCAGGGTTCGTTTGAGCAAATCATCGAAAAATATGTGGAAATGAACGTGGCCCACCCTTTCCGCGAAGGCAATGGCCGCGCCACCCGCATCTGGCTGGATCTGATGCTCAAAAAGGAAATCCGGCAGGTGGTGGATTGGAACCGGGTCGACAAAGAAGACTACCTTTCCGCCATGCAGCGCAGCCCGGTCAAAGACCTGGAAATCAAATTCCTGCTCAAACAAGCGTTGACCGTAAAAATCGACGACCGCACCCTGTTCATGAAGGGTATTGATGTCAGCTATTACTACGAAGGCTATAGCGAATTCAAAACGGAGGCGCTGTAACCGTGAGTAAGACAAGCTTTTTGGAAAAGCTGCTGGATGGGGTTGAGGTGGAGTGGACGGTATTGGGAGAAGAGAGCTTTGTTACAGTAGCGAATGCCGCAAGGAGGCCAGTAAAAGCTTCGCTACGTGTATCCGGGGAAATTCCTTATTACGGCGCAAATAATATTCAGGATTATGTGGATGGCTTTACCCACGATGGCGAATATGTACTGATCGCAGAGGATGGTTCAGCAAGCCTAGAAAATTACTCTATTCAATACGCGACTGGAAAATTTTGGGCAAACAATCATGTGCATGTTGTGTGTGGCAAGCAGGGGTTGAGCACCAGATTTCTATACCATTATCTGCGTACTGTTGATTTCATGCCCTATTTGCCTAACAAAGATAGGTCAAAGTTAACAAAAGGGGAGATGATGAAAATCACCGTCCCCATCCCTTGCCCGGAAAACCCCAAAAAATCCCTTGAGATCCAGGCCGAAATCGTCCGAATTCTGGACGCATTTACCTCCCTTACAGCCGAGCTTACAGCCGAGCTTAACACCCGAAAACAACAATACAACTACTACCGTGACGAGTTATTGAATTTTGAAGATAAGGAAGTGGATTGGAAGCCACTGGGAGAACTGTGCAGTATTGGCGTCGGACAAACACCACAGAATAATGAAATAGGCGAATACCCATTTGTTAATGCCGGAACAACTCCTTCCGGTTATGTATCTGCCTATAACACCGAGCCGGATACGATAACAACGCCTTCGCGCGGACAAGGTGGCATTGGATATGTCGGCTATCAAAGCAAGCGTTTTTGGTGCGGCCCTCTCTGCTACAGAATACGCAGTACTAGTAAATTAATTTCAACTCGCTTTCTTTATCATTTCATGGCCAATTCGTTGAAAGACATAGTAGGGCTTGCGAACATGACAGGAGTACCGGCGCTGAACAAAAAGGAATTGGTTGGTTTTTCAGTACCCATTCCCTCTCCCGATGAACAAGCCCGCATCGTCGCCATCCTCGACAAATTTGACGCCCTGACCAATTCCCTCAGCGAAGGCCTGCCCCGCGAAATCGAATTGCGCCAGAAGCAATACGAGCATTACCGCGATCTGCTGTTCAACTTCCAAAAGACGGAAGATGGAGCGAATGGCTATCTGGGGACAAACTGTCCCTACGTACCAAGCAAGGACACCAAACATGGATAAGATCAGCCAGATCAAACAACTGGTAAGCGAAATCAATCGCTTGCACCTTCAATTCTCAAATGACTATTTCGAGAACGGGCGCATCGACAAGGTCAATCTATCCAGAACCATCCAGCATGTGCCGGCGCCTCATATCTATCAATATCGGCTGACCTTGCACGAAAGCATCAATGATTACCTGATGACGGCCAATATCGACATCAGATATTTCTACCGCGTCAAAACCCGTGAAAGCATTGATGACAAGATCGAGCGTTATTCAAGCCGGGAGGATCAGTATCCAGTCAACAACTGGCTCAATGACATTTTTGGTGCTCGGATTGTTGTTACCGCAGATGAAATGAAATCCGTTATGGCTTTGCTCGATGGCTGGCAGGATGAATTGAGCCTGAAAAATTGGTATTTGCGCGATAAGGAGGGCTACCGCGGTTTGCATGTTTACTTCAAGAACAAAAGCAATTTTTACTTCCCTTGGGAACTGCAAATCTGGGATGTGGCCGACCTGCAAAGCAACATCCACAATCACGAGAAATTCAAGCGAAATTTTATGTAAATGGACGATATGGCCCAACACCAACTCACAGTGCGCGATCAAACCACCGAATTTCTGCTCTATACCGCGCCTAATGGTGCCGTCAAAGTCGAGGTATTGCTCAGCAATGAGAGCATCTGGCTGACCCAGAAACGCATGGCGGAACTGTTTGGCGTGGGCGTTCCAGCCATTTCCAAGCATCTAAAAAACATTTTTGACAGCGGCGAGCTGGAGGAAGAAGTGGTTATTTCCATTTTGGAAACAACCACTGAACACGGCGCTGTGGCAGGCCTTACCTTCACGATGGAGAGCTTCGCCGAAAGCGTGGACAAATTTCTGTCTTTCAATGAATACCGCGTTCTGGAAGGCTACGGATCGGTCAGCCGACAGCAGGCCGAGGCGAAAGCCGTTGCCGAATATGAAAAGTTCAACAAGCAGCAATGCATCGAATCCGATTTCGACCGCGAAGTGAAAAAGCTGCTGCAAAAGAAGGGTGACGAAGAATGAGCGACATTACCCACCACACCGATTACCGCCAGGTGCTTGCCGCGATCAAGCAGCGCATTCAAAGCTCACAGACCCGCGCCGTACTGGCGGTCAATGCCGAGTTGCTGGGTTTGTATTGGGACATTGGCCGACAGTTGGATGCCTGGCAACGCGAACGCGCTTGGGGCTCAGCGGTGGTGGAACAGATGGCGCTGGACTTGCAGGCCAGTTACCCCGGCATCAAGGGTTTTTCCCGCACCAGCCTGTTCGCCATGCGGCAGTTCTACGCCTTCTTCAGCCCGCAGTTTGCATTTGTCCCACAGCCTGTGGGACAAATGCCCTGGGGACATGTGCGCACCTTGCTGGCCAAGGTCAAGTCGGTGGAACTGGCCATGCGCTATGCCCAAGCCTGCATCGAACACGGTTGGAGCCGGACGGTGCTGGCGTGGCAGATCGAGCAGCGTTTCCATGAGCGTGCTGGCAAGGCCATCGGCAATTTCGCGCAAACCCTGCCCGCACCTCAATCCGAGCTGGTGCAGCAAAGCCTGAAAGACCCTTATGTGTTCGATTTTCTGACGCTGGCCCCGCAAGCCGTCGAGCGCGATATCGAAAATCAGCTGGTCGCGCAGATCACCCGCTTTTTGCTGGAACTGGGCAAGGGCTTTGCCTTTCTCGGGCGGCAATACCCCTTGGTGGTGAACGGCAAGGATTACTTTCTGGACTTGCTGTTCTACCACGCCCGCCTGAAGTGCTACGTGGTAATCGAGTTGAAGGCGGGCGAATTCAAACCCGAGTACATCGGCAAGCTCAATTTCTACCTGTCGGCCGTCGATGACCAGTTACGGGCCGCCGGTGACCAACCGACCATAGGCCTGATCCTGTGCAAGGACAAGGACAAGCTGGATGTGGAATACGCTTTGCGCGACATCCACAAACCCATGGGAGTGAGCTCGTTCATCACCAAGGACATTCCCTTGTCGGTGCAATCCCAGCTACCGACGGTTGAGGAGATTGAAAGCGAACTCGCACAGGGATACCGGGAGAACCACGCTGATGACTAAACACAAGCTTACAGTGCGTGATCAAACCACGGAATTCCTGCTCTATACCGCGCCCAACGGCAGAGTCAAAGTCGAAGTCCTGCTCAGCAATGAGAGCATCTGGCTGACCCAGATGAGTGACTGAAAAATGGTCGTTACTTCGGCAAGGACTATTTCCGCGAATTACTGGAGCGGGTACGGATCAGTCAGCCGGAAACAGGCCGAGGCGAAAGCCGTTGCCGAATATGAAAAGTTCAACAAGCAGCAATGCATCGAATCCGATTTCGACCGCGAAGTGAAAAGACTGCTGCACAGGAAGGACGCAGAAGAATGAGCGACTACAAGACCATTGCCGAATCGAACAGCTTCATCGTCCTGGATAAGTACGTCAAGGAATGGCAGGCGAACGAAAGCTACCAAAGCGAATACGACCTGGAGCGGGAGTTTATTCAGGATTTGCAGAATCAGGGCTATGACTATGCGCCCGACCTGAAGACGCCGGAGAAGCTGTTAGCCAATGTGCGCGACGCGTTGCAGACGCTGAACAATGTGCAGTTTGCCGACGGCGAGTGGCGGCGTTTTGTCGAAACCTGGCTAGACAAGCCGAGCGATGGCATCGTCGAGAAAACCCGCAAGATTCACGACGACTACGTGCACGACTTTGTCTTTGACGATGGGCATATCCAGAACATCTACCTGCTGGATAAAAAGAACATTGCCCGCAACAAGGTGCAGGTGATCCGACAGTTCGAGCAGACCGGCAGCCATGCCAATCGCTACGATGTAACGATCCTGGTCAATGGCCTGCCCCTGGTGCAGGTGGAGCTGAAAAAGCGCGGCGTGGCGATTCGTGAAGCCTTCAATCAGGTGCACCGCTACAGCAAGGAGAGCTTCAACAGCGAGTATTCCCTGTTCAAGTATTTGCAGCTATTCGTGATCTCCAACGGCACCGACAGCCGTTATTTCGCCAACACCACGCAGCGCAACAAGAATAGCTTCGACTTCACCATGAATTGGGCGAAGGCGGATAACACGCTGATCAAGGACTTGAAGGACTTTACCGCCACCTTCTTCCAGAAAAAGACCCTGCTCAATGTGCTGCTGCATTATTCGGTCTTCGATGTCAGCAACACGCTGCTGGTCATGCGGCCCTACCAGATTGCCGCGACCGAACGCATCCTGTGGAAAATCACCTGCGCCTGGCAGGCGAAAAACTGGAGCAATACGGAAAGCGGCGGCTACATCTGGCACACCACCGGCTCAGGCAAGACGCTGACCAGCTTCAAGGCGGCACGTTTGGTGACTGAGCTGGATTTTATAAATAAGGTGTTTTTCGTGGTCGACCGCAAGGATCTGGATTTCCAGACCATGAAGGAATACCAGCGTTTTTCGCCGGACAGCGTCAATGGTTCGGACAGCACGGCCGGCCTCAAGCGCAATCTGGACAAGGACGACAACAAGATCGTCGTCACCACCATCCAGAAGCTCAACAACTTGATGAAGAGCGAGGACGAGTTGCCGATCTACGGCAAGCAGGTGGTGTTCATTTTTGACGAGTGCCACCGCAGCCAGTTTGGCGAAGCGCAGAAAAACCTGAAGAAGCGGTTCAAGAAGTTCTATCAATTTGGCTTTACCGGTACGCCGATCTTTGCCGGAAAGAATGCGCTGGGCGCGGAAGATACGGCGAGTGTATTTGGCCGAGAGTTACATGCCTATGTAATTACCGATGCGATCCGCGACGAGAAGGTGTTGAAGTTCAAGGTGGACTACAACGATGTGCGTCCGCAATTCAAGGCCGTTGAGAGCGAGCAGGACGAGAAGAGGCTCAGTGCGGCGGAAAACCGGCAGGCCTTGCTGCACCCCGACCGCATCCGCGAAATCACTCAGTACATCCTGAACAACTTCCGGCAGAAAACCCACCGCTTGCAGGCCGGCGCCAAAGGCTTCAACGCCATGTTCGCGGTGAGCAGCGTGGAGGCCGCCAAGCTGTACTACGAGTCCTTCAAGGGTTTGCAGAAGAACAGCGACAAGCCGCTGAAAGTGGCCACCATCTTTTCGTTTGCCGCCAACGAGGAGCAGGAAGCGGTAGGCGACATTCAGGATGAGAGTTTTGAAGTCTCAGCCTTGAGCAGCAGCGCCAAGGAGTTCCTGAGCTCGGCCATCGCCGATTACAACGCGCTGTTCAAGACCAATTTCAGCGTGGATAGCAACGGCTTCCAAAACTATTACCGCGATCTGGCCAAGCGCGTTAAGGGGGCTGACGATAGTGGCAAGAGGCTTCCCCCTGACGAGCAAGTCGACCTGCTGATCGTGGTCGGTATGTTCCTGACTGGTTTCGATGCGCCAACGCTGAATACCTTGTTCGTCGACAAGAACCTGCGCTACCACGGTCTGATGCAGGCCTACTCGCGCACCAACCGCATTTTTGACGCCACCAAGACCTTCGGCAATATCGTCACTTTCCGCGATCTGGAGCAGGCGACCATCGACGCCATCACCTTGTTCGGCGACAACAACACCCGAAACGTGGTGCTGGAGAAGAGCTACAAGGAATACATGGGCGGCTTTACCGATGCGCTGACCGGCGAAGCGCGACGTGGTTTTGTCGATGTGGTGAAGGAACTGGAGCAGCGTTTTCCCGACCCGAGCGCGATTGAAAAGGAGTCCGACAAGAAGGCGTTCGTGAAGCTGTTCGGCGAGTATCTGCGCGTTGAAAACGTGCTGCAAAACTTCGATGAATTCGCCAGCCTGAAGGCTTTGCAAGGCGTGGACATGAATGACCCGGCGGCCGTCGAGGCGTTCAAGGCGCTACGTTATTTGAGCGATGATGATCTGGCGGCACTACAGGCGATCAAGATACCGGCTGAACGGAAAGTCCAGGATTACCGTTCAACCTACAACGACGTTCGCGACTGGTTGCGTCGGGAAAAAACCGGGGCCGAGAAGGAAAAGTCGACCATCGATTGGGATGACGTGGTTTTTGAGGTCGACCTGCTGAAGTCGCAGGAAATCAACCTGGATTACATCCTGGAACTGATCTTTGAGCACAACAAAAAGACCAAGGACAAAGCTTCTCTGGTTGAAGACGTGCGCCGGGTGATTCGCGCCAGCCTCGGCAACCGTGCCAAAGAAAGCCTGCTGGTTGACTTCATCAATCAGACCGATCTGGACCAGATTGGCGACAAGGCCAGCGTGATTGACGCCTTCTTTACCTTTGCCCAGGCGGAGCAACAGCGAGAGGCACAAGAACTAATTAGCGACGAGAGTCTGAACGCCGAGGCGGCCCGGCGTTACATCACGACCTCTCTAAAACGGGAATTTGCCAGTGACAACGGCACCGAACTCAATGCCGTTTTGCCAAAAATGAGTCCGTTAAATCCGCAGTACCTAGCCAAAAAGCAAAGCGTGTTTCAGAAAATCGCCGCGTTTGTCGAGAAGTTCAAAGGCGTGGGTGGGCAGGTTTAATGGAGTTGTGGGCAGAGTCAGGATTCAATCGAAAGGATCGGAACGACAAGAATACCCAGCTTTCTCCAACTACCCGACCTGATTCGCCACCGCCCACACGGCTGCTTCAACGCGCGAGCGGAATTTCAGTTTTTTGAGCAGGTTGCGGATGTGTACCTTGACGGTGCTTTCCATGATGTCGAGTTCGCGGGCGATCAGTTTGTTGGACATGCCGGCGGCTAGGCATTTGAGGATGCTGGTTTCGCGCTCGGTCAACGGGGCATGAGAGCGATTTTCCACCACGCTTTCCTGGCGCAGGGCATGGGCGAGCAGGCTGGTTAATTCAGGGCTGATGGCGGTCTGGCCGTGCATGGCATTGCTGATCAGCGACAGCATGTCGTCCGGGTCATTGTCTTTCAGGATGTAGCCGTCGGCGCCGGCGCGGATGGCGGCAATCAGGTCGTCCGGTGCGTTGGAGACAGTGAGGATGATGATGCGGCTGTCGATTTCCTGGTCGCGCATCTGGCGCAGGGTTTCGAGGCCGTTCATTCCTTTCATGTTCAGGTCGAGCAGGATCAGGTCGGGTTCCAGTTGGCGGGCCAGCGCGATGCCTTCTTCGCCGCCGGCTGCTTCGCCAATGACCGTGAAGTCCGGCGACAAGGCCAGCAACTGGCCGACGCCGCGGCGGAACAGGGGGTGGTCATCAATGATCAGGGCGCGGGTCAGGTTGGTCATACAGGGCTTTCGGGGGCGATCTGGCGGGTTTTCAGGGGTTGGAAGCGCAGCCGGATGCGCGTGCCGTGGCCGACCCGGCTGTCGATTGTTAGTTGGCCGTCCAGAATATGAGCCCGGTCGCGCATGATGCTGGTGCCAAAGTGATTGGCGGGAATTTGGTTGGGGTCAAAGCCGCAGCCGTTGTCGCTAATTTCGATTTTGACGCTGTGGTCGTCGTCGACCGCAATGGCGATTTCGGCGGCCGTGGCGCTGGCATGGCGCTCGATATTGCTGAGCGCCTCACGGATGATGCGGATGACGTGCATTTCCTCGTTGGCCGAGAGGACGATGCCGGCCAGGGTGTTGTGCAGTGCAACCGGGAAATCCAGTTTTTCTGAAAACTCGGTGATGGTTTCCTGCAAGGCGGCATTGAAGCCCCGTTCATCGATGCGCAGCCGGAAGGTGGTAATCAGTTCGCGCAATTCACGGTAGGCGGTATTCAGCCCGTTCTTCAATTCTTCGGCAATGGTCCGCGCGTCACAGCCTTGGTCGATGCATTTTTCCAGGCGGGTAACCTGGATTTTCAGGTAACTGAGCGATTGGGCGATTGAGTCGTGCAGTTCGCGGGCGATGACCGAGCGTTCTTCAAGCACGGCCAGACGATGTTTTTCTTCGGCGCGCCGCATGTTGCTCAAGGCATTGGAAACGTGGTGACCAACCGTTTCGATAATGCGTGCTTTGTCACGGGGCAGGCCGGCCGGGGATTTGAGGAAAATGGGCATGCTGCCGCGCAGGCCCTTGCCGTCACCGATCGGGACGCAGACGACAGGCGATGTCAGGGCTTGCTGGTGGAGCGCTTGCTGCGAGTTTTCAAAACATTGTCCGCAATCATGTTGACCGCAAAGGGCTTGTGTTTCGTCGCTATCGAGGCTGCTGACGACCGGGTGGGCGGGTAACTGGCCGTTTTCGCTGATGCAGACCATGCTGTGGCCGAGTTCCAGCGCGTCTTCGATGTCTTTGAGCACGGCCTGCACATTGTCCAGCGTCAGGTCGTTGGCTGAAAGTTGCTGGCTGGTCCGGTACAGCAGTTCCAGTGATTGGTTGGTGCGCGTTAGTTCGCGGGTTTTTTCATCGACCTTGTCTTCCAGATGGGCATACATGTTGGCGATTTCGGCCACCATGGTGTTGAAAGCCTGGCCGAGTTGGCCCAGTTCGTCGTCGCTCACATGGCGGACGCGAACGGTGAAACTGCCTTGCGAGACGCTGTGCGCGGCCTTGAGCAAGTGGGCCAGCGGCTGAACCAGTTGCCGCCGCAGCATCCAGCTGGTGATCAGGCTGAGCAGGATGATGAGGCCAAGCAGGATGAATTGGGTAATACGCAACCAGCGCACCTTGCGTTCGAGGTCCTCTTCGATCAGGCGGACGACGTGGTCGATCTGGTCGACAAAGCCGGGAATGTCGTCAGCCATTTGAATCAGCGCATCGCTATTGCCATCAATCGCCGCCCGCGCCAGCGGGCGAATATGCGCTGTCCAGCGTTCGGTGACGACACGGATGGCATCGGCCGATGGGCTCGTAGCGTCCGATTTGGCCACGATGAAGCGTTCCAGACCCAGCAGACGCCGTTCAAATTGCTCAATGGTTTCCTGGGCTTGGGTGCGGCGGTTGATTTGCTGAACTTCGCTCAGGGTGCGAAAGCTCATCATGCGCAGCGAGCCAGAGACATTAATGGCGGCTGCCTTGCCGCTGATGTTTTCAGCGATGACCGTTGAAATGACGATGGACAAAAAAGCCAGCAGGGCCAGGGTGCCCATGGCGAGGCCGAGACGGACCAGGACGGATGCGCGCAGGGCACGGGATGCGGCTTGCAGGAAGGGGGTCATCGCGAGTCATCCGGGTAAGCCGTCGGGGCATTTGGCGTAGGCCAGGTTAACAGGGTGAGCGGCAGTGTCTTTTCCATCCGATTGATTTTACGGCAAAAACTTTTGTCCGTTGCTGGCTTTGGCCTACCTATTTGGAGGTAGTGGCGATCCTTGGGGGTCGTTAGCCCCCTCTGTTGAGCCTGCCCGAGGGGGCCTAAGATCAGCGGCAAATCAATCCATGAGAGGCTTTTGTGCTCGCTTCACGCCGCGCTTTTTTCGGTATCCGTCATACCCGGCAGGGGGCGCTGATCCGTCCGCCCTGGGCTTTGCCCGAGGCGGCCTTTGTCGAGGCGTGTACGCGGTGTTCGGCGTGTGTCGAGGTTTGCCCGACGGGTTTGCTGGTCAAGGGGGATGGCGGATATCCCGAGGCTGCTTTCAATCCGGCCCGTGCCAGCCAGATCTGTATCTTGTGTGGTGATTGCGCGCAGCGCTGCCCGGAACCAGCCTTGCACTATCTGGCCGAGTCTCGCCCCTGGTCGGTCCAGGCGGTCTTTGCCGAGGCCTGCCTTGCCCAGCGCGATGTGGTATGCCGGACCTGCGGCGAATCCTGCCCGGCCAGCGCTATCCGTTTTCCCCCGCGCCTGGGCGGTGTCGCCCGGCCTGTCCTTGATGAGGCAGCGTGTACCGGTTGCGGTGCCTGCCTTGCTGATTGTCCGACGGCCGCCATCCAGATGGCGCCCACCCTGTCCACGCCATCTGCCTTGCGAGGTGCCGCATGAAAATCGTCAGTCTTGTCCTGAAATATCTCCCCGAACATTCGGCCTTCATCCAGCAGGCCGTCGAACAGGTGGCCGGGGCCTCGGTTGCTCATGATCAGGGCGACGGGCGAATGCTTGTTTTGATCGAGGACGGCGAAGGTTACGCCGTTTCCGATTCCATCATCCAGGTCCATCAGGTGCCCCACATCATGTCGGTCACCCTGGCTTACGAATACAGCGACGACGCGCTTGCTATTGAGGAGGTTTGACCATGACCATGAATCGACGTGATTTCCTGAAAACCCAGGCCGTGGCTGCTGCCGCCGCGACGGCTGGCATTCCGTTGGCCGCTGAAGCCGCCAAGGCCCCTGCGCACGGCACGACTGAAATCCGCTGGGACAAGGCGGCCTGTCGTTTCTGCGGCACCGGCTGTTCGGTGCTGGTCGGTGTCCAGAATGGCCGTATCGTCGCCACCCAGGGCGACCCGGATGCGCCGGTCAACCGCGGTCTGAACTGCATCAAGGGCTATTTCTTGTCGAAGATCCAGTACGGTGCCGACCGCCTGACCAAGCCGCTGTTGCGCATGAAAAACGGCAAGTTTGACAAGAATGGTGATTTCCAGCCGATTTCCTGGAAGGAAGCCTTCGACATCATGGAAGAGAAGTGGAAAGCCGCGCTCAAGGCCGATATGAAGGCCAATGCCGGTAAGCCGGTGGATCAGATGGGCTCGTCGATCGGCATGTTCGGTTCCGGCCAATGGACGATCTGGGAAGGTTACGCGGCGACCAAATTATGGAAGGCTGGTTTCCGTTCCAATAATCTGGACCCCAACGCCCGCCATTGCATGGCATCGGCGGTGGCTGGTTTCATGCGCACTTTCGGTATTGATGAGCCGATGGGCTGCTACGACGACATCGAGAATGCTGATGCCTTCGTGCTGTGGGGGTCGAACATGGCCGAGATGCACCCCATTCTGTGGTCGCGTATTACCGACCGCCGCTTGAGCCATCCGGAATCGGAAGTCCATGTGTTGTCGACTTTCGAGCATCGCAGTTTTGAACTGGCCGACAACGGCATGATCTTCGTGCCGCAGACCGATCTGGCCATTCTCAATTACATCTGTAACTACATCATCCAGTCCGGCAAGGTGAACAAGGCCTTTGTCGACAAGCATGTCAATTTCAAGATGGGTGAGACCGACATCGGTTTTGGCCTGCGCCCGGCGCATGCCCTGGAAAAGGATGCAACCAACAACGGTTATAGCGGCGCCGATGGCAAGCCCAAGGGCAATAGTGGTGCGGCCAAGCCGATTACTTTTGATGAATTCAAGAAGTTCGTTGCCGAATACACCCTGGAGAAAGTCGCCAAGCTGTCCGGTGTTCCGGCCGAGCGCTTGAAGAAGATGGCTGAGTTGTATGCCGATCCGAAGAAAAAAGTGGTCAGTTTCTGGACCATGGGCTTCAACCAGCACACCCGCGGCACCTGGGTGAACAACATGATCTACAACGTCCACCTGCTGGTCGGCAAGATTTCGACGCCGGGTAGCGGTCCGTTCTCGCTGACGGGTCAGCCGTCGGCTTGCGGTACGGCACGCGAAGTGGGGACGTTTGCCCACCGCCTGCCAGCCGACATGGTGGTGACCAATGCCGATCATCGCAAGCACACGGAAGAAATCTGGAAACTGCCGGAAGGAACGCTGAACGGCAAGATCGGTTTTCACGCCGTGCTGCAAAGCCGCATGTTGAAGGACGGCAAGATGTCCTGTTACTGGACTTCGACCACCAACAACATGCAGGCCGGGCCGAACGTCAATGAAGAAATCTACCCGGGCTGGCGTAATCCGGCGGCCTTTGTCGTGGTTTCTGATTGCTATCCGACGGTGTCGGCGATGGCGGCTGACTTGGTGCTGCCGTCCGCGATGTGGACTGAGAAGGAGGGGGCTTTCGGTAACGCCGAGCGCCGCACCCAGTTCTGGCGTCAGCAAGTCGCAGCACCGGGCGAGGCCAAGTCCGATCTGTGGCAATACATCGAGTTTTCCAAGCGCTTTAAGGTCGAGGATGTCTGGCCGGCTGATTTGATCGCCAAGGCACCGCAATTCAAGGGCAAGACCTTGTTTGATGTGCTGTACAAAAATGGTCAGGTGAACAAGTTCCCGCTGGCCGAGGTCGAGAAGGTCAATAGCCACGCCATCAAGAGCTACATGAATGATGAATCCAAGGAACTGGGTTTTTATCTGCAAAAGGGCTTGTTCGAGGAGTACGCGGCTTTCGGTCGGGGGCATGGTCATGACCTGGCCTCGTTCGAGACTTACCACAAGGCACGCGGCCTGCGCTGGCCGGTGGTCGATGGCAAGGAAACCTTGTGGCGGTTCCGCGAGGGGTATGACCCGTATGTGCCGAAGGGCGAGGACATCCGCTTCTACGGCCACAAGGATGGCAAGGCCGTCATCTTCGCCCTGCCTTACCAGGATCCCCCGGAAAAGCCGGATAACGAATTTGACCTCTGGTTGTGTACCGGCCGCGTGCTTGAGCATTGGCATACCGGCTCGATGACCCGGCGCGTACCGGAATTGCATCGTGCCGTACCGGAAGCCGTGGTCTTTATGCATCCTGACGATGCCAAGAAACGCAACCTGCAGCGCGGCATGAAGGTCAAGGTCGCCTCACGGCGTGGCGAGATCCAGTTGCGGGTCGAAACCAAGGGCCGTAACAAGCCGCCGATGGGCCTGGTTTTCATTCCCTTCTTCGATGAGGGCAAGTTGGTCAACAAACTGACGCTGGATGCCACCTGCCCGATCTCGAAAGAGACTGACTACAAGAAGTGCGCTGTGAAGATCGTCAAGGCCTGATTTTTGCCAAGAAACGAGCGTCGACCGTGACCACCAACCCCACCGCCAAGCCGCAAGGAAAAACCGGCGCGTTGCCCGCATCAACGGCGCGCCGGAAATTCCTGAACGGGATTGCCGCCGCGGCCGGTGGCGGCGCCCTGCTGACGCTGGCGTCGCTCCTGGTGGCCCGGCCCGCCGCTGCGCAGCCAGCCCAGGCTTTGCGGCCCCCGGGGGCGATGGCTGAGCAGGATTTTCTCGGCGCCTGTATTCGTTGCGGGTTGTGTGTGCGCGATTGTCCCTACGACACCTTGCAACTGGCACCTGCCGGTAGCGCAGTGGCCGGGGGGACGCCATTTTTCAATGCCCGTGCGGTGCCTTGCGAAATGTGCGACGACATTCCCTGTGTCAAGGCCTGTCCGACCGGTGCGCTCAACCCGCAGTTGACTGACATCCATGAGGCCCGGATGGGGCTGGCCGTCTTGTCCGACCACGAAACCTGCCTCAATTTCCTTGGCTTGCGCTGCGACGTCTGCTATCGCGTTTGCCCGGTCATTGACCAGGCGATCACTTTGGAAAATATCCACAACCCTCGCTCGGATCGGCATGCCATGTTGTTGCCGACCGTGCATTCGGATCATTGCACTGGCTGTGGTAAATGCGAGAAGGCTTGCGTGTTGCCTGAGGCTGCGATCAAGGTCATGCCGTTGAAACTGGCGCAGGGTCGTTTGCCGGAGCATTACCGCAAGGGTTGGGAAGAAAAAGCGCGGCACGGCGGCTCGCTGATCGGTGATCAGATCGAGATGCCGGTGCGCGGTCTGGAGGACAAAGCCTATGGCGATGTCCGCTTGAATGGCGAGGCGGCGCCGAACAGTCTGAACTCGGGGTGGAAGCCATGACGATCGGTCAGGACGCTATCCGTACCAAGGGGTGGTTGGGCGCGCATCGTTTTCTCGTTTTACGTCGCTTGAGCCAGTCGACCGTGTTGCTCGCCTTTTTGATCGGGCCGTGGTTTGGCCTGTGGTGGGTCAAGGGCAACCTGGCGTCGTCGTTGACTTTCGGCGTCTTGCCGCTGACGGATCCCTATCTGTTTGTCCAGACGCTGGCCGCCGGTTTCATGCCTGCCTCGGCCGCCCTGATTGGGGCCGCCGTGGTGCTTGGTTTTTACGCCTTGCTCGGTGGCCGCTTGTATTGCGCTTGGGTGTGCCCAGTCAATCCGCTGACTGATCTGGCCGCCTGGTTACGCCGTCGCTGGGGGCTCAAATCGGGGCGTGTGCCGGATTCGGCGACGCGTTACTGGGTGCTGGCGGGTTCCTTGCTGACCGCTGCTGCAACCGGCACCTTGGTTTGGGAGTGGGTTAATCCGGTGTCTATTTTGCAGCGCAGCCTGATTTTTGGTTTGTCCGGCAGTGTGCTGGTGGTCGGCGCCGTTTTTTTCTACGACTTGCTGGTGGCCAGCCGGGGCTGGTGCGGTCACCTGTGCCCGATGGGGGCTTTTTATGGCCTGCTGGGGCAGAAGTCCTTGCTACGGGTGACGGCTCGTCAGCGCTCGGCCTGCGATGACTGCATGGATTGTTTTGCCATTTGCCCGGAGCCGCAGGTGATCCGGCCGGCCCTGAAAAAAGTAGGTCAGGAGAGCCCGCTCATCCTGGACCGTGACTGTACCAATTGCGGCCGCTGCATTGATATCTGCGGCCGGGATGTTTTCCACTTTACCCATCGGTTCGACCAAAGGAGCGATCTATGAAAAATACGAGCCGCCTGTTTTCTACCGCCTTGGCAGCGGTTTTTCTGGGATTGTCGCTGGTGCTGACGCCCGTTGGCCATGCTGCCGATGGTGGCCTGAAATCCTTGCGGGGTGCTGAAATTCAAGCCCCGGATACGGAGTCGGCCGATCCCTTCAAAAATGCGAAGGACAGCGCGCCGATCGAGCGGAATTATGTGCAGCAACCGCCGCTGATCCCGCACAAGAGCGATGGCTACACGGTGACCAAAAACTTCAACAAGTGCATGGATTGCCACGCCTGGAATCGCTACAAGGAAACCGGGGCGACCAAGGTTTCGCTGACCCATTTCAAGACGCGTGACGGCCAGGAATTGTCGAATATTTCACCGCGTCGTTATTTCTGTCAGCAATGTCACGTGTCGCAAGCCGATGCTAAGCCACTGGTGGCCAATCAGTTTGCCCCAGCGCAAGGAATGCGTTGATTCGGCGATGACGGAGAAAAACCATGGATAACAAAAACACGCAGGGCGGCGGGTTGACCGCAAAATTGATCGGCTGGGTGAAAACCGTCGGTCCACTGACGGTGGTTGGCCTGTTTGTCGCCGGCATCGTCTTCTGGGGCGGTTTCAATACGGCCATGGAATGGACCAACCGCGAGGCCTTCTGCATTTCGTGTCACGAAATGAAGGACAACGTGTACGAGGAGTATCGCAACACGGTGCATTACTCGAATCGCTCAGGCGTGCGGGCAACCTGTCCGGACTGTCATGTGCCGAAAGAGTGGGGGCCGAAGATCTGGCGCAAGATTCAAGCCTCGAACGAGGTGCTGCACAAAGTGCTGGGCAGTATCGATACGCCGGAAAAGTTCAACGCCAAACGCTTGATCCTGGCCGAGCATGAATGGGAGCGGATGAAGAAGACCGATTCCCGCGAGTGTCGTAATTGCCACAATTACGAGTCCTTTGATTACGGTGTGCAGGGTCGTCGTTCGTCCAGCATGCACCAGGCCGGTTTTGCCGAAGGCAAGACGTGTATCGATTGCCACAAGGGCATTGCCCACAAGTTGCCGGAAGTGGATCAGTCGATTGGTGCGGTTAACCAGGACGGTGCAGGGCCTAAGGAATTCCATCCGCCCAGTAAGTAAAACGCGGTGGGTTTTAAGTCAAAAGGCCGCCGGCGACCTTGCCTGGCGGCCTTTTGATTATGGGGCGCCGGGTGGACTTAGGGCTTGATCGCTTCGACGACGCTTTGGTTAAAGGCTTGCAAACCCTGCATTGCCATCCGGCTGGTATTCGGGCCGTCGAGATCGACTTCCATCTCGACGGTTCGCGATTTGTTGGCGGCGACACCGGCCAGGTTGCCGGCGATTTGCAAGGCACGAACGGCAGCGTTGTCTTGGGTATTAAAGCCACCAACGGTGCGGAAACGGGCAAAGTTGCCGGGGATGGCGACGGGTTTACTCAGGCGGACCATGCGTGTGTCGGCATGGGTGTTGGCCACAATGCCGCCGGGCGGCGTCGACAGCGTCATGCCGGGGCTGGCGCCCGTGTTGGCCCCATCGGGATTGAGGATCGATGAGCCCGAGCCGGTCGTTTCCAAGGCGGCAATATGGATGGCGACGCTGAGGGCCAGTCCCTCGTATTTGTTCTTGACCCAACTGATTCGGGTGCCGATGTTGCCGGCGCCCAGACCGGCGATGCCGCGCGAATGCAGTTTCATGCCGGTCGGTGCCAGGACGAGGTATTTTCGTTCGGTGTGGCCAAGATTTTCATCGATATAGACCGGGGCTTGTGGCGTCGATGCGGCTTCGGTGGCCGGATAAACTGCGCCATTGGCCGCTGTGAAACTGGCGGCATCTTCAACGCTAATGCCGCGGGCGGCCAATTGTTCCTTGAGATTCGCCCAGGCCTGATCAGTCAGCCGTTGCAGAGCGGCGATATCCGGTTGAGCGACCTTGTATTTGATCCGCGAATTGGTGGCGCCATAGCTGGTGCCGCCCGGCATGTAACCGGCGCGGGTACGGGCAGACACTTCGCCGCCGACCTCGAACAACACCCGGAACTCACTGATGTAGAAGCGCTTGTCGGCTAGCTGCAGGTCACCGTCAAACATCGGTCGGCTGACCAACGGCACAAGGGGCTGCTGCAGGGCCGCGTTGACAGTGGCCACGGTCATCGGTTGAATTTCGCCGGCAGCCGGGCCTGTGGTCAGGGTCTTGAATTCTTCAGCGGACAAGGCCTTGCCGGCATGTGCCGGATTGTCGGCCAGGCAGCCCTTGGCGTTGGCCAGTCGGTCGAGAAACTGATCACGATCACGCGCTTCACCGGCCGCCGCTTGCGCTGCGGCATCCGGTGCCATGCGTTCTTCCACTTGCTGCTGGGCGGTAGAGCCGGCCAGTTTACCGGCCAGCCCCCCCAGCGCACCAAATAGCCCGGAGGCCTGAGTGACGACTGAACTGCCGACATTGGCCGCAGTGCCGGCGGCGGCTTTGCCCATGCTGGGGGTGTTGGGGTCACCCGCGGCGATGGTGGTGGCCAGTTGCTGGCGCTGCTCGGTGATGGCGGTGCAATTGAGCGTTTCATCACCCGCTTTGACAGGTGATGTGGCCCAGGCGCTGACCAGCGGCAGCAGGCCGCACAGGGGGATGAAGTGTCGCGGAAAAAGTTTCTGGGACATGGTAGACCTCGCAGGCAGGGACAGGTGCGTTTGATTCTAAGCTGCGTACTGATCTGAAATAAAGCTGGTTTGCAGCAAAAAATAGGCCCCGGAACGAATTCCGGGGCCGAATGCAGCATGCTGCAGAGAGAGACTGATGCAAAAACTCAGGCGTAGGTCGGGGCGAAAGCAGCCTCCGGGTTGCTGACCGGGGCGCCGTCTTTCCAGTAGGGCGACAATTTGCGCAGCTGGGCGACGATGGGCGGTACAGCTTCGATCACCCGGTCGACCTCGGCTTCGGTGTTGTAGACCGACAGCGAGAAACGGATGGTGCCGTGCGCTGCGGTGTAGGGAATGCCCATGGCGCGCATGACGTGCGACGGTTCGAGCGAGCCAGAGGTGCAGGCCGAACCAGAGCTGGCGGCAATGCCCATCTTGTTGAGCAGCAACAAAATCGCTTCACCTTCAATGTATTCGAAGGCGATATTGCTGGTGTTAGGCAGGCGGTTGCTGACATCGCCAGTCGGGAAGCAGTGACTGATCTGCGCCAGGATGCCGCGCTCCAACTTGTCGCGCAGGCGCTTAACCTCGGTATTCTCGATCGCCATCTTGTTCATGGCCAATTCGCAGGCCATGCCGAGGCCGACGATGGACGCAGAATTCTCCGTCCCAGCCCGTCGACCGCGTTCCTGGTGACCACCGCGCAGCAGTGGCCGGAAGCGGCAACCGCGACGCAGGTAGAGCACGCCGATCCCCTTGGGGGCATGCAGTTTGTGGCCGGACAGCGACAGCATGTCGATCTTGGTGTTCTTCAGGTCGATGGGAATCTTGCCGACAGCCTGCACCGCATCGGTATGGAACATGATGCCCTTGGCCGAAGCGAGGGCTGCCATTTCCTCGACCGGGAAAATCGTTCCGGTCTCGTTGTTGGCCCACATCACCGAGACGATGGCGACCCGGTCGTGCAACAGGGACTTGTATTCGTCCAGGTCGATGCGCCCCTTCTTGTCCACCTTCAATTTGTGGACGATGTAGCCTTCCTTTTCCAGCCATTCGCAGAGCGTCAGGATGGCCGGGTGCTCGACGTTGGTGGTGATGACCGTGTTGCGATCGGGTTGCGCCTTGAGTGCCGACAAGATGGCGGTCGAGTCGGATTCGGTGCCGCAGGAGGTGAAGATGATTTCCGAATCATGCTCGGCACCAATCAACGCCTGCACCTGACTGCGCGCCTTTTTCAGCGCTTTGCCGACTTCACTGCCAAACGCATGGATCGATGACGCATTGCCAAAATGTTCGGTAAAGAAGGGCAGCATGGCCTCGACCACGGCAGCGTCGCAGCGCGTGGTGGCGTTATTGTCTAGATAGATCGGTTCCATGGGGATTCCTTTAGCTGTTGGCCAGTAGGATCGAGGATCGAGTAACCCCGGCCTACTGGATCCTCGATCCTGATAACTTGATCCTGAACTCAGGCTTCGAGGGGCATGTGCGACGATGGCAGGACCTGCACCAGCTCGCCCAGCGCTTCGATCATCTTTTGCTGGATACCACCGAGGGTGGCCGCTTCCATCATGCAGCCGGAGCAGGCACCCTTCAGGTGCACGTAGATTTTCTTGCCCTGGACGTCGGCCAGTTCGACATCGCCGTGGTCGCGCTGCAGCATCGGGCGAACCGATTCCAGCACTTCCTGGATCTTGGCGATCTTTTCGACAATCGACAGCTTCTTGCTCGGCGGCTTGGGCGCTTCCGGCGTGGCCGGGCAAGCGGGCGGCGGCGAGACTTCGCCGGGGCCGGCACGTTCGGCCATGACCTTGGCCAGGATTTCCTCGATGCCTTCGTGACACGCGGCGCAGCCACCGCCGGCCTTGGTGTAGAAGGTGACTTGTTCAACCGTGTTCAGGTTGTTGGCCTTGACCACATCCTCGATCATCACGGCGTCGATGGCGAAACACTTGCAGATCAGGGCGCCTTCTTCGTGGTCATCGGACCACTCTTCGCCGCGGTAGTTGGCAATGGCGGCTTGCAGGGCTTCGCGACCCATGACCGAGCAGTGCATTTTTTCCGGTGGTAGGCCATCGAGGAAATCGGCGATGTCCTGGTTGGAGACTTTCAGTGCTTCATCCAGCGTCATGCCCTTGACCATTTCGGTCAGCGCCGACGACGAGGCAATGGCCGAGCCGCAGCCAAAGGTCTGGAAGTGCGCATCGAGGATTACTTCCGTGTCTGGCTCGACCTTGAGCATCAGGCGCAGCGCATCGCCGCACTGGATCGAGCCGACGTCGCCGATGCCATTCGCTTCTTCCAGCGGGCCGGAATTACGCGGGTTGAAGAAGTGTTCGCGAACCTTGTCAGAATATTCCCACATGATTGATTCCCTCAGACCGAAAACGACGAGCCGCAGGAGCACTGGGCGCTGGCGTTGGGGTTGTCGAATTTGAAACCGGTGTGGGTCAGGGTGTCGATGAAATCGACGGTGACGTTGTCGATCATCGGCATGGTCATCGGGTCGACCAGCAACTTGACGCCGTCGACTTCGATTTCCCAATCATCTTCAGCCTTGTCGGCTTCCAGTTTCATGCCGTATTGCAGGCCGGAGCAGCCACCGCCCGAGATCATCAGGCGCAGGCCGGCAACCGGCGTTTCGGAACCACGGATAAAGCGTTGAACGGCTTTGACGGCGGCGGGGGTCAGATTGATCATGGCGGTTCTCCCAGTTTGGATGGTGGAACCATTGCAAGCCGCGTGCCATGCGGTTGTCTTTCTTTAAATAACTGAATTTATTGGGTTGTTGTACGGATCGGCCTTGTCGTGTTTCTAACAATCAACCCAGAACGTGCTCATAGGCCCGACGTAACAGGTTGCGTTCGACGTCGCTGAGCGAGCGGGCTTCGGTCAGCGCGATGAAGCGGGCCTGCTGACGCTCGGCGACGACGAAGGGCGGGTCGATATCGGTGAAGGCGGCGAGTAGGACAGGAATATCCCCGGCCGGGGTGTCGACCCAGGCCGCGAAATCTACTAGGGCTTCGATCGCCGCTTCAGGCAAGCCCAGCCGCGTTTCTGCCTCGCGCACCAGGGCGGTCGGGTGGATGTGCACGGTTGGCGAGTAGTCTTCGTCGCGCAGGGCTGCCATCGCCGGCAGCGGCGAGAAGGCCAGGATGCCGTCGGCGAAGCAGAGAAAGCGGAGGCGACCGCTGGACTTCTGTTTGTGCAACAGAATAAGGCGCGGGGCAGGGGGCATGGCTTAGCTCATGAATTCGGCCAGCACGGCCTCGCCACGCAATTTTTGCGGTCGACCCCAGATTTGTACCGAATCGACATACTTGTTGGTCAGGTCGGGATGGGGCAGCAGCACCTGGTATTCGGCAAAAATTCGACCATCGGGAAAAAAGGTGGCCTTGCCAAAGCGCGCCTGGCCGCGCCAATAGGCGACGATACTGATTTCCTGTGAAAAGGGATCGGTCGCTTCCTCGAAGCTTGCCTCGCTCCAGATCGGCTCCAGGCCGATCGACAGACCCAGTTTTTCCACCTGGCCGCGCAGGGCGGCACAGACTGCTTCGCCGTGCGCGGGGTCGGGGGGACGTTGCATGCTCAGGCCGGGGCGTAGGTGTAGCAGTCTTTGGGGCAGACGCGTCCGCAGGAGCCGCAGCCGATGCAGTCGAGCGGATTGGCCAGCGACATGACCATCATGTTGTCGTCCTCATCGTCATTGTCATCGTCCAGTTCGCGTTCGACCAGGTCGAGTACGTTGCGTGGGCAGACCTTGTAGCAACGGCCACAGCCAATGCATTTGGCTTGGTCGAGTTCGACCGCGAATTGGGGCGTCCATTCGGTGCCGCCCTTGGTCAGTCCGGTAATCATGCGGGTTGTCCTTTCTGCGCAGCCTGCAGGCGGGCGTGGGCTACGGCCCAAGTCTGGCAGGCATCATAGGTGGATTGGGCGATGCCCGGAATCTCCTGGTAAGCCGCTGGCAGGCGGTCTTCCACGAGGTCGTGCATCTGGGAGGCCCATTCGGAAGCGATGCGTTTGAGTTTTTTCACTTCTTTGTCGAGGGCGGCGATTTCTTCGTCAGACATGTTGCCTCCCGGGGGCTTAAAGACCGGCGACAGCCGGGTGCTGGCCGATGCGTTCGAGAGCCACACCGAGCAACTTGTCGGCCTCATCCTTCATTTTTGACAGGCTGGGAAAGCCGAAACGGTGGACATCGCGCAGCGTTTTGTCGACAACGACTAATTTGCCGACGGTAATCAGGGCGCGGCCAAAGCCTTCATGCGTCAGGTGGATGAGTGGCACGGCGAGCAACTTGCACTCCTTCTCGATCAGCACGGCAATGGCGTTATAGAACGCCTTGACGCGGGCGATGGTGATGTCGTCCGGGTCGCCGATCAGCGGAATCTCGGCCTTGCGCTCCTTGGTCATGATGAAGGGATCGAGCACCTGTTCGGTGGTCCAGCCGGCGTAGGTGCCATAGGTGTCGAGGGCGCGCATCTGGCGCGACATTTCCTTGATGAAATCGGTGCCGAGAATCGGATCGGTGGCGACGGCGTCGGTCATGGTCTTACTCCTGATGGGAAAGTTGGGAAGTCGGGGCCAGTGGGGCTGTGGTCAGCAATTGCGGGGCGGGCATCAAACCGGGCAGGTGGCTGATGGCCAGTCGGGCGATGACCAGGGCCGCCAGAAAACCAATGATGGCGCCCAGGGCCGTACCGCCATCGCTGCCTTGCAGCGAAGAACCCAGAGCCGCGCCGAGCAGCATGGCCAGGGCTGGAAACAGGTAGCCCAACAGGGCAGAGAGGGTCAGCTTGCTGGCCGGCAAGCCAATGCGGACCGCATCGCCGGCTTGTAGTCCTGCTGGGGCGGGCACGGTGATCAGGGTGGCTGCACGCCCTTCGGCCAACTGACCGATGCTGCAATGACTGCCGTGGCCGCAGCTGCCGCAGCTGCTGGTTTCCATGGCAATGGTCGCCCGGCCATTCATCACCTGATGCACGATGCCGCGATGTTCGATCATGCCGTTCATCATCATCCCTCCCAGCCTTCGGCTTCCATGTTTGAAAAACGGTCGGCAGCCTGTGCCTTGTCCTGGGCGGCCAGGGCGCGGTCGATCCAGGTCACGCCGCCTTCGCGCATGGCGCGTGACACTTCGCCCAGCAAGGCGTCGATTTCATCGACCGTGTCGACACGGATCGGCTGGATGCCCTGGGCGAGCAGTTTCTTGATTGCCGAGGCGCCGATGGCCATGACATAGACTGCGGCACAGCCGGCCAGGAACTCAACTTTGGCGCTTAGCTTGTCTTCGTTGCCATCCATCGCTTCTTCGGCAAACTCGGCCACGCCGACCAGCGTCGCCTTGTCCGGCGTCACTTCGTAAATCGAGAAGCCTTCGGCGGCGCCAAAGTGCTGGTTGACCCGGCTGCGGTCGGTGGAGGCGAAAGCGACCTTGATCATGGCGGCCGGCGCCTGCTTAATGGACCAGACCAGTTGCAGGCGACGTGATGACATGGGGGTGCTGCTGGGGGTCGCGGTCGTCGGACCAGTACAGGGATCGATAGGGTGCGAGTTCATGGTGTTGTCCCAACATCAGATTGGCGAGATCGAATAGGGCTTGCCGCGAGCCGCGGTAGCCCACCCAGGGGCGGGCATAGCCGCCGACGTGGTCGTATTGCGGAAAACCGGCCCGGAGCAGGGGCAATTCGAGGCGGCGGGCGGTGTCGACCGCGTGCGAATTGGCCATGACCAGTTGCGCTCCCTGGGCCCGGGCCTGTTTTTCCATGTCTTCCAGGTCGCCGACGATGACGGTCGGGATCGGCAGGGTCGTCAGACTGTCATGCTTGTACGGACTGACGGCGGCGGCGATCTCGGCGCCCATGCCGGTCAGGAAGCGAACTTGCATGCCGAGCAGGTCGGGGTCGGCAGCCAGCGCGAGGCGGGCAAAGCCAATCATGAAATGGCAGTCGACCATCGCATCCTGCAACTGGGCGCGCTGGCGTTCGATTTTCTCCGGCACCGGTTTGCCGGAAATGTCAGCCAGGGCCTGGGTGAAGGCATCGCAATCGTCCAGCCCCATCAGCCCGGCAAAGCGGTAGTCGGGCACCGCGCTGCGCCGGCGCAGCAGGTCGGCTGCCTTGTAAAGCGAGGGGCCGATGACCAGGGTCGCGGTCGACTCGCCCATGATCTCGATTTCCGAGCGCGGCGTGCCGCCGAGGGTCAGTGACGAGGTTTCAGCCTCGACCAGATGGCCATCGAGCGAATCGCCGATGTCCGGGACGACGATGGGGCGCAGGCCGAAGGCTTCAACCCAGTCCTTGATCGTTTCGATATCGCCCGGCGTCAGCATGGCCGAGGCCAGTATATTGACCTGCTTGGGCCGTTTTCCGACGCTCTGACTCTCCGGCACCAGCGTTTCGATCAGCGCTTCGATGGCCAGCGCGTAGCCGCTTTCCAGACAGCCGACGTAGTCCGGGGTGTTGACCGGCACAACGGCAACATGGGCGAATTCGGGATGGGCGGTGCGAAAATTCTTGACCGCCCGCTGGATGTCGGTGCCCTGGGTTTCAGAGAGTCCGGTGGTGACCAGGCCGATGATGTCCGGTGTGCTTTTGTCCGATAGGGTACGCAGAGCTTCAACGATATTGTCGTCGGCGCCCATGATGGTCGACACTTGGTCCATCGCTGTCGTCTGCAGCGGAATCGGCTCGCGGAAGTGACGGACGAAAAAGACCTTGCCGAACGCAGTGCAACCTTGCGAACCATGCATCAGCGGCAGGCTGCGTGCCAGGCCGAGAAAGGCGAGCGAGGCGCCGATCGGCTGACTGACCTTCAGCGGATTGACCGCCAGGGCCTTCTTGGATTGAATGATTTCGGCCATTTTGCTCGGCTTGGAAAGGGTGACGTCTTTCCATTAGCAAGGAGCGAGCCAAATAAAAAATTCTTTTAATTCAATTGCTTGTGTTTTGTTGTTTTGTCGTTTGTCCGACAATCGGGCCTTGCCAACCGAGGCCGGGTGGGCTGGGTAAGGACAATTGACCGGCCGTGATCAGTGGAAAGTCGGCGTTTTCGACAAATAACGCGCCGCTGGCCAGACCATGTACGGCCTGCGGGGCGACCGCAGCGGCCAAATGGGCGGCAGCCAACAAGCCGCAGGCGCTTTCCAGTGCCGAGGTGACGATCACCTCGCAACCAGCGGCCCGGCTCTGCCAGGCCAGCGCCAGGCTGGCCAGCAGGCCGTGGCGGGCGGGTTTGAGAATCACACGGTCGACCGCTCTCTGGGCAAAAAAATGAGCGTCCAGCAAATCGATCGATTCATCAATGGCCAGCGCAAAGGCTGCTTCTGCCTGCAATTCCGCCAGTTTTGCCTGCGTGGGCGTGGCCAGCGGCTCTTCCAGGCCGTCGATCGGCAAGCCCTTGCTGCCGGCGATGAATCGTCGCGCCTCGGCTATCGACCAGGCGCCGTTGGCATCCAGGCGAAAGCGTTGGCCGGGTGCCAGGTGGCGGGCCAGGTCGTCGAGTTGGCGCAGTTCGCGGTCTACGTCCTGCAGGCCCACTTTGAGTTTGATGATGTGAAAGCCGGCTGCGCTGCTGCGGCTGAGCTGGTCGCGGTCAACCGTGGAAAGAGCCCCTAAAACATCGTTGACCGCGATGCTCGGGCACGGTGGCGCACCGCTCAAAAAGCTGTTGAGCGGCACGCCAGCACGTTGGGCAGCCAGGTCGAGGCGGGCGCATTCTTCGGCAAAGGCCTGGGCGGCCGCCGGATCGATACCGAATTCGGGTAACGGCGCACAGTCGCCCCAGCCGGTCAGGCCATCGGCGCCGTGCTGGCAGAACCATTGGCCGTCGCGCTGGGTGCAGCGGCCGCGTGCCGTTTGCCATGGCTGGCGAAGGTTGAGGGTGTAGGGCCGCCAGTCGCTCACGGCCGCTGACGATATTTTTTGAAATCGGGGGGGCGGCGTTCCAGCCAGGCGTTGCGCCCTTCCTGGCCTTCCTCGGTCATGTAGAACAGGCCGGTGGCATTGCCGGCCAGTTCCTGGATGCCGGCCAGGCCGTCGGTGTCGGCATTGAAGCCAGCCTTGATCATCCGCAGCGCCATCGGTGATAACTGCAGCATCTGGCGGCACCAGGCGACCGTTTCTTCCTCCAGCCGGTCGAGTGGCACGACGGCATTGACCAGGCCCCAGTCGAGTGCCGTCGCTGCATCGTACTGGCGACAGAGCAGCCAGATCTCCTTGGCCCGCTTGAGGCCGATGGTGCGCGCCATCAAGCCGGCGCCGAGGCCGGCGTCAAAGCTGCCGACGCGCGGCCCGGTTTGCCCGAAACGGGCATTATCGGCGGCAATGCTCAGGTCGCAGACCAGGTGCAGGACGTGGCCGCCACCGATGGCAAAACCGGCGATCATCGCCACCACCGGTTTGGGCAGCCGGCGAATCTGCATTTGCAAATCGAGGACATTCAGATGCGGCGTGCCGTCTTCAGCGATATAACCGGCATCGCCGCGGACTTTCTGGTCGCCGCCGGCGCAAAAGGCGGCGTCGCCGGCCCCGGTCAGGATGATGGCACCGATTGTGCGGTCATGCTGGGCGCGGTGAAAGGCGTCAATCAGCTCGCTGATTGTTTCCGGGCGAAAGGCGTTGCGCCGCGCCGGTCGGTTGATGGTAATGCGGGCAATCCCTTCGGCCGTGTCGTAAAGGATGTCGTGGTAGGGGTGGGCGCTTTGCCAGTCGATGGATGAGGTAGACATGAAAAGATTGTGCATGCAGGGAGGGCAAAGTATAGCGGCAAGGCACGGGCAGCCCTTGGTTGTTAAGCGATGACTATGGGAGAATCAAAGTCTCTGTTCGATGGGCTATTTCAGTGAAAGAACGTCGTCGTGCCAATCGCTTGCACCTGACCGGCAAGGTCAGTGTTTATCTCGGCGGACAGGCGTTGACCGTGCCGGTGGCCGATATTTCGGTGACCGGGATCGGGGTGATGCTGGACATGGCCGTGCTCGGTGCCAAGCCCAGTGGCGAAGTGGGCTTGTGCACCATTGAATCGCCAGCCCTGGGTCAAACCATTGAGGCCTATGTGAGCGTTATGCGCATCCGTCGCGTCGGGCAGCAATATCTGGTGGGGCTACGTTTTGAGTCCATTGCCGACGAGCAGTTGGCGCTGATTCTCGATTTGCAGCATCGCCAAACGTCGCCGGTTTGACATGGTGTCTCTTGAACGTCGTCAGCTTCTGAAATGCGGACTGCTGTTGCTGGGCGCCGGGTGTGATGCGCCGCCCAGACACGTCCTGTCCTATCAAGCCACGCCCGAGCAAGACCAGCGGCCGGTTTTTGAGTTCGCAGTCCACCCGCTGCACAACCCGGGAAAGTTGATCGAGGCGTATCAGCCGCTCATTGCGCATCTCAACCAGCAGCTACCCGACATCGAGTTTCGCCTTGAGGCCTCACGAGATTATGCTGCGTACGAGCAGAAAATTCGTGATCGCCGGCCGGCTTTCCTGCTACCGAACCCTTGGCAGACTTTGCTGGCTCAGAAATTTGGTTATCACGTTCTGGCCGAAGCGGGAGATCGAGCTGATTTTCGCGGTATTTTCATTGTCCGGCGTGATAGTCAGGTGCGTCAGCCGGGTGATCTGGACGATCGAACCATTGCTTATCCTTCCCCGACGGCACTGGCCGCCGCCATCATGCCGCAGTTTTTTCTCCATCAGCACGGGCTGTCGGTGACCCGGGATGTGCGCAATATTTATGTCGGCTCACAAGAGTCGGCAATCATGAATGTTTTCTTGGGCCAGGCCGATGCCGGCGCCACTTGGCCGCCACCGTGGCGCCAGTTTCAACTGGACCATCCCGAGAAAGCGGCACAGTTGAAAGTGATCTGGGAAACGCCACCCTTAATCAATAATTCGGTGATGGTGCGTGATGATGTGCCGGCCAAAATTTTCAGCAAGGTGCAGCAGTTGCTGATCGATCTAACTCACCACCCTGCGGGGTCGCAGGTGCTGGCGCCGATGCAGACCGCAGGTTTTGCTGCGGCGGATGATTCGACCTATGCCATCGTTGCCGATTATGTAGCCCGCTTCGAACGTGAGGTTCGACCGGTGGAGGACAAGTGATGAAAGGCTTCAGGCATCTCTTGCTGGGCTCTTTGCAGCGTCAATTGGTGGTTGGACTGACCGTGTTGATTGCCTTGATGACGATTGGCCTGGTTTGGGACATGATTCATCGGCAGACGCAGCTGATCGCTCGCCAGCAAGTTGAAGAGGCGAATGCGCTGGCGCGCACTCTCTCGGGCTCATCCGCTGTCTGGTTGGTTGCTCGTGATTACAGTGGTTTGCAGGACATCGTGAGTGGGCTGATCGAATACCCGCACCTGGCCTACGCCATGCTGCTCGATACCCGTGGCCAGGTCTTGGCGCACAGTGAGCCGGTTCGCCTGGGGAGTTACCTGCCGGATCTGCCGGCTGAGCCGCAATTGCGGGTCGATACCTTGCCCGGGAGTGTTGATGTGATCAGTCCGGTGCTGCTGGCCGGCGAGCACGTCGGCTGGGTGCGTTTGGGGTTGTCCCTTGATGGTTTGCACGATGATCGCTTGCGCCAGATTGTATGGCGTGGCGCCTTGTTTGGTGTGGGTGGGTTACTGGTTGGCATTGGTCTGGCGGTGTTTGCGGGACGCTATCTGACTCGCCGTTTGAACCGAATCGAGCAAGTTGTCGATGCCGTTGATAACGGACAAGCCAGCGAACGGATCGACTTGCAAGGAGATGACGAGGCGGCACGACTGGCGCGGCGGGTCAACACCATGCTGGATAGTCTGGCCGAACGTGAGCAAGCCCTGAAAGCCAGCGAATTTCGCTGGAAATTCGCCATCGAGGGGGCGGGTGATGGCCTGTGGGACTGGAATATGGCCGATGGAACGGTGTTCTATTCCACGCTTTGGAAACGGATGCTGGGTTATGCCGACGATGAGGTCGGCTGCGGAGTGGGTGAATGGGAAAGCCGGGTTCATCCCGACGATATGCCGAAAACCCGTGCGGCCATCATGCGCTGTCTGGCTGACCAAAACTCACATTACATCGACGAACATCGGGTGCGTTGCAAGGATGGTCGGTACAAGTGGATTCTGGATCGTGGCATCGTCGTTGAACGCGATACCGCCGGGCAACCGCTACGGATGATCGGTACGCACAGCGATGTGACGGCCCGCAAGTTGGCTGAAGTCGAGTTGCAGAACCATCGTGACCATCTGGAAGACTTGGTGGCGGCCCGTACGCAGGATCTGATCACGGCCAGGGATGCCGCCGAAGCAGCCAACAAGGCCAAGAGCACCTTTCTGGCAAACATGAGCCACGAATTGCGCACGCCGATGAATGCCATCATGGGCATGACCGATCTGGCCTTGCGCCGGGCCAGTGATCCGGATCAGCAGTCGCAGTTGCAGAAGGTTCGTCAGGCCTCCCGTCATTTGCTGGGCGTGATCAACGATATTCTGGACATTTCGCGCATCGAAGCCGAAAAACTCGTATTGCAACAGGGCAGCTTTACCTTGCCTGAAATACGCCAGGAATTAAGCGACCTGCTTGAGACGCGGGCGGTCGACAAAGGTATCCAGCTGCATGTCACGCTACCCGAGGAACTGTGTGATTTGCACTTTCTGGGTGATCGTCTTCGCCTGCAGCAGGTCTTGATCAACTTGCTGGGTAATGCGATCAAATTTACGTCCGAAGGCAGCATCGACGTTCGTTTCAGTGCCGTGTCACTCACCCCGCAGCAACTTGAGCTACGTTGCGAAGTGCAGGATTCCGGGATTGGCATTCCTGCTGATGTGCTGCCCCGGCTGTTTGAACCCTTCTCGCAAGGGGATGACTCAATGACCCGGGCGTATGGTGGCACCGGACTGGGTCTGGCGATCAGTAAGCATCTGGTGCGGCTGATGGGTGGGCAAATTGGCGTGAGCAGCACGGTGGGGTTGGGGAGTACGTTCTGGTTTACCGTGACCTTGCCATGTACCGGCGATGTCTCGATGCAGGCTGCGGCGCTTGTGTCGACGGTCGAGGCACGCTTGCGGGCCGCCCATGCCGGGCAACGCGTGCTCCTGGTCGAGGATGAACCGATCAATCGCGAAGTGGCGCAGGCTTTGCTGCTTGAGGTAGGCTTGCGGGTTGATTTGGCGGAGGATGGCCTGCAGGCGCTTGAACGGGTGAGCAGAAATCACTACGACCTGATCTTGATGGATATTCAGATGCCAGGGATGAATGGCCTGGAGGCCACCCGGCAAATTCGTGCGCTGCCAGCCGGGGAAAAGTTGCCGATTCTGGCGTTGACCGCGAACGCCTTTGCCGAAGACCGTGCTGCTTGTTTGGCGGCGGGTATGAATGCACATATCGACAAACCGGTTGATCCTGAGAAATTGTTTGCCATCCTGTTGGCTTGGTTGCCGCTTCGCTCTAATTGACGGGGTCACGGCGAGGCGATTGTGGCTCTGTTGCTGCGGTGCGTTTGTTAAACTCACCGCCCGCGCCATCCTTTGGCTTGTTAAAAATAATCAAAAATCTGGAGAGATGACATGTTCTGGGGAAATAGTGCCCGTATAGCGGCGCTTGAGCGTGACTTACAGCAGGCGCACCAGCGTGAATCCGAACTGAACAGCGAACTTGATCGTGTTCGACACGCTTTGAGTGCGCAGCGCCAGGCTGATCACGAAAAATCGGCAGAGTGCGATATGTTGCGGCAGGTGTTGGCCAACCTGGCGCTGTTTGGCCAGTCACTGGGTAGTTCGCAAGCCAGCCTGGGGCAGATGGCCAATCTGCTCAAAGAAGAAAAGCAGCAAGCCGTCGAGGCGGCCGAGGTGTCGACGTCCAGTGGTCAGACCACGACCGAGATTGCTTCAAACCTGCATCGTCTGGCCGAGGATTCGGGGCAGGCGGCACGCGAAGTCGATCAATTGGCCCAGCAGGCCACTCAGATTGGCGCCATTGTTCAGTTGATCCATGAAATTGCCGACCAGACCAACCTGCTGGCGCTCAATGCAGCCATTGAGGCAGCACGGGCAGGTGAAGCCGGGCGGGGGTTTGCAGTGGTGGCCGATGAGGTCCGTAAACTGGCTGAGCGCACCGCCAAGGCGACTCAGGATATCGATGGCCTGGTCACCGGCATCCGCCATGATTCGGCGCAGGCCAAACAGGCCATGGAATCGCTGGCCCAAACCGCCGATGATTACAGCGCACGTGGCCGTGGGGCGACCGAGGACATGAAGCGCCTGATCGGTTTATCACACAAGATGGAGCAGGTGATTGCCGGCAGCGCATTGACCAGCTTTGTCGAAGTGGCCAAGGTCGACCATTTGGTATTCAAGTTCCGCATTTATCTAGGGCTGTTTGGTCTTGAGCAGATGTCGTCGGATCAGGTGGCATCGCACACCAGTTGCCGCCTGGGCAAATGGTATTACGAAGGTGAAGGGCGCGAATGTTTCAGCCGTCTCAATGGCTATCGCGAGATTGAAGCGCCGCACATCGATGTCCATCGGCATGGCATCGACGCATTACGGGCGAGCCAGAGCGGCGACAGCACGGCGATGCTGCGCAGCGTTGAGGCAATGGAAAAAGCCAGCATGCAGGTGCTCGACAACCTGCAGCGCATGTCGGCAGGGGCCATCTCCAATCCTTCGGCGCTGTGTATGTCACACTGAAACAGGGTGGTAGCGCCCATCAAGGAACCCGGCCGAGGCCGGGTTCTTCGTTTTGGGTCAAGGACGGAAGAAATCTTCCAGTTCGGTAAAGACCGCGTGTTCGGCATGATGGCGACGGACGGCGATAACGTCTTCCAGCTTTTCGACTTGGCGGATCATCTGGGCCAGGCGGGTGTCTTCATTGACCAGCAACCAGATGCGGCTTTGCCGGCCATCACCGACCGGCAGGCAGAGAATGCCTTCGACGTTGTAGGCGCGGCGTGAGAACAGGCCGACGACGTGCGACATCACCCCGGGGTGATTGGCGACGTCGATTTCCAGTACGGCACGGGCCAGCGCCTGTTGTTCTTCACGATGAATGGCGTTCATTTCAGGCTCCGATCATGTCACGGTTGGCGGCGCCCGGTGGCACCATGGGATAGACCTTTTCCTCGGCCTTGATGCCGGCATGGATCAGGCAGGGACCGGGCCGGGTCAGGGCATCCTTGAGGGCAGCCAGCGGGTCGCTGGCCTGGTCGAGGTCGACGGCGCCAATGCCCAGCGCCCTGGCGACGCCGACAAAATCCGGCATGGCCTGGAATTCCGAGGCAAACAGGCGTTGACCGTAAAACAGCGTTTGCTGCTGATGTACCAGGCCCAGGACGGCATTGTTCATCAACACGATCTTGATATTGACCTGCTGTTCGGCAGCGGTGACCAGTTCCTGGATGTTCATCAGGATGGAGCCGTCGCCAGTGAAGCAGACGACCGTACGCTGCGGTTCGGCCAGTGCGGCACCGATGGCCGCCGGCACGCCGAAGCCCATGGTGCCGAGGCCGCCGGAAGTCAGCCACTGGCGTGGCCGGCGCAGCGGGTAGGCTTGCGCGGCCCACATCTGGTGCTGGCCGACATCGGTGGCGATGGCCGCTTCGTCATCCAGGCAGGCGGCAATGGCTGCGATCAGGCCGAAATGCGAGCGCGGGTTATCCAGCCCCGGCAGCGGTTGCGGGTGCGCGGTTTTCAGGGCCTGGATGCGGTCGACCCAGGTTTCTCGGGCATTTTCCGGCACCCGGGGCAGCAGTTGTGCCAGCGCATCGCCGACATCGGCGACGATGCCGACGTGGGCGGTCTTGATCTTGTCGAGTTCGGCCGGATCGATGTCGATGTGGATGATCTTCGCTTGCGGGCAGAAGGCGGCGACCTTGCCGGTGGCGCGGTCATCGAAGCGGGCGCCGACGGCGATCAGCAGGTCGCACTCGTCCAGCGCCAGGTTGGTATAGGGGGCGCCATGCATGCCCAGCATGCCGATCGACAAGGGGTGGTCGACCGGCAGTGCGCCCAGGGCCATCAGTGTGCTGACGGTCGGCAAATGCGCCTTTTCAGCTAGGTCGACCGCGAGGCGGGAGGCTCCCGAGTGGATGACGCCCCCCCCGAGGTAGAGAATGGGACGTTGCGCGTCAGCGATCATCGCCGCAGCCTGGGCAATCTGCCCGGCAGCCGCTGCCGGCGCGGGCAGGGCGTGCCCGGGGGCGGGCCAGGTGTCGACGTCGATGGCGCGGCTCTGCACGTCTTTCGGGATGTCGATCAGCACTGGGCCGGGGCGGCCGGAGGCGGCAATCTCGAAGGCGCGCGGGATGACCTCGAGCAATTCCTCGGTTGAGGAGACCAGAAAGTTGTGCTTGGTGATCGGGATCGACAGACCGTAGGTGTCAACTTCCTGGAAGGCATCGGTGCCGATCATCGATTTCGGCACCTGGCCAGTGATGGCGACCAGCGGGATGGAATCGAGCTTGGCGTCGGCAATGGCAGTCAGCAGGTTGGTGGCGCCCGGACCGGAGGACGCCATGCAGACGGCCACCTCGCCGGTCGCCCGGGCCATGCCCTGGGCGATGAAGCCGGCGCCTTGTTCGTGACGGGCGAGGACGTGGCGGATTGCGGTCGACTGACTCAGCGCATCATAAATCGGCAGGATGGCGCCGCCCGGGTAACCGGTGACCAGGCGAATGCCCTGGCGTTCGAGAAGGCGCACGGTGATCTGCGCGCCGGAGAGGGTTTCTGTCATCAAAAGCTCCTTCTGAGGTTCTGGCGAATCCGGCAGGGCCACAAAATAAAACCCCCGCCGGTTTGCGCCGGCGGGGGTTGGGAAAAGTGTTTGCTGTTTGTTGCTTACCCGGTCCGCGACGGCGCGTGCATAACGACGCTGACGACACGTACGACGACCGATACCGCGACACGCTGGGCGGTGCGGTGTGTCAGGTCATCGTGCGGCTGGCGGTTCATGGCGGCGTGGAATCCGAGCTAAAAATTTGAACCCGAACTATTCACGAAATGAAAAAAAATATCAACGCTGTCGCCGGTAGGGTTATTGACAGGAGGCGGCGATGATCTTGTCACGGCCGCGTAACGCGTAGCGCTTACTTTTGAAAAATTCGCCCAACGCAAGGTTCTTTTCGAATGAACGCTCCAGCACCTGCCAATCTGGCCATTCCCGCTGTCAGTCTGACCCTGAAGGACCGGCTTGATCAGAAGCTTTTTAACGCCCTGTACGCTCGTTCGCTGGTGTACAACACGTGCTGGGAAGACCCGGCAGTGGACCGACAGGCCTTGCAACTGGGGGCGGACGATCATGTGCTGGTGATTACCAGTGCTGGCTGCAATGCGCTCGACTACGCTTTGCAGGGGCCCGCCCGGGTGGACGCGGTCGACGCCAATCCACGGCAAAATGCCTTGCTTGAATTAAAGATGGCAGCGATTCGCGGCTTGGAGTTCGACGAATTTTTTGCCATGTTTGGCGAAGGCTGGCAGCCCCAGATCAAGACCATTTATCGCCACCGCCTGCGCGAGCAGTTGTCGCCCTTTGCCCGTCATTACTGGGATCAGCACTACAAATGGTTTGCCAGTCGGCATGGCAGTTTTTATTTCCATGGCCTGGCCGGTTTTGTCGCCCGGGGTTTTCGCAGCTATTTTCGTTTGCGGCCGGCCTTGGCGGCTGATATCGAGCAATTGTTTGCCGCTCCTGATCTCGCCACTCAACGGACTATCTACGACCAGCGTATCGCCCCGGCGCTGTGGACGCCGAGCATCAAATGGGTGCTGGGCCGGCAATTGACGATGAGCCTGCTGGGCGTGCCGCACCCGCAGCGTCGTCTGGTGCAGAAGCAACATCCGGATGGCATCGCCGGGTTCATCCGCGAAGCGATTGAGTATGTCTTTCGCGAATTGCCCGTGCGTGACAATTATTTCTGGCGGGTCTATCTGACGGGGCGCTACAGCCGCGATTGCTGCCCATCGTATTTGCAGGAAGACAATTTTCTGGCGTTGAAGGCGGGCTTGGTCGATCGCATTGTCTGTCATGACGCGACCGTGACTGATTTTCTGCTGGCAGGGGAATCGCCAATCAGTCGATTTGTCTTGCTTGATCACATGGATTGGATGAGCAGTTACTACCCGGCCGCCTTGCATGAAGAGTGGGCGGCGATTTTTAAGCGTGCTGCGCCCGGGGCCAGAATCCTGCTACGGAGTGCGCATGCCCAGCCGCCTTTTCTTGAGTGGCTGACGGTTGGCCCGGAACGGCAGCCTTTGACGGCGCGCCTGCATTACCACACGGCGCTGGCGGCACACCTGCAACAGCAGGATCGGGTGCATACCTACCCCGGCTTTGTGATCGGGGAGGTGACGGCGGATGACTGAACGGGTGTCTGAGGCACGCATTTTGTGGCGACTGCTGCTGGGCCAGCCCCGACAGGGAACGCACGCCGAGCGTTTGCAGGCTTTTTATGCCCCGCAGGCCAGTCGCTACGATCGCTTTCGCGCCCGTTTGTTGCAAGGGCGCGAAGACCTGCTGGTGCACCTGGCCCCGGCGCCAGGTGAACATCTGGTCGAACTCGGTTGTGGTACAGGGAGTAGCCTGGAGCGGCTGGGTCCGATGGTCAATCAACTGGCCTGTTTTGATTTGGTCGATCTGTGCCCGGCTTTGCTGGTGCTTGCCCGGCAGCGTGCCACCGGCTGTCCGGTCGCACGGGTTAGCGAAGCGGATGCCCGGCATTGGCAGCCGGCAAAGCCGGTCGATGCTGTTTTCTTGTCCTACGCCCTGAGCATGATGCCGGACTGGCCCTTGGTGCTGGCTAACGCCTACGCCATGTTGCGGCCGGGGGGGCGGATCGGGCTGGTGGATTTTTATTTGCCGGGTAGCGGCTCGCCGTGGGCCAACGCCCTGTGGCGCCGATGGTTTGCGCACGATGGGGTTCATTTGTCGGCTGAACAACTGCCGGCCTTGCGGGCTCATTTTGTTGAAATCTACTGCGCCGAGCGGCGCGCTCGCTTGCCTTATTTGCCCGGGGTCCAGGCTCCGTACTATCTCTTTGTTGGCCGCAAGCCGGCAGGCTGACTCAGTGTTTGCCCCAGGGCTGGATGGGCACGCTGGAAATGGCATTGCTCGGCGCACCCTCGATCAGCTTGCGGCTGATCGCCAGATAGATCAGCACGTTGCGCTTGCGGTCGACGAAACGGCTGATCTTGGTTTCCTTGAAAATCAGCGAGGTGTTGTCGGTGAACACCACCTCGTCGTCCGGCAAATTGGCCGGCAGGCTGATCGGGCCGATTTGCCGGCAGGCGATGGAAAATTGCGATGGGTCTTCGGCCAGGCCGAAGCTGCCTTTGATCCCGCCGGTACGCGCCTGGCTGACGTGACAGGTGACACCGCTAACCTTGGGATCGTCGAAGGCGGAGATGCACACGCGATGGTTGGCGCCGATCAACTTCCATGCGGTGGTCAGGCAGCCGACTTCTTCGGCCTGGGCGACAGGCAGGCTGCTGCTCAGCAGCAGAGCAAGGATGGCGAAAGGGCGGGCAAAGGTCGGTATGACGAGGCTCAATTTGAACGGGGTGGGCGGTTGTAGGCTGGGCGCAACTGGCGGAGCAGGGTGTTTTCCTGCCACTGCGCCTGGCTATTGTCGGTAATTTCCTGCCATTCGATGCGGCGCACGGCGCGGGCCAGACGGGCCTTGCGCTCGCTACCGGGCTGGGCAACGAAATGGCTGAGCACGTGCTGCCGGATATCGCGGCAGCGACCGACATACAGCGGCTGATCGACCTGGCCAAGATGTTCGCCGTAGAACAGATAGACCCCGGCGGCCTCCGGCAATTGATCAAGTACGCACGCGTCGATTTCGGGGGGCAGGCAGGGTGTGGCGTGTTGCTGATCGAGCGCTGCGGCAATCGCCTCGGCGCTGCGGTCGACCTGAATTTTTTGCCAAAATTGATGAATCAGTTGGGCATCGGCCAAGGCGCGGTGGCGCGCTGCGGCACGTAATTGATGGCGTTCGATCAGGGCATCGAGACTGTGCCGTTTGTGCTCCGGGTAGAGCTCACGCGACAACTTGACGGTGCAGATGGTGGTGGCCCGGAAGGGTGGGGCCGCGTGTTCAGCGACGCGGGCGAATTCGGCTTTGAGAAAGCCATAGTCGAAGCGTGCATTGTGGGCCAGGAAAATTCGCCCGGCCAAGCGGGCGCGAACTTCGGCGGCGACGGCGGCAAAGGGCGGGGCCTGGGCTACCATGGCATTGCTGATCCCGGTCAGCTGGGCGATGAATGGCGAAATCGTCACGCCCGGATTGACCAGTTGCTGCCATTCCCGCACGCTGCCGTCAGCATCGACTTCGACAATGCCGATTTCAGTAATGCGGTCCGCGCCAGCGGTGGCGCCTGTGGTTTCAAGGTCGACAAAAGCGAGTTGCATGTGGCGGATTTTCGCACGACTTTACGGTCGACCGCCTGAACCAAGGTTTTTTCAGCACTAGCCCATCGGATGCAAATAAAATTGCTGCAGTGCACAATTTGCTAAAAGTTTAGGTTATACTCTGCTTCGTACACTTCTTCTTCACCAACATAAATCAGGAGCCACACCATGACGATCAATACCGAACAATTCGCCGCCGCCAACAAAGCCACGGTTGATTCCCTGCTGTCCGTCGCCAACACCGCCCTGGCTTCTGCCGAGCGCATCGCTGCCCTCAACCTGAATACCGCCCGTGCTGCCCTGGAAGACACCGCCTCTGGCGTCAAGTCTGTCCTCGAAGCCAAGGGCCCGCAAGAAGCGCTGGCCGCCCAGACCGCGCTGACCCAGCCGGCTGTCGAAAAGGCAGTTGCTTACAGCCGTTCGGTTTACGAAATCACCTCCGAAGCCCAGCAGGAAATGGCCAAGATGGTTGAAGCCCAGTTCGGCGAATTCCAGAAGTCGGTCAGCAACATGATGGCCATGGCTGCCAAGTCGGCACCGGCTGGTTCCGAAGGTGCTGTCGCCGCCATCCAGAACGCCATCGCCGCTGCCAACTCGGCTTTCGGCAACATGAACGCTGTCGCCAAGCAGTTTTCTGACGCTGCACAAGCCAACATGACGGCTGTCACCAAAAAGAAGTAAGCATTCTCCGGCGTCACGCCAAGCTAAAAACCCCGCGCTGGTCGCGGGGTTTTTTTTATGGGTTCTTCGCATGGGGGCAGGCCTGTCACCCTATATCTTTCGTAATAACTTGTTTGAGATGGATCAATTGTCCAGGGTAAACATGGACTAAACTGCCGGCTTTCCTGGAAGGGGAGCAATGATGTTTTCCATTGGCGCTATCGCCCAACAAACGGGCATCGATATCTCGACTTTGCGCAAGTGGGAATCGCGTTACGGTTTTCCGGTGCCGCAACGCACGCCCGCCGGACACCGCGTCTATTCGCCAGCAGATCTGGCCGCACTGCATGAAATTGCCCGTCAACTGGCGGCTGGGGCGCGTCCGGGCGCGGTGATCAAGGCCTTTGTAGGCGAGCGGCCGAGTGCAGAACCGATGACATCGGCCCGCGTGACCGATGTGTTGATGCCGGGCGTGGACTCCCTGCGGGATCTTGATGTTAGCGGTTTGCGCTGCTGGCTGGAGGCACAAGCTGCGCAGCGCGATGCGGTTGATTTTGTCGAAACCATTGCCGCGCCGTTTGCGCGTCAAGTCGGGGTGCTGTGGGGGCGTGGCCAGTTACCTGTTTTCGCCGAGCACCTTTTTTCATCGCTGCTCGAACAATGTCTAGTCATTCGTTACGCGCAGCCACGACCGGCGCTGCAAACTTGCAGCATTCTGCTGACGGCACCCTCCGGTGAATTGCATGTCGCTGGCTTGTCGATGGCAGCGGCGGTGTTGAGCGAACTGGGGGCCACCGTCATCCGCTTGCCGGCCGATTTGCCAACCAACGAAATTGTCGCTGCGGCCCAGGCTTTCAACGTTGCGGCGGTTGGACTCACCGCCAGTCCAGTGTATTCACCTCGGCTGCTCAAGGCCGGGGTGATGGCTTTGCGGCGTCAGTTGCCGGCCGAGGTCAGCCTGTGGCTAGGGGGCGCCGGCATGGCACAACTACCGGCCGTGCCGCCTGATAGCCAATTGATTACCCAGATGCCGAAATTGGTCGATGCCTACCGGGCCGTCCTCAGCCATCACCGTCACTGAGTTTTCGCGAGTCCATTTCCCATAAAAAAGAAACCCTTGCCGCGTGCAGCACCTGCGCGCCTGTTCGATGGATTTGTCGTCGCCAAGCCGGTTGATCCTGATCACCTCTATGGCCTGCTTCAGCATTGGTTAACGCGGGAAGTGGGCGAATTTGGCCCTGCCGCTGCGTGAATTTGAAAATAAGGCTTTACGGCCCGAGCCGAACAGGTTAAAAAGCCCGGCCTTCCCCCTGGAGAATTTGATGCCGGATAATGACAGTGCACTTCCCCCCGCCTTGCTGGACGAAGCGGCCAATGATGGCCTGACGCCGCATGAACGTTTGCTCAAACTGTCGCGCGATGATGCGGCTCGGGTCGAGGAGCGGCAGGCCGCCATTGCTAAAAATCGCCAGCGCGCCCTGGAATTGCTGACACAGATCGAAAAAAATCTTGGCTAATCCCGGCATCTGATGACCGGGCCGGGGCCGCCGGATGAATTCGGGAAAATACTGATTTCTTGGTTGGCGGCGCCTTAATTTTGTTTTTTGGCTGTTTTTGTTACATTCTTCTGGTATAACCGGCGGCTGTGTTTGGTCGCCTTAAACGGGAGAAGAAGTGCATTCGGAAACAGCGGAGACGTTCGAGGTTTTTCCCTGGAACAAGAATCTCGAAACCGGGATCGAGATCATTGATGAGCAGCATCGTCAGTTAGTCATCTTGCTCAATCGTCTGGCGGCCCATCTGGCCGATAAATCCTGCGAAGTGACCCTGCAAGGGGTTTTTCAGGAACTGGCAGCCTACGTTGATTATCACTTCCAGACCGAAGAGCAGATCTGGGCCGCCCATTTTGTCGGTGACCCGTGGTTTGCGGCGCACCAGCACATGCACCACGGTTTTGTTCACCAAGTCTCGTCTTGGCAGCGCGCTGGAGACAACAATAAATCGCTCGATGAAATCATCAGCGACCTGCTTGGCTTTCTGACCCATTGGCTGGCCTATCACATTCTCGATAGCGACCGTCGCATGGCCAAGGTGGTGCAGGCCTTGCAGAATGGTTTACCCATGGATGCGGCCAAGCAATATGCCGAACACGAAATGAGTGGTGCCATGAAGGTGCTGATCGATACCGTGCTTGGCATGTATGACAGTTTGTCATCACGCACACTCGAATTGCTGCGCGAACGCACCGAACGGCGGCGCGCCGAGGAGGCTTTGCGGGCTAGCGAGGAGCGTTGGCGTTTTGTCCTGGACGGTGCTGGCGATGGCGTCTGGGATTGGAATATGGCTAGTGGCGAAGTCTATCGCTCGACTGAAGGGCCGACCATTCTCGCCCTGTTGAGTGGTGATACGGTCGGCTGCAGCAAGATCCATCCCGACGATCTGGGCCGCTTGCGCTTGGCCTTGCAGCAGCATTTGGATGGCGATAGCGACTGCTTCGTCAACGAGCATCGGGTGATTCATGGTAACGGGACCTGGTCCTGGGTATTGACCCGTGGCCGGGTGATGGTGCGTGATGCCGAGGGCAAACCCTTGCGTATGATCGGCACACATTCCGACATCACCGAGCGCGAACTGGCGGTGATGTTTTTTCAGAACACCAGCGAAGGCATGGTGGTGCTCGATCGTGACCAACGCGTGATTACGGTCAACCCGGCTTTTCGGGCTATTTCCGGCTTTGAGCCGGCTGCCGTTGTCGGTCACGGTTTTTTCATGTTGTGCTCGCTAGGCGATGGCGCTTTGCCAGCGAATGACAGAATTTGCTTTGACGAAGCCGGTTTCTGGTCGGGCGAATTGGAATTGAGCGGGGCTGATGGCCAGCGGACGCCAATTTTTCTCGAGTTGAGTACGGTGAGTAACCCGGATGGTTCGCCGAATTACCACATCGGCTTGCTGCGTGATCTATCCAGTCAAAAATCACACGAGGCAATGATTTGGCGGCAGACCAATTTTGACGCACTGACCGGTCTGCCCAATCGGTTCATGATCGCTGACCGCTTGACCCAGCATTTGTTGGCCCTGCCGGCGCATGCCGGGCGCCTGTTGGCGCTGCTGATTCTTGACCTGGATCGTCTGCGCGATGTCAATACGGTGTATGGCCGGGCGCGTGGCGACGAAGTCATTCAGCAACTGGCTCGGCGCTTGCAGGCCAGCTTGGGTGCCTCGGCCACGCTGGGCCGCTTGGGCGGCGACGAGTTCGTCATCGTGCTGCCGGAGGTGACTGACCTCGAGCAACTGGAACGTCATGCCCTGGACATTCTGGCGCAGTTTGAAACACCGTTTCAAATGGGGGATGAATCCTTCTTTCTGGGCGCTAGCCTGGGGGTGACGATTGCGCCTACCGATGCCAGTGATGCCGAAAGCCTGTTTCGCCATGCCGAGCAGGCGATGTACCGGGCCAAGGAGCTGGGTAGCAACCGTCACGCCTATTACGCGGCTTTCATGCAGCAGGGGGCGCAGATTCGGACCCGGCTGGCCAACGAGTTGCGTCAGGCCTTGCAGGCCGGGCAATTGGTCGTTCACTACCAGCCGATTATCGATCTGTGCAGTGGGGCGATCGTCAAGGCCGAAGCCTTGCTGCGTTGGCAGCATCCGGAATTCGGCGCGGTCAGTCCAGCAACATTCATCCCGATTGCCGAGGAGTGCGGCGTCATTGTTGATATTGGCGACTGGGTCTTCCGGGAGGCGGTCAGCCAGGCGGCCTCGTGGCGCGAGCAGGTGCCTGGTTTCCAGATCAGCATCAACATGTCGCCACGCCAATTCCAGAGCGACGACGCGCCTCTGCCGGAGGATCCGCATGGCTGGTTTGCCTTTGTCGATAGTTTGCCGCGGCTCGGTGACATGGTCGTCGTGGAGATCACCGAGGGCATCATGATGGCTGATCAGCCCAAGATCATGGCGGCGATGCAGGCCATGCGTCAGCATGGCTTTTCGATATCACTGGACGATTTCGGCACCGGTTTTTCGTCGTTGTCCTACTTGCAGCGTTATCCGATTGATTTCATCAAGATCGACCGTTCCTTCGTCCAGCACCTGGACGAAGGCAGCAGCCAGCTCGCTTTGTGTGAGGCGATGATCGTCATGGCGCACAAGCTGGGTATCCGGGTGGTGGCCGAGGGCATTGAAACAGAACAGCAAAACGCCTTGCTGCGCGCCGCTGGTTGCGATTTCGGCCAGGGTTTTTTGTATTCCCGGGCGGTCGACCGCGACGCTTTCAGCGACTTGCTGCAGCGCCCAGCGGTGGCCGCGCAACGGCACTGAACCGGGCGCTCAGGCGCCCACCACGCGCAGGCGGGCATGGCCGACGCCGCCCCCTTTGTCGACCCGGATCTGCACTGGAATTCTTTCTTTCAGGCGGTCGACGTGGCTGATGATGCCGATCATCTTGCCGCTGGCGTTCAAGGTGTCGAGGGCGGCGAGGGCGATTTCCAGCGTATCGCCGTCCAGGGTGCCGAAGCCTTCGTCGAGAAACAGCGAATCGATCGAGGTCTGGTGGCTGACTAAATCGGACAGGGCCAGGGCCAGCGCCAGGCTAACCAGGAAACTTTCGCCGCCAGACAGGGTGCGCGTGTCGCGGCAGGTGTCGCCCTGCCAGCTGTCGACAATATCCAGTTCCAGTTCGCCAGTGGTCTTCCGGCGCAGGCTGTAGCGCCCGTGCAATCGGCCCAGATGGCGATTGGCGAGCTGTAGCAGATGCTCCAAGGTGAGGCCTTGGGCGAATTTTCGGAATTTGTCGCCGCGTGCCGAACCGACCAAGCCGTCGAGCCGTTGCCAAAGTTCACTGTCGCGACTGTGGTGATCGATCTCCGCCATCAGTGCGGCTTGCTGCGCGCGCCGTGCCGCATCATTGGCCAGTTCGCTGCGCAGGGTCCCCAACTGTTCGGCGGTTCCCTGGCGCTGCGTATCGAGTTCGGCCAGCCGGCGCGCCAGTTCGGCGACAGCCGGGACGTATTCGGCCTGTTGTTCTGGCGCCAGGTGAGTGGCGTGCGCCTCGGTGAGCGGGATGGCCGCGAGCAGGCGCTGCTTTTTTTCCTGGGCGTTATCGAGCAGTGTGCTGGCCTGGTGCAGCGCTTGTTGCAAGTTGCTCTGGGTTTGCTGCAGGGCCTGTCGTTCGGCTGTCGGTAGCAGCGCAGCCAGGAAAGCGGCCAGATCGGGGAAGGGGCTACGGTCCAGCGCCTGTTGCCAGGTTTGTTCGGCATGGTGCAGGCTGGCCTGCTGCGTGTTCAGCGTGGCGGCCAGTTGCTGCAGGCGGCCAGCGTGTTCGGCCAGCGCCTGGCTGCGGGCTTCGTAGGTGGCTTCGGCGGCGATGAGTGCTTCGGCGCTGAGCGTCAATGCTTCGGTGCTGAGCGTCGTCGGGGCGGGGCTTGGATTTTGCGGATGGCGAACGGTCGACCGCAAGGTCTGCGCGATATCTGACCAGCGGGCTGCTGCCTGCGCCGTCTGCTCGCTGGCGAGTTGCTGGCGGCTGAGGGTTGCCGCCAGTTGCTGGCGGGTCTGCTGCTTGGCTTGCCAGTCCCGCCATTCCGCCTCCCGCTCGGCCAGCCAGGTCGCGGGCTCGGTCGGCAGCGGGTGGCCGGCCTGGTGCAGGCTGGCCTGGCGTTGGCTGAGCAGGGCGTCGATTTCCTGCTGGCGGGCCTGGCGATTCTTGTCCAGTTCCGTGCCTTGTTCGGCCAGGGCCTGAGCGTCGCGGCGTAGCAGGTCGTACTGGTTGCCGGCACGTAGTCTGGTCTGGGCCGCAGCATGCGCTAGCTGACGAGCCTGGCTGATGGCCTGTTCGCCCGCTTCCAGCGTTTTGACGCGGTCGACCAACTGGCGCGCCTGGTTTTCCGCTTCGGCCAAGGCGCTGCTCAGGCGTTCGGAGTCTTGCCAATCGTCGCTGCCGGGGCGCTGAGCTTCGGGCAGGGCCTGACATTGTGAGCGCCAGGCGGTCTGCCAGTCGGCCTGCGCCTGCGTGTTCTGTTCCTGCTGCCGTAGCCATTCGGCGCGTTGGGCTTGCTGCGCGGCTTGTCCTTCGCGGCGGCGGGTGCCGTCTTCGGTCAGCGCATCCAGGTCGCGCCGGCAGGCCTGCACCGCCGCTTCGGTGGTAGTGACGTCGAGCGCGGCGTAGGTCGCCAGCGCTGGGTGGTCGAGCGAGCCGCACAGCGGACAGGCGTGTCCGGCCTGCAATTGCTGGCGATGCGCTTCCAGATCCTTGATCCTTTTTTCCTGCTCGAGCAGTTTTTCCTTGTCGGCCAACTGCGCCTTGAGCGTCTTGTGGCGGGCACGCAAATCGAGCAGCAGTTTTTCCTGTTCGGCGATCTGCTGGCTGGTCGTGGCGATGCGGGCGTTGCCCTGCTGGCTGTTGGCCGCCAGTTCGCGACCTTGTCTGGCGAGCAAGAGGGTCTGTTGCCAGCCGTTCACTGTGTGCTGCGCGCGCTGCCCTTGTTGCCGCCAGTCGGCGAGTGGCTGGCCGGCCAGCGCCGCTTCCTGCTGGCTCAGGCACGCGGTCAACTGACGTTCGGCAGCTATTTTGCCTTGTTCGGCGTGGTCGACCGTGCGTGCCTGCTCGGTCAAGGCTTGTTGTTTCGCCTGCTGTTGGCGGGCCAGGGCCTGGTGCGTCTGCGCGAGGTCGGCCAGCGTTTGCTGCAAGCGGGCGTGCTGGCTCAGTTGCTCCCGCCAGACGGCCAGTTGTTCGCCCAATTGGCCGCGCTTGACCTGCTGTTTGAAAAAATTGTCCAGGCTTTGTTGCTCGGCCTGGCTTTGCTGAAAGTGCTGCAGCGCCTGCTGGTGCTGTTGCCTGGCCAGCCCGGCGGCGTACTCGGCCGCAGTAAGCTGTTGTTGCTGCAACGCGATTTGCTCGGCCTGGCCTTGCTGCAGGCTGGCGGCACTGTCGCGGCAGGTGCTGGCGTGTTGCTGCCATTGCTGGTAACTGGGCTGCAATTCGGCGGCGGGTTCGCTGCGGGCCAGGCGCTGCAGGTCGGGGACGGCTTCAGCCAATGCCAGGCGGGCAGTGGCCAGGCGTTGCTGGCCGCTGGCAATGTCTTGTTCGGCCTGGCCGAGTTCAAGCCGCCACTGGCGTTGTTGCTGCCACTGGCTGGCCTGTGTTCGTTGCGTTGCCTGTAATTGTTCGAGGCGGGCCATCTCCTGGGTTTTGGCTGTCCGTTCATCCGCGCTGAGCAAGGCCACGCCGTCGGCACGGGCGCGCAATTGCGCAAGTTGCTGGCGGGCGTCGCGGGCTGTTTCAAAAACCCGCTGCGAAATGTCGCCATAGAGTGCACTACCGGTCAGTTGTTCTAGCAGGTCGGCCCGTTCGTTGGCATGGGCGTTGAGAAAGGCAGCAAAGCCCCCTTGGGCGAGCAGCATCGATTTGGTAAAGCGGGGAAAGTCGAGGCCGGTGAGGGCTTCGATGCGTTTCAGTTTCTCGTTGCTCTGACTACTGAGGATTTCGCCGTCGGCCGTGGCTAGTTCAACCCGGGCTGGTTGCAGCGCACCATCGGCCTTGTCGCGTGCCCGGCGCTGGCTCCAGAAACTACGGTAAGCGCGGCCTTTGACTTCGAACTCGACCTCGGCCAGGCAATCAGCGGTGTGCCGCGTCATGATGTCGTTATCGCTGGTCGAAATTTTGTCCAGGCGCGGCGTCTGGTGATAAAGCGCCAGGCAGATGGCATCGAGCAGGGTCGATTTGCCGGCGCCGGTTGGGCCGGTGATGGCGAACAGGCCGCCTTCAGCGGGATCGGCGAAGGGAGGCTGGGTGAAATCGATGGACCATTCGCCTTTGAGCGAATTGAGATTTCTCAGGCGCAGGCGAAGGATTTTCATAGCGCTTCTCCGCTGGTCGGTGCTGTGAGTTGGCTGACGACGCGCTGGTAGCGTTCCATGAGGGCGTGCTGCATGTCGTCACTCAGATTTTCTTGTGCCAGGCGGCGGGCGAATACCTCGTCCGGCGTCAGTTCGGCCAGGGTTTCCAGGCGCTCATTCGCCAGTTGCGCCGCTCGTTGACCGCGTGCCTTGCGGATGCGCAACACGTCGACCGGCCAACCGTCGCACATCGCCTGGACGCGGGCGGGCAGGTCGGCGAGGTAATCGTCTTCAGCAATGGTGATTTCCAGCCAGGCCGGGCGGTCAACCGTGCCGGCGGCGGCGGCGGCGCCAATGGCGGCAGGCAAGTCGGCCAGGTTGCTGTCGATGCCGACCAGCGCCTGAAAGCAGGGCACGGGCAGGCGGTTGACCGTGCGCAGGCCGCTGTCGTCGAGGTCGACCAGCAGCATTTCCTTTTCTTGGCGGGCTTCGTCGAAACTCAGCGCCAGCGGTGAACCGCTGTAGCGGATATGCACCTGCCCTCCCACCGTTTGCGGGCGGTGAATATGGCCGAGCGCAATGTAATCGGCGGGCGGAAAGCTGTGACTTGGCAAGGCGTCGAGGCTGCCGACATAAATTTCACGAACCGATTCGCTGCTTTTGGCTCCGACAGTGGTCAGATGGCCGGTGGCGATGATGGGCAGGGCCAGCCCCAAGGTTTCCTTTTTTGCCCTGGCTGCGGCGTAGACTGCGGCATAGTGGCGGGTAATGGCCTGTTGCAGCGCTTGCTGCTTGTCGTCGGCACTTTGTCCGGGCTGGCTGCTCAGCACGTCACGCGGCCGGATGAAGGGGATGGCACAGGCGAGGCAGCCGGGCTGGCCATTGCGTTGTGACAGGACGTGCACGGCGTCCGCCGGCTCTCCGGCGGTGGCGACCACCCGGGTGCCGAGTCGGGCCAGCAGATCGCAGCTTTCTGCCAGGACGGCCACGGAATCGTGATTGCCGGCGAGCAACAGCAGGCCGACTCCCGCCTCGTGCAAACGCAGCACCAGCTGGTTGTACAACTCGCGGGCGTAGGAGGGCGGCGTGCCGGTGTCAAACAGATCGCCGGCAATCAGGACAGCATCGACCGCCTGCGCATCGACCTGCAGCAGCAGCCAGTCGATCAGGGCCTGATGTTCGGCCTGGCGGCTCTTGCCCATGAAGTGCTGGCCAAGATGCCAATCGGAGGTGTGGAGAAGGCGCATGCGGTCGACGGTCGGGGGGCGTGAAAAACGCGATTGTAAAGCGTGGGACTTGTCTGGTCTGTGCTTCGTTGGCGCACCGCAAGAAAGGTTTTGTCAATTATGGCGTAGTGTCAATTGTGGCGGTCATTATTGGCTTCTGATCTGGCTTTAGCTGCTGTTCGGGGGGGCGGGTTTATTCGCCATGGTCCGTTTTGTTCTTGATGATTCATTATTAATCAATGGGTTGTCATGATTTTCCGGGTGATTACTGGTGCTGGCATGGCTTATGCAAATGTGTTGGTTGATTGCGCTCGTGCAGTCACTAATCAGGGTCAATACAAGGAGGGGTCATGGCTTGGGAACTGTTGCTAACGTCGGATATTGGGCTGTTGAGTCTATTCACCATTTTTTTCATCCTCGGCATGGGGTGGTACCTCGCGGTCTACGCCAAGAAACATATGAAAGATGAAGCAGCCAAGGATGCTGCAGATAGTCGGCGTGCCGCGCACTGAAACGTTGCGCCGTCGTAATTTCGGCCGGCGTATCCGGCCAGCGAGCAAGGCGGGCGATCCGCGCATTTTTCTCGGACTGTTGAACAGGATTCGGTTGCCTTCCTCCCAGGGCTAGCCTGATCTTCACCTCCCAGTGACCTCAGTGGCCCGGAGACAGCAGGATCGCCCCGCCTTATTGTGTGATTCGCCATTGTGGGCGCAGGTCGTTTCGCTGCCTCAGGTATAATGCCGGGCTCTCCGCCTAACCAGACCTCACTCCCCATGGCCGACATTCTTTGCCTCAAGGGCGACGCCGCCTTTTCCGCCTTCCGTCTGCAACGCCTGCAAGCCCGCCTCAATGCGGCCGTGTCGGATATCGAATCGGTGGTGGCCGATTACTGGCACGTTTCTGCCCTGAAACGGGCGTTGACCGCAGAAGAGCGCGCCAAGCTGGCGACCCTGCTGGAAGAGCAGGCGGCGGGCAGCGATGCTGGCGAACTGTTCCTCGTCGCGCCGCGCATCGGCACCATTTCGCCGTGGTCCTCCAAGGCGACCGACATTGCCTTGAACTGCGATCTGGATGCCATTGAGCGCATCGAACGCGTCGTCGCCTTCCACGTGGTTTTGGCCGGTGGTCGGCCGTTGACCGCAGCAGAGAAGAAAATCGTCGCCGGTCTGCTGCATGATCGCATGACCGAATCGGTGCTCGCCGGTTTTGCCGATGCCGGCGAACTGTTCCGCCATTTCGAGCCGAAGCCGCTCAACACGGTCGACGTGCTGGCCGGCGGCAAAACCGCGCTGGTTGAAGCCAACGGCTCGCTCGGCCTGGCGCTGTCCGACGACGAAATCGACTACCTGCTCGACGTCTTCACCAAGGCGAGTGATGGCAAAGGACGCAACCCGACCGACGTCGAACTGATGATGTTCGCGCAGGCCAATTCCGAACATTGCCGTCACAAGATCTTCAACGCCTCCTGGGTGATCGACGGCGAGAAGAAGGACAAGACGCTGTTCGGCATGATCCGCGAAACCCATGCTGCCGCGCCGCAAGGCACGATCATGGCCTACGCCGACAACGCCTCGATCATCGAAGGCGCGACCATCCAGCGCTTCTACCCGGATGCCGATCGCGGCTATTCCTACAAGGAAGAGCTGACCCACATCCTGACCAAGGTCGAGACGCATAACCACCCGACCGCCATTTCGCCATTCCCGGGCGCTTCCACCGGCTCCGGCGGCGAAATCCGCGACGAAGGTGCCACCGGCAAGGGTTCCAAGCCGAAGGCTGGCCTGTGCGGTTTCTCGGTCTCCAACCTTAATCTGCCGGATTCGCCGCAGCCCTGGGAGCACGCCTACGGGCGCCCGTCGCGGATCGCCTCGGCGCTGGACATCATGCTCGAAGGCCCGATCGGTGCTGCTGCCTTCAATAACGAATTCGGCCGCCCGAACCTGACCGGCTATTTCCGTACCTACGAGCAGGACGTGCCCGTCAATGGTGAAAAATTCGTGCGCGGCTACCACAAGCCGATCATGATCGCTGGCGGTTTGGGCAGCATCCAGGCCGAGCAGTCGTTCAAGGACGAAACCTTCCCGGTTGGCACGAAATTCATTCAGCTCGGCGGCCCCGGCATGCTGATCGGTCTGGGCGGCGGTGCCGCCTCGTCGATGACAGCCGGCTCGAATGCCGAAGACCTCGATTTCGCCTCGGTGCAGCGTGGCAACCCGGAAATCCAGCGCCGTGCGCAAGAAGTCATCGACCGTTGCTGGCAGATGGGCAAGAACAATCCGATTCTCTCCGTGCATGACGTCGGCGCCGGCGGCGTTTCCAACGCCCTGCCGGAACTGGCCCATTCGGGCGGCGTCGGCGCTGTGTTCGACCTGCGCAAGGTGCCGACCGAAGAGCCGGGCATGTCGCCGGCCGAAATCTGGTCCAACGAATCGCAGGAACGCTACGTGCTGGCCATTCCGCCGAACCGTATCGCCGAATTCCAGGCCATGTGCGAGCGCGAGCGCTGCCCGTTTGCCGTGGTCGGCGAAGCGACCGGCGACGGTCACCTGACCGTGACCGATGCCCATTTCGGCGTCAATCCGGTCGATATGGAAATGGAAGCCCTTTTGGGCAAGCCGCCGCGCATGACGCGCGACGTGACGCACCAGACGGAAACCTTCGTCTCCTTCGACGCCACCGCCATCGAACTCAAGGAAGCCGCCTATCGCCTGATGCGTCTGCCGACCATCGCCGACAAGACCTTCCTGATCTCCATCGGCGACCGCTCGGTCGGCGGCATGACCGCGCGCGACCAGATGGTCGGCCCGTGGCAGGTGCCGGTGGCCGACGTCGCCGTGACCACGATGGGTTACCAGGGTTACCTCGGCGAAGCCTTCGCCATGGGCGAGCGCACCCCGCTCGCCGTGTTCGATGCCCCGGCTTCCGGTCGCATGGCGATCGGCGAAGCGCTGACCAACCTGGCCGCCGCCGATGTCGGCGAGCTCGGCAAGGTCAAGCTCTCGGCCAACTGGATGGCACCGTGCGGCGTCGCCGGTGAAGATGCCCGCCTGTTCGACACCGTGGAAGCCGTCTCCGACCTGTGCAAGGCCATCGGCGTCTCCATCCCGGTCGGCAAGGATTCGCTGTCGATGCGTACCGCCTGGGAAGATGGCGGCGTCAAGAAGCAGGTCGTGTCGCCGCTGTCGCTGGTCGTCACCTCGTTTGCTGCGGTTGACGACGTGCGCAAGACGAAAACGCCGCAACTGGCCGTCGATCAGGGCGAAACCGAACTGCTGCTGCTCGACCTCGGCCAGAACCGCCTCGGCGGCTCCTGTCTGGCCCAGGTGTACAACGCCACCGGCAGCGATGCCCCGGACGTTGACGATCCGGCCAAGCTCAAGGGCCTGTTCGATGCCGTGCAGAAACTCAACCGTGACGGCCTGCTGCTTGCCTACCACGACCGTTCCGACGGCGGCCTGTTCGTGGCGGCTTGCGAAATGGCCTTTGCCACGCGCCGCGGTGTGTCGCTCGATCTCGACGGCATCTGCTACGACGCCGGTGCCGGCGACGTCGATGGTTCGGAAAAGCTGACCAACCTGCTGGCTGGCCGCGATTTCGAGAATATCGTGCGCACCCTGTTCAACGAAGAACTGGGCGCCTTGATCCAGATTCGTCGTGAAGATCGCGAAAAAGTCACGCCGATTCTGCGCGCCAATGGTGTGCCGTATCACTTCGTCGGCACCATGAACGATTGGGACGAAATCCGTGTTACTCGCAATGCCAAGCGCGTGCTGCGCGAAAAGCGCGTCGACCTGCAGCGTGCCTGGTCGGAGACCAGCTATCAGATGCAGGCCATGCGCGACAACCCGAGCTGCGCGCAGCAGGAATTCGACCGCATCCTCGATGTCACCGATCCCGGCCTGACGCCGAAGCTGACTTTCGATCCGCAGGAAGATTTCACCCAGGTTTACCAGGATGTCAGCGGTCGTCCGCGCGTCGCCATCCTGCGCGAGCAGGGCGTCAACAGCCATTACGAAATGGCCGCCGCCTTTGACCGCGCCGGTTTTGCCGCGGTCGACGTCCATATGAGCGACATTCTCGCCGGCCGCGTCAGCCTCAAGGACTTCAAGGGCCTGGTCGCCTGTGGCGGCTTCTCCTACGGTGACGTGCTTGGCGCCGGCCTCGGCTGGGCGCGGACCATCCTCATGCACGACGGCTGCCGCGACGAATTCGCCGCCTTCTTCAACCGGAAAGATACGTTTGCTCTCGGCGTCTGCAACGGTTGCCAGATGATGAGCGCGCTCAAGTCCATCATCCCCGGTGCAGAACACTGGCCAGCCTTCCGCCGCAATCAGGTCGAGCAGTTTGAAGCCCGTTTTGTGATGACCGAAATCCTCGATTCGCCGTCGATCTTCTTCGCCGGCATGGAAGGCTCGCAAGTGCCTATCGTCGTTTCGCACGGCGAAGGCCGTGCCGTGTTCGACAATGCCGACGACAAGGCCAAGGTTTTGTCGGCCGTACGCTACGTCGACAACAAGGGCGAGCCGACCGAGGTCTATCCGTACAACCCGAACGGTTCGCCGAACGGCCTGACGGCGGTGACCACGGCCGACGGCCGCTTCACGATCATGATGCCGCACCCGGAACGCGTTTTCCGCAGCGTGCAAATGTCGTGGTACCCAGCAAACTGGGGCGAGGATTCGCCGTGGCTGCGCATGTTCCGTAACGCGCGGCGCTGGGTGGGGTGAGCGCCGACGTTTTGGGGCTGGAATGAATCACGGGGCAGCGCAAGACTGCCCCGTTTGCTTTTGGGCGTTGGCACACGGTCGACCGTGTGCAGCATTCAAAATACGCCGGTCGCTGGAGGGTTAGCGGCTCAGTTGTTCGCGCAACAGGTCAAGTTCTTTGACCAGATGGTGCGAGGCTTCGGTGAGCTCCGGCAGCAACAGGTCAGCGGCATGGCCGAGGCCGTTGTTGCTCAGTTCGACAATCTCGTTAGCCAGGACATGAAAGGACTGGTGTGCCCGGTTCAGTGCCTGAAGATCGATGGCTGGCGAGATCAGGGCTGCTAGTGTTTTGTCCAGCGTGCAGCCGCGATGTTCCGACAGGGGCATGTCGACATACTCGCCACCGGCAAAGGCATTCAGAAACTGACGCCGCCACTGGGTATGCTGGCGAATGGCGCCTTGAATATCGATACAGGTCATGAAAAGCTCTTTACTGGGGGATGATTCGGTCGAAGGCAGAATTATGCCCCAGTGGTGTTGGCTGGCAAGCCTTTCCGGATGGATCAGGCGTAGTCGCGTGGGCTGTTGAGTTTGCGTTGTGCTAGTTGGCGAATTTGCGGTTGGCGACGCCAGCAGGCTGGGGTATGCAGCGGACTAAAGTCCATCTCGCTGTCGTTGAAGATGGCATGCGCCATGGCGAGCCGCTGTTGTTCGTCTTGGGATATCCCGGCCATCATGTCAAACCATTTTTGCAGTTGTTTCATGATCGATCTCCTGTTACAAAGTACTGTATTTAAAATCAGTGATCAGAGAATATTCGATAACTGTTTTTATGTACAGTATTTTGTGGTGGGCGAATTTTCAATCGATCCGTTGCCTGTGCTGTCGTGCACCGGGCTTGTCGCCCGTGCCGTGCTAGAATCGCGCGCTGAATTCAAACCTGTCGAGGAAGTGCAAATGGCTGAGGTCAATACAAGTTTCGTTTCCGATCACACCCTGTGGATGAATGAACAACTGGCCAAAAACCCGGAATGGGTTGAGGATCAGAAAGCCGGCCGGGCGCTGTGGTGGGACAAAAAGCAGGATGTCGAATCGACGACCCGTAACCTTCAATCGAAGGTGGCGCAGAAACCGTATCCTTACGACGTTAATTTCTTCGGCGAGTAAGTTTCCGCCGGTTGGTGCCGGGAAAAAGTCTGTCGAATAGCCGTCTGCTTCGTGGATAACGTGGTGGCCGGCTTTTTTTCGCTTGTCACTTGGCAATATGCGCAGGGTTCGCTTCGAGGCAATAAAAAGGCGGCATCCGGAGATGCCGCCTGGCTAGGGGTGCGTTGCGACTGATCAGCCAGTCAGCGGCTTGACCACGCGCTTGACTGCCGTGTCGTCCGGGTGCGGGTGAATGGTGAAGCCCAGGCTGGTCATCAGGCGGAACATCTTCGAGTTGGTCGATAACACGTCACCAACCACGGCGCGGTAGCCCTTCATGCGAGCGCAGTCGATCAAAGCTGTCATCAGCTTGCGACCGACGCCGCATTTCTGCCAGTCATCGCCCACCGCCAGAGCGAACTCCACCGATTCGCCATCCGGGTTCAAAACGTAGCGAGCGACACCAATCTGCGTTTCTTTGCCGGTCTCTTGGTCGGTCGTGGTGGCCACCAGAGCCATTTCCCGGTCGTAGTCAATCTGCGTAAAGCGGACCAGCATGGTCTGGGTCAGTTCGCGCAAGGTGTCCATGAAGCGGTAGTAACGCGATTCGTCCGACATGGCTTTGACGAATTCCTGCTCCATGTCGGCATCTTCTGGCCGGATGGGACGGATCGACACGATTTTGCCGTCGTTCATTGTCCATTCCTGGATCAGGTGCACCGGGTAGGGGTAGATGGCCATGTGCGCGTAGCGGTCGCCCGAGCTATTGGCGGCATGGTCGATAACGATGCGGGCATCGGCGGCGATGGCGCCGTGCTCATCGACGATCAAGGGGTTGAGGTCCATCTCGATGATCCACGGCAGTTCACAAACCATTTCAGAGATGCAGAGCAGCACTTCCTTCAGTGCTTCGCGGTCGACCGGCGGCATGTTGTGAAATTGATCGAGAATTTTCGAGGTGCGGGTCGATTCGATCAAATCCTTGGCCAGGAACTTGTTCAGTGGCGGCAGGGCAACCGAGCGATCAGAGAAGATTTCGTTGTCGAAACCGCCGGCGCCGAAGGAGATGACCGGCCCGAAGATCGGGTCGCGGAAAACGCCGATCATGATTTCCCGGCCATTCGGACGTGACAGGAAAGGCTCGATCGAGACACCGTTGATTTTCGCCGTCGGGTGGCGTTTCTGTACGGTGTCGATAATGTCGTGATAGGCATTGCGAACGGCCGGTGCATTGACGATATTCAGTCGAACACCGCCGGCATCGCTCTTGTGCGGCAGGTCAGGTGAATCGACCTTCATGGCGATCGGGAAGCCGATCTGTTCGGCTAGCAGCAATGCTTCAGTGGCGGTGCGGGCGACCATGGTTTGCGCAACCGGTACTTTGAAGGCGCGCAGGATGGCTTTTGATTCCATTTCCGAGAGTACTTTGCGCCGTTCGGCGAGCAGGGCCTCGATCAGCATCTTGGCGCCTTCCGTCTCCGGGCGGCCATGCTGGCGTGTTGGTTCCGGCGTCTGCAGCAGCAGCTTCTGGTTGCTATAGTATTTGGAGATGTGGTGGAAGAGTTCGATCGCCGTTTCCGGCATGCGGAAAGCCGGAATGCCGGAGTCCTCAAGCAATTTACGGGCAGCTGCAACCTGTTCTTCGCCCATCCAGCAGCAGATGATGCGGCGGTTGAGTTTGTCCGAAATTTCAATAATGGCTTTGGCCACGCCCATGGGGTCAGTCATGGCTTGCGGTGAAAGCATGACCAGTGTGCTGTCGACATTCGGATCTTTGGTCACGGCTAGCAGGGCATCGCGATAGCGCTCGGGCGTGGCGTCCCCGGCGATGTCGATCGGATTGCTGTGTGACCAAGTGGCGGGGAGAGCTTTGTTGAGTAGGACCATGGTTTCGCTGCTCAATTCAGCCAGCGGAATGCCCAGGTCGCCAGCACGGTCCGCCGCCATGGCGCCTGGTCCGCCGCCATTGGTGATGATGGCCAGGCGATTGCCGACCGGGCGGAATTTGGAAGCGAGTGCTTTGGCGGCATAGAATAATTGGCCGACGTTTTTGACGCGCACGACGCCGGCCCGACGCACAGCGGCATCAAACACCGTGTCGGAGACGGCGGCCATCCCCGAGTGGGCAGCGGCGGCCATCGAACCGGCTTCGTGACGGCCGGCCTTGAGCAGGATGATCGGCTTGATGCGTGCGGCAGAGCGCAGGGCACTCATGAAGCGGCGGGAATTGCGAATGCCTTCGACATACATCAGAATGTAGTGCGTGCGGCTGTCGTAAATCAGGTAATCGAGAATTTCGCCAAAATCGACGTCCGCTGTCATGCCCAGCGAGATGACCGACGAGAAGCCGACCTGATTGGCCTTGGCCCAGTCGAGCACGGCCGAACACATCGCGCCGGATTGCGAAACCAGGGCGAGATTGCCTGGGTTGGCCGTGATCCTGGTGAAGGTCGCGTTGAGACCGAGTTCCGGGCGGATGATGCCCAGACAGTTGGGCCCCAGGATGCGGACGTTGTAGGAGCGGGCAATTTCCACCACTTTGCGTTCAAGGGCGGCACCAATGTGCCCCGCCTCGGAAAAGCCGGCGGCGATGATGATGACGTTGCGAACACCGCTACGGCCACATTGTTCGATCAGTTGCGGTACGGTTTGCGGCCGGGTGGCGATGACGGCCATTTCGACCCGGGCACCAATTTCTTCGATCGACTTGTAGGACGGTTGCTCCTGGATCGTGGCGTGCTTGGGATTGATGGCGTACAGCCGGCCTTTGTAACCAGAACCGAGGATGTTCTTGAAAATGATGTTGCCGACGGAGTTCTCTCGATCAGAGGCGCCGATGACGGCGACTGACTTCGGTTCGAAGAGTGCAGTGAGATAGTGCTGTTCAAGCATGATACGCCCCTTGTCAGGCTGTTTTTAGAAAATTGCTGCAGTGCAATATTCTCGCATGAATCGCTGGCTTATTCCATGAGCTTCATGGGGTTATCCGGCTGCGGCGAGTTCGCTGGTCAGGTGAAACGATTCGGATAGGGCGCGGTGGACTGGGCATTTGTTGGCAATTTCCAGCAGGCGTTGCTTTTGCTCGCTGTTGAGTTCGCCGTGCAGTCCGATCTGCCGGTGAATCTGGTTGCAGCGGATGCCGTCAACCAGGCTTTGTTCGTGGCTAAGTTGAACTTCGATGCGGTCGAGTGACCATCCCTTGCGCTCGGCGTACATGCGCAAGGTCATCGAGGTACAGGCGCCCAAACCAGCCATGACATAATCAAAGGGTGCCGGGCCGGCGTTGTCACCACCCAGCGTCGAAGGTTCATCTGCCAGCAAGCTATGGCGACCAACCTGAATCGATTGCTGGTAACGTCCCTGGCCATTTTCATTCACCACGACGGTATCGGACATGTGCAGTTCTCTCGAAGATTCGCCCGCCATCATACCCCCTTCGCCCTGGCTGGCGATGTACTACCCGTGTATTTCAGCGGGTCAGCCAGTCCTTGATCTGGCGGCTGGTAGCGGGCGGCACAGTCGCTTACTGGCGGCGGCGGGTTACCCGGTGCTGGCCGTTGATCGCGATGCCAGAGCACTGGCCGATCTGCAGGCTTTTTGCCCAGGGGTGACAACGCAGTGTTGTGATTTGGAAGGGGGCGATTGGCCACTGGCGGGTGGTCAATTTGCTGGCGTGGTGGTGTGCAATTATTTATGGCGCCCCCGCCTTGATGCCATCTGGGATCTGGTGGCGGCTGGTGGTTTCGTTATTTACGAGACCTTCATGGTTGGTAACGCAGTTTATGGTTCGCCGCGTAATCCAGATTTTTTGTTGCAACCCGGTGAGTTGCGTGCTTCGGCGACAGCGGCCGGATTGGAATTGGTTGCTGCTTTTGAAGGTTATGTGCCGCTGCCACGACCGGCAATGCGCCAGGCAATCATCGCCCACCGACCGGCTTGAGTAGAGGCTGTAGCGCTGGCCACACATGGTCAAGCAGGAGGGGTTGGGCGTCGGCCGTCGGGTGTAGCTGGTCGGCTTGAAAAAAAACACGCTGTTCGGCAATGGGCGCCAGCAAGAAGGGGAGGAGTGGAATTCGACTTTCCTTACTCAGGTCTTGGAAGCTCTTGGCGAACGCAGTGGCATAGGGGCCGTAATTGGGCGGGAGTTGCATGCCGACCAACAATACTTTGGCGCCAACACGACGTATTTCAGCGATCATTGCGCGCAGATTGTTGTCCATTTGTTCCAGTGGCAAGCCACGTAGGCCATCGTTGGCGCCGAGAGCCAGGATGACGATTTTCGGTCGATACTTAACGAGTGCCATGGGCAGGCGGCTGCGCCCACCGGCTGTGGTTTCTCCGGAAATCGACAGATTGCGGACGCTATAATCGTAGCCCTTTTCCGCTAAGCGATGGCCGAGCAAGGCTGGCCAGGCGCGTTCGGCTGAAATGCCATACCCGGCGGATAGCGAATCGCCGATGATCACCAAGTTGGTGCTTGCGCCAGCGAACGGTATACCAAGGCAAAGAACGAGTAGAAGCAGGATGAAACGCATGATTGGGCAACCATTGATTGAAGTGCTGGGCTTGGGAAAGACCGTCGATAACGGAGGTGCCCCTTTGTCCATTTTGCAGGATATTTCGTTTGCAGTCATGCCAGGTGAGTCGGTGGCCATTGTTGGTGCATCGGGTTCTGGGAAATCGACCCTGCTCGGCTTGCTCGCTGGTCTTGATTTGCCGACAACTGGCCAGGTGCATCTCGCTGCTTGCAACTTGTCGACGCTGGATGAGGATGAGCGTGCGGCTTTGCGTGCTCGCTTGCTGGGGTTTGTTTTTCAGTCCTTTCAATTACTACCGGCTTTGACCGCCTTGGAGAACGTTGCGTTGCCATTGGAGTTGGCGGGGTGCGCGGTGGGCGATGTGGCGAGCGACTGGTTGAGTCGGGTTGGCTTGGCGCATCGGCTACATCATTACCCCAAACATTTATCCGGTGGTGAGCAACAGCGCGTAGCACTGGCTCGCGCCTTCGTCACCGAGCCGCGTCTAATTCTGGCCGATGAGCCGACTGGTAATCTTGATGCAGCGACTGGCCAGCAAGTGATCGATTTGCTCTTCGAGTTGAATGCACGACAGGGCGCGACATTGGTCTTGGTAACACATGATGAAACCTTGGCTGCCCGATGTCAGCGCCTGATTCGCTTGCAGTCCGGGCAACTGATTTAATGCGGTGTTGCGCAGGCTTTGATGTGGGCGGTATTCGGAAAGTTAAAAATGTTGTTTGGCGTAACAATAAAGCTACTGCTATAATCCTAGGCTTCGTCGGGGCGTAGCGCAGTCTGGTAGCGCATCTGCTTTGGGAGCAGAGGGTCGTGAGTTCGAATCCCACCGCCCCGACCATACCCACCTTGCCTTACCCTCAAGTGCCCGTAGCTCAACTGGATAGAGCAGCTGCCTTCTAAGCAGCAGGTCGGGGGTTCGAGTCCCTCCGGGCACACCAAAAAATCAATAACTTACGAAGCATTGTTTTGTTTTATTAAAAAGCAGGCGGCACTTGTAAGCGATCTGTAAGCAGTTTTTTGCGATAAGGGGGCGTCTCAGAAAACGGAATTTAAAGTACGTTAAGGCTTTGGCAGCGACTGTAGCGGCCTGAACTTCCCCGAACCGACCTTGGCGCTGCTGCGCCAGAGGTAATCGCCGGTCAGGTTGATGTGCTCCCAGCCCAGCGGCGACAGGTACTGCAACAGCGCGCCATCGACACCTTGACCGTGATTGCGCAAGGCGTTCGCAGCCCTTTCCAGATAGACGGTGTTCCACAACACGATGGCTGCTGTCACCAGATTGAGGCCGCTGGCCCGGTAGCGCTGTTGCTCAAAGCTGCGGTCGCGGATTTCGCCCAGCCGGTTGAAGAACACCGCCCTGGCAAGCGCGTTGCGTGCCTCACCCTTATTGAGTCCAGCTTGCACACGGCGGCGCAGTTCCACACTTTGCAGCCAGTCTAGGATGAACAACGTGCGCTCGATGCGCCCCAGTTCGCGCATGGTGAAGGAACTGCGCCGGCGCGGATTTCCGGCCAGCAAACCCCGGGTCGAACGGCTGATGCGGGAGAACGGCATCCGCGCCCGGCACAAGCGGCGCTACAAGGCGACGACGGATTCGAAACATGGCCTGCCGGTGGCTGACAATTTGCTCAACAGAAACTTTGCGCCAAGTGCCCCGAATCAGGTCTGGACCTCGGACATCACCTACCTGTGGACGGATGAAGGCTGGCTGTATCTGGCGATCGTGCTCGACCTGTTCAATCGTGAAGTTGTTGGCTGGTCGCTCAAGCCCCGGATGACGGCGGACATCGTGACCGATGCGCTGACCATGGCCTGGTTCAGGCAGCGCCCCGCGCCAGGACTGATTCACCACTCTGACCGGGGCAGCCAATATGCCAGCCAAGCCTTTCAGACAAAACTCAATGAATACGGCATGCGGTGCTCCATGAGCCGTAAAGGCAATTGCTGGGACAACGCGCCAACAGAGAGCTGGTTCAACAGTTTCAAGAACGAGCGGGTGTTTGGCGAACGCTTCGCAACACGGGATGACATGAAAGCCATGGCCTTCGAGTACATCGAGGTCTTCTACAATCGGCAGCGATTGCATTCCACCTTGGGCTACCGCTCGCCATCTCAGTTTCTCAGCGACTGGCTGCGTGAGCAGGCAACCGAAAAACAGGTAGCATGACCACCGCCCTTTGGATGACGAAAAATAGAGGGAACCTCAAACAGTGCAACTGTGCTATTACCGTCCGTACAGTTCTACTGAGGTGGGATGCACCACGATTCTCAGAAATTCTTCCGGGACCGTATCCAATTTCAATACTCAGCCATTTGGGCCTGGCGCAAAAGTGATAATTCGTCACTTCGCTAATGGAGGCCCCCAACCAGCCTATCCGGCCGGTCAGGATACTGTGACATTTAGATATAGCTATTGATGGAAGCTCTGGCAGCTTTTTTAGGAGCCGGCCAGAGCAGGAGCAATCAAGGGGGTCAGCTATGAAAATCGATGATATCGTAACTGCATATGTGAATCGCCCCGGATTTGGTGGAGGCTCTAACTCTTGAGAAGATAGAGCCATGAAGAAGTCAATTAAGTTCTCCCCCGAATTGCGTGAGCGCGCCGTGCGCATGGTGACCGAATGCCGTGCGGATCATCCTTCCCTGTGGTCCGCCGTTGAATCCATTGCCGCCAAAATCGGTTGCACGTCGCAGACGCTGCTCACCTGGGTGCGTCAGCACGAACGAGATAGCGGCCAGCGCGAAGTGCCCACCACGGCGGACCAGAAGCGCGTCAAAGAACTGGAGCGCGAGGTCAAGGAACTGCGTAAGGCCAACGAGATTCTCAAGCTTGCTAGCGCGTTTTTCGCCCAGGCGGAGCTCGACCGCCGATTCAAGTCCTGAGAGCGTTCGTCGACGAGCATCGTGATGCCTTCGGGGTCGAGCCGATCTGCAGGCAATTGCAGATTGCCCCGTCGGGTTACCGGCGCCACGTTGCCTTGCAGCGCAATCCTGAACAGCGTAGCCAGAGAGTGCGGCGTGACGAGGTGTTGGTGCCCGAGATCGAGCGTGTCTGGCAGGCCAACCTGCGAGTCTATGGTGCCGACAAGGTCTGGCGGCAACTGAACCGCGAAGGCGTGGTGGTGGCCCGTTGTACGGTCGAACGACTCATGCGGCGTCAAGGCTTGCGGGGTGTCATGCGCGGCAAGGTGATGCGCACCACGATCAGCGACAGCAAAGCGCCTTGCCCGCTGGATCGGGTCAATCGGCAATTCAAGGCCGAGCGTCCCAATCAGTTGTGGGTCTCAGACTTCACCTATGTCTCGACCTGGCAAGGCTGGCTGTATGTGGCCTTCGTTATCGACGTTTTTGCCCGACGCATCGTGGGGTGGCGAGTGAGTAGTTCGATGCATACGGACTTTGTGCTCGATGCGCTGGAGCAGGCGCTGTACGCCCGCCAGCCGAGTCCCGAGGAAAACTTGATCCACCATTCGGACAGGGGCTCGCAGTACGTCTCGATCCGCTACAGCGAGCGACTGGCCGAAGCCGGGATTGAGCTGTCAACGGCGATTTAAAACTGACACAGATTTCCTTCGATCAGCGATTTAAAACTGATACACCCCCAAGTTCTGACTGTGCGCGGCATAGGTGTCTTGGAGGGCGGGCCGCAGGCCCAACCGGAAAG
>Ga0209066_10000329_pt1 | contig 70575 bp, 66 predicted proteins | sample All_14_2_FD_187198 | JGI IMG/M metagenome (GOLD analysis project Ga0209066, IMG submission 187198) | Freshwater microbial communities in response to fracking from Pennsylvania, USA - Allegheny Zone_MetaG_DW_15 (SPAdes) (version 2) ...
GGAGTGGGGAGTGTCGCAGGAGCTCCCGGGAATTCGTGTTGTACGGGCCCGGTGTTCCCTATGAGGAATATTATGAAAAGGGTCAGTCCTTCAACAACGCATGGATCGTTTTCCGGGCCGTGCCGCCCCATGACCCCCTGAAAGAACTCATCCAGCCCCGCGGGTACTGTGTTTATCACGACCCGGCGAATACGGTCCGGGATTTGATTTTTGAAGCGGCGAATATCGGCAGCAGCAGGTTGGGCGAACGACTCATGGCCCAGGCGGCATTTCTCCGGATTCTTTCCCACCTTTTCTTGTCAAAGGGGGATGCCGGCACCTCCGAAACCATGCTTTCCCGAGTGAAATCGAAGAGGGGTTCGTTCCGGGATAAGATACTCCATATCCTCACCCGGGATATTGCGTCGGATTTCTCCGTTGGGCAGATGGCCGGACATCTTTCCATCAGCAGGTCGTCCTTCAGCCATAAATTTTCACGGGAATTCGGGGAATCTTTTGTCCACTTGAAGACGCGGGTCAAAATCCAACACGCCCAGGAATTGCTGAAGGACCGCGGCAAACCGGTCAAACAGGTCGCCTTTGAAATCGGGTTGTCCGATCCGGCGTATTTCACCAATTTGTTCCGAAAATACACGGGGGTGACCCCGGGAAGCTACCGCAAGTTCCTGGGATAATGATGGAGCCTCTGCCGCCCTTCCCCCGGATAGAAAAATCGTTCTGGTTCCATCCGCCGGGTGAAGTAAATTGGTGCGTTGTCTATGGCGGAGTTTGATGAACAAGACGGAAAGCCTGCTCGCTCCGTACCGCCTCTTCACATGGCCCTTGCGGGGGATTCCACGGTTTTTGAATATCCGCCGGAATCGCCCATGCGGGGATGGGGCCAGGTTCTGGCGGAATACCTGCCGGCTCATATCGTCCTCACCAACGGGGCGGTTTGCGGGGCCAGCACCCGGACCTTTCCCGTGGAAAAGTGGAACAGCCTGCTTGCCCTCCGGTCCGCCTGTGTGCTGATCCAGTTCGGACACAACGATTCCCATGCCAAAGAAAACCCCGAATCGACCGACCCCGCCACCGACTACCCGGAGAATCTCCGGCGATATGTCCGCGAAGCCCGGACGGCCGGGGTCATGCCGATTTTGGTCACCCCGGTCCGGCGCCGCACCTACCTGGACAGCGGCCACGTCACCGAAGAGCTGGCGCCCTATGCCCGGGCCATGATAGCCGTGGCTGGAGAACTGGACGTGCCCCTGATTGATTTGCATGCCGCCAGTGGGGCGCTTTACGAAGAACTTGGGGAGAGCGGCACAGAGGCCTTCACCGTCAACAAAACCGACACCGCCGACCGGCCCGGCCTGGGCGACCGCACCCATTTCACCGCGGCGGGAGCCCGCGCCATCGCCCGCCTCATAGCACCCCGGTTGCTGAAGATCGTCATCCCAGCCAGCTGACGTCCGAGACGTTTGGATCCCGCCCTTCAGTCAACCCAAGTAGGCGTAAAGGTTGCGGGGTCTGCTGCTCATGAATTGAGAAGCATTCAAAGGATATTCAAACTATTGCAAGTCGTGTCTCTACGGAGTTAATCTAGTTAACGATTTCGATGAATTATTGGTGGGTTAATCAAAATCAGACATTTAAACACGAGTTTGAAGGTGGATATCTTTGGTCTCCTAAAGTCAGTGAGGGTAATAGACGTAACCCTTTCTATGATTTCATGAAAATCGTTCGTCCTGGAGATGTAATATTTTCGTTTTCAGATACTCGTATAAAAGGTTTTGGTATTGCTTGTTCTCATTGTTATACATCACCGAAGCCGGATGAATTTGGGCGAATTGGAACAACATGGGATGATATAGGTTGGCGGGTAGATGTTAATTTTAGATCATTTGAAAATGAAATTAGGCCCAAAGACCACATTAATATTTTACGCAACGTCCTTCCTGTAAAATATTCACCTCTGCAAATAAATGGGAATGGGAATCAGGGTCTCTATCTTACGAGGCTTACGAGGCCTTTTGCTGAGACGCTAATTGGTTTAATTGGCACCGAGGCGCGCCAATTAAACAACAGGATAATTCAGGAGAAGCCGTCTGAGATATATGAGATTGAGTTAAAGGGTATAGATGAGTGGGAGGACATTGAATGTCAAAAGATCGACTCTTTGGGAATCCCGGAGACTGAGCGGAAAGCCCTCATAAAAGCGCGCATGGGGCAGGGACGATTTAAGGAGAATGTATTTAGTGTTGAAAGGCATTGTAGAGTCACAAATGTCTGCAATCCCGTTCATTTGATTGCCAGCCACATAAAGCCTTGGCGAGAATCAAATAACGAAGAGCGACTAGCCGCTGGGAATGGCTTGTTACTTACCCCAACGATTGACCACCTTTTTGATCGGGGTTTTATCAGTTTTGATGATTCTGGTGACACATTAATATCACCAGTGGCAGATTCCGAATCCCTAATCAAAATGGGGATCGATCCCAAGTCTCCTCCAAAGGTGGGCTCATTCGGGCCAGATCAACGATTCTTTCTAAATCATCATCGTAAGGCTGTGTTCTTAAAGTAGAGCAATCTTAAAGATGAATGCATGCTGCTTTTGGCTACAGAAACTCAAGGCGCTCAAGCCGAATATCGCCCATGCCAAGGGGGTGGGGCATGCCCGGTTTGCCCCGCAAAAGCCGCTATTGTTACTTTGCCTGATTGACCTTGCGGATTCGGGTGAACTGTCTTCACCCCTATTATCAAAAACCCCGGAACTGCGTCTCCGCTTTGATTCCTATTGGTCCATCGTCCAACCACGATGGGGTGGCAGGCCCGGCTTTGATCTTCCTTTCCACCACCTTTCCACGCAGGGCTTTTGGCGCGCGCTCGACGCTTCGGGCGGTCCGAGCGCCAGTGCCGATACCACCCGCCAAATCGCACTCGATCCCGGGTTCCATGCCTGCCTGCTGGACCGTGCTTTCCGATTGGATGCGCGGTTGGTGCTGATCCGCACCTGGTTCCCTGACAATGAAGCCAATGCGTTGCTCATCGCCCTGGGAATCTCGAAGGCCGACATCCGGAAGTTTGATTTCAAACTCCGCGATGCCACGCCCGAGTATGCGGCCAAAGGACGCGATGCCCGGTTCCGGATCACCGTCGTGACCCAATACCGGTTCACTTGTGCGCTTACCGGTTACGGGACCCATGCAAAAAGAGGATCCACGCTCGTGGAAGCGGCCCATATCCATGCCTTTTCCCAGTCGCGCAATGACCAACCCGACAACGGCCTGGCACTTTCACGGGATGCGCATTGGATGTTCGACGAGCACTTGTGGACGGTGGATGACCAATTCCGGGTGCTGGTGGCCCGGGAAGTGTTCACCGAATGGGGGCCTGAAGCGTATTGGTTGAAGCGCCGCCACCTGCAACCGTTGGTTTTCATGGATGGGGTCACGCTCCGCCCTTCTTCCGAAAACCTGGCCCGTCATTTCCGGGATTTCAGTGCCAACGCCGTTTGAGACGACGATCTAGAGCTTTCGAGTCCCCAACAGGGACATCGCTTCGCTGGTCCACATTAAAATCCATGGACCTTTGCCCTTAGTCCATTTGGAGATACCCGAATTATGGTCATCCAAGCGTCGCTCCACATCATCGGACAGGCCGATGTAGAACCGGCCTGTGGCGTTTTGGATGACATAAACGTGGTATGGCATATGTTTTTAAACACAAAAAAGCCTTGGAGGGGAAAACTCCAAGGCTTTGAAATTGGTTGCGGGGGCAGGATTTGAACCTGCGGCCTTCAGGTTATGAGCCCGAATATTTACCTCTATCGCGTTGACTTCCAACTAAATTCCAACTACATTTAGAACAACGTAGAATATGACAACAACACGATCACCGCGCACGGCCATCCAGTCAAATTCCAGCCCAATTTTAGCAAAGAAAATCCCGGTTAAAAGGAAGCCTCTCGGCAATCTTCCAAGTGGGGTTGGAGTGACCAAGGTTCATTACAGCAATGGGCCGTACTGGCGGGTTCGATTGGGTAAAAGGTTTACCGGTGGCAAAGTTGAGATCAAAAGTTTTGCGGAACTTGAAGACGCTCGTAATTGGATTTTTGGCGGCAAGTCTAAACGGGCTGGCGAAGTCGTTCGTGAAGTCATTGAAGAAGGCATCGTCAATCTTAAGGATAAGCATGGGCAGGGAGCATTTGCGCTCAGTCCAAGCCAGCGAAGTGAAGCAGAGAATGCTTTTCGGCGGTTGCCTTCGGGCACCTCCCTGACCACGGTGATCGACGACTGGCTTAAAAGACGGGCACCGGCTGGAGGCGTTAAAACCACGAAGGAAGTTGGAGTGGAGTTTCTTGTCTCTAGGCGTGCGATGGGTGTTCGTTCTCGCACCTATACGCAGTACGAATCGCACCTGCGCATCATCAATGAGGAATTTGGCGAACTGCCAATCGCGGACGTGGAACGAAGCCACATCGAGGATTGGCTATCGGAAAGCGAGTGGGCCGCCCGTACCCGCAAAAACTATCTTGTGACCTTCACCACGCTTTTAAACTTCTGCCAGGATCGTGAATTGTGTCCCGGGAATCCTGCCGCCAGGATTGAAAGACCCATTCTGGAAGATCGTCCTCCAGGCATTCTGACCGTAGACCAGGCCCGGAAGCTTCTACTGGTTGCAGCAAAGGGCGTAGCCGGGGAAAAGGGTGCTCGGAAGGCTTTCGCCGCAAGGCCACAAATGGTTCCCGGTTTGGCCATCGGGCTTTTTGCCGGTCTTCGCCGTAGCGAAATTTGCCGCCTAGACTGGTCTGAGATTGACCTGGAGAGCGGCCATATCGAAGTCAAGGCATCCAAGGCCAAGACCCGCCAGCGTCGTCTGGTGACGATTGGCAGCAATCTATTGGCATGGATAAAACCCTTTGCCAAGAAGAACGAGTCTGTGACGCCTTCAAAGAATGAGGACGTGTTTGGAGAGAATCTAAAGGAGATTGCTGAAGCTGCGGGCATCCAAGAATGGCCGCATAACGCCCTGAGACATTCATTTGGATCTTATTTCTTTGCGAAAAACAAAGATGAAAACAAAACCGCTGCAGAAATGGGTAATACGCCAAATATCGTATTCAAGCACTACCGCGCCTTGGTAAAAGAGAAAGACGCCCTTGAATATTGGCGGATACAACCCAAACGACCTTTGGCGTGACGCGAAAAGGTCGTCCTGTCCCGCTGCGGTGCTGATGAGCCTGCGTCGATCAGTCTGGATGATTTAGTTCAAATAACAGATGCCGATGAGGTCTTGAGCTGCATCCAGAGCGGAAGGCTGGTGGGTGAAATGCCTCCTTAGCCATGTCTAGGAAGGTAATAGAATACAATATCGTGTGAAACACACTTGCTCTGCCCGAGGTGGATCGGGTAAATGTCTCAGGAATGGAGAAAGTGGCGACATTAACTTGTAAATAATGGCGCCACTTGCATTTTTTCAGACAACAGCCAACGTGCATAAGGCCTCACTGTTTTTGGGAATATTATTGTTAGCGGTGTGATCGCTTTAATTCGAAAAACAAACCTGCCCCGGCCCTTTTTGATATCAATGGGGCGGCGTTGTTTTTCTGCCCGGTGCCGGCGTCGTCGCGGCCGACTTGCGGCTGTTTTTGAGTCTCCAATATTTCACAATGGTGTCGGATGCCTTGGACAGCCATGTGGCATCCTGCCGGCATTTCTCGAGATCCACGGCAGCAAAGTATTTGCAGCCGTTGGCAGCAGGATTCCCCAGGGGCCTGAGCAACCGGGAAGCCATGAGCACGGGGATTTCATGGGGCAGAAACCCCAGATGCCAGGCGGCTTCTTCAACGTTCAGACGTGCGGGAACGCGTTGCAAGTTCAGAAATTGTGCTTTGTCCGGATTCATAGAAAAGAAGTGCGCAAGCGAGATCCTAGGAAATCAATCACCACCGAGGCAAAGACTACTAAGTCATACTTAGTAGTCGGGGCGGTATACGAAAGGTTTGGGTAGGTTCGCTACATGACCCCGCTTAAACCCTTTTCTGTCAAATTCACCGACGAGGTGCGTAAGAAGATCAAGGCAGCAGCCGAGGAAATCGGTTATTCGGAAAACCAGTTTATTGTGGAATCGGTAGCTTCCGTGCTGGAGATGATCGAACAGCCCGGTGTTGAAAGGCTTCCCCGTGTGGTCGTTCTTGTGCAGGCGGCGCGTGAGCACCGCGAGGAACCCCGTAGCTTTCGTGGAAAAGATTCCGCCAAGACGCGCCGTGGTAAAGCGTGATCAGATGTCCTGAATGCGTTTGAGGAAGCGGCCTGGATTGATGTGGTAGACCCGGCAGAAATGCAGGAATTCGATGACATCCATTAGGCGCTCCCCCCGTTCGATGTCTGAAATAAGATTCTGACGGACACCGAGGCGCTTGGCTGTTTCCACCTGGGTCAGCCCGGCCTTCTCACGTGCCTCCCGTATCAACAGGGTGAATTTGTCATGGGCTGGGGAGTGGAGGGTTTTTTGAACCCGGCCCAGTTTTGGATGAGACTCTTTTGAAGGCACATCCCAAGGCTCCGGCAAGATGGCGAATATCTAAAATTCCGATATTTTGACCCTCGTCAAATATTCGTTTGTTTTGCATAATGCAACGCCCGCTGCATCAGAATCCTATTTTGATGACGAAAGTTGATTTACCACAGACACGTGGTGCGGAATGTTATCAACATTGAAACGGAAGACCGAAAAGATGAGCCCCAAACAAGCTGAAGGCACAAAACTCCCCTCGGGATTGAGAAAAAAAGTCCGAATCCTGGCCGGCAAGTTGGGATGCACTGATGAAGAAGTCGTGGCAAAAATGGTGCATTTGGTGATCAACGAGTTGGATCAACCTAATGGGCGGGATCTGCGTGCCTTTGTCGAGAAGGCCGGGAAAGCCCTCCAGACAAAAGCCCCCAAGAAATAGACGGGTTGGTGGGCTGCACTTTCCCGTCGTCTCTCACTCTCTAGCCCGTCCGGCAATGAGGACACCCAAATCTTCCAACACCCGTCCGACGCGCCTCTCCTCCGTTTCCGGGCGCGTCGGGCGGGTGTTCCAATCATACCTCTCCGGGGCAGCAAGCCCCGTGACATGACGACTGGTCGTGGCGCGAGGCTTGCCGGGGGCGGATGGTAAAACGGAAAGGGACTTCCCCTTTCTATGGTGAGAAAATCCCTGTGGCCCAACGGCTGACCATGGCCAGGGCAAATCACCTCTTCGAACAGCTCGTGAATTAGCCTGTCCGGCGGATGCTTATCGCGACGATGACGCGGAGAGAGGCGCGGAGGGCGCAGCGCAGCGGAGCCGTAGCGGCTCTCTCGGGGTCATGGTCGCTTTTCCTGAGATGCGTCAAGGCCACCTGGACGTGGGGTGTCGCGGAGGAACGGAGCGTCACCCCGCGTTGGGGTGGCCTGAGTGGCGGATAGGAGGATTGTCCCTGTCTGGCCTCATTCCCTCCCATTCCCGACGATGGGTGCGGGTGGGCGAAGCCGGATGGCGGTCGGTCCCGACTGGGGCTCCGGGCGCAAGGGTGGGTCTTTTGGGCTACAAAAGACCTACGCTTGAGTCCGGCTGAGAGGTTATGGAAGAATGACCTGCAATCCAGACCGCTGCATCAGAAGAGGAAATCTTGAGCACCAAGTTCATAGCAATATCTCAAGCTCAGTTAGTAGGATTTCCCTGTATGGCTTCATTCCCTCCCATTCCCGACGATGGAGCGGGTGGGCGAAGCCGGATGGCACCCGCGCCATGGTCGGCCCCGACTGGGTTTCCGGGCGCATGGGTGGGACTTTTGGGCTACAAAAGACCCACGCTTGCGCCCGGCTGAGAGGCTATGGAAGAATGACCGGCAAATCAGACTGCCAGATCAGGCGCGAAACCCGTAAGACCAAGCACAGCATCAAAATCTCAAGCTCAGTTGCCAAAGAAGACCGCCCCGAAAGCAAGCTCTCGGAGCGGTCTGGAATGCTTAGCCGCAATCTCAGACGGCCGGACTCACCCCGACACGCGGGGTGAAATCCATCCGGGATTTGGCTTTCATGGCCTCGCTGACAAAGGCCTTTTCCCGGTAGAACGGATTCACATCCTTGATCCGCTCCATGATCTTTTCCATCATGCCGGGAGTCTGCTTGACCCATTCCTCCACCTTGGGCAGTTGCTTCTGCACCAGGCGCATCTGGTCCTCATGCTTGAGCATCTTGCCCAGCATGAGGGCACGCACGGCCCGCTCGGGGTTCTCCTTCACGAGCTGCGTGTAGTAGTCAGTGGTTTTCTGATTGCCAGACATGAAAGACGACAAGCGGGCGTCCAACTCAGGGTTGACGCGCAACTTGCGTTCTTCACTCAGCACGGGAGTTTCCGGCTCCAGGCCGGTTTTGTTTTTTTCGCGGATAGCCATGGGATTCCTTTACTTTTGGTTTGATGCGCCGGGACTTTTATTTTGCGTGTGGCCCCGGACGCCTTTTTCACACGGAGGGTTCAGGGCGCTTTTTCAAAGCCGGGGGTAAAGATCCAAACATCCGGTTCATCCGGTACCGGTGCCCCCACCAAGTTTCGCAGGGTCCGGTCAAAGGACTCGGTGATGTCGTCCGCGTCGTAAGCGGACAGCGTGAAACGCATGAGGGTTTGGGCGTCCGGGGTCTGGCCGAGGACGGCCAGATGGGAGGACAGTTTTTCGGCGGCGGCGTAGTACTGTTTGGCAACGTCGTCGGGGAGGGCGATGGTGATGTGGGTCATGGTCATTTCCTTTCTTTTAGGGTTTGGAGGTAACGCCAAGTTTTTTCCCACCATGAAAGGGTGGGTTTTGGCGCTACCAATGGGGTTATCTGGGCTTCGGCATCGGCCTCCCGCATCCGGGCTTCCGCCAACTCGGCCTCCTTTTGGGCGAGTTGCTGCTGAAGTTGTTCCTGATTGGCCATGGATTCGCGCGCCTTGGCCTGCTCGTCCTGCAATTTTTGGATCTCCTGCCCAAGACGATCGTTCTGCTCAATCGTCGCGGTGATGAGCTGGTTCTGTTGCTGGATTTTTTGCTCCAGCTCGGCCGTCACCGGGGAAAGCTGTTGAGCCGGGTCGGAAACAGCCACCGTGGGTCCCAGGGGAACGGCGACAGGGGAGTTCGGATTGAGATTCCAGCGTGGGCTTTGCTCGGCCCGGTAGAGGGTATGCCCCTCGTGCATGATATAGGGGTTATTCGGGTCTTGGTATCGTCCCACCGGATAAGCCTTCAACTGTTCAGAGGAACGGAGACTCTCCATATTGCCTTCTTCCAAGGGCGTGCTTGCCATGGGGCTGGGCTCCGATTGAAAGGAACAGCTGTTATGGGTGTTAGGCGTGCCGCATGCGGCAAGCAGGAAAAGAGGGAATAGGAATGGGGACTTCATGGTTGTTTGCGTGGGTTCTTGGAAAGCTCCTTGATTTGGGATTGGCCGCGCCGGGCGTTTTCCTGGTCAATGGTTTGGGTGACGTAGAGGTAAAACTGTTTTCCGGCAGGAACCCGGACGTAAAACCCGTCCCGTTTGATGGCGTCTGAAATCTGGCGGGCATATTCGCTGATGACAGCGGAAGACGCCTGCAAGGCGGCATTCTTGGGGGAATCCATGGCGGAGCGGGTGCTTTCACCGGTCAGGGCATTGGTGGTCTGACGGGTGTCCTGTAACCCTGAGGCTGCGGCACTAAGAAAAGTGGCGGCAAAGAGTTTGAGTTCGGCGTAGTTGTCTGTCCGGATAATGTCCCCACGCAGGCCGGCGGAACCGTCCGTCAAAGCCCAAGTCCCATGGATGTAATCCCGTTCCATATCGAGGGCCAGGCCGGTGATCGACAATTCGGCCCCGTTCATCCGGTCAGTAGTGCGCCAGACAATGAACCACTGGTTGTCACTGGCGATGCGTTCGCGGGATCGGTCGGTTTGAGCTTTGCCGTGGACTTCCGCCCCCGCAGGGATTATTAGCCGGCCTTCGTGGTACAGGTCTTCAGTGACAAAGCCGATGATGGGTGTTTCGATCTTGGCCGAATCAATGGTGATGACTGTTTCGCAGGGGATGAGGCGGCCGTAGGGTGCGTAGGTTTCAGAGGGCTCCTTATCCGGGCTGCTACTGCTGTAGAGGGTGATGGGGAGGATAGGAGGAATCGGTACCTGGGACTTAAGTGGTGAATTTATTTCTGGCTGACTTTTGCCATTGGGAATGACAGTTGGAGGGTCAAAAGATGGGGTGCCGCGATTGATGGTGGTGGGTTGGGTGTTATCAGGAGCCTTGACCAGTTTCGGAGATTGAGATGAATGTGTATGAGTGTCTCGGGAAGCCCTGTAGCCAACCATCAAGGAGCCACCGATGATGACTAGCAAGCCGAACAGGACAAAGTTGCCTGTTCTGGTCTGGAAGAACTCAAGGAATTTCCGGGGATTCAAGATGCTTTGATTGCATCACAAATCATAGAGATCGGGTAAGCGAGTAGAGGCAAAATAAAGTCAGAGTAGTAAGAAGCATTAAGTGTTATGAAGATAAAGTATGCAGGTAACGGTGGACGAGATGCGGTATGGGGAAATCCTGAGTCTTTGGATACGGAAGAATGATTTTTCAGAGCCTGGACTATCAACTGCATCTAGCGTGACTATGGCCAGAATGCACTTCCACCTTGAGCTTGGAAATCTGAGAATTTGGAATAGGAAGGCGTACGGCATAACCCACCTTGGGTAAATCCGAGCCTTTGCTGCTACGTCCAGGACCTAGGATAATCAAACGGCTGCACCGTTGGGCGTTGATATTCCCTTTTCCATCAAAGCTGATGACATGAAGATGAAGCTGGGAAGGAACCGAATAGAGACGGTTGCGAACGATATTTCCATTCACGAGAGTTTCCCTGCCTTGCTCAGAGGTATAAATGCTCATAACCCGCATAGAGCGGGAATTGACTTTTTCAGTCGGAATTGTGTTATTCGATTCTGCTTTGATGCTGAAAGGAAGAAATCCCATCAGAAGGACCAAGGACGAAACTTTGCCAAGCGAGAATGTAATTTTCATATATCGATAAAACGAAAAATATCCCTCTATCCCTCAAAGAAGTCCCCAATCGTAACATTTTTGTATGCTGCATCAAAATTTGTTGAGGAATTTCCTGTTAAACCAGAAAATGAACGAGTCTCAGTATGATGAAATGCTCACACGGTTGGCGGCAGAACCACTTCTCCCGGTTCTTGCCAACATGGAACAGTCGTATGGCGCAAAAGTCGCTTGCGGTAGGCAAAGCAAAGCGCTCCGGGGTTCTGGAGTTGGCTGATTGATCCTTGTGTGGTGCCCCGTTTTGCGGTCCCGGGTTTGACGCTGGCCTTGGTGGTGGGATTTGCCCTTGGATCTGGCCCAAACTGGCGTTTGAACTCCGGGTCTTTTCCTCGGATGCCCTGGATCTGCCTGCTACTTCGCGGGACAATTGTTTCATCCGTCGGTGAAATTGAGTTATGCTAGCTCAGGTAAAATCTGCCATCCAAAGGTTCCCAGACGATCTGAAAGAGGTCCTTTTGACAGTCTTGGACGATCACTCCTACATCGAATGTGCTGAAATTTTAAAAATAACATCCAAAACTATTGAAATATGCGTGTATCATGCCTGCGAAAGGCTTTGGAAAGGCTCTCGGTATCCAAGCCCTAAGGTGTAAATAGTTTGAGGGATCTGGCCAGCCAACTCGTTTAATAGTCGGAATGTTACGCATTTTCACAGCCTGGATGCTTGGACTGATGGGCTGGTTGTGCCTTGGGGTGGCTTTTGCTCAAGCGGACAAAACCAAACAAGGGGAAATAATATCCCTGCAACTGGATGAAGTTCTGCGCCTTGCCTTAATAAACAGTCCTGATATCAAACGGGTCGATGCGGCCTTGGCTGAAAAGCTGGCCAAGGCGACGGAAATTCAGCTACCCCCAAATCCCGAACTTCAGGTTGATGCTCTTGTCCCCTCCGATAAGGCCAGTGATTTTCGATTGACGCCGAGTTATGCGGCTGAGTTCACCCAGCCCTTCCGCCTTTCTCATTTGGGGATGAGGCAAATTTATGCCACAGCCCTCAAAAATACCGCCAGGATTGAGCAGCAGGCCGACTTGCTTCGTGTACTGAATGAAACGGTACTTCAGTATTATCGCTTGTGGATGTTGCAGAAACGGGAAGCGATTCTGGCAGACTCGGAAAAACAGGCCAAGGAAGTGACAGTCCGTATATCAGAAGCCATCGAAAATCAGGAAACTCCCTCAACGGAAGCAAACTTGTTCAAGGCGGAGGCGATCCGTTTCGGTGTTGAACTCAAGGCCACTCAAGCAGAACGGTTACAAGCCCAGGCTGATTTGCTTGCCGCCATAGGTTCCCCTTGGAAAGAAATCAGACTTGCCCCACCTGATTTGCGTCCCATTCCCGAAGATCGTTTTAAACTCACCGGCTTTGCCCAGACCCGCGCCAACCTGCAACGTCTGGTGGAGCAACGCCAGCGTGCAGCGGCACGGCGCTATGATGTGGCACGGTTGGATATATTCCCTGAGTTGTCCTTGCGTGGCCTCTATGATCGCAGTGCCGATGGCAATGATGAAACCTGGGGGGCAGGTCTTATCGTCCGGATTCCTATTTGGGATTTTAATCAGGCGGAGGTTCAGCGTTCCAAGGCTGAAAAAGCAGTTGCCGATGCAGATGCCCAAGGCCTGGACCGGTTGACTTTTGACCGCATCGTAGAGATTAGAATGAAGCGGGCCACAGCCCTGCAAACCCGGGCACAAGCCTACTGGAATGACGTTCTCCCTGCTTATCAAAAAAGCTACGAATTAAGCCGTTATCAATTTGAGCAAGGCCAGGCCAGCATGTTGCAACTTTGGCAGGTACAACAAAAAGTGACAGAGGCCACAGATAAAGCGCTGCAAAATACCGTGGAAGCTTTGGCTGCTCGAACCTTATTGGAGCAAGCCATTGGTGGAAAAATTGAGGAAATCCCATGAAACCCAAACTTCTTTTAAACTGGGGAAACCGTTTAGGGCTTTTGCTGCTGGTTCTGTTGAGTTTTTCTCCACAAATAGCCTTTGCCCATGCCGGCGAAGATCACGGCCCGAAAGTAGGAGACGCTGGTGCCACCAGCGGACCGGTGACCCTGACTGAGGAAGCCGTAAAAAATCTGGGTGTGGAATCTGTTGAGGTGCAGATTGTCCCCCTTCAGCGGACTTTGACCATGGTCGGCAGAATTGAACCCCTTCCAGGTAAACATGCCCGCATATCGGCACGGTTTGAAGGACGGGTGCTCGACATCACAACTAAAATTGGGCAGGAAGTAAAAAAGGGTGACCCTTTGCTCAAACTGGATCCGGTTTTAATCGGGAATCCTCCGGTCATTCTTAGATCGCCCATAGATGGGTATGTCACTTCTCAAAATTTGGTGATCGGCCAAACTTTTACTTCGGACACAGTTCTGATGGAAGTTGCCGATCTTCGCCAGGTCCAAGTGAGGGGAACCACTTTCGAAAATACCAACTTGGGATTGATCAAGGTGGGCAACAGTGTTCGCGTGGCTGTAGATATTTTTCCAGGTCGTGAGTTTTCAGGAGTAGTGCAGAGAGCGGATATTGGCTTGGAAAGTGAAAGCAGAACGTTTGAGGTTTTCGCCACTCTGGACAATCCCGACCTCGAATTAAGGCCCAATCTCCAGGCCACACTCTATGTCGGACTGGGTGATCCTCAGGAGGTTCTGGCCGTTCCTTCGCGCGCGGTTTTGGGAGATTCGGGGAATCTGTTTGTATTTGTGCGGGACAAGCTGACTTTTGCAAAACGTCCGGTCACTTTGGGGATCAAAGCCGGGGATCAGCTTGAGGTTCTGGATGGAGTCTTCCCGGGTGAACAAGTCGTTACTCAGGGTAATTATCAGCTCCAATACGCCACAGGGACGAAGAAGCCGGCAGAGAAACCGGCAACAGCATCGGAGGCGGGCCATTCCTCCAACGCATGGAAGTGGATCATTGGAATTGTTTTGGCACTTATCGTCGTCGGTCTGGTCATCTTCCGGAAGCTGAAACTGCGTTCGAAATAACATCCTTCTTTCATGCTGAACCGAATCATTCATTTTTCCCTGAAGAACCGCCTTTTTGTGGTGGCCTTCGCGGCCTTGCTTACGGCGTATGGTGGCTACGTCATCAGTAAATTGCCGGTGGATGTATTTCCAGATCTGAATAGACCCACGGTCACGATTTTTACCGAGGCCTCCGGCCTCGCGCCAGAGGAGGTCGAATCGCTGGTCACTTTCCAAATCGAATCGGTCATGAACGGAGCGACCGGAGTGCAACGGGTTCGATCTGCTTCTGGTATCGGCCTTTCCATTGTCTGGGTGGAGTTTGACTGGGCTACGGACATTTACATCGACCGTCAGATCGTCGCAGAAAAATTGCAACAGGTTTCCGAAAGACTACCTTCCGGCATTAAACCCGTGCTAGGTCCCATTTCCTCCATCATGGGGGAAATCATGCTGGTGGGATTGACCAGTGAATCTCCTGAAATTGATGGCATGAATCTGCGGAGTTTGGCCGATTGGACCCTACGCCCAAGATTACTGGGTGTCTCAGGCATCTCCCAAATCACTGTCATCGGTGGAGACCTGAAGCAGTATCAAGTCCTGGTTTCCCCTGAGAAGATGCAAAGCCGGGGAGTCAGCCTTCATGATGTGGAAGAGGCGGTTCGGAATTCCAATGTCAACTCCACCGGTGGCTTTCTGCTCAAGGATTATCAGGAGAGTCTGGTGCGAAATCTGGGCAGGATTACCAGCCTGGATGATTTGGCACAATCTGTTCTTCCTGGTCAACCCAAGGGCTCTCCCCCCGTTCCACTCCGGCAAGTGGCGGAAGTAAAACTTGGCGGACCTTTGGGCAAACGCGGAGACGCCAGCATTAACGCGACACCCGCCGTGATTCTTTCGATCCAAAAACAACCGGGCGCGGACACCAACAAGTTGACCGGTGAAATAGAAAAGCAATTGGAAGAAATACAGAAGACCCTTCCAAAGGGGGTCAAAATTCATGATGAAATCTTTCGTCAAAGTATTTTCATCGAAAACGCCATCCGCAATGTGGAGGAAGCGCTGCGGGATGGTTCCATCCTGGTCGTGATCATCCTTTTTATTTTCCTGCTCAATTTCCGCACCACATTCATCACCCTGACAGCCATACCCTTGTCTTTCATTGTGACCGCGATTGTCTTTCATTACTACGGTCTTTCCATCAATACCATGACTCTGGGGGGATTGGCTGTGGCCATCGGGGAACTGGTGGATGATGCCATAGTGGACGTGGAAAATGTTTATCGCCGTTTGAGGGAGAACCGTCACTTGGCCGAACCACGTCCCAGCCTGGACGTCATTTATGATGCTTCCAGTGAAGTGCGCAATTCCATTGTCTTTGCCACGATCATTGTGGTTCTCGTCTTTCTGCCCTTATTCGCTCTTGGAGGCATAGAAGGGAAAATTTTCGCGCCCTTGGGCATTGCCTACATCGTCTCCATCATTGCCTCCCTGGTGGTTTCCCTGACAGTCACCCCCGCACTCTGTTCCTATTTGCTGCCCAAAATGAAACAAATGACGGAGGAAAAAGATGGTTGGATGGTGCGGCATTTGAAAAACATTGAGGGTCGCGTGCTTCACTTCACCTTTCGGCATGGCACAGTAATCATGGGAACTACCCTCGCTTTGTTTATCATCGCCATGACCCTTGTTCCATTCATGGGACGTGAATTCCTGCCTCCGTTCAATGAGGGAAGTGCCACGATCAATATCGTTTCTGCTCCCGGCACGTCTTTGAAGGAATCAGATCGCATTGGTTCCGTTGCGGAAAAGCTTCTTCTTCAAGTTCCAGAGGTAAAAGGAACGGGACGCCGCACAGGAAGAGCTGAATTGGATGACCATGCGGAAGGAGTTCATTCTTCTGAAATTGAAGTGGAATTCAAGGAGTCCAAGCGCAGCCGTGAAGAAATTCTCAATGATATCCGTTCTAAACTCGATCAAATTCCGGGTATTGGCGTCAACATTGGACAGCCTATTTCCCATCGTATCGATCATCTGCTTTCCGGGGTGCGGGCACAGATAGCCCTTAAAATATTTGGCGAAGATCTGGGCGTGTTGCGGGGAAAGGCGGATGAAGTCAAAGCCGTTATGGCTTCGATTCCAGGCGTTGTGGATCTCCAGGTGGAACAGCAGGTTCTCGTGCCCCAATTGCATATCCAGTTGAACCGGCAACAGGCACTCAAATATGGGGTGATGATTGGTGAAGTTGCAGAGTATTCCGAGTTGGCTCTGCAAGGACGTACCATTTCCCAGGTTCTGGAAGGCCAAAAAACATACGACATTGTACTCCGCCTTCAGGATGCCGCCCGCAATGACCCTGAAGCCATAGGGCAGGTTCCTGTGGATACCAACAACGGGCAGTTGGTTCCACTGGGCTTACTGGCCAAAGTGGAAGAGGCTAAGGGTCCAAATATCATTGTCCGGGAAAATGTACAACGCCGCATTGTCGTGCAAGCCAACGTTTCAGGGCGTGACTTGGTTACTGTGGTGGGCGAAATCCAAAAAGCCATAAGCTCAAAAGTGACGTTGCCTTCCGGCTATTTTGTCACTTATGGAGGTCAGTTCGAAAGCCAGGCCTCAGCCTCGCGTCTGATCGCCTTTCTCAGCTTGTTTTCCTTGGCCGGAATGTTTCTGGTGCTCTACGCCCATTTTCAAAGCATCAACTTTGCGTCCCAGATTATGCTCAACATACCCTTCGCTTTCATTGGTGCTGTTGCAGGCATATTTTTAAGTGGCGGGGTATTCTCCATTGCCACCATGGTCGGTTTCATCACGCTGACAGGTATTGCCGCCCGTAACAGTATCATGATGCTCTCGCACTACCTTCACCTGATGGAGCATGAAGGCGAAAAGTTCACCATCGCCATGATTGTCCGAGGCGCTCAGGAACGTCTGGTGCCGGTGCTGATGACTGCGTTGACCGCATCATTGGCCCTCATTCCCCTGGTGCTTGCCGCTGGTCAACCGGGACGCGAGATTCTGCATCCCGTTGCCGTGGTGATTTTCAGCGGACTCTTCTCCAGCACCTTGCTCAATTTGATCGTAACACCTTTGGTCTTCTGGAAATTCGGACGCAAGAGCGTGTCGAAAATCCTCCCGCAGGCAGTCAACCCCTAAATCGAAAAAACACATCAACTATGAAAACAAAAATACTCCTCACAATGTTCGTAGCCGCATTAGGCCTCTTCTGCTCCCCTGTTTGGGCCGCGGATGACATGGGAAAGGAAAAAATGGAAGAAGGCGAAAAAACCAAGATTCCCAACACGGCACCTGAAATCTGGAAGGAAGTTCTAACCCAACAAGAAGCTCTTTCCGCCATTATCAAGGAAAAGAAGCTGTCCGAAGTCCATAAAACGGCTTTTACGATCCGGGATCTGGTTAATGCCTTGCCTGGCAAATCCAAAGAGCTTTCAGCTGAAAAATTGGAGCGTGTCCAAAGTGCAGGCAAGCAGGTGGAAAAACTGGCTTCCAGTCTGGACGAAACAGGTGATGCCAATGACCAACCGGGAACAGAGGCCAACTTCAAAAAGTTGCAGGGAGTTCTCAAACTGATCGAAGCCCAGTATCCTGTCGGGATTCTTGGCGCGAAGGAAGCCGCAAGCTACAGCTGCCCGATGCATCAGGAAGTCGTCTCTAATAGCCCCGGTAAATGCCCGAAGTGTGGGATGAATTTAACCAAGAAATGATTGTTCTTTTGGGAGTATCCCCGTTCCTGACCTGAGCCTCCAGACCGGACGACTTAGAGCAGTTCCGGCTTAATTGGATGCATGAAAATTGCAGGGGAAGCATTCCTGCTTCCCGGGTTTTAGGTTGGGAACGAGGAATCGTTCTCCTACAAAAGAACCTCCAATCAGAACCGGAATTGCTCTAGACAGTCCTTTATTGGAATGACTAGAGAGGAAGCCTATGAATCCTGAAGAACCCAAAAAATCCTGTTGTCATGATCATGGAAGCAGGCATGACCAGGAAAAATTCAAGCGGGTCTCCATAGCCAAATACATCTGTCCCATGTGTCCGGATGTGGAGTCGGACAAGCCGGGAGACTGCCCCAAGTGCGGAATGTCTTTGGAAAGAAACCCGGCATGGAAGGCTTCAGACAAAACCATCTACACTTGCCCGATGCATCCGGAAATCCGGGAGGCAACACCTGGTTCATGCCCCATCTGTGGCATGGCATTGGAACCTCTCTCCGTTTCGGAATCGGCCGATGAAGGCAACGTCGAATTGTCCGATATGCGAATGCGTTTCTGGATTGGTTTGGCCCTGGTACTCCCGGTCTTCGTCTTGTCTATGGGAGAAATGCTTCCGCTCATTCGAAACATCCCTGATGTCATTTCGGGTTGGATCCAATTTGGATTGAGCACTCCGGTAGTACTCTGGGCGGGAGCGCCATTCTTTATTCGGGCTTGGAAATCTCTGGTCAACCGTAGCCTCAATATGTTTACCCTGATCGCTATCGGGACAGGTACGGCATATCTCTACAGCCTGGTGGCTATATTGGCCCCGGAGCTCTTCCCCGACACATTTCGCGCCCACCACGGATCCGTAGGAGTTTACTTTGAGGCGGCTGCGGTCATTATTGTCCTTGTTTTACTGGGGCAGGTTCTGGAACTGAAGGCCCGTGCGGGCACGGGCGCAGCCATCAAAGTCCTGCTTGGTCTTGCTCCCAAAACTGCCCGTCGCGTTAAGGATGGTATCGAGGAAGAAATTCCTCTGGAAAGTGTTCATCCGGGAGACTTGCTCCGCGTCAAACCGGGAGAAAAGATTCCGGTCGATGGAGTCATTCAGGAAGGTGGCGGCCCGGTAGATGAATCCATGATTACGGGCGAACCCGTACCTGTGGCGAAAAATGTCGGGGATCCGGTCACTGGTGGAACAGTGAACGGCACCGGCAGCTTTGTCATGAAAGCAGAACGTGTGGGCGGAGAAACAATGCTCGCCCAAATCGTGAACATGGTGGCCAAAGCACAACGCAGCCGTGCCCCCATCCAGCGTCTTGCGGATAAGGTTTCGGGTTGGTTTGTTCCAAGCGTGATAGGAATCTCAGGGTTAACCTTTGTCATTTGGTTTATTTGGGGGCCAGATCCCCGTTTTGTTTATGCCCTGATCAATGCTGTGGCTGTTCTGATCATTGCATGTCCCTGCGCACTGGGTCTGGCGACACCCATGTCGATCATGGTCGGTGTGGGACGCGGCGCGCAGATGGGGGTATTGATCAAAAACGCGGAAGCCCTCGAAGCTCTGGAAAAAGTGGATATCCTGGTGGTTGACAAAACAGGAACTCTCACCGAAGGAAAGCCGTCTGTCACCGATGTTTGTCCTGTATCGGATGAGGACCCGGATATCCTCCTAAAGTTAGCTGCCTCCGTCGAAGCTTTGAGCGAGCATCCCCTGGCAGGTGCGGTGGTGCGTTCGGCAAAGGCTAAAAATTTCAAGATCTTCGAGGTTCAGGATTTTCAATCTATAACCGGTGGTGGTGTTCAGGGAAAGGCGAATGGGAAGAAAGTCATGGTGGGTCAGGCATCTTTACTCAAAGAATCTGGCATCACCGATTTGGGACGTTTGGAAAATGTTGCTTTCACCTTACGCGAAGAAGGTAAAACGGTGATTTTCGTTGCTGTGGACGGGAAAACAGCAGGGTTATTAGCCCTGACCGATCCGTTGAAACCCACCACAAAAGAGGCGATCAAAACGCTGCACGGATTGGGGTTGAAGATCGTCATGTTGACCGGCGACAACGCCAACACCGCCCATCACATTGCCAGTCAACTGGCTATCGATGACGTGGTAGCTGAAGTCAGTCCACAGGATAAACACGAGAAAGTCCGTTCCCTCAGGACATCCGGGAAACGGGTGGTCATGGCGGGTGACGGAGTCAATGATGCCCCTGCGCTTGCAGCGTCCGATGTGGGAATCGCCATGGGAACCGGCACGGATGTGGCTATGGAAAGTGCCGGCATCACCTTGGTTAAAGGCGACTTGCAAGGAATTGCTCAAGCCATCGCTCTAAGTCGGGCCACAATGAGGAACATCCGCCAAAACCTTGTCTTTGCTTTTCTTTACAACGGGCTGGGAATCCCACTGGCGGCAGGCGTGCTTTACCCATTCTTCGGACTCCTGCTTAGCCCAATGGTCGCCAGTGCTGCCATGGCCTTGAGTAGTGTATCGGTCATTGGTAATGCCCTGCGTCTGAAAAAGTTTTCATTAAAACTTTGAGGGATGAACTATCTGCCATCGTTAAACCAATCATGGCGCACCCCCACTTTATGTCGTATCGGAAGATAACTTTAATCCTGCTTTATAGGCTATTGCTTACGGTCTTTTGGGGTATTCTCTTGAACACAAATAGTTTGCTTCTTGCGCATGAAGGCAAAAACCACGGCTCCACACCCTCCGTTAATAGTGTTCATGTGCAAGGGGAGATGAAGATTGGTTCCCTCGGTGAGGCATGGGCCATGATCCAAGACTCCTCCAAAGTAATTTCAACCGAACTGGCAGCCCAAAATCTGGAATCCATTCACGCTGCTGAGGAAAAGCTCTCGGTCGGACTCAAATATATGCAGGCCAGCAGTAGTATGGTTACAGGGGATAAGGCCAAACGTCTGGAATCGGCTCTAAAACAAGCACTCGTTCAATCCGCCAATGTCAATGCCTCTTCGGATACCAAAGACCAAGTTAAAACCCGAATCGAATTCAAGAAACTCCTGGGTGCCTTGAAATTGGTGGAGGTTCAGTATCCCGCCGAGACACTCAAAGCTACGAATGGAATGGCAATGATGGATCATGGCACAGGAGATCATACGCACGGAGCTGCCACTGCCAGCACTACTGTTTCCATCTCCACAAAAAAGCCCCTTAAAATCGGTGAAAAAGCAGACGTTGTCATAAAGCTGACCAAAAAGGAAGGCTCACCACTGCTGCTGACAGACCTCAAGGAAGCGCACACCAAGAAAATTCATCTACTGCTTATTGATCCAAGCCTATCCGATTATCACCATGAACATCCAGAACCAACTTCAAAACCTGGCGAATATGCCTTCACTTTCACGCCCTTAAAACCAGGTCCTTACCGCGTTTGGGCTGACTTGGTGCCTGTGGCTACGGACACTCAAGAATACGCCATGACAGACATCACCTCCACGGATAAGTCTGAACCCATTACAGACCGGAAAGTTAAGATGAGTGTTGTGGTGGAAGGATTGAAATATGAGATCAACTTTGAGAATTCTGAATTAAAAGCCGGAGAAGCCGTTCTGGGAAAACTCAAAATTACTTCCCAGAATGGTAAAACCTTCTCGCAACTGGAGCCGATCATGGGAGCCTACGCGCACATTGTTGGATTCAGTGAAGATTACCAAACCATCGCCCACATTCATCCCATGGGAGAGGAGCCGACCAAGTCAACGGATCGCGGGATGGGTGAGTTGGAATTCCATCTGATTCCCTCTAAATCCGGACTGATGCGTCTCTTTGCTCAGGTGCAGATCAACGGCACGGATAAATATGCCCCATTCACCCTCAACATCAAACCCTGAGATCAAACTGTGTTGAGCCTGTCTGGCAAGGAAGACGCCCCGATTCAGGAGCCGCATTCGGCATGGATGATGTCCCTGCGATGCGGATCAATCAAAATAGACTTCTAAAACAAACAAAGGTCTTCAGTGATATGGATGCAGCTTTTTCGCAGGATCCTGCACACAATCTCAGACCCCCACGGCTCAATACCTAATGCGGCGGCCAGCGAGCGTAGGGCGGGACTATGTGGTCGTGAAGCGGACAGGGCCTTCTGCAGTGTTTTTGGTCATCGCTAACAGTTTTCGACTCAGCGTATCTGAGGATTTGAGTGGGTTGGGAAGGATAAGTTTTTAAATTAAAAGGAGTGGCAGGTCTAATAAAACCCGTGGCATCCAAATAGTTTGAGTGATCCGACCCCTGTTGCCGTTTCCCTTATTGTGGCGGAGACAAACCCACCGCCCAAAAAAAGGAAAACAAGCTATGAATAAACAAATCACCCGAATCTTCGCAGCCCTGCTCTTTACCGCCGCACTGGCCGTGTCAGGAGCCGAGGCTGCAGTCCAGAAAACCACCAAAGGCGACCGTATCACCGTGGTGGGCAATCCTCCCGCGGGGCCCGCTGCCGTTGCGGCCAACCCGCACAAGGGGCCTGTCACGGAGACGAATGTGGTCCGTCAGTATGGAGTTGACACCAAAAAACACACCGTGCACGAAGAGGCCGCGATGGAGAAGTCCATGCCCGAGTGCCAATATGTCACAAGGCGCGACGGGGCTAACCGGCAAACGAACACCGTGATGGCGCATCAGGAAAAATAATATCCGATGCCACTTCAGCAAGCCGTCGGTTCCAATCCGGCGGCTTTGTTATTGGATATCCGCGAGGGCAAGAGGGAGAAGACGGGGCCTGTGCATGGTGGATGTGAGCCTAAACGGAAATGATGGATATATCGTAAAAAAATGAGGGATTTGGCTCTACGATCCGTTAAATATTAAAGGAGTAGTATGAATACACACGAACTTGATAATTTCCTCGCCGAGTTGGGAACGCGTCCTTTGCCGGAGCTGCCGGAATCATTCCGGCAGGATGTTTGGCGGGAAATCCGTCACAGGCAGCAGGATTCTTTGCCCTCTTGGATGGACCGGCTCGAACAGTTGTTGGCGGGATTTCTCCAACCCCAGCCTATTCTGATGTCCTTGATTCTGGCGGTATTCATCGGGGTCTCCAGCGCGTCATGGGCCAGGGTTGAAAGCGGGACAAAAATGGGATTGGATATGGAAGTATTCGGTCCCCGTGCCGCAGTAATCAACTTTGGGACATGGAAATGAAGAGTCTCATTTCGAAATTCGCCGGATTGCTCGTAGCAGTGGTTCTATTGGCAGGTATGAGTCACTTATTGATGGGACATTTTTGGGGTTCCCATTCCCATGGGGAAGGCAGGATGCATGATGCAATACACCATCATTTGGGTCTTACCACCGAGCAGGAGGCGCTGTTGGTTCCGATGGAGGTTCGTCACGCTGAAGCCGTCCGTCTGGGCAAGGAGGCCATGCGACGGGCGAGTGACGAACTGGCCAAGGCCATTCTCGCGGACCGTGAGGATTCACCCCGGGTCCGTGCAGCGGTGGAAAAAATCCACCTTGCCATGGGGGATCTTCAGAAAGCCACCCTAGGCCACATCTTCGAGATGAAAACTGTTCTGACGCCGGAACAATATCAAAAGTTGCTCGAATTGACGGTCCAGGGGCTCCACGAGGCCAACGCGGATTAAAACCATGTCCGAGTCCGACCCCGACCTGCCTTTGGTCGAGGCACTCCAATCGGGGGACCCGCAAGCGCTGGACGCCCTGATGGAACGCCACCAAACCCGAATATTCCATTTTATCCTCCGGCACATTCCGGATGAATCCGACGCGAGGGACCTAGTCCAGGAGGTCTTTGTGCGGGCATATTTTCACATCGCCCGATTCCGGCCACGGGCATTGTTTTCAGCCTGGCTATTCCAGATCGCACTCAATCTGTGCCGGGACCATGTCCGGAGCAAGGCTTGGAGGCGGAGCCGGGCGACCCGGTCGTTGTCAGAAAGTGGTCCGGAGGAGGGAGAAGTGCCGGATTTTGAAATCCCCGATACCCAGCCGGGGCCAGTGGAGCAGATTCTGCACCGGGAACGCCTGCGGCAAGTGGAACAGGCCATCGAACGATTGCCATTGGAACTGAAAGGACCGCTGGTACTTACCACTTTAGACGGCCTCTCCCACGAAGAGGCAGGACGGATGCTGGGTCTCAGTGCCAAGGCCATCGAGGTCAAGGTCTATCGCGCCCGGAAAAGGCTGCTGGGCTGGATTGCAGGGGGATTTTGAGGAAAAATAAAATAAACTGAGGGTTATTTCCCTGAATCTCGTTTACTAATATGAGACATCAAACCTAGCAACAAATACTACTATGAAAAATACAATCACATGGCTGGCCTCCAGTCTGGCCGTTTTGGCCCTCACAACAGCACCCCTCATGGCACAGTCCGCCGAGGCAAAAAAAGCAGAATTGATCACCAAGTTAAAAAAAGTCTATCCACTGGAAACCTGCTTAGTTTGCGGGGACAAGCTCGTGACCGCCGGAGCGATGAGTCAGCCAGTTGATTACCTTTATGAGGAACAGGGGAAGAATCCCCGGTTGGTGCGTTTTAGTTGCCAAGACTGCATAAACACTTTCCAAAAAACCCCGGCCAAGTACCTGAAGATGCTCGACGAGGCCGCGGCAAAAACCAACAGTGGCGACGGCGCTGCTCCAGCCGCCCCCAACCATGAAGGCCATCATCTGCATTGACCGAATAGCAGTTTCCTTCAAACTAAACTCACGTAATATTTTGTTATTCATGCGAATAATCCCCATGGTTTTCATATGGAATCAAAAACTGAAAACTGGGATACCTGTTGTACTGTTTGCGGCAAATCAGTTGAGCAAGGCGGCGGTTTTTGCCATATCAATATTGAGAACCGCATGGTCGCCCTGTGTTGTCCGCTGTGCATGGACACGTTTCAGAAAGATCCCAAACACTACTTGCGAATGAATGTGATCCACAACTTGGATGAAGCCATCAAGGGGAGACAATCATCTTGATTTAACTCGAAAGAAATTTTACGATGAATGCGTAAGATTTATGGAAATACGGTGTATATCTGAAATAATCTAAAATAACCGGAGTGCGGAAAAATACCGAACTCCACAACCGAAGAAAGAAAAAGAAAATATCATGAAACTGAATCAAAAAATGATCGCAATTACATTGGCTGTTGGCCTTGGCGCCTTTGCCGTCTCCACAACACAAGCTGCCGTCTATAAGGACACCACCCGCGGGCCTCGCCTCACCACAACAAGCGTAGCACCTATGCAGGGTGAACGCCTCACCACTCTTGAGGATTTTAAAAACCTTCGCAAAGGCGATAAAATCGCCTCGTGGTGCCCGATGATGAAAAAAACCATTATGACCACCGTTCGCAATGTGGACACCAAAGGACATGTCAAAATCGAGGAAACCAAGGAAGGCCTGAAAATGAATGGCTGCAACATCGTGCTTCGCCGGCAAGGAGCTTCCAAGGAAGTGCGGTCCCTCATGGTTTGCCCGGATGGAACCCTGACCCCGATCGAATGCCGGAAGTTGTAACCCGCAACAAGCATCACTGGGCGGCAATTTTGCCGCCCAGTTGTCATTTTAAAATCACAAAAAACAAATCCAGAACAACAACCCCAGCTGCAGTCCCGGCGCGTCCACATGGATCAGCCTTCGATTCTTCAGTGTGGTAGGTGTAGGTGCATGGTTCAGCATTACTGCCCATGTCACTCTTGAAGAAACAAACCATGTGAAACTAGCCATTCCTACCGCTTGGGCCGCCCTGATCCTGATCATCCTGATTGGAGTCAGCTGCTCCAAAAAAGAATCACCCTCAGTCCCTGATACTAACATCGATTATTATACCTGTGCGATGCATCCCAGCGTCCGGGAAAAGAAACCCGGGCCGTGCCCTATCTGTGGAATGGAGATGGTGCCGGTCATGAAGCAGAAAAGCAAAGCAGTACCTTCGGCTTCCCCTGCAGCGGGCGGAGACCATTCACAGCATTTGCCTAAAGTCTCCTCTACGGACGCCCAGGATGCCGGGAACACCGCCTCTCCCTCTGTTGTCGCCACACCCAGCTCGTCGGAGCCTGAGACAACGTCGTTTCAAGTAGCTCCGGAACGGTTACAGGCAATTGGAATCCGTTCCGATGTCATAAGGCGGGAAAAACTGCAGCGCCTTCTCCGTGCCCCGGGTATCGTGACGATTGACGAATCAACCCTGAGGGATATCAACATCAAAACAGCGGACGGATATATTGAAAAACTATTCGCCGATTATACGGGCAAGAAAGTAAACAAAGACGAACCGCTAGCGCTCATCCTGAGCGAGGGCTGGATCGAGGCCCAGCAGGATTATATCAAGGCTTATCGTGCCTGGAGGAGGACCCGGGTGCTTATGGCCAATGAAAACTCGATCCGGCTTGAGCAGGAAATCAACCGGATGCGCGCCCGCCTCCGGGTGTGGGATTTGACCGAAGAGCAGATCAAAAAGCTGGAAGACTTGGCCCTCCACGTCACCGAAGTCGATCTGACCCTGCGCCGCGGCCAAGGCCAGGGCCTGAGCGGTTTCTTTGAGTTACTCTCACCTATCACCGGAATCATTATCGAGAAAAATGCCATCGAAGGGGCCAAGTTTGAGAGAGGCGCCACTCTGTTCAAACTCGCAGAACTATCCCCCATTTGGATTGAAGCGGAATTTCCCGAAGATCAATCCCCGTATATGGGAGTCGGCCACGAATTCGATGTCAGCTTTCCCGCCCTGCCCGGGTTGGCAGCCAAAGCCAGGGTCGCCTTCATTTATCCCCAAGTTGATGCCGGGACGCGGCGTTTAAAGGCCCGCTTTGTTTTACAAAACCCCGAAATGAAACTGCTGCCAGGCATGTATGCCAATGTCAGTTGTGGCCTAGAGTTTGGTGAAAAACTGGCGGTGCCTTTTGATGCAGTGATCCCCACCGGAGACCGTTTCGTAGTCTTTCTTGACCATGGTGGGGGGAAGTTGGAACCGCGTTTCGTGAAAGTTGGTGAAAAGCTCGGCAACAGCTATGAAGTGCTGGAAGGATTAGTGGAAGGCGATCGGGTTATCACTAGCGCAAATTTCCTGATTGACTCGGAAAGCCGGATTCAGGGTGCCCTCAAGATGTGGGGTGGCGGCTCAGGAGCGGGCGCGGTTGATCCTCATGCAGGACACGGGAAGCCTTAATCTCTACGAAGTATTCACCATGTCCATTCCCACCCAAGAGACCTTTATAGAAAAAATCACCGTTTGGAGCGGACGCAATCCCTTTCTCGTCTGTATTTTGGTTGTCCTCGGCATTGCTTGGGGCGTCCACGCCCTAAAGCAAACACCCCTCGATGCCATTCCCGACCTCTCTGATGTCCAGGTCATTGTCTATACCGAGTGGGAAGGCAGAAGCCCCACGCTCATCGAGGATCAGATTACTTATCCCATTTCGAGCCGGTTTATTTCGGCACCTAAAGTGAAGTTTGTCCGGGGTGAGTCCATATTCGGCAAGTCCTTTGTCTATGTGATTTTTCAGGACGGCACGGACATCTATTGGGCGCGTTCGCGGGTGATTGAGTATCTCAATGCCGTGAGGGGATCTCTGCCTGACGGTGTGAACCCGACGATTGGGCCAGATGCCACGGGAGTCGGCTGGGTATACGAATATGCGCTGGTCGATGAAACTGGGAAGAACGACCTATCCCAACTGCGTTCGTTCCAAGATTGGACCCTGCGCTATGCACTCGGCGCGGTCAAGGGCGTGGCGGAAGTCGCTACTGTGGGTGGTTACGGCCGCCAGTATCAAATCAACCTGGATCCGAACAAGCTGCTGGCCTATGGAGTCACCCTTCAGGAAGTGATAGAAGCCGTACGGAAAAACAACCGGGATGTCGGCGGAAAAACATTTGAAGTAGCAACAACGGAATTTTATCTCCGCGGCCGTGGATACTTTCAATCCCTTGGCGATATTGAGCAGGTTTCTGTCAAGGCGGACGCGTCAGGCAATCCCATTCTTATTAAACAGCTAGGTGTCGTCAACATCGGCGCCGACATGCGACAGGGTGTCGCCGACTACAACGGCCGGGGCGAGACAGTGGGCGGCGTAATTGTCATGCGCTACGGGGAAAATGCCCTGGATGTGATCAAGGGAGTTAAACAAAAGTTTAAAGATCTGGAACCCGCTTTGCCGCCGGGTGTTAAAATCGTTCCAGTCTATGACCGATCAGAACTTATCCTGCATTCCATCGATACACTCAAGGAAAAGCTGATTGAGGAAAGCCTCATTGTCAGTCTGGTTTGCATCCTGTTTCTGTGGCATTTCCGCAGCGCTTTGGTGGCTATCATCATGCTGCCGGTTGCCATCCTTCTGGCATTCATTCCTTTCCAAGGATTGCATCTTACCGCGAACATCATGTCTTTGGGTGGCATTGCCATAGCTATTGGAGCCATGATTGATGCGGCGATTATCATGATCGAGAATGCGCACAAGCATCTGGAAAAGGCGCGTGAGGAGAATGGGGACAAGGATCTCGAAGGGGCCATGCGGACGGAAGCCATTCTGGAAGCGGCCAAAAGCGTAGGCCGCCCGCTCTTTTTCTCGCTACTGGTCATCACGGTTTCTTTTATCCCCGTGTTCACCCTGGAGGCCCAGGAAGGACGTCTTTTCCAACCTCTGGCCTTCACGAAAACCTTTTCCATGTTTTTTGCCGCCCTGCTTTCCATCACCTTGGTTCCGGTGCTGATGGTTTGGTTTATCCGCGGCAAGATCGCGCCCGAGGCGAAAAATCCAGTCAATCGGTTTCTGATCTGGATTTACAAGCCCTTGGTTGATCTGGTGCTCCGGTTTCGCTGGCTTTCCATCGGCTTGGCTGTTCTGGTTCTGGGCTCCACAGCCTATCCCTTGATGAAACTGGGTTCGGAGTTCATGCCGCCTTTGAACGAGGAAACGATTCTCTTCATGCCCACAGCCACCCCCGGCATGGCAATCAGTGAAGTTTCACGGGTTTTGAATATGCAGGGTCGGATGCTCATGGAGTTTCCAGAAGTTGCATCCGCTTTTGGCAAGGCGGGCCAGGCGGAAACTGCCACAGATCCCGCGCCCTTGGCCATGTTTGAAACCACCATCCAGCTCAAGCCCAGGGATCAATGGAGACCCGGGGTCACCTGGGACGGCTTGGTTGCAGAGATGAACAAGAAGATGAAGATGCCGGGCATGGCAAACGTCTTTTGGATGCCCATCCAGACCCGCACCCAAATGCTGACCACCGGATTTCGATCGAATCTCGGCATCAAAATCTTCGGCAAAAGTCTTGGTGAAATCAACCAGGTTGGGGAGCAGATTGAACAGGCGCTCACGGATTTCCCTGAAGTGCGCAGTGTATTTGCCGAACGCACGACGGGCGGGCGCTATCTCGACATCACCGTACGGCGTGAAGCGTTGGCCCGGCATGGAGTGAGCGTGGAGGATGTAAATGACGCCATCGAAATGGCTGTGGGTGGAAACACCATCACCCGAACGGTAGAAGGCCGGGAACGCTATCCGGTCGCTGTGCGTTATTCTCGTGACTATCGGGAGGATATTGGAGCCTTGGGCCGTGTGTTGGTGGCCACACCCAAGGGGGCGCAAATTCCTTTGGCTGAACTGGCCGATATTCGCTACACTTCCGGCCCACCTTCCGTTCGCAGCGAGAACGGGCAATTGGTCGGCTTTGTTTTTGTCGATACTACGGCCTCGGACATGGTTGGTTTTGTGCAAAAGGCCTCTGATAAAATCCGGGAAAAGGTCAAGTTCCCGACCGGCTATTTCATGGAATGGGCCGGGTCGTTCGAATATTTCCTGCGGGCCAAGGAACGGCTCATGGTCATCGTTCCTTTCACCTTGCTCATTATTTTCGTGCTGATTTACCTCAACACAAAATCCGTCATCCGTACGTTCATTGTATTCCTCGCCGTGCCTTTTTCCCTGGTGGGGGCCTTTTGGCTTCTTTATCTGTTAGATTACAACATGAGCGTGGCGGTGGCCGTCGGTTTGATAGCGCTGGCAGGCATTGACGCTGAAACCGGTGTTGTCATGCTGATGTATCTCGACCAAGCCTACGATGATCGAAAATCGCTGGGGAAAATGAACACGGTGGCAGACTTGATCCTGGCAGTTGAGGAAGGGGCGGTACACCGCATCCGGCCGAAGATGATGACGGTCTGCGCCATCCTCTTCGGTTTGCTGCCGATCCTATGGAGCAATGGCACAGGGGCAGATGTGATGAAGCGCATTGCCACCCCGATGGTCGGAGGCGTGGTGACCTCCGCGATTTTGGAGCTATTAATTTATCCGGTAATTTACGTTCTATGGAGAAGTCATGGACTTCAAAAAGCTCGACCCGCTATCTATCCATAGAGCGTAGCCTCGATACATGAAACAAATAGGGCTCAGCGCTCCAGAGAGCGCCTGTTGGATAATATAAACGTGGATGACGTTGGTAAAACAACTAAAAGGGCGCTATCAAATCAGTTAAACGAATTCTGATGCCAGAACAAACATCGTTATCAAGGTGAATTCCATTGGTGGGCCGTATCCTGACTCAGGTTCACGTGCTCATATGGAGATGCAATCTGCGTCACATGCTCATTCATGAGTTGTGCGATTTATCAAAATATTGAATTCATTCTCTACTGAAAGATTGTTCCTACTGCCATCCGGTGTGCCGGTGATGGCAAAATAGCCGACGGAGATACTGGGTTTGATTTTCCCGGAATCAGGATCGCGAAAGCCTTGGGGCATGATTCCTGACGCATCGGAAAGGGACGAGTAAAAAATGCGGCTTCCTACCCGTACGCCTAGCGTCTGCGGTTGGTAGTAAATATCTTCAGTACTGTTGTTGAAAAACAGAACTTTGAAGACAAGTGTATCCTCCGGGTCGAAGCGGAACACTTCCGCTAATACCACATCAAAATTCTTATAAAGCATTCTGCGGTTGGGAGCGGCGGTCTCAATCTGTGAAACCAACTCGGGATGCTGGGCTTCGATAAGGTGGTGGGCCTTGGCCCGGTCGATCAGACTGAGAAGCTTAGTCGGACTCACGGGGGGCCGTCCCCCCGATGGCTTGGAATCGTCTGCGCCGCCAGGTTGATAAAAAGTCACAGAGCGAAAGGGCTCCTTATCCGTATGCAATCGCAAGACATAGGTGTGCTTCTTAAAAATGACGTTGAGGCTGGCCGTGGCTGTTTCTGTCAGCGCACGGAGTGAAAAATAGGGCCTACCCTCCTGATAATTGAGAAGCACAGAAGCCGGGCTCTGTTGGGGATCGATGGCAATACCGGCCCCTTCCAAGGCAGTGATCGGTCCTGGAAAGGTAAGCGTGGTTACCTCGTCCTTGGCGATTTTGATTTCGTATACCGTCTGCTCATCCAGTGGAAATTGCCGGATGGATTTCGGCTCAAAGTCGGGAATGCCCTGAGCCAGGGATACGGTTGTAAAGAGAATGGTGAGGATTATTGGACGGAGTAATTCCATACAGCCATGGGGTAGCGACCGTTGGCGGTCAGGTTGGGGTTGCGGGCCAGGGTGAACCGGGCCTTGAATTTGGGAGATTCCGTAAACGACTGGCCGTTGAATATTCCGATGCGGAGCAACTGTCCGCTGACTTCGACCAGGACCTGGTCATTGCGCGTTTGCAGGATGTCGATTTTAAAAATCTCCACCTTCTGGTGGATCTGCTTGGCTTTGAATTCGGGCAATTCCCTAGATTGGCTTTCCTTGGCCTGTTCCAAGGCTTCGGGCAGGAACATTTTTTCAAGAATGTCCGGGTAATCAAAACCGGTCGGATTTCTTTGAAAGAGGGCCAGGCAGGCTAGCAGGGTCTGTGAGGTGTGCAGTTGGGTGGCATCCTCAAAGTTAAGGATCGGTGAAACATGGAACGTTCCCGCCTCATCCAGGATGACCACCCGCTCCTGGGTGCGGTAGGCCGTGATGATGGCGAAAGGTTGTACCAAGGCGGCCATCAGCATGAGGAGGGCAATCCCAAACCACATTCTGGCCGCCCAACCATGGTCGGCGAACATCCGCAGGATGGATTCCCGGCCAAGGGACGGGGGCTTCTTGACGGATGGGGGCACGGCAGGCGCGGGGGTTTCACGAAGGGTATCGTTCATAAATTAGTAATCGATGGATTTTGGGATGCGGTTTTGCTCCATGATGCTGGTGGCGTGAAGGGCACCGCTTGGATCCCGGTTGGAATCCGGAGCGAAAGATTCCTTGTCGGGTTGAGTGTGACCGCGTGGCGGCATGGAAGCAGTGCCACCACCCGAGGGTAATGGTGAGGAAGAAGCCGGCATGGGGCTGCTTACCGCAGGGGCTGACATGGCCGCCCGTTGCATCGTTCCCATGATGGCCGGGACTGCCGACATGACGGAACCCGCAGCCATGAAAGGCACGGCTACGGGCGCGGCGGGCGTTGCCGTTAACGCGGCAGCGGGTGCTGCAGGCGACTTGCCTCCTGATCCACCCAATTTGGCCAAGCCCATGGCCCCCAATCCCATTTGCAAAACCTGCCCCATTGCCGAAGACATGGGTGAGCCTGAGCAAAAGAGCACCTGCATGACAATCGGCGTGGCAAGGCTTCCCAGAATCAGCCAGATGGCCACGATACAACCAAGGACCAGGGTAGTGGGCGTGAATTCGGTGGCGGCCCCTATTCCAAGAGCCAGGGCACTGCCTGCGGAGACTGGTCCAGTCAAGAGGGAGTATCCCACCAGATCGACCACGGCAAAGCCAATAGGCCAAGCGAGGATGGCCAGGGTTTGCTGAACGTAGCGCAAGGCCAGACCTTTGGTGGCATCAAGGGCAAAGAGCGAGAGCGCAACGGGCAGGAAGAGGTAGCAGAGGCATTCCATGATGAACTGGATCACCATCATGGGCAGTTGGATCACTCCCCCCAGAAAGACCACTCCCCAGCCAAGCGCGAACTGCAATCCCTTCATGAGGGAATCGCTGACATCGAGCCAGTTGATGCCTTGCTCCGGTGGTTTGATGAGCTGCATCAGTGCGGCTCCGCTGGGAACGGCGCTGCTGGCAAATTCCTGCCTGATGGACACGGCGATTTCCCAGAACGTGTCCCGGATCAGGTTGAACCAAAATGGCAGGGTGGCGATGAGACCGCAGATCAGGGCGGCGGTGGCGATGGGCTTGAGCATGGCCGGCACGTTGTTTCCCGCTTTGATCGTCTTCAGAATCACCGAGGAAGTCAGGGTGAAGAAGCAGACATAACGCAGACTGACGCTAACATTTTCCACCATGGGCTGGAGCGTCGGAACAAAATCACTGATGCTAATGGCCATAGAGTTTGAAATACGAACGAGTGCTATGCCTCCACATCACTTGAAGGCTTGGCGGGAGGTGGTGATTTCTCCCTGCCAGCGGGAGAGGTTGTCGAGGGATACGGCCATTTCTTTGTCAGCGGCCATGTTGGCGGCCTGGGCTTTCAAGGCCCGGTCATTGCGGTTGGCAATGTCTTGGGCTACGACCTGCTCGTTGGCCACTGTTTGCTGTTGGCCCAAGGCGGCAATTTCCCCGTCGATGGCTTCCGCTTTGGCCTGCAACTTCTGCACCTCCGCCTGCGTGGAGGCGGATTTGATCTGGACCAGGGTTGCTGCCTTGTCTTGTTGCAATCGCCTGATCCGCGCCAGTGTGTCATTCAGGACATTGGATGAGTTCTGGGTGTGATTCTGGATGGCGGCAAAGGCCTTGAAGGGATCGTCCGCAAACGTCATATCGAGTCCACCCGGTGTTTTGAACTGCACTGGGGTAAAGAGGCCGTCTGAATTATTGCGCAAGGCGCCTAATCCGCTGGCCGTGCGGTTGAGTTCCGAAGAAAGCTGCCCGACCGAGCTTCCGAGGGAGTCAGTTCCCAATAATCCCAAGCCGACAGCCCCTGCCGCACTGGCCGGGTCGCCGATATACCCCTTCACCGTCTGGGCGAGTTGGATATACTGGTTCATCTGGTCGATTTGCGTATTGAGCTTTTGAATCGACTCCACCCACTTGGCCAGATTCTGGGTCTGGTTGATCTGGGCAATGGGATCACTGACCACGGCCACGGAGTATTGGGCTCGGGCCGTGCTGCTGATGAGTGCAACGACAAAGACTAAAGCGAGATGCGTTTTCATGGTTACTCCTCGATGCGGATGAGTTCGGTGGTGGGGACGGAAATGGTTCCGTCCGGGTTTTTGTAGGTGGTGGTGATGGGAACGTGCTTCACCTTGGGTTCTGGCTGGGACGGGAACGTTTTTTGTTGGTTCTGAGTGATCCAATACTGCTGCTTCACCGTATCGGACCGTCCCCGGTCATACCCCGCGTTGTAGGCTTTTTGGGTGTTGGCGCAGCCAGCCAAGCAGGACGAACCAGCAATCAGGAGGTAAAGAAGAAGCCTATTCATGGCATCCGGGCCTGTTTTCGTTTTTGGCGGGAACAGTTTCCGAAGTGTCTCCGGATTCATCGTTAAGGATGGAGTAGATACCGATACCCAAGGCGGTTGCGCCTGCGGCAGAACCACCGATAATGAGGTAATCCGTGGTTTTGAGTCCTTGTTTCCCGGATTGGATAATGGTTGTGCCGCCTCCATTGTTAGAATCGGAGTGTTGTTCCAATATATCCACCCGTGCCTGCAAGGCGTCACGGGATGCCGTCAGAGCTGCCATTTGCGATTGCAGGGTGGGAATAGCCGGGTCCTGGCTGGGTGTGCTATTTTCTAGTGTTGCGATACGGGTCTCCAGACCGGCAATAGTGGAATTCAGATTGGTAATCTGGCTTTGAAGCGTGCTTTGAACCTGATTGATTAAAGCGGTTTGTTGCACCTGCAATGCGTTCAGTTGGCCGGTCAGTGCGGTGATCTGGGCGGATTGATTGTTGTCGCTGGTTTGCAACGATGAAATCTGGCTTTCTAGGATGGTGATACGTGTATCCAACGCTGATTGGATGGCGTCGATCTGGGTCATCAAACCGGCTTGAACGGCGGCATCTGCCGATTGGTACGCGGCCGTTAGTTGGTTAAGAGCGGCCTGAACCCCTGCGGTCGGTTCTGCTTCGGCAATGGAAAGGATTACTGGATCCTGTCTTTGGCTGGTCCCTGAAACCGTGAGCTGGATCGTATGATTGCCCGGACTTAAATTAGACGAACGGAACGGCCTGGACTGGTAAGCCGTGCCGTCCGCTGGGGCGATCACATAGGTGTCCACCGTCACACTGTCGATTTGCAGGGTGGCTGTTACGTTGTTCGAATAATTGATCGAGCCGGACCAGATCACCGTGAGAGGTCCCGTCTGTGTCAGGGTCAAGGTCTGGCTCAACGGGAAGTTGGAACTTCTGGAGATGGTAATTAGTTGGGCTTGGGACAATGAATGCCCGAGGAACAGCAGTATCGAAAGAATGATTGAAAGTTTGATCTTCATAATGGTTTATGGATTGTTGAGGGTTGTTATTTTCTGTAGCCCGGCCTGTTTTGATTTTTGGATGGGATGCCATCCGGGGAATGATCCGGTTCCTCATTGAGGATGGAGTAAATGCCGACACCCAGGGCGGTGGCGCCGGCCGCGGAGCCTCCCATGATGAGATAATCGGTGGTGCTGAGTCCGGTTTTCTTTGACTGGGTAATTGTCGTACCGGATGTTGGGCGCTGTTGAAGCTCTGCGATTTGCTGAAGCAGGGTGGCTTGTTGGTTTTGTAAGCCGGTCAATTGGCTGGTGAGTGCTGAAATTTGGGCGGATTGACTGCTATTGCTTCCTTGCAGGGTGGGTAATTGGCTGTTCAGGGAGGCGATATTGGCTTCGAGCGCAGCCTTTTGATTCTGAAAATCAGCCAACTGGGTTGTCAGCGCGGAAATTTGAGTGGTCTGGGTGCCGCTGCTGGTTTGCAGAGTGGCAATTTGACTGTCCAGGGACGTGATGCGTGTTTCCAGAATAGTCTTTTGGTTTTGAAGCTCGGTCAATTGACCTGTCAGAGCAGCGATCTGGGTGGCCTGGCTGCTGCTGCCGGTCTGGAGCGTGGCGACCTGACTTTCCAGGTTGGTGATACGACTGGCGAGGGCCGCCTGGATGGCGTTGATTTGGGCCGTCAACGCAGCCTGAACCGCCGCATCAGCGGATTGAAAATCGGCAGTCAGTTGGTCAAGAGCGGCTTGTACCCCGGCAGTGGGTTCCGCTTCGGCGATAATGAGCAACGTGGGATCCTGCTGGTTGATGGCCAATTGGACCGAAATTTGAATCGTATGATTACCCGGAGCCAGATTCTGCGTGCGAAAGGGTCGTGATTGGTAATTGGTGAGCCAGTCTTTCGGGAGCGGATAAGTATCCACCGTCGCGCCATCAATAGTGAGCGTGACAACGGGATTATTCGACGGCCAATAGTCGATGGCGCCCGACCAAATAATGGTCAACGGTCCGCTTTGGGTTAAGGTCACCGTTTTACTCAAAGGAAAATTGGCCTGTCGGGCCACGGTGATGAGTTGGGCTTGGGAGTGGGAATGGACCAGGATGAAGAACAGGGCAGCAAGGATGGGGAATTTCAGTTTCATAATTTATTTTTGGTTGGTTTTGGGTTTCAGGGTTTCTCGGGGGAAGGCGTTTCAGATGCCGTGCCGGTGATATTCCGGATCGTGCCGCACAAGGCGGGTTGCATGGTCGGCGAGTAGTAGCAGAGGGAGGAAAACTTTTGCCCGGGTGCCTGTTGTTCGGGCAGGGGGTAGTTCTGGATGGCATCAATGGTCACTTCGGGCAGGTGGATGTCGTGGGAAATGTCCTCCAAATCGGAACGGTCAAACTGCCGCATCAAAAAGAACTGCTTCGAGTTGCCCATGATGACGGGCCTGATGCGGGTGGATTTGAACTTGCTGTATTGCTGGACAATGGAAATCGTCCAGCAGTTGAATTTGCGCAACTGGGCGTAACTCTCCGCGACGATTTTCTCCCCGCCCGGCACATCGAGGAAGCGGGCCACTTCCTCGAAGATGATCCGCTTCCACAGATGCCGAGGCAGGGTGATGATGTGTTGGCGGGTGAACCCGGAAGTCAATAGTCCTGCGGCGGTTTTCAACTCGAGCGCCTGCTCCGGGATATATCCCAACTCGAAGTGGGCGACCTTGCCTGTCAGGGAAACATTGGTGACCCCGTCAAAGAGCTTCCCGTATTGTCCCTGGGCGGTCCACGCCGTCAAAAGCGTTGCGAGGTGGTCGATGTCATCCTTTTTGTGTTCAGGGAAACGGGAGAAATACATCAGATCAATCAAGGCGGAATGCGTGGGATATTCGTCCGCCCGAAACGCGCTGTAGGCCGTCGTCATGACAAAGCGCTCGGTTTCCGGCTCCTTGATGAATTGGGTGATTTCGCTTTCGGCCAGATTGGTGAACAGGGTCAGGGCTTCGTCGTTGAGGGCGTCGAACTTGTCGCGAAAATCCGCGAAGGCCTCCAGATAGGTGCTACCCATCTCCATCTTGGCTCGCCTCCAGTGATAAACAGCACAGGCCAGGCGTTGGATGCCGGGTATCTTATCGGCGTGCTTGTCGGACCATTCCTGAAAGGTATCGGTGTAGAGTTGGTTGATGTATTGGCCGATCTGGGCCTGCCGGAGCTGTTGTTTTTCAGGATCAGCCGATTCACCGATCATTTTAGAAACCAAGGCAACCGCCGTGGCGATATGGAGCTGATTCAAGGGCAGCCCCTGGGTATCGAGATAATTGAGGGTCAACTGCCCGTCGGGATGAATGAGGATCGGGGTCTCCCCCAAAGACTCCGTGAACTTTTTGTATGAAAGCCCTTCCTCGATGATGACGTTGTAGTGGTAGTAAAGCTGGGTCTGGGTCAGGAGGTCATCCATGTGGTAGGATTTGCCGGCTCCAGTCATGCCGATGAGGACGGAATGCTGGGGTGATCCTCCGACGAACGTCCGCACCCCCACCAAGTTGCCGTTTGTGCCGTCGTAAATGGCCTCCGCCTCGGCCAGATGGGCGGTGAAGGTGGAGGCAAAGGGAAGCATGTCGGCGAGGTAGGCGTCCTCGGCATACAAGTCCCGGTGCTTGTAGGAAGAACCCGTCCAGCCGGGCCAGGTGGAAAAGAAGAGTTTTTTAGCCGTGGTCGGCAGGGCGGTTTCATAGACCTGTGCCCCGTTCATGTTATTGACGGCGTTCTTCACCGCGGCGCACTTGGCATGGAGGCCGCTCTCGGTGGTGTCCCACACCCGGATGAGATACTGGACATGGAAGGGGAAGGAAAATCCATGGGCCAGTGAGTCGATTTTCCGTTCCTTCTTCCGTAAGGAGACCAGAAGGGATTGTTTGCCTTCGGACTCGTAATCCCCCTTCAGGCGGTCGATGGCCTTTTCTTCCTTGGTGATTTCCTCACGGGTCGGGATCGGGTCAATATTGATCGTGATCTGGTAATCCAGGAAGGGCAGCCCGGTCAGCCGGTGGATAATGCCGGGGTAGGTTTTTTGCGGCCAGCGCTTGAGGGAGAAGATGTTGTGATAATGGCCATCGAGGTAGAACCCGGTCTTTGCGTCAATGCCGACTCCATCCCCGTCCCAGCACAGTTCCTGGATGGTCAAGCCCGGCTGGAACAGGTCGGCATAATCCAATTCAAAGCGGTCGGCCAGGGTGGGATTGAGGAAGAGTTTGAAATAGGAGAAGTGGTCCAAGTTCGACATGGGCCGAAGGGTGGTTCCATTGCCAAAGATAGTGCCCAGGGTGACCCCGAGTTCGTGGAAGTCGTTTTTGAGTTGTTTGAGGGTTTTGCTGTAGTGGTTCAGGAGTCCGGAATGACCGTTTAGGTTGCCGGAATAGGTGTCGATGTCCTGGGAGATGAAGAGGATCAGTTGCTCCCGGCGGAGGGTGCGGTTCAACATCCGCTGCCAGTAGCGGGAAAAGCGTTCGTTGCGTGAGCGCTGCACGGCCAGCTCTTGGCACTTCAGGGTATGTTGGTGATAGCGGGTGAGTTCTTTTTTATAATTGGAATTGCAGGTCCACTGGATCTGCGCCCGTTGTTTGGGGTTGAGGGTGGCCAGGAAGATGCGGATTTTGTCCTGGTATTCATTCAGGAGGGAAACCGACGCGCTATGCAAGTCAGGGGGCTCCAGGATGAATCCCTTGCTGGCCATGGAGCCGCTTTCGAGGTTGCCGTAGAGGATGAGGCCTTCGGCAAAGTGGCCGTTGGGGGCTTTGTCGTGAAGTTTCATGAGGACGGGGAGGGGCTGCGGAATTTGGGTTGTTGGCTGGCAGTGAGGGAAAATCCCTGGCCAGTGATCCAGAGTTCAAAGAGATCCCGGTCGTAGCCGGGGGGCTTGCCCTGTTTGAAGAGGAGGACATAGGACACCGTTCCGCCGAAGGGGAGGGCTCCAAGTAGGGCGCTCAGGAGCCAATGGACTTGGAAGGCTCCGAACAGGACAAGCAGGATGCCGATGGACAGGGCGGCGGAAGCCACCACGGGCATGAACAGGTTGCCGTCCAGTCCCCAGACGGAACCCGCCGAGTCATCGGCGGCATTGGTATCGGTGAGGCGAAGGTTTTGCATCGCTCTCAGAATTGAGGTGTTAAGACTCCGCCGCTCAGTCCGAAAATGGCGAAGAGGGCACCCATGATGGCGGCGGCTCCGGCGATGATGATTCCGGCCACGATTCCGGCCTTGCCGTCCGCGTCGCCTTTGGAAATGGCGTTGGCCCCGCCCCAGATTTTGATCACGCCCCAGATGAACCCGAACATGAACATGATGCCGAGTGCGAGGCCGAAGCCCTGCTTGAGCTGGGCGGTGGTGCCGCCTGCCTGGGCGAGCACGAAGCCATTGAGAAACACGAGGTGATATCCAGACAGGCTGGCCGGTAGGAAGAGAAGGGTTGTCGTCACGGCAACCACTTCATCAGAAAAAGCACTTCGGCCTTAGCGAGCAGACGGTGGTTGGATCATGAGTAACGTCAAGCAGTGGGCAGCCATGCTGGGAGGAGTCCTTTTGCGCACAAAAATGGACGTATGATCCGCCCATTCCGCAGAAAGAATCAGCGGAGAAAAACCAACAAAAGGACTTCCATGGACACTGATAAAATCGAAAAGCTCAAACATCTGGAGGCACATCTGCATCACAACATCCGTGGGCAGGAGCATGTTATTCCACGGGTCTGTTCCGTCTTGAAGCGAGGGGAACTGGGATTGGCCCATCCTTCCCGACCGCGCGGGTCATTCCTGTTGGTGGGACCGACGGGCGTCGGCAAAACCGAAATCACGACGTGCTTTTCTGAATATCTATTTGGGCCGGATCATTTGCACCGCTTTGATATGAGTGAATTTCAGAACCAGTCATCGGTAGGGCTGCTGCTGGGACAAAGTGCAACGGAAATAGGAATGCTGGGCCGCGCCCTCTCCAAGAATGACAGGGGGACGCTGCTTTTCGATGAAATGGAAAAAGCGCATCCACTGGTACTGGATCTGTTCCTGCAAATCCTGGATGCAGGCCGGATTACCCTGGCCACAGGGGAGACGAGGAATCTCAACGACTACTACGTGGTCTTTACGTCAAATATTGGGGCGGCAGAAGCCATGCGGATGGAGAATTCCGCTTTCGCCACGATAGAGCGGACGGTGCTCAAGCGGGTAGATCAAACACTGCGACCTGAATTGGTAGCTCGCATCAATGAAAAGATCGTATTCACCCGGCTGAAGTTTGAAATCCAACGGGAGATTTGCGAGCTGATGGTGAATCGGGAGTTGGAGCGATTGGCTATGTTGGGCTATAAACTAACTTTGAGACCTGAGGCGTTGGAATTTCTAATTCGGGAAGGGTATCACCGGACTTTAGGAGCCAGGCCGATGCGAAATACGGTTGAACGCTTCATACAGGATGCTCTTGTCGAAAATCTTGCTAGGGATAACATAGAGTCGGGTTGTCTGGTTTTGGAAAATTCAGGCAGGCGATTGTGCGTTCGCTAAAGAGAGGCGGACGAAAATTTTCGTATTATTAGGTGTTGGATGATCATGCGCACCTATGTGGGGTTCTTGCAATCAACGTCCCGGCCGATAAAACAATTATCCATGGCATGAGCGATGCCATCTTGGTGCCCTGCAAAAAAGTCCCTTGACCCTCTTATATTCCTGAGCTAACTGATACACATGCCTCCAATCCGATCCCAAATAGCATCGATCAGCTTTGCGCTGTTCATGGTATTTGCGGGACAGATGGCAATGCATGCGGCGGAGCAGGTGGGATGGTGCGCTTGTGGGACTCCCATAGACTGCCAGCAGGACACCGAATCCCACGGTGACTCCCACGTTCTATTCAATGGATGCTGTCAGCATGCGATGACTATGGTCGGGAACTCAGAATGGATTTTCCTCTCTAAAAGTTCATCGATTCAGTATCCTCCGTTCTCCAACTTGTGGCCCGATGGCCCGGTTTTTGAGATCAAAATCCCCCCCCAAATAGGTTGATCCGGCGGCTTGTCCGCCCTTCCCTCTGCATCGTCTGGCGCATGTCGGGCGAGTACTTGCCCATCAACGCCCGTTCCGGCGGGCCATTCAAACCGGAAAATTTCGGGAGATTTATGTCAAAAGTTGTCGTTATTGGTTTACTAGGATTAATGTCCGGTCCAGTGCTCCATGCTGTACCCGGCTATACGGAAGTGAGTGGTATCGTCCAGCGAACTGTGTTCGCCCACCAAGCCTTGGGTGCCCACGTCCACGTTCAGCTCCTCGATGCGAAAGGTGCTGTGATCGCTGAGCGCATCGCCGCCCTGCCCCCAACGGCTCCGCGCAGCGATGCCACCGCCAACCGGCGTGTGGCCTACCATGTGCGGTTTGCTGCCGGAGACGCAGCCGGTGTTGTCTCGCATCGCGCCATACTCCATATGAAACCCCACCAATCATGAAGCACTTTCCTGTTATACTGATGCGTTCCGCGTGTTTGCTTGGAATATTTTTCGGAGTCTCGGCGTGCCCACTCATGGCTGGGGATGAACCGGCGTGGACTGTGGATGCTCTGGTCCGGCTCGCGCTAGAAAACAATGCAGAGCTCCGTTTCTACGAAGCCGAAGTCCTCGCGGCCAAAGGACAGCGCACCCAGGCCGGTCTTTGGAAGAACCCGGAGTTATCCGGGGAATACGGTGAACGTCGCATCAAGGATTCATCAGGCCAACTCCAAGAGGAAGGTGCGACACGCGGTTTTTCGCTGACGCAGACCTTCGAATTTCCCGGCAAAGGATCGCTCCGCAAGGCCATAGCCAACAAAAATATCGAACTGGCAGAATTTGGTTTGAAGCAATTCCGTTTGGTGCTTGGAGGTAAAGTTAAGCAACTGGCCTACCGTCTTGATGCGCAGGATCAAACGGTGGCAGCGGCAGAAGAAATCCGCAATCATGCCATGCAGTTGACCCAGGGTATCCGTCAACGCAAAACCGCAGGAATTCAAGGCCTGCTTGATCTGCGATTGATCGAAGCAGGTATGGTGGCGGATTCGAATACTGTCGCGGAGATCGAGGGGGAGCGGGAAGAAACGCTCGCGGAAATGCGGACATTGCTGGGACTGCCATCCAGCCAGGCATTCATTATCCGCGTTTCCCCGAGAAGGCCGGTGATCCATTTTGACATGAATCAAACAATTCTCCAGGGGTTGGGCAATAATTTGCTGCTAAAGACGCGTCGCTTGGAATTGGAAAAGGCATTGCAGGAAGTTTCCGCCGCCCGGCTGGATGCAGCGCCTGATTTCTCCGTCGGTCCATTTTTCAGCCAGGACAAGGCGGGGGGATCAGAGGAAAACTTTGGTGTTACCGGTTCGGTGACTCTGCCTCTATGGGATTGGAACCAGGGGAACATCGCAACGGCTGGGGCACGTCGGGCCCAGGCGGACGCAATGCTTCTTCAAGCTCGGCGCGAGGTCGAGGGGGCAATTGTCAAAAGAATCAAGATCGGTCGGGTGCTGGAAAAACAAATCGCAGCCTTTGACGGTGATTTTCTAACTAAAATGCGCGATGCCGCCGATGTGTCGGATCGCCACTTTCGGCTGGGGGCTGTTTCATCCACAACCTATCTGGAAGTACAACGCCAGTATCTTGGCGCGGTTCGGAATTATCATAACATCCTGCTGCGGTTGCAGGAGAACATTCTTGATTTGGAATTGCTTACTGGCGGTGCGTTGAACGATTCGGCGGCTAACGCTCAGAATTCAAAACTGGAAAGAAAAAAGTGAAACCGATCATCATTTTAACAGGCATACTGAGTATCGCGTCATTAATTCTATTTACGGGTTGCGGGAGCAAGCCTGCTTCCGGCGAGCCTCCCGTTGAGGCCGACAATAAAACCATTTCCCAGGAAAATACACCATCCGAAGAATCAGGGGCTACTTTCGATGAAAGCAAGGGACTTCTTCTCGATGAGGAAACCAAGAGGGCCATCGAATTCCAATCTGGGCGGGTTGAAGAACATTCCATAACTCCATTGCTGAATCTAAAGGCCCACGTTTATCGTTCTGCGGGAGAGACCGTCTCGAACACAACACGAGAAGAGGCGGGCTATGCCTATGCCACATCCTTTGTGGATGCCGGTCAGATCGGCACATTCAAGCCAAACTGGAAGTTTGATTTGTTGGTGGCCGGGGAAAGCCGAGGTGCCACTCTAATGCGAATTGATTCAAGTCTGGTCGAGATCAATGGAAAGGCCGAATTGATTCTCCGCATCGAAGATCCCGGCAAAAAATTGGAAATCGGCCAAGTATTGAATGTCTCCGCGAAGTTGGGCGATGCCAGAAAAACCAAAGCTGTTCCATTGGGTGCAGTATTGGAAACGGCGGAAGGCAAGTTCATCTATAAGATCATTAACGGTTATTGCACACGGGTTTCCATCAAGACCGGGCTTGAGGCGGATGGATTTGTGGAAATTGCAACCGGATTGGATGTCGGAGATGAAATCGTCAGGTCGCCTGTGAACCGGCTTTATCTCCTCGAACGCAACTTCACCAATGCCGGCGCTGATTAATTCAAACACTCATTTTCCAAAACCCTTTATTTTAATGATCATATGATTAACTCCATCCTTGAATTTTCTATCCGGCAAAGAAACTTTATTCTTATAGGGCTGTTGGCCCTTGTGGGAATCGGCTGGTGGTCGGCCAACCACCTGCCCATCGACGCAGTTCCAGATATCACCAATATTCAGGTGCAAATCAACAGTTCCGTTTCTTCCTTGGCGCCGGAAGAAGTTGAAAAACTGGTGACCTATCCAATTGAAATTGAAATGGGTGGGATAGAGCACTTGCAGGAAGTTCGTTCCATCTCCAAATTTGGATTATCCCAAGTCACCCTTATTTTTGAGGGGGGAGCTGATCTCTATCGTTCACGGCAACTTGTTGCCGAACGACTGCAAAATGTGGCGGCGGAATTACCACCAGGAGTCGTGCCGCAAATGGGGCCCATCACTACCGGTTTGGGGGAAATATATTTTTATACCATTCGTTATAAATCGGATGCAGTCGGCATGCCCACAACCGAATTGGAGCAACTCCAGCAACTTAGGATGGCACAAGACTACATTGTAAAACCTGCCCTACGGACGGTGCCGGGCATCACCGAAGTAAATACTTCGGGCGGGTATAACCGTGAAATGGTGGTGCAACCCAATCCTGATAAGATGCGCGACGCCGGTTTGACCTTTGGCGACTTGGTTAAAATCATCAGTGAAAACACCGAGAATGCCGGTGGAAGCATCGTTGAGAAGGCGGGTGAAACCATCACCATACGGGTTGCCGGGCGGGTCGAAACTTCTGAAGAAGTGTCAAATCTGCCACTAAAATACCGATCTGGTCCACAGGCTCTTCGGGTCAAGGATGTGGCGGATGTGGTCATTGGGTCTTCGGTCCGGGTGGGTGCGTCTTTTGTGGACGGAAAAGAGGCAGTCATCGGCGTGACTTTGATGTTACTGAACGAAAACAGCCGCCTAGTCGCCCAACGGGTGGATGACAAAATCAGGAAGCTTCAAAAGAACCTGCCCCAAGGGATGGAAATTGTCACTCTTTACAACCGCACGGAATTGGTCAACGAGACGATTCAAACTGTTATTCGGAACCTGGTCGAGGGTGCTTTGCTTGTGATTATCACGCTGATCGTTCTTTTGGGCAATTGGCGTGCGGCATTGATCGTTGCTGCCGCCATGCCCTTTTCCATGCTATTTGCCATGACCGGTATGTTCGGGCTGGGGGTTTCAGGTAACTTGATGAGCCTCGGGGCCATTGATTTTGGTTTGATTGTCGACGGGGCCATAGTTCTTGCGGAAAACGTCATCCGCCAATTGGCGGAACGTCAACACCACTTCGGAAGGCTGCTGACCAAGGAGGAACGCCTGCATACCATCCTTACGGCTTGCAAGCAAGTTGGCGCTCCCACGGTCTTTGGCGTTATCATTATTACTTTGGTCTATCTGCCGATTCTTTCACTCACCGGAGTGGAAGGCAAAATGTTCAAACCCATGGCGATCACCGTTATTCTGGCGCTAGCCGGCGCCTTGATTCTGACATTTACAGCCGTTCCGGCCCTGTGCTCGTTTTTCATGAACAAGCCGGTCGCGGAAAAAGACAATTGGCTGGTGGCCGCCGCTAAAAATATTTACACGCCCGTGCTGGATTTTTCATTCCGGCGTCGCTGGTTATTGGTCTGCGGGGCTGTGGGTGTCTTTGCTCTTTCAGTGCTGATATTTTTGCGTTTGGGATCGGAATTTGTGCCCCAACTCGATGAGGGCTCCATTGCCATGCAAACGACCCGAACCGCCAGTGTGGGCCTGAAATCAACCATGGAGATTGAAGCGGGCGTGCAAAAGACCCTGCTCAAGGAATTCCCCGAAATCGAACACATCCTTTCCCGAATAGGCACGGCAGAGGTGGCCACCGATCCGATGGGGGTCAACATCAGCGACTGTTACCTCATGCTAAAGCCCCTGAAATCATGGCGAATGATAGAGGGTAGCCGCATGACAAAGGAACAGCTGATTGACAACATCTCCAAACTACTGACCCAGCGCTATCCCGAGCAGTCGTATCTTTTCTCCCAGCCCATCCAGCTTCGGTTCAATGAGCTCTTGTCGGGAACCCGCAGTGACCTATCCATAAAAGTGTTTGGTGATGATTACGAGAAGCTCGAGGTGTATGCGGCCAAAATCAAGACGGTGGTGGAAGGCATTCCCGGCGCTGCTGATGTGGGCTTCGATGCGATGGGACGTGCCCCCATTTTTACTTTGGCCATGGATAGGTCCGCTACAGGTCGCTACAACGTCCAGGCTTCGGAGGTTAATAACACCATCCGTGCCGCCTATGCAGGACAGGAAGCCGGCGTTATAGTGGATGGCAACCGACGCTATCCTATTGTGGTGCGCATGAATGATGGTGAGCGCTCACGATTGACGGAAATGGCGCAGCTCTCCGTACGCACGGAAGAAGGCAACTTGATTCCCTTGGGACTGGTTACGAAAACCGAGGTTGCCCAGAAAATAGACACAATCTTCCGTGAAACTTTCCAGCGGCGCATGGCAATCATGGTAAATTTACGTGGTCGGGATGTGGCCAGCTTTGTCGAGGAAGCAGAGAGGCGCATCGCCCAGGAAGTTAAACTTCCCGATGGTTATTACATCCAGTTCGGGGGGCAATTTGAGAATTTGCAAAAAGCCAAGGCACGGCTGGTCATAGTTGTTCCGGCTACTCTGGCCATGATTTTCATACTTGTTTTCATGGCCTTCCGCAGTTTGCGTCAGACACTGCTCATTTACAGCGGAATACCGCTGGCGGTCACGGGAGGTGTCTTCGCGCTGTGGTTGCGTGGAATGCCATTCAGCATCAGTGCCGGGGTTGGATTCATCGCCCTTTTGGGTGTGGCTGTGCTCAATGGTGTCGTCATGGTCAGTTTTTTCAATCAACTCCGTGAAGAAGGAAAGAACCTTATGGAGGCTGTCCGTGAAGGTGCCTTGGTGCGAATGCGCTCGATACTGATCACCGCCTTGGCTCCAACCCTCGGATTTGTTCCCATGGCTATCGGTCATGGTGCGGGGGCAGAAGTGCAGCGTCCTTTGGCCACCGTCGTTATCGGTGGTATTGTCAGCGCGACTTTTCTTACCTTGGTGCTCTTGCCGACGCTCTATGCATGGGCAGAGGGGCGCTTGCAAAATAAATCAACAACATCCTAAAGCTGATTATGAAACACCTTTTCGTTTATCTGGTTTTTGTGGCCAGCCTTGTCATCAACGCCGTCAACGCGGAGGTGGATCAGGCAAAAATCAAGGATTGGAAATCAGTAACTCTAAAAGATGGAACCGTACGGGAATGGACCTCCATCACCCGCTTTACGGAAACGGGGTTCACATTTATGACTGCCTCCGGTGGAGGCAGTGTTAAATACGCTGACATGTCCGAAGAAATGCAGAAAGAAATCGGCTTTGACCCCAAAGTTGTCAGCCAGTCTGCGGCGGTAAGCCCCGGGTTGGCTTCGCCGACAGAGACTTCCGCGCAGGCTGGAGCTGTCTATGATCAGGCATTGAAACAAAATTCTGCGGACCAGCAGATAATTAGGTCTGATATTGCCCAACTAAGAGCAGAAATTGCAAAATCCCAAGCCCTGAATCCAGGGGCATCGACTTCGAATATGGAGGCTCGAATTGCCCGTAAAGAAGGCGAGATCAAGATCAAGGCCCAGCAGGCCCGTGTGATTCAGGAACAAAAAACAGCCTCAATGATCGGGGCAAATGTTAAGCCGACCGGAAATCCACAGATCGATGCCGCAGTGGAAAAAGCGGATGAAATCAAGAGGGCGATCGCCCAGAAAAAAATCAAGAAAGAAACAATCTTGGTGCAAATAATCCAGGCAGAGCTTCAGAACCCGGGCAGTTCGATTGCTGGCTACCAATCAGAAATTAATTACATCAATCGGGATATACCTGTTTTGGAAGCAGAATTGAGGGCTGCGGATGCTGCTGTTCAGGCGGCAAAAGCTGCCGCCCAAGTTCGCTGACTATTATTTTACATATTAAAAAATCAGAAACTCTAGAGCATTTCCACTTAAGCCGGAGCATAAGTTCGGTGGACCTTGTGTCCACACATTTTCGAGCGCCACCCACAATGAGCGGCCGACAGAAAGGAAGCGAGCACGCTGGATTTTGTGAGCATACTACTGCGTGTATTTGAACTGTTAATGCTCTATTGATAAGTGGGCTGCTCTATTCTTCTATTTCAACAGCAGGCTCGCTCACGGTGGGGACAAGGTATTTTCTGAATTTGATGAAGGCATAGGATCCAGCTACGAGAATAGCCGCGATCAGTTGTCCGATCAGTGTTTCAAATGTAGGAAACATCGCAAACCACAGGCCCATCCAATCGGGAAAAAACGGTTTTAACCAAGGTAATTCAGTAGTGGGTATCCAATGGGCCAATTGCATCTCTTGTGCTTCCTCTCCGACCATGACCAAAAGCACAAGTCCCAGAAGCATTCCAGTTAAGATCAACATTTTCCGATATGGAAGCTTATGATGAAGTACAAACGTAAGCACTGCTACAATGGCAGTCAAAGTCAGGCCGACCAAAACTCCTTGAAGGACAACCTTGCCACCTAAGGACATGCGATAGCTTTGTAAAAATAGAACCACTTCAAAGCCTTCCCGGTAGAGCGAACTAAATCCTAATAATCCCAAGCCCCACCAGAGACTAAATTTGGAGAAGTCACCTTTATCGGCATCAGTGATGAGACTTTGTTTTTTCTTTTGATGCAGGGAAATCCATCCACCCCAATACACTTTGTGGAAAAACCAGTTCATGACGACAAGCAGCACCAAAATGGCGATCAATCCCGTCGCCGCCTGTAAATCCAAAGCCGGTACCGACAGCATCAAGTCATTGAGGAGGCCGACTGCGATATACCAAGTGACTACGGTGGAAATACATCCAATCAAGACACCCCATGCAATGGGCCGCCGATAGGTTGTGTGGGCTCCCGTCATGCTGGCCATGATTGCGGAGAGAACCAGGATACATTCCAAGCCTTCACGGAAAACCAAGATACTTATGTTCAGGGATGTAGCTAAAGGTTTGGCTTGAGCATTTCCTGCTTCGATTGCGAATCCTGACTGACTGCTATACCAAGCAATTATGGCAAGAACCGTCAAGCCGCCCAAGGTAAGCAAAGCCGTAAAGATCCATTGTATAAATTGAGTTCCTAGAGGAAGTCTGCGAATTTTTAGATTTTCTAGCACAGGAAACGCATCATACAGCGACTGAGACACAATATCAAGAAGAACCAAAGACTCAAAAACTATCCTATGAGCGAGATCAGAGAAAAAGGTTTAACAACATGACGAAATCGCCATTTAAAGTATTGGGGCTTTTGAATATTCTGCAAGTTGCCACACGGAACTCTGCAAGGAATACAAACGCGCGGAATACGCCTGTACCTGCCAGCATGGTGGAGGGGAGGGGCATGCCCATTGACGGGCATGGAGGATGATCGTTAATGGAATGTTAGCTACTCCACGTAGCGCTCCAGAACCGTCAGCAGTTCGCGCATGTTCCGCTTGGCACTGGCCTCGTCCGTGGCGCTCTCAATGCAGTGGTGAAGGTGGGAGTGGATGATCTTCTCGGAAAGCGATTTCAGGGCCTTGCGGATGGAGAGGAGCTGGGTCAGCAGCTCGGTGCAATCCCGCTCGGACTCAAGCATCCGCTCCACGCCATGGAGCTGCCCGACGATTTTCCGGAGCCGGGCCCTCAACGCCTGCGTCTCGGGCTCGGGATGCGGGTGGGAGTGGGGTTTTGATCGTTTTGCCATGATTCCTCTATAAAGACGGGGGAAACCGAAAGCAAGTCGGGCGTTGCCATTATGGGGTATGGGGGTATACCATATATGAATGAGCGGCTCCATTTTGACAACCATCATGATCACGGGTTTTACCGTGGCCTTTTTCCACGCCGCCATTCCCACGCACTGGCTTCCCTTTGTTTTGACGGCCCGGATCCAAAAATGGAGCCGCTCCAAGACGTTGTTGATCACGGCCCTGGCCGGTTTGGGCCATGTGCTTTTCACCGCGGTCCTCGGCTTTTTGGTTGCCTGGTGTGGTATTACTTTGAATGAAAAAATGGGTGCCGCCTTCCCCTGGATTGCCGGGGGTGCCCTGATTCTTTTAGGTCTCTACTACGTCATCCAGCAGACCAAGGGCCGGGGTCATGGCCATACCCATTTCTTGGGGGGCCATGCCCACGGATCGCAGGAAGTCGGGAAGGGGCCGCATGGCGGCAGCCTGGTTGATACAGGGCATGGCCAATTGGAACTGGTGGTTTTCGAGACCGGCGTCCCCCCGCGTTTCCGTGTCTATTTTTTTGACCAAAACCAACAGCCGGTTCCCCTGCCGGAACCCGGCTCCATCACTCTCGATACGATCCGTCTGGATGAAGAGCGCGTGACCTATTTATTTCGCTCCGGGTTGGATTATCTGGAATCGATCCACGAAATTCCGGAACCGCATGAATTCCGGGCCCTCATCGCGCTATCTCACGACACCCATGCGCATACCTTCGAGGTCCCATTCGAGGAACACGACCATACACAGGGAAGTGGTGGCCACGGGGACAAGGGTTGTCGGCATGGAGAATCCATCGGAACGGTCAAAAAATCAGATTGGGCGGCCATTGTCAGTCTGCTGGCCTTGCTGACTTTTTCTCCCTGCGAAGGCTTTTTGCCTGTCTATGTTTCCGGTGTAAAATACGGATGGTCCGGATTTTTCCTTCTGACGCTGGTCCTCTCCCTGGCCACAGTCGCAGGGATGGTGATATTTACGGGATTGACCCTGATGGGAATGGAAAAATTCAAGCTCCAGCTTTTGGAGAAATATGAAAGCGGTATCCTTGGTGGATTGCTTGTTCTCCTTGGGATCATCATTATCCTGTTTGAAGTCTGAAAACTTTTTTTATGAAGCAATCCGAATCCGAGCACGATCATCATCGGCACGAAACAAAAAATAACGATGGCGCTTCCTGTGGCTCCTGTTGTGGAAACAAAGGAGAACAAGTCGGCCATCAACATGCTGAAGGAAATAAGGAAAGCGATTCCCATGGCTCCTGTTGTGGTCACGATCACGGCCAAGACGGGATGTTGGGTCGTTGGAAAGAGCCAAGCCTGGGATTGGGTGCGGCTGTCACCGTAATCGGACTCCTGGCTGAACACGTGTTCAAGGCTCCTGCCCACATGCTGCTTCCTCTCTATGTCACGGGCATGGTGGCAGGCGGGTGGTTTCTGGTGCCGGAAGCTTTCAACTCCATCATCCGGCTTCGTCCCAACATCAATGCGCTGATGGTCATGGCCAGTCTGGGGGCCGCCTTCATCAACGCCTGGGGTGAGGCCGCCGTCGTGGTGGTGCTTTTCGGAGTCGCGGAATGGCTGGAGGGCTACAGTGTCGGCCGGGCCAGAAAAGCCATTTCCAAGCTTTTGGATCTCGCACCACCAAAAGCCCGGGTCAAACAAGGCAGCGCTTGGGTTGAGAAGCTTCTCCAGGATGTGATCGCCGGAGATATCGTTGAAGTGCGTCCCGGCGAACGGATTCCCTTGGATGCCGTGGTGGTGGAGGGATTTTCAGATGTGAACCAGGCTCCGATCACCGGCGAGCCACTCCCGGTGGATAAAAAAGCGGGCGATTCCCTTTTTGCCGGAACACTCAATGGATCGGGACTTTTGGTGGCGAAGGTGAGTAAACCCTACAAGGATTCCACCCTGGCCAAGATCATCAAGCTGGTTGAGGAGGCCCAGGAGCAGCGGGCACCGACCCAGCGTTTTGTGGAAAGATTTGCCGCTTATTACACCCCGATTGTTCCGGTGGTGGCTTTTTTGGTCTTTGCCATTCCGTATTTCTTCTTCGACGGCGATTCCAAAGAATGGGCTTACCGGGCATTTACTGTACTGGTTATTGCCTGTCCTTGTGCCTTGGTTGTCTCAACGCCGGTCAGTATTGTTTGCGGTCTGACGGTATTGGCCCGCCGGGGTGTCCTGATTAAAGGCGGAGCTTATCTTGAGTTGATTGGAAAAATGAAAGCCCTGGCGGTAGATAAAACCGGCACCATCACCGAAGGAAAGCCCCGTGTCTTGGAAGTCATTCCCTGGAGCTCCAAGTCCGAGGCGGAAATCCTGCGGGTCGCCGCCGGCCTCGATGCCAAATCAACGCATCCCCTGGCCCAAGCTGTCGTCCGATATGCCAGGGAAAAGAACATCGAGCCGGGAGTGGCGACCGAAACGGAAAATCTGGCCGGCAAGGGGAATCGGGCCTCCATGGATGGGCACCGTTATTTTGTGGGGAACCACCGTTTGGTTCATGAACTGGGTATCTGCAGCCCCGAACTTGAGGCCAGGCTTGCTGAGTTGGAGGAGAGGGGTAAAAGCGTCGTTGTCGTGGGTCATCAGCCCCATGATGGCTGTGCCGGAGAAGTATGGGGTATTCTGGCTGTGGGAGACGCCATCCGCCCGGATGCCGCCAGGGCCATTGAGGCACTCCAGAAGGCGGGTGTTCAGGAAATTGTCATGCTCAGTGGAGACAATCAAAAGGCCGCTTCGGCTGTGGCCGCCCAAGTGGGTATCAGCAGAGCCCGGGGTGACATGCTTCCGGAAGACAAAACGGTAGAAATCAAGCAATTGAAAGCAAAGTATGGGGTGGTCGGCATGATAGGTGACGGCATCAACGATGCTCCAGCGCTCGCTACCGCGTCCTTTGGGATCGCCATGGGTGCGGCTGGCAGTGACACGGCCATTGAGACGGCCGATATCGCCCTGATGCAGGACGATCTGGGACAGCTTCCCGTTGCCATCGAGACCAGCCGACGTGTCCTTCGTGTTATCAAGTTCAATATCGGGTTTGCCGTCCTGTTGAAGCTGGTCTTTCTTGGGCTTGGTGTAACCGGGCATACCAGTCTGTGGCTTGCCATCCTGGCGGATACCGGGGCAACGGTTTTGGTTGTGGCCAATGCCCTGCGACTGCTCCATCCGCGTTTGCACTTTCCATTTTCAAATAATGGTACACAAGTCCCTGCATGAACAAGGATTCCGAGTCCCCCTCCTTTTGGGATGATCGGTATAAGGTTGGAAAAACCCCTTGGGATTTTCACGGGGTGCCAGCCCGATTGAGGGTCTTTCTTAACGAGGCAAGGGGCAGCCGGGTCTTTATTCCCGGCTGTGGATCGGGTCATGAAATCGCGGCCTTCTTGGAGGCGGGTTGTTCCGTTACTGCCCTGGATTTTTCTGAGGCCGCCGTGGCCTTGGCCTGTGCCTTACCCGGAAATGAAGAGGCGCTCATTCTTCAGGATGATTTCTTCACATGCCCCCTGAGGCGGGAGTCATTTGATATTGTCTATGAAAGGACGTTCCTTTGTGCTTTGAATCCATCCCGCTGGCGGGAATATGTTGACCGCATGCAGCATCTGCTGCGTCCCGGTGGACTGTTGTCCGGATTCTTTTTTTACGGGGAGGAACCGGAGCCCCCACCTTACCCATTGACAATACCTATGGCCTGTTCCCTATTTGACAATAGCTTCAGGCAGATCCGGGATGAACCCGTCAGGGATTCCCTGCCATTGTTCCGAGGTCGGGAAAGATGGCAAGAATGGTCAAAACTTTCCGCTATTGATATATTAGCATGATATGATGCCCCCGGGGAAGAAGTTCGGATGAACGGCTTCTCCACCTGCCGTAAGGTGCAGGCGACCTCTCAGGATTTATTCCAGTTTTGATCCATCGTTTCTTTCTCTTCGAGGACGACACCCTCTAGACTAAGGCAGACTTATGTCCGGTTTCTGGGTGGGGACTGATTGTAATCGATTTGGTGAATGGAGATGGGGTTAACTTGATGCGCTGATAGGCTTGTTCGCAGTGCTTTATGATGGCGACGTGCTTGGGCAAGGTTCGTAGCTCGTGTGGCTTAATAAGATATTCGTCCTGCTCGGTCCAACTGGTGTTGTTTTTGCCTCCGGAACGCCCGTATGTGCGTTTTTTGATCGTTCGCTTGCCAATGGAGTCGGCGATCATGTCCGAGGCCTGCTTATCGGCGGCGGTGAAATATATCTTGTTGCCCAGATTCAGAAGGAAGACTTCGGCCTTTTCCCGGCTCCCCATGGGTGGGATATACGATGTGGGCGATTGCGTGGAATTGATCGTAGTGGCTCGTGCCCCACGGATCTTGTCCACCACGTTGTAATCGGAAATGCCATCTTCGCTAACCAGCACGGTCTCCTGGGCTTCGTCCAGAACCAGAACAATCAGGTTCTTTTTTGCCCGCTCGGCACCCGGTAGGTCGTAGCGTCGCAGGGCGTGCAGATAAAACAGACATTTCAGCAATAGACTGACGTACTTTTTTTCTGTCTGAAATTTCTGAGGAATCTTGATCGTGATGAGCTTGCCTGCATCAATTTCCTTCAAATCAAAGCTGGGCTCCTGGGGACAAAAGATCTGGGCGATTTCCGGCGTCGTATAGGGTTGGAGATAGTTAAATACCGTCGAGCGGATGCCGCTCAGTTGCTCCGGGGGTTGTTTGACAAACTCGACGTAGTAGTCAACCAGCCAGGTGATGGCAGGGGTTTTCTTCGCCTCCAATTCCTTGACCCTTTTTTGCAATTCCTCCATGTCGCAGATAAGAGAAAAGCAATTGTCGATGGCCACGGGCAAATCGAGAATTTCCAGTGTGGCCAAGGCGTTCTGAATGGCGACCTGTGCGGCGTTCTTGAAAAAAGCCTGACCGCCCTTCTGTCCAGCGGCGGTGGCGACATCGACCAAGATTTTGGCATAGGTAGAATACGGAATGCTTCGGTCAGCCAGAAAATTCATGGTGTAGGGAGGCATCCAATCGAGTGGGGCATTGTCCGGCCGGACCTCCAACTGCCGTAAATCATCCTCCCGGCCCAGTGATCGGGCAATGGCCTGTACCGGTTCGCTTAAATCTCCCTTGGTATCAAGGGCCAGAATGCCAACGTCGGGACAGTTCCTTTTTAAGGCATGAATGATGGGGACAACCCCGGAGGCGGTTTTGCCAGAGCCAGTGCGACCGTCGATTTCCCAGCCCCGGCAAAAGTCGTCCTCCTTCCACTTCACCCCGCCCAGCTCCAAGACATAGTCAGATCGGCTCTCGGGTCTGTCCCTAAAAATGGACCGGTAAGCAAACCAACCGGAGGCTGGAATGAGTACCCATGCAAAAATGCTCCACGGCTGGGGCATCTGGTGGAATGTCCAAAACCCGAGTAAACTCAACGCGCTGAAAAAAACAGCATATAGGTCCATGGGATTAACATTGAGCCAATGACCAGCCCGGACACGAAACAAGCCCACATCTGACGACGCGAGGTCGTCTGGAGTGTGGTATTTGTGTAATTTAGCAATGCACTCAGGCGGCTGGCGAGTGTGGAACAGGCTTGAACGCTGGCCGCAATGGGTGTTTTTAGTTCGCCTTCAATTTGTTGGCTGATGAGAAGTGGCTTCTGGGACAGAACAAGAGATAGCTCTTCGAGGGTTCCGGTCATGGTGGTCACGGTGCTGGCGCAGGATTCGATCTTCTCGATGCGAGTATCCAATGCCGCCTTGAGCATCAAAATGCTGTTCTGAATGGCGTCGTTGTGGTTCTGCACTCGCTGCCAATGCCAGGCCAAAAGGACCACCGTGGGATCATTCTTGGGTAACCCAAAATGGCTCATGAGCCATTTCAAATCCTCGGGAAGGTTGTCACCGTTGAAGACTTCTTCTGGCTTTTTAAGCTCGTCGCTCATAGGGCTGCCTTCACTTCCTCCGGAATCAGCCAGTCATGAAGGGTACGGAACTGTCCATAGGTTTGGTCGAGGAAGCCGAATACGCGGGAGCGGTCAGCCATTGAAACACGGGAATCGCTCAAAGCAGGACCGAAGGCAATGTCGTGATTATCCAAGTGGACGACCGTTCTTTCCAAGAGTGGTGGCAGGAAGATTTCCTGGCCATGGTAGTCATTCAAGAACGATTTTCGCAATTCAGAGTCTTGGTAGATGGAGAAGTTTTTGCCCTTACCCTTGTTCTTAACCACAAAGTAACTGGCTTCTTGTTGGAAGCGGTCGAGGGCGTCCCTCATAATGGCGGTGCAGCTTTTGTCCGGGGTGATGACAAAAGCGAAAGTAAGCGCCAGTTTGAGGTTCTTCCGTTGATGGAAAAGGCTCATGTCAGTGAACCAGTGGTCCAGGTCGGAGATGGAACGGGCAGCGCAATCAACCAGAAGAAGGGAATGAACCTCCAGGTCATTGCGAAGTTTGTCGAGGGCTCCCGCCTCCTGTAAATCAATGGCGGTAGTCACTTCCGGGTAGAACTGGTAAAGGTTTGGGTTGACCGGATCGATGTCGTAGGCGTGGAAGGGAATATTCTCGTCCAGGTAGAATTGAACCAGGGCGCGGGCGGTGAAGCTTTTGCCGACACCGCCTTTGTCGCCGGTGATAAAAACGATGCGTTTCTGGGTGCTCATAAGGTTATACCGGGCCTCGGAGGTTGCGCGGGGGTCTCGGGGAGTCCGGGTTGTCACCAAGAGGAATGTTGCCTTTGGGTATGAGAGTTTTGGTGGGGGTTTCAACGGGAGGGGATGCGGCTTTCTTCTGAGCAAGGAGTTCGCCGCGAATGCGTTTCATTTCGCCGTGGTGGCGGCGGCAGAACCTCCGTACCGTGGCGATAGAAACCTGAACCTCGTGCTTGGCAAGCATTTCAGTCACGATTTCATAACTGGCATACTTGGCACGCAAGGTGAGGATGGCTTCCTTGAACGGGTCCAGGACGGCTTGGGGTGTCGGGCTGTGGGTGTATTCGGCGGCCTCCTTGAGCAGGGCCGCACTGGTTTCGGTCGGGTTCATGTCGACACATAAAGCATAATGTAAGCAAACCTGTCGCGGACTACTTGGTAGTCTTAGGTAATCTTGGCGGACCGGCAGGAGAGCCATCAATGAACCATGATGAATGAGGGTAGAAGCCTGGGTGCAGCATGGTCGAATCAGGCGGGACGCAACAGGGAAGACGGGGTGTATGCTTGGTGAGGAGGGGATGTAAAAGGGTGAAAGGTTGGCTGCATTACCGAAGAACAAACGCATGTGCGTTGGAGATGCACTAGTCCAAACCTGATGTGGCAGCAGGGAGAATCACGGGAGCACCATGAAGCATGAACGATAGGCGGACGATGATACGGAATCCTATTCCTGGCCGGCTTGAGTGGATTTCCATGGGACTCCGATCCTCTGTAAAATGGGGAATCGCTACAGCATGGCAGATGCAGCAATGAATAAGCATTGCGGTATTCATAAAGCAGTACGGTTGAGGCAATGATGGCGACTCATTGCAGGAGAGTGGAAAGCTGGAATGACCATGGGTAGCGAACAATATCACCTTCCCCAAGCATAAAAGAAGGATGGACGCAGCACGGGCGAACGCCTGATGCAGGTTGGGAGCAGCATATACGCAGCATGGAGTACAGCATTGAATCAGGATGCACAGCGGATGCAGCATGGAAGCAACATGGCGCATGCCTGAACAAGGCTGAACAGCCTTCAACCAAACATATGTTGGGGGTGGCGCGTCACTTTTCTAAACTAAAAGGTCCTGGCGAATGCTTGTGTTGAGTTGGGTGGATTTCAATCTGCTGTTCATTACCAAGTAATCCTTTGTAGTCGTGGTTAAGGTGGGTGATTCTGTGGTGGACTAATGGCCATGGTCCGATTCGACAAGCCATGCAGTAATAGTGCCGGTGCTCTGAAATACTTTTCCCAGCATCTGGGAAAAGGAGATTACCTCACCCAACACGGCCAATCGGAAATGGTTTGGGCTGGGAAAGGATCCGTCATGCTTGGGGTTGCAGGGCAAGCGCAAGAAAACCAGTTTGCTCTCCTCTGTCAGGGCAAACATCCCTTCACCGGGGAAAAACTCGGCGTCCGGGACATGGGAGCAAACCGGAGAGTCTGTTACTTTGGCCAAATCTCAGCACCTAAAGATGTTTCCATCGCGTATCTGGTCGGCGGGGACGACCGGATTGCGGGATGGTGGCATCAAGCCGTCCAGGAGACGTTGCAGGAAATCGAGCGGGCCACGGCCACACGGGTTCGGCAGGGCGGTGTGATGGATGACCGGGAAACCGGCAACATGGTGGCGGCGGTTGTAACCCATGATGCCAGCCGGAGCCTGGATCCCCAGTTGCATACCCATGTCTGCATCATGAATGTGACCTACGATGAGGTCGAACAACGCTGGAAAGGCGTCCAACCCTCCGGGTTCTACCGTCATCAGGGGTATTTCCGGGAAGTCTGTTACAACAAACTTTCCCAGAGGATGAGAGAGGGGGGATATGAATTGGAAAAGTCCCGGACCCAGGGATTCACGATCAAGGGTTTTCCTGCGGAGTTGAGGGAGCGTTTCAGCAAACGACGGCAGCAGATTCTTGCCATTGCGGAACGATATGGGATCAAAAGCCAGGATGGTTTGCAGGAAGTGACCTCGCGGAGTCGTGCTGCCAAACAGGTGGTGGAGCCGGAAGTGCTGCGCGGTGCCTGGCGGGAGGAGGCGGGAGAACAACGGCCCACCATTCAAGCGGTGATTGCTGCGGCCGATGGCCGGCCCAAGCCCGGTGTTACCGTCACGGTATCAGAATCCCTGCGCCACGCGGAAGAGCATTTGTTTGAACGGTCGTCCGTGGTCGATGAACGGGTCATCCTTCGGGAAACCCTGACCTTCGGGCGTGGCCATGTCTCGTTGGACGAGGTGCGGGCTGCGGTAGAAGAGAAAATCCAATCCGGCGAGTGGATACGGGAGGGCGACCGGATCACGTCCAAGGACATACTCCGTATGGAACGGGAATACACCACCTGGGCTATGCTGGGCCGGGGCACATGCGGTTCCATGGGGGACGCCTCCCAGGTGAACTCAAGTTTGAGCAAGGAACAAATCCGGGCCGTCCAGAAAATCCTCTGGTGCCGGGATCGTATCATAGTCCTTCAGGGAGATGCCGGGACCGGCAAAACCACGACCTTGAAGGAAGTGGTGCGCGGGATTGAACGCCGAGGCGGAAAGCCATTTTGCTGCGCACCATCTTCGGGTGCTGCCGATGTGTTGAGGAAGGAGTTGACGCCGGACGCCGACACCCTGCAACAACTCCTGGTAAATCCCTCCCTGCATTCGCGGGTACAGGGCCAGACTGTCATTATCGATGAAGCCGGGTTGATTTCGACCCGTCAAATGAGGGACTTATGCCGTTTGACCAAGGAGCAAAACTGTCGATTGATACTGGTCGGCGACATCAAGCAGCACGGTTCCGTGGAAGCGGGCGATGCCCTCCGGGCTTTGGAAAAGTTCGGTGACGTGGAAGTGGCCCGTCTGAAAACCATTCATCGCCAGATAGATCGAGCCTACCGGAAAGCGGTACGATTTCTGGCGATGAGAAAACCGTATCAGGCCTTCCAGCAATTCCGCGACATCGGGGCAGTCCGGGAAATCAAGGACCAGACGAGGTTATTCCAGCGGGCCGCCGAGGACTATGTGAAGACCCTTCAAGAGGGAAAATCCTGTCTGGCCATTTCCCCCGTTTGGTCGGAAATCCATCAATTCACGGATGCGGTACGGAAGCAGTTGCGGGAAGTCCATTTGCTTCCTCCTGAAGAACACACCGTGAAAACCTTCTCCTCTTATCAATGGACCACGGCGGAGCGAAAGGATGTGCGGAATTATCAGGCCGGTGATGTGCTGGCCTTCCACCGAAAAACCGCCGTGTTTGAAAAGGGCGAAGTCCTGCGCTGTGTCGGAAAGCAGGAACGGCAAGTTGTGGTCGAGCGGGCAAATGGAGAGCGATACGCGTTCAATCCCAAGCAAATCACCTCCTATGATGTGGGGCTTGAACGGGAGCTGGGTATTGCTGTCGGGGACCGGTTACTGCTCCGAAGTAATCACAAACCCGGAAAGCTTCAAAACGGGGATATTGTGGAAGTGGGTGGCTTGAGCGAGGACGGATCGATCGGGCTGAAGGATGGCCGTGTTATCCCTGCGGAATTCCGGCAATTTACCTACGGCTATGCCACCACCTCCCATGCGGCCCAGGGGAAAACTGTCGACCGGGGCATCGTCATCATGTCGGATGAAGGCATACGGGCAGGCAATTTAAAGCAAGCCTATGTCAGCCATTCCCGCTTCCGGGAAACCATGGCCCTGTATGTGTCCGATGAAAAGGCTGCCAAGGATGCCTTTGCCACGGATGCAGATCGCCAGCTGGCGATGGAAATAAACCGGCGGGACTTGGCGCATGCTCGGGAATGCGAACGGCTATTTGAACAGGCGGATGCCTGGAAGGCCCAACGTCAGCGGGTTCTGGCCGCCAGGGCCTCAATGAAACAGCGGACGGGAGTTGGTATCCATGTCGATTAAGGGAAATTCCAAGGAACCAGATTCAGCCGACGATGAATGGCAGGGGCCGTGGGGATCTATCATGGCTACGCCGCATTCCGTGGCGTCCCTCTGTTTGGTATGCAACGGGGACCGACAAACCATGGTCTCCTATCCCTACCGGACTTTGAACCGTTGGAAGTGGCAGGATGGCGAACCAGAAAGCTTGGAAATACAAGCGGCGAATCACCGCATCAAAGTGGTCGGGAGGGGATTGAGGCGACTGTTCGAGGCCATAGAACTGGAGCAATTAAAGACCATTCGTGATAACGGGGGAAAGCAGCCGGATGCGACCGGGTCAACGTGTGTTTACTCAATACTGATTGAAGAGGTTGTCTAAATGGGGCAAAACAAAAAAATGTGCCAACTGCTTCACATCGACAATGATCCTGCGTTTTTTGGCGAGGAGCGGCATAAAATTCATCGTTCGGACTTGATGTTGAAGGGAGGGCTGTATTTTGCCCAAAGATTGACCTCTATCATTTCGCGATTGGCGGCCTGTTGAGGTCTGGATAAAATGCGGTAAACAATTACTCCGTGATCTAGAAGGAACTGTACCGCCCTTTTGCGGCTTTTCCCGATCCCTTTGATATTGCATTGGCTGAGGTTGTGCAGCATTTGGGCTCCGCCATTACCGTCACGGGCGGAGAAGTGCCATTGGAACCGCTGCTTCAATTTGCTGGTTTTGCCAACGTAAAGCACGACCCATTTTAATTTCCCACAGTGGATGGGGATAGGGCGGAATCGGAATGGAATTTTCTGAGTTCGACTATTCCTTTGAGGCCCATGCAGAGGGATAATGCGCCATACGAGGAAAAAGCGTTCTGGGAGAAGGAAAGCGTAGTTGCCTCCTTCAGTCTCCTGCAAACCCAAGGCTTTCCACTTCTTCTTTTGCTTTCGATGGCCGGCCAGACGGCTGCATTCAAAGATTTTCCAACTACCCTTTTCGGGGAATGTATCCAAGGCTTCCTTAATTTGGATTTCTTTGAGTAGAGCGGGATCGGATTTTTTCATGATCTAAATTAGAACCACTACCATTGGTAAGGAGTGCGCTGGATCAGAGCTACAGTTATTCCCCCATGCAAATTGGCTCGAATTTTGAGTTCTGTTTGAGCGGAGTTCGTGTAATGGATTACTCCGCACGCGGCGCAGCGTGACGACTGGGGGCTTCGTAAGTCTCGGGCTGTTGATCGATCAGTGTGACTGTGTAACGGCGACGATCCAATAGCATCAGAAATCCGTATTCGCTGCCGTCTGCAGGAAAGAGCTTCCCGTTTCTCTCTGCTATTTTAAGACCGGCCGCCTTACATTCGGCTTTAAGTCGGCGTTTGGAAATATCCGCCAAGTCATCCCGGCTTCGAATCGCGGCGATTAGGCGCATAGATAATTTGTGATTGGAAACGAAATCTTTCAATCGCGTGAAATCAACGAAGGTTACGCCTTGGGCTACTTGATCGACGTTCGTTGCGGCGCAGGCTGCAATGTGTTCATCCATGTCCGCAGTAAAAATGAACCCGCTGGGCCGCCAGATGAGAATCTGGTCGTCGTAGATCAGGAAATCGAAGTCCGAATCCAACTTGAAAAGATGGTCCTCAACTATCTTTAGGGTGTCGTCCAGAAACTTGATCAGATTCTTTTTGACCACGCCTTTGAATTGGGCGGCACGGCGGAAGCCCATGAGTTTCGCGCCCGCATTGTCGCGGAATATTGCGAAGTAACTGACGAGGCGTGCAGGCTCATCCAAGCCGTGTGAATCCGTGGCTAGATTTTCTGACTGAAAGACGGTCTTGTGCTTGGCGACGAGTTCCGAGTCCAGAACCAGTCTCAAACGTTCGGTGCTGCTGTATTTTTCCGCAGGGCTGAAATTAGAGACGGTTTCACCATCTCGAAAAAGCTGAGAGTGGGTTGCCTCCAGCATTTCTTTAAGTGCGGTTTGCACGCTTTGGTCGGCTGGAACGATGCGGTAAATTTCCCCTGTCTCGCTATCGAGGCAGACGCCGAATTCTACAGAATGGATGGAGTCGAAGTTAAAGGGCATGGAGTCTCCTATTTCTCGATGAATACGGTGTCGCTCAAACGATAAGTGTCGATGGTCTGACCTTCTGGCAAAGCGGTCCGCTTCGAGAGGATCACGAAGGGTGTATTACTTCCGTGTGGGTCTTGGGGGTTCGGTGTCACAGTGAAGACACGATACCCTTGGAACGCGAACAGCAGGTTCATGTAATGCATGTTCAAGTGCCAGAAGAGGAAAAGGATGAAGGCAAGGGCCAGCACTGTGGCCCCAAATTCGCGGTAGCTCTGCAAGTCCGCCGTATAAAAAGGCAGCAATGTAGCAAAAAGATATACGAGGATGTGATCCTTATGATCATCTGCTTTAAAAACGAACTTTGTCTGGCAATCATTAACAGGTTTACTTTTTACCTTTTTAATGCGTAAAACGAGAGCCAAAGTTGGGGTGATCGCCGCAAGCAGACAACCTGGGATAAAATAGTGATTCGGCACCAACGAGGATCCGCGAACCGCCCATAAAAGGAAGAGTGGAGCCATGCTGCTAAGCACCATGACCAGGCGCAAAAATTGGAAAGCTTCTTTGTGAGATTTCATGGGGCAGCTTCCTCCACGATGGCGATTTCCTCCGGCGTCAGGCCGTAGAGGGCAAAAACCAAGTCGATCTTGAGCTCCAAGGTGCTTGTGTGGGCTGCTGGGTTTGTCATGATTCGCTCAATTTAAGTTCACGAATCAGCCACATCACGCGTTTCCGTGCTATGGAAATAAGCTCTGCATAGGAAAGTACGCTAATGTTCTCCCGTTCGTTTATGGAGTTCATGGCCATCACCTTGCCCTTTCCAATAAGCAGGATTTGAATCTTTTGGAGCGTATTTTGTAGATCGTCCCGATATTTGACGGCTTGGGCTTCATCATCCCGATCAATGGTGTGGTTGGGCCGTTTCAACTCGATCACCGTCGTGTTGTCAGCCATGTCGTGGGCGATCAAAAGGTCGGGACGCTTCTTGGCTCGGTCGCCTTTGTATTTCCCGTCCAAATAGGTTTCGATCACGGTTTTCAAGGTCTCATTGGAGCTGATGAGTTTCCCGTGAATGTCGAGCAGCCAGAGGTTGGCTTCGAGCACGCGATGGACATCAGCTTCGACGGTCTTCGGGTTGTCGATCAAGCGTTGAAAATCACCCAGAACGCGGTTCCGGTATTGCGCCTGTCGGCCTACCACGGACAAGTCCGCGATACCGAACTCAATCAGAGCTTCCGCAAGCGCTTCGACTTCGCCGATCTTTGCGCTATCCAGCTTTTGGATGACTAGCCAATAGGGCTCGTATTCCAGCGCATCCAGAACCACGGAAATGATCGAGCCGAACTTTTCCTCGTCTTCAAAATAGAATCGCTGAAGCACCCGCTCTAGAGCGCGGTTGGCGAACTGGCGTTTATATTCTGGTAGCTTTTCGAGTTTCTGATTGATGGTTTTTTGATAGCGCGCCTTGGCCGCTCGCATCTCCGCCCCCCGCGTGTCCTCCAACCCCTTCGTAACAATAGTCGCCATCTTTTGCGTCATCTCCTGGAAGGCAAGATGGTTCTCCACGAAGCCGCCATTGTCCGCCGTGACGCAATCCAGATCGACACCTTCGAGTTCGGCTTCGCCATAAACCTTTCCAATGAGGTTTTTGGGAATGAGTTCATTCTCGTTCAAGCCGAGCATCTGGGGCCGACCGATCACCTTCCCACCCGCACGGATGGCGATCCCGGCATCCTTCACGTTCCGTTTGCCGTCCGCCACGGTGAACTTCAGCTTTACCGTGCCGCCAGATTCCAGAGGAATTACCTGCTCGAAACTTGCTCCGGGAAGATCTTCCACGCCGATGGTCTGGCCATTAATTGCGATCTCGATGTCGCTTTCTCGTCCATACTCCCGGATCAATAACGCGCGCATCCGGTCCGGGTTGGGAAACGAGAGATTCTGATTCAAATCCCGCAGTTCAATGGTCGTTCCAGACTCGGCGGAATCATCGGTCGAGGTTTGAACGATGATCTCGTAGTCCTCCAAATCACGATTGGAAATCAGCAACTCGGATTTCCGAAGCTGAAACGAAGAACGAATGTCTCTTGCGACCGTGGAAAGCACCATCTGATCGGCCACCATCAATCCCGCAAATTTACCGATTCCCTTCTGTCCCTTCACAAGGCGGTTAAGCTTTTTGGTTCGCTCGCCGCGAAGCGTCCTGCGGTTCCGACCAATGTGAAGGTATTCGCTCTCCACTTCGGGTGCAGTCATGCCACTGCCGTTATCGATGATGATGATGGGATCAGCGGTCATCGGATCGGGAAGTCGAATCTGAATCCTCGTGGCATCCGCATCCCACGCATTGTCCACCAATTCCTTGAGTGCCTGTTCAGACGAACGGTAGCTTTCACCGAGAATCTCGGCAATTCGGGGATCGACCTTGAATGAACTTTTTTGGTGATTTTGAGCGATTTCCATAAAAATTTATTTCAGAAGTATTGCTTCGAGACGTGCGACCAAAGTCAGAGCTTTCTTGACCTCGGCATCATAGAGCGGGGTTTTAGACCAGTGGGCGGCGGGGTTAAGGACGCGGTCTTTCATTTGGATGACGGCGTCGAGAACATCAATCGCTTCGAGAGCTATCCACGCGTCGTTGGACATAAACAGTTTGAGCTTCTCCCGCTGTTGCTTGAGCCGGGCCTTTTCATCTGCGGTGAGGCCGGCATCGGCATCAATGTCATGGTCGTTCATCCTGACAATTTTGTCTCGATGTGGTTTGGGAACCTTGGAGCAGACGTCTTTAAACATCTGAAGCGGAAGCTGATTCAATAGGATATTCCTCGCCTTCTCCAGCTTGGCTGATAGCGAGTGAAATTCCCCCGGCTTTGGGGCTTTGCCGGTTGCCATCTTCAGGTAACTTTGGGCAGTTTCCTCAACTGCTTTTCGAAGTTGGAGGGCTGCTGCTTCAAGGTCGTGCCCAGTGAGGTAATCGGTCGCCTTCTCGAAGGCGTCTTTTTCCTCCTTCGGATAAATTCCATCTTTAGGATTTCCGTGGAGCATTCGAAAGCACCAGTCGGAGTGAGCAACACCGATCATCCGGCGAAACTCTTCGAAAAGGCCGCGGTCGTGAGTGAGAATGATCTTCTGGTAGTTGGCGAAGATGGGATCAGTAAGCAGGATATCTACCACCTGCATACGATTGCTCATATCAAGGCTGACTAGGAGATCGTCGAGGACGAGGAGTTTGAGATCAGACTGGTTGAGGTTGACTAGCGAAGCGGCAATCTCAAACGATTTTACCGAGCTTTCGAGGCGTTTAAGGTAGTTGACCTTCATCATGCCGATGAGGAACTTTTCACGGTCGGCCTGTGTAAAGGGATCGCGGGTGGCCGTCTGATAATCTGGCTTGAACTCGTCTTTGACGTATTTCGAGGGGTTGAAGAGAGATAGTTTGTAGGCGGCGATCTCGTCATTGATTTTGTCGTAGGAAAGGAACCGCCCGCGCAGATCGATCTCGGGATAAACAGAGACCGGCTTCTTACGAACGGGGAAGCCCCCAAGCTCCTCAAGGGTGGCTTTGTAATATTTCTGGATGTGCTTCCGTGAGCGGGCGATGGTCAGTTCATCCAATAGCTTGAAGAATGAGGCATTGAGCTTTTCCAGCAGGTCGCCTGTTTTGCGTTCGGCGCTGTGCTTGCGCGCCCAGTGGGTGAATACCTTTTGCGCTGTGGCCAGTGTTTCCTTGAGGCTGTTAATGCCGAGCGATTCCGTGAAGGCGTCATCTTTATTTTCAGTGAAGAAGTAAAGTTGGTTGCGGAGATCCTTCAGGTCGTTGTTGACGGGTGTGGCAGAAAGTAGAAGGACCTTGGTGCGAATACCGGTCTGGATGATGTCCTCCATCAATCGCTGGTAACGGCTCTTGCGGATGAGGTTTCCCTCTTCATCTTTCTTGCCGGGGGTGTTGTTGCGGAAGTTGTGTGATTCATCAATGACGATAAGGTCATAGTTGCCCCAATTGAGAGTGGCGAGGTTGATATCGCCGGAGTATCCGGTTTCACGACTGAGATCGGTGTGGGAGAGGACATCGTAGCGGAAGCGGTCGGAACCGAAAGGGTTGAGCAGGCTGTTGGCTTTGTAGACTGTCCAGTTGTCACGCAGTTTTTTCGGGCAGAGAACGAGTACGCGCTCGTTCTTCAACTCGAAGTATTTCATGACGGCCAATGCCTCGTAGGTTTTACCCAGACCGACGCTGTCGGCGATGATGCAGCCATTGTGCCGTAGAATTTTATTGATGGCACCCTTTACGCCGTCCTTCTGGAATTCGTAGAGGGCCTTCCATACTTCCGTCTCGAAGAGACTGGTCTTTCCCAAGTCAGTTTTTGTTTGGTCGGTGTCGACCAGGAACTTTTCAAAGATATGGAATAGGGTCTTGTAATAGATGAACTCGGGAGTGTTATTCTCGTAGAGTTGTTTGAGATAGTTGAGAACATCCTGTTTGACGTCCTTGACCAGTGCCGGGTTTGACCACAGATCATCGAACCATTGTTTGAGTTCCTGCCTGTCCCGATTGCCATCGACAATGAGATTCAGCTCGATGTTATTACCGGCAGATCCAAGTCCGAGGCCACGCACGGTGAAGTTGGAACTGCCCAGGATGGCATCTTCCACCCCGGCTGTGGCAACGTGATACATCTTACCGTGGAGGAGATTGGATTGCTTGATGGTTTTGATGTCCACCTTCTGTTCAATCCAGTCGGCACACTCTTTGGCGACGCGCTTCTGCTGGAGCTTGTTGGATAGTTCCAGTCCGGTGGAATCGATGATAAAGGCTTTTTTCTCGGTTTTGCTGGGGTCGAGACGGTTGACGAAGGAGGGCTCTCCGAATAGGAAATCCAGGTGGTCGATGCGGTCGAGCGCCTGCCTGAGGGCATCGTAGGCGTAGATGGTGAAGTAGGCTGAGACGACAGACAGCTTGGAACCGTTTTGGATTTTACTGGCGAGGAAGTCAGCGACTGTCCCCCGGGTGTGATTGTCCCGAAGGCCGGAGTTGTTGGTGGGCGTGGGCATTTACTTGGGTAAGGAAGATTGTGCTTTAGAATTGCCCTGTGGTGGCCCAGAGGCTTTTTTCTATGGCTTTGTAGGCCGTATCCTTCAGGGAGGATGCGATCTGTTGCATTACATGAAAGGCTAAGTCCCTATAAAAGTTTTCCAAGCTTTCCTTGGTTGTATTGGATTGTTTGTTATGGAGGGGTGTTCCCTCGGGCATTGGGGCAGCCTTAGGCAGATAGCTGCTTGAATTTTCTGAGTCTCATCCGTTATGCCAAATCACGCTGATTGGTCGCATACTGAGATACCAAGTAGTCATAAGTAGTCTTGGAATTTTCTGCCATCCGTCTGGTTTACTGGAAGCTTCAGAAATGGGGTTCTCCTGAAACGTCACGACATCATCCGTCTCAAGGCTTTAACCGTCCGTCCAAAGACGGCAGAGCAACTATTTGAAGCTCCTCATCTCTTTAACGAGATGGTCCGGGCTGGCTGGGTGAAGCCCTGCTACAAATCCAACCGCTGCACCTTGTATTTGGTGGCCGATCTCGAAGCCTGTGCTTTACGGCTGGCGCGAGGTGAGCGTCCAGGGTTGATCTGACCCCTGATAGGTTGCGTCGTATTAAGATGGAGAATCCCGTTCTACCAGGCTGGATCTCCAATCGCCCGTAAAACCAAAATCAGGTGCGGGTTGGGGTTCTGTGAACCAAAAGTCCGTGAAAGCGGCCACATCGGGAGCGGAAAACCAATGAGCCTCCCCATTTGCATCCATCGCCCACCAGCGAGCGTTTTTCGGCGCCATCGACCAATCAATTTTCATTGATTTTTTTTGGCAGAACAGGCCCATTTTGGCACGTTAGAAATTCACGATGGTACCCATTTAAACAGACTGAACGGCATTTTCCGCGCCAACGGAATACCGTTTCTTTGGTAAGGCACTTCTCCCATCATCCGTATGATCAAATATCCTGCCGTTTTTCAGGATTACGCTCTGTCGGTAGGGGATTTCACCGGGCACGTTGCGTCAGCACTGTTAAACCCATTTTTCAGAGGTGGCCGCCCAACTAAATCCCCAACTACTTTCCAACTAAATTGAAGGCCTTATATGTGAAAACATGGCCTTACATGGCCAAAGTCAAAAAAAGCCCTCTTTACGTAGGCAATTGAGAGAGAGAATCTTAGAGAAGAAATTGGTTGCGGGGGCAGGATTTGAACCTGCGGCCTTCAGGTTATGAGCCTGACGAGCTACCTGGCTGCTCCACCCCGCGATAGGAAGGTCAAACATATGGATTTCCAGCCCACTGTCAACGTCGCCGGGTAATTTCTTTTTTCGACCCCGTTGGGAGTTGGTGGTAGTATGTACCCTTATGCCTTCTTGGATGGTTTCCCTTATTTGGTGTCTGGGTTTCGGGTTTCTGGCCTATACGCTGCTGCAGGCCCCGTGGACCTGGGCCCGCCGCGCCGGGATGTGGATGGTTTTTGCCACCATCGGCCTCGCCCTTTGGTTCTGGAGCAGGGACTGGGTTTTTGCCCTCGGGGGTGTGGCCCTGTGGTTTGTCATTCCCGTGGTCCAGGCCCTGATTTTTTCCCGGGGCGTCCGGTTTTCGTCGGAAAGGCGCCTGGTCCAGGGCCCGATCGACCTGGAGGAGTTTCCCGAGGTCAACGGCCTGACCCGGGACCTCCGGGGCGAGGGTTTTGTTTCCACGGGGGACCACTGGCTGCGACCTTCACCTTTCGAACAGGGATACCGCCTGTTCCGGCACGGTGAGGAAGCGATCGACGCCGCGCTCGCGGTGGTGCGCCAGGGGTCGGTCAGCCTGTCGTACCTGATCCTGGTCAGCAGGGATTCCGACGGACAATACTGGATCACATGGAATTATCCTCTGGCCTACGGGATGCGCATGCCCCCGGAGATTTTCATCCACCGTTTTCCCGCGGCGGAGTCGTTCACCGAATTGTTGGAACAACACCGGGAATTCCTGCGGGTGAACGGCGTGGTGCCTGTGTCCCCGGAAGAGATGCGCCCCGAGGAACGGTTCGATGCCTTTTTTGGATCCACCCTCGAACACAACCGCAGGATCGGCCTGTTGCAGGAAACGAACAGCGGGGCCCTGGGCTACAGCTGGAAGGGTTCGATCTTCATCGGCTGGCAGGTCCTCTGCCAGGCCGTCCGCGGCTGATCAGTCCGACCAGCCGACGGAAATGAGGTGGCCCTCGTCGTCGAGGCATTCGACTTCGAACTCCCCGGTGTCGGCTCCGACCAGCAGGCTGGTTCCCTGGGAATATTCGGTTCCGTTGACCTTGAAGCGTCCCTTGGCGGTGAAAAGGTAGAGGAACGAATCCGGCGTCGTGCCGAGATGCCGGCCCTCTTTTTCAAAGAACAGGTGCCGGTGGATGGCGAAGTATTTGCAGTCCAAGATACGGTCGCCCTGCGGTTGGGCGAAGATCGGCTCGATGTCCTGGAAATTGATGCATTTCAAAGATTCCTCCACATGGAGATCGCGGGTCTTGCCCGTCTTGGCGTCGACGCGGTCGAAGTCGTAAACCCGGTAGGTGGTGTCGGAGTTCTGCTGGATTTCGAGGATGAGGTTGCCCGCGCCGATGGCGTGGACGCGTCCGGAGGGGAGGAACATGACCTCGCCGGGTGACGTGGGGATGCGGTGGAAGCAGTCGACCAGTTTCTTGTCCGCGAGGGCTTTTTCAAACGAGGCGCGGGTGACGCCTTTTTTCAATCCGACGAGGATTTCGGCGCCGGGCTGGGTTTCGAGGAAATACCACAGTTCGGTCTTGGGTTCGCCGTTCAGGGATGCGGCCAGTTTTTCCGGGGGGTGGACCTGGAGCGAGAGGTTGTCGCAGGCGTCGAGGATTTTGATGAGGATGGGAAAGCGTTCGGAAGCGGGGGCTTTGCGGCCGAAGAAATCGGCGCGATTTTTGGAAGACCACAAATCATGGAGCGTGCCGCCGGTCTCGTTGATGATCGTCTGGGCCTCGGGCCGGTCGCAGACTTCCCAGGCTTCGCCGATGCGGTCGCCGGGGAGGGTGCGGCCGAGGAGGGTGTGGATGTTTTGTCCGCCCCAGATGCGGTCGTGGTAGGTCGGGGTAAGGGTATGGATCGCCATGGGGTGGTGATTTTGGAATCCCGTCCGGCGATGTCGATAGGAAAGGTGGGGGAGGGATTTGAACAGAAGGTAACAGAGTTAACAGAGCAAGGTAGGGAGTGGGGGAGAAACGAGGGGTGCGGATTTAGGGCGTTTTCTGTTTTTATTGGCGGGCAGGCTCCTCTCGCTTCTCATACTCGCCCTCGTGCTCGTTCTCCCGAACCCTGAGAGCACGAGAATGAGTACGAGTAAGAGAACGAGTGGCAGATTAAACAGAAAGCCCGCCGCACCCGGGGGCCGGGTGGG
>Ga0209066_10000330_pt1 | contig 70566 bp, 71 predicted proteins | sample All_14_2_FD_187198 | JGI IMG/M metagenome (GOLD analysis project Ga0209066, IMG submission 187198) | Freshwater microbial communities in response to fracking from Pennsylvania, USA - Allegheny Zone_MetaG_DW_15 (SPAdes) (version 2) ...
GTCTTGGGCGGAAGCCTGATCGGATCCCTGCGCGCTGGCCGTGCCGGCAAGGGGCGACACCAGAAGGCAAGCCAGCAGGACGAGCGACGCACGCACGAGGTCATTCACCATGGCGACCTCACAACAGCGACCGGGGCGGCAGGCCCGTGCTGCAGTAGTTGATCCCGAACTCGATGGTCTGTTTGCGTGGTGAGGCCACGCCGGGGAGCTTCACCCCTTCCTGCCAGAAGAGAACCTTCAGTCGGCTGCATCTGGGCTCGCGGTACCGTTTCTCGGTCGTGACGTCGATGTAGATCGGCGATGTGGCCTCGAAGTGCTTGGTGATCGCATCCGCCATCTCACCGGTCAGCACGCCATGGGCCGTGCCGTCCGCGGCCTGCAGCGCGGCCAGCAGCACGGGGCGGGCGTCGGGGACCGGGGTGCGCACGGTCTCGGCGCCGGCGGTGGATGCAAGGATCAGCGCTGCGAACGGCCAGGCGGCAGCGATGCGTGGCGTGCGAATCATTGGCATCTCCCCTCGCCGTAGTAGCAGTTGCTCGCGCGGCCGGCGGCGCCGCTCTGCATCGCGCCGACGTTGGGCATGTTCGGCACGATGGACGCATAGAACTCCGTCAGGTCCATGCGCGCGAAGTCCAGGCTCTGCAACTGCGCGATCGTGAAGCCGGAGCAGTCCGGCGCCTCTGCGGTGCCCCACCACTTGCCGATCTGCATGCGGCCCTGTTCGTTGACGATCCGTGCCAGGACCGAGTTGAAGCAGCATTTGTTCGTCGTGTGCGTGGTGCAGGAGACGCAACGTCCGAGGATCCGGATGCAGGACGAACAGTAGGTGCCGACCGAGTGACACAGGCGCGCGCCTTCCTTCATCGCGAGCTTGCCTTCCTCCTCGTCGCAGGACAGCGCCGCCATCACGATGTAGATCACGATGGCGATCACCAGGGACCACGGGTCGAAGGCCACGACCACGCTTTGCCCGGAATAGAGCACGGCCGAGCCCGCGGGCAGGGCCGTGCCGTTCACCGCGACCGTGACGCCGTAGCTCGTGAAGCTGCCGCTGAAGCCCCCACCCATCAGCAGGGCCTGCATGCCCTGATAGAGGAACTCCCGGTTGCCCGAATTCATCAGTGCGTCGAACACCAGCCGGGAGCCGACGCCGAACATGCTCTGGTTGGTCATGCCCGATCCGGCCGGGTCGCTGCGGCAGCAGTTGGTGAGCAGCCGGTCGCGGCAGCGGTTGGACTCGCCCTTGAACACCTGCAGGTTGTCGGTGTCCAGGTACACACCGGCTTCACGTGCTGCCTCGAGGAAGGACATCGAGCGTGCGAAGTCCGAATCGCTCGTGTACGTCGTGTTGAAGCAGCTGCCTGCGATGCAGAAGACGTCGGTCGGGCAGTTGCGTGCGGTCACCGTGGAGCTGGGGGCCACCGGGCACGCATAGGTGTTCTCGGTCACCTCACAGACGCCCGTGGCCGCATTCATCTGGCGGCAGACGGTGCCCGACGGCGTGCAGCCCGATGCGGCCAGTGGCGCGCATTCGTCGGAAGGGCTGCCGAACTGGCAGAACAGGGAGGTCTCGTAGCGCCAGCAGGCGCGCGTGACCTGCGCGCCGTCGACGACCTTCGTGCCGGGGCCGTCCGCGCAGCGTGCTGCTCCCGCGATGGCGCAACGCCCGTCGCTGGCCAGGGTGGGGCACTGGTCATCCCAATGGTCCGCTTCGGTGACGGTCGTGTGGGGCCGCTCGTAAGCCAGCGTCATCTGGGGGATGTAGCCATAGGCCGGGTTGAGCCGGAAGCCCACAATCTGGCGGCTGGAGTGGACCGTCCAGTAGTAGCCCGACACCGTACCGGTGACGTCGGTTCCGAAGTAGTCGGAGGGGCGCTGGGTCGGCGCGTAGCACGTGGCCTGATCGAGGTGGAACGTCTGGCTGTTTCCGCCCTCTCCACCGCTGTCAATGGTGTAGGCGATGTTGTCGCCGCTCTGCGTGCCGGCCGGGCAGGCCGCGTACACCTCCAGGAACGGTCGTTCTGTCGTGCAGGATCCATCACCCGCATCACCGCCGCCGCCCGTGCAGATCTGGCGGTACTCCTGCGCGATGAAGCCGGTCAGGCGGCAGTCGTCGCCGTTGCAACGGTTGTTGGCGACCCAGAAGCCGTTGCGGCCCCCTCCCCACCAATCGCCGCCGGGCACTTGCGCGACCATCTGTGGGAACACGTACCCGGTGGTCATGTCCACGTCGAAGAAGGCCAGGGGAACCCCCGAACTGGTCACCCGCATGCGCTGCTGTGACGGCGGTTGGTCCGGCTTGCACTGCACTCCGATGCCCACGGCCCCCGAGGCAGACTGAACGAACCATTCGCCCGGCGAGCAACTGCTCGTGCGCGAGATCGACACCGACAGCGTCCGCGCGCAGGATTGGGCGGTGGCTCCCGTGTACTGACGGCACACGCGTGTCTCGGACGCGGGCGTCGCCACCGTGTCCACCTGGCAGCCGCTGTAGAAGCTTGCGATGTCTTCCAGCGCCGTAGACGGATTGGCCGCCACGCGGCGCGCGCCCAGCACCGCGGGGTCGTAGGGAGAAATGGCCTCGCGCGGGGTGTTGGCCGATGCGCGGGCACCCAGGAGCGCTTGGCACACGGGGTCGTTGGGTGTCGTGGCGCAGGCCGCGAGCCGGGCACTGGTCTGGCCCGAGAGATTCGGTTGGCCGTGGTACAGACGCTCTGGAGGTGTCGCGGTGTAGCCGGGCACGACGGCGGACGCATCGGGGGCGTTGATGGTCCCCCGCGCGACCGGGTTGGCTGCCTGTCCGGCAGCCGTGCCCTCCGCGTGCGGCCCGACCTGGGCAGTGGCATGCGTCAAGGCGAAGCAGCCCAGCGTGATCCAGACGATGGCGCGCTTGGCCAGGCCTTTCAGGCCGCCATTGGCTTCAGGGAGGACGTGCGCCGACATGGGGTGCTCCTACCGCTTGGGTCGGTCCGAGCGGCCGAGCCGGGCAAGGAAGGGGGCTGTCTCGGATTTGAAGCCCGGTGCCGCACGCTGCATGTGCTCGAGCGCATAGTCCAGGCTGACGTCTCCGGCCACGCGCAGGAAGCCTCCGGGTGGCGCGCAGGTCCCTGCGGCACACGATTCCGGGCGCGTGCCATCGCGCACCAGCACGAAGCTGGGCACGCGCGCGATGGAGAACCGGTCGAAGGCCTGGGGATCGATCTGCACCGCGACCTGGCGCGTGCCGATGAGCCCCTGCACCTGGGCCACGGTCTCGCGCAGCGAGCCCTGCGCAAAGCCACGAAGGATGACGGAGGCTCGGGCCCGCGCCGCCTGGTCGACCAGCTTCTCGAGGGCCGGACGCGGCATGGACAGGCTCACGAAGACGAAGAGGCCGGGGCCACTTGCCAGGCCCTGCGCCGCAGCCATGGAGGCCGTCTGCGATGCGTAGCCCCGCGCCAGGGCTTCGAGGTCGATGGGCGCGCGCGTCACGGGCTGCGGGAGCGCATCGATCGATGGCCCAAGCGGTGCCGGGGCGGACGTCCCGGGCTGAGGCGCCGGCACTTGCACGGGCGCGCTGTGCTTGCGGCGCGCAGCCTCGATGTCCTGGTCCGTGACAGCAGGCTGGCCCTTGCGGGCGCGTTCGATGTCCGCGTCGGTGATGACGGGCGCTTGCGCGGCGGCCACCCCTGAGCAAGCAAGCAGCGCGAAGCCGATGAGGCGGCGTGGAAGTTCAGTAGCCGACACAGCAGTTCCTTTTCCTGAACAACATGAAGGCGAAGTCTTCGCCGCGCACTGGGTACTCCTTGCCGGCGCCCCACATGACCGTCGTGCGTCCGAAGGGCTGGCAGCACTTGCCGGCCTCCTTGGCCGTGTTGGGAATGGGGTGGGTGAGCTGCGCCTTGTAGGCAGCCTTGTCCATCACCGGCGCGAAATAGGGGCCGCACAAGCCCGGCTGCCCATGCCAGCCCCACGCGATCAGCTCGCGGTGCATCTTTGCGGTCAGGCGCTGCGCCATAAGCGCGGCGGTGCGCACGCCGCCCATGTGGTAGGGCACGTGGCCGTTCATCGGGTACAGCCCGCCCTGGCACCCTGCACACCAGAAGAGTTCACGGATGCCGAAGCCCACCGAGGCCGCTACGCAGTCGGCCGCGCAGGCGGCGATCGCCACCGGGTTGGCGAAGAGGGCAGCGTCCGGATTGATGATCAGCGTGAGCTCGTCGTCCGCCCACAGGGGGTCGACCTCGGTCAGGTAGGCCAGGTCGAACGAGCCGCGCTCCAGGCAGGGGAAGTCGGTCACCACCTCCAGGTAGTACAGCACCGGGTTCACATAGAAGTGGGCCTGGTAGAAGCTGCCGCCATCGCCGTCCGCCTCCGGGCGGGTGAAGCGCGCGGCCTCGGGCGCCGGAATGCCCGGGTCCAGGTCGATGCCGCCGAGCGAGGTCAGGCAGAACGGCTTGCGCACCGCTTCCACATGCCGCGCGGGCTCCCAGAAGCCGACCGAGAGGCCGATCACCGGATTGACGCCACAGGTGCACAGCGGGCTTGAGGGGTTGTCGATGTCCTCCTGGTCGCCGAAGTTGCCGATGCGTGCCCCCCCGATGCTGATGGGCAGAATGCACGACCAGCAGATATCGGTGATCGGGTTCGGGAACTTGCCGGTGCAGGTCGTGGCGCTGGCGGCAGCCGAACCCAGCATCACGGACAGCACCAGCAACGATCTGAACAACCATCTGGAGAGACGGTTCGCGGATCGCGTGATCATCAGTTCACCTCCATCTCGTCGATGCGCAGCCGCTTGCCGTCCTGCGAGACGAGGGCGGGCACCTGGGTGATGCCCAGGCGGCGCGTGAGCAGACCCTGCTGGTCGTAGTACACGGGGATGCGCCAGGACTTCATCAAGTCGAGGTAGGAGCCGCCCGTGAGGACGGGCTTGACCTTGCCCTGGTAGTGCGCCATCAGTTCGCGGGCGCGCCTCACCTGCCGGCTGTCCCGGGCGTCGAAGAACAGCAGGTGGCGCGTCATCGAGACGACGTTCAGGGGGTTGGCCTGTGTGCCCGCCGCGAACAGCAGCTCGCCCTTGGCGCCGAGGATGTTCTGGTCCAGGGTGTACGTGGGGTCGTAGTGGAAGGTGCGCGCAATGGCCGTGGTCCGCACGCCGGCGACGGGAGTGGGCTGGCGGACCGAGTCCGTTCCCCGCTGGCGCGCCTCCTGTTCGATGCGTGCCAGATCTCCCGAGCGCTCTTTCTCGCGCAGGCGCTGTTCGATCATCTGCAGCAGGTGCGGCTCAGCGATCTCGTAGGTCGGTCCGACCGTGCCCAGATCCGTGGCGCGCGCCACCATCGGGCTGAAGATCCCCACGGCGCTCAGCGAGGCCCATGCGAACAGCGCCAGGCGCGCGAACCTGGACGACGAGTGCAAAGGGCGTTTCATCGCGACCCCCCCAGTGGGCACCGGACCTGGGCCACGAGCTGCTGGCGGGCCAATTGGTCCTTGGTGTGCGCGGCGCGGATCAGGCCCATCAGGACCGGGTCGCCCGCGTCCTGCGACATGGCCAGGCGCAGTTCGGCCGTGTTCAGCTCGCGGCCGCAGCGCAGGCGGGCCGCGGCCAGGTAGGTGCGCGCGCCGTCCTCGGCGGCAGGGGCGATCTGCCGCAGCAGCCCCAAGTAGTCCGACAAAGGCATGTCGTCGCCGAGGGACGGTGTCTGCGGCCCAGAGGGCGCGGTCGGCAGAGCCTCTCGCGCAGGGCTGGTCTGTGCCGACGCCGGTGTGCAGAGCGCGAACAACATCGCGTGCAGCAAGCACAGGCGCTTGCGGCAGCGACCTCGGCGTCGTGGTGGGCTTACGGGTTCTGTGGCGGCCATGTGCATCTCCTTCAGAACAGCGGCACCACGACGCCCAGCACCTGGTCGGCGCGCACCAGGCCGCTGGAGCGGTATCGTGAGTCGAAGCTGTCGGGACTGGTGCCTTGCACGTAGTAGTGCCCGGCGGGGATGACCATCGCGTCGATCGGCGTCAGCGGGTGGTGGTCGTGCGCATGGGTCTTGGCGATGCCCACGGGCTCGCCGTTGACGTAGACCAGGCGCCCTTGCACGGTCACGATGTCGCCGGGCAGTCCGCGCACCATCTTGAAGAAGGGCTGGCCGCGCAGGCCGCGGTAGTGCTCCTGCGCTTCACCTGCGAAGGAGAACACGATCAGGTCCCCACGCTGCAGCGCGACGTGGCCGTACTGCATCAAGGCCATTCGATACGGCAGGCTGGGTGTCCAGTTGAAGAGCACCGGCACGCGTGGCGTCGGATCGATGAACAGCCGCGCGTAGGCGAAGCCCCAGATGGCGAAGACCGGCACGTACAGATACCACCGGCGGCGCATGTGCCGCAGCAGCTCCTGAACGTCTCGGCGGCGCCGGGACACCCAGCCCGAGGGCTCAGGGTCAACGGCACTTGTGGCATCCGATGGGAAGGCGGTGTCGGCATTCATGGGAGATCCACCTTGCGGCGCAGCGCCGGCGTGAGATCCACGGCGTGCGGGCTGCCGGCCACTGCGGTGCGCAGCACCACTAGGCAGCCGCATTCCCGCGGCAGCTCGTCGAGCGCGATGGGCAACTTCTGCGAGAAGCTGCGCGCCATGGACAGGGCCCGTTCGCGCTCATCCTCGGAGCCCGTGCTGGAGGCCGCGGTGAGCAATTGCGTGAACTGCGCTTCCTTGGCGCGGTAGACCTCCGACAGGTCCACCACGCCCACGACCAGGGCCGGCCGAACCACCCAGCGGTCGTAGGCGGCAAGGCCACCGGCCACCAACAGCGCCGTGAGGCTGGCGTGAAGCAGCAGCGCCTTCATAGCGCATGCCCCCGCTGCCGCAACAGTTCGGTGATGGCTTCGTCGATCGACAGGCCCTGGGCGCGCAGCGCGTCGATGGGGGCGTTGTCCTCGAGCTTGTTCGAGAAGAGGAGGTGTGTCGCGGGGTCGAGGATGTTGCGGGCGACGCCCTCGCCGACGGGCGAGGAGATGTAGAGTTCGGAGAAAGCCCCAGCTTCGGTGCGCAGCGAATTCAGCAGGCGCTTCTTGGGCTCGTCCATGCTGAGCCGGCCCTTGCGGTCCAGCATCTCGATGGACTCAGGTTTTTGCCGCAGCAGGAACACCCAGTCGGAACAGTTGAAGGCGGCCTCCATCTGGGCACTGCCGTAGTAGTCGTCGGCGCTTTGCGTCGCGGTGCCCAGCGCGCCGCCATACTTGCGTGCGCGCCGGGCTGCCTCCTCGACCACGGCGGCCTTGACGGGATCGTCGGCGCCGATGTCGCCAAGCTGCTGCTTCAGTTCGTCGATGAAGAGGACCTTGCGACGGTTGCGCGTGAGGTACATCTCGCCCGTGATCTGGTGCAGCAGCAGGATATTGACCACTGCGTGCAGGTCGGGGCGGCGCTTGAGTTCCTCGTTCTCGATGACGATGAAATCGTTGCTGAAGTCGACGTTGGACTTGCCTTCGAAGAACCTTTCATACTGGCCACCCTTGGCGTAAGGGTTGAGCATGATGGCCAGGTCCTTGATGCGCTGGTCACCGTTGACCCCGAGTTCTTCGATGGTCCCGGTCTTGAAGGCGTCGCGCAGCCCGGTGATCGTGAGGTCCTGGCCGTGCGCTCGCCAGAGCTTTAGCACCATCGCCGAGATCGCCTTGTACTGGACCTCCTCCAGCGTGTGCTGCATCGAGCACATCTTGGCGATGCCCGGCACGAGCATGTCGATGTCCTCGTTGATGTCCCGAACGATCGTGAACGGGTTCAGGCAGATATCCACGTCGGGCCGGAACTCGATGTAGGTGCCTTGCGCCTTGCGGCAGAGTTTTTCGAAGGAGCGGCCGAGATCGAGCATCCAGACCTTGGCGCCGATGGCGCGGTAGGACCACGCCAGCTCGTTCATCAGCACCGACTTGCCGCTGCCGGGCGCACCGATGATCGCGAAGTTGTAGTTCCCCAGGTCGTTGTCGAACAGGTCCAGCGTCATGACCTGACCGCGCCGGCCGCCGAAGACCAGCGCCGGTGTGCGCGTGCCGCGCCACTCGGCGATCAGGGGCGCCATGTGGATGGCGTTCGACATGGTCTTGCGCGTGACGCGGCGCATCTTGCCGAGGTCCTTGTGCATCTTCGGCGTCAGCGTCATGGGCAGGCTGGCCAGCAGCGCCTGGCGGTGCATGTAGGCGTCGGCGTTGAGCTGGAACCCGCGAGCCCGCCAGATCGCGTTGGCGGCCTCGTGCGCGGAGGCGGCCTTGTCGGGGTGCGTGAAGATCGCGAGCTGGTGGTACAGGCTCACCAGGCTCCCGCCGGTGTCGATCGCGTTGGCTGCCGCGGACCAGTCGTCGAGCTTCTTGCGCACGTCGGGCATGACGTCCGCCATCTTCGACTTGGCGTTCTGCGTTGCGCGCACGTGGTTGGCCGTCACGATGGACTTGGTGGCGTTCGGATCGAGGATGTGCACCCCGAGGGTGATCAGGAAGGGCGCGCTGTACTGCAGCGCCGGCTGCATCAGGTCGCCGATCAGAGAACCCATCTGCCACAGGGCGAAGCGCTCGGGAAAGCTCTTGATCGAGTAGAAGCGCGCCTCCAGCACCTCGGCGCTGGTTTCCTTCCAGAGCGTCAGGCCGCTTGGGTGCGGATCCTGGATAGTGTCGAAGTCCACGATCTGGTCGCGGATTTCCCGGCCGTCGTCATAGTGCAGCCAGCGGTCATCGTCGAAGTTCAGGTCCTCGGCGTCGGAGTGCGCGATCCGGTCGGGGTTGGTGAACAGCGCGCACCAGTTGATCAGGTCGGCCGCATCGCAGACGCGGTTGGGCAGCATGGCGGAGCGTAGCGTGGCGACCATCGAATCGCGCAGGGTGAGCAGGGCCTCGCGCTTGTTCAGGTCCGACGCATCGCCGGGGACACACACGCTCAACATCAGGCGGAAGTCGCGCAGGGTGTAGTGGAAGCCCGAGGTGATCGAGGTCTGGGTTCCGCGCAGCAGATGCTGCACGCGCTGGCGCGCCAGCTTGCGGAACAGGTTCTCGTTCGGCACGGGCCGTCCCCAGGCGCGGGCCTTCTCTTCCTGATCGTCGTCCTCCACGCGCAGGTTGGTGTACTGGCGCAACTGGTGCCGGATGTGCGGCGAGGCGAACAGGTGGAACTGCAGGCCGGTGTCAGCCGGGCAGTTCGCGTAGAGCGAAACCAGCACCTCCGACATGCGCTCGTCGGCGCCTGACTGCGGCATGACCTCCAGCATGAAGCCCATGCCATCGCGGTTCACAAAGATCTTCTCGTCGGCGAGGTAGGCGGAGTAGGGCAGCCAGCCGGCGAACTGCTCTGCCGCGGTGTCAGAGGGAAGGCTGAAAGGGAACAGCGCACCGCCGTGCGGTGCACCGGAACCTGGTTCGGTGGTGGGAATGCGCATGGCGGCCTCACTGGGGACGGGAGCCCAGCCCGGACGGCGGGCGGGTGAGTGAAGGGAAGGCGCCGAACGGAGAGGGCCGCTGTACCGCCGAATCCGCGGGGCTCGCCGATTCCGTGTCGGCCGCAGTCGGTTGCGACGATCCGCCGGCCGCGGCGCCGGCGGCGGGTGCTGGCGGTGGACGAAGCGGAACGTACCGGTCGCGGATACGCTGGCGCACGTGGTCGATCTGCCAGCGCCCGGCATCCACCTGCACGTACACGAAGCCTTGGTCCCAGAGGTCGCCGTCGGCGTCTTCCCAGGGCTTGGTCCACAGGCGCAGGACCCGCGCCTGAGAGCGCAGGGCCAGGTTGGCCTGGCCGTCCGAGCCTGGCAGTGCGACCGCCGGAAGGGTTCCGGCGATGGGCTGACGGGCTGGCGCGCCGGGGAGCGGGGAGGCCTCGGCGGCACCGGAGCTCGGCGGTGCAGCACGACCCCGCTGGCTCGGCAGGTTGTTGTGCACGGCGTTGGCATAGGTCCCCGAGACCGAGTCGCATGCCACACCCTCGGGAGCGGCGCACGCGTACTTGGACTCGCCACTGAGGCCGGACATGTTGACGCAGCCGGTCAGTGGCAGCAGCAGGGCGAGGGCCGCTGCGCGGATGGGCCTGCTCCTCATGGCTTTTTCCCCGCCGCCACCGGCTTGGCACTGGCCACCCGCGCTGCTTCGGCGAGCTTGGTCTCGAGCACCGAGCGGCCGACATAGCCATCCGTGCGCGTACCGTCCGCCCAGAAGAGCGTGGGTGTGCCCTGGACGTCCAGGCGGCGCGCGAGCTCGAGGTTGCGCATGACCGGGTGCTCGCAGTTCGCATTGGGTTGCATCTGGCTCGCGTCGGCCTGCAGCATCCATTGCCGCCAAGCGCGCTCGCGGTCGGCGGCGCACCAGATGGCGATCGGGCGCGCCTCGTCCTGGAACGGGACGAGGAAGGTGTAGACGGTCACGTTGTCGACGCCGGCGAGCTCCGGCTCCAGCTGCTTGCAGTAGATGCAGTTCGGGTCGCTGAAGACGGCGACCTTGCGCTGGCCATTGCCGCGGACGGTCTTGATCGCGTCGGCGAGCGGGAGCTGGTCGATGGACACCGGCGCCGTGGACACGGACTGCGACTGGAGCTGGCCGCCCTGGTCGGCATTGCGCTGGGCGATCTTTGGCCCCGTCACGTCGCGCATGCTCTGCGTATCGAACAGGCGCCCGAAGATGAAGAAGCGCGGGTTGGTGGCCGCAACGTACGCCACGTTGCCGCTCATCCAGACCTCGTAGATCCCGTCGACGTCGGTGCGGGACACTTCACTGAACTGCGTTCCCGGGTGGGCCTTGCGCAGGCTTTCGAGCAGCCTGGTCTCGTCGGGCGTCGCCGCGTGGGCGGGAGCCGAAGCGGCCAGTGCAGTCGACAAAGCAAAGACCAGCGCCGTTGCGCGTGCAAGGTGACGAAGGGGACGCCGAGAGGCGCGCACGGATTCAGTAGTTGCCATCATCGGTGGCCTCCAGATAGCGGGTTTCAGGGGAAAGGACGCGGCGGCTGCCGCGATCGGCGACGGCGGTCATCGGCACATCGATGCGCACGCCCTTGGTGATCACGACGTCGATCTGACGACCGGCGTCCACTTCGATGACGGGGAAGGTGTTCTCGGCCAGCTTGATGTAGTACTGCGCGAGCCGGTCGAGCGCTTTGCCCACCCCTTGGCCGAGACCCGCGCGGTAGGCATCGGCATTGCTGTCGGTGCTGGCGATCGTGCCCAGCGGCGAGCTGCTGTAGCTGGTGTTGGCGGTCGAGAGGCCCTGGCCGATGCCGCTCACCACGCCGGCCAGCAGGGCGTTGGCCAGCATCTGTCCCTGCTTCGTGACGAGGCGGCCGCGCATGCCCACCTTGCCGTCCTCGCCGTAGACCGAGCCCTGGATGCGCACTTCCAGCGTGGCCCCATCGGCACGTACGCAGGACAGGTTCTCGGTGCGCAGGTAGGCCCGCTCGGAGCTGATGTCGCCGTAGCCGGCGGCGATCACGAAGCACTCCCGGTACTCGCCACGGAACTGGTTGGGCAGCACGCTGTTGTCCGAGAGCCGGATCAGCACTGGGTGCGGGTTCGATTGGGATTGGCCGCCCGTTGGGGCATCCAACCCGCCGAGGAGGATCCCTCGTGTGAAGCTCACCGGCAGGAACGTGGATACCGTCTTCGGCGCGGCGGATGACGCGGTTGCGCCGTCGGTCCGGGCGTTGCCGTCATGGCCGGCAGCGGCTGACGGACGGGAGCGGTCGGCGAGCGTCACGCGCGAGATCACGGGCACGGGTGGAGCAGGGGGAGCCAACTGCGCCGGCGGCTGGAAAGTGGGTGCGCCTGCAGGCAAGGCGCCTGGCCCCGAGGGCGGTGCAGGAGGCAACCCGGTCGCAGGTGGCATGGCCGTCGGGCTCACGGGCGCGGGCGTCGGAGCCGGCGGCGTAGGCGGGGGAGTGGGCGCCGGGGCCTGCTGGCTGGAGGTCAGCCGCTGCTCGAGTTCTGCGAAGCGCTGCATCGTCCGTGACTCGAATGCCTGGCGGTCCTTGTTGAGCCGGCCCTGCTCCTCGCGTTCGGTCTCGTACTGCGCGAGCTTGCGGCCCGCCGTTCCTACCCATTGATCGACCGGGTTGACCTGGCCTCCGGGCGGCATCACCCCGATGTTCGTCACGTCGCCGGGCTGCGTTTGGGCAGCGCGTCCGCTGTGTGGTTGCGGGCTCGTGGCCGAGAAGCTGAAGATCAGCCACAGCAGCCCGATGCCGCCGCCCAGGATGGCGGCCAGCAGCGCGTACTGGCGCTGGCGTGGTGAAAGCCGGTCCAGCGTGCCGCGCACGGCGTAGCCGGGCGGGCGCCCTGCGCCGGGAGGTGTGGATGGCGTGCTCATCGCGTACCTCCGCGGCGGATCACGTAGATGCTGGTGCTCTCGCCTGGTCGCAGGTTGTGGTTCTCGATCGCGATGCCTGCGACCTCTCCGCCGATGCGACTGTCGGGACGATCGAACTCCTGTTCCGCGAGCACCATCGACGTGGCGCTGATGTTCTGCAGCGCGTACTTCTCGCCGACGAAACCACGGCCCTCGTATCGGCGCAGCAGCGTGAAGCGGGACTCGGCCCAGAGCTGGATGGGGCGCGAGGTCTCTTCGACCTTGACGTCCGGGGGAACACGGTCCGAGGCCATGGCCACCAGCAGGGCCTTCATCGTGCGCACGTGGTTCGGCGCCGGGCCCGAAGGGATCGCCTGGGCGACGGACGGGCGCAGTGCTTGAGGCGTATTGTCCCGGATGACGATGGTGTCGGCCGGCGTGTCGGAGCGCCGGAGCACGAGCGTGTAGGTGGCGGTGGCCGACGAGACGAAGAGGTTGATCGGCCGGGTCGCATCACCGACTGGCCGGATGTAGACCTCCCCCTTGTCCCTGTCGCACTCCACGATGACGTCGCCAGCGGGATTGACTGCCGATGAAGACAGCGCCGTTGGCGATGCCAAGCCGGGTGTGCTGGACGGCACCCCCGGCGACGCAGGGGCGGGCAACGGCGCACCACCGCAGTGGCTCGAATGGATGTTTCCGAACACGTCGGTGATCGGCGAGCCTTCGATGCGGATGCGCGTCGGTTCCTTCTGCGAGACGATGGCCTCGACGGCCACGCCATCGCTGGCTTCGAGCACCTGCAGCGCGTGTGCCTGCAGACCGAGGGAGAGGGCCGTCACCACCAGGATCCGCCGCGTGGCCGGGGGCAGATGCTTCCACCGGCGCATGGGCGGGGCGGCGGGGGGCTGCGTTGCCGTCGGCTGGGGCTGTCGGAGAGAGACGGGTCGCAGAATGGCGCGCGGGGTGTCGGCATCGCGCCGCCCCCCGAAGGCGAGTTCACTTCGCCGCATAGGGGACCTCCTTGAATGCGAGGACGTGCATGCGAGCGCCGGCATGGCCGAACTCGATGCGATAGGCCTTGAGGTCGTTGGCGGTCTCGAAGCCGTTGACGAGGGTGCGCAGCCGGCCCCGCACCACCAGCGACTGGGTGTCCTCGCTGGCGACGAGCTGTTGCGGCGCGAAGGCCGTGACTGCGTTGATGCGCTTGAGGCGTTCGGCCTCGACTTCCTGACGGGTCTTGAGCGCGCCGTACTGCGCGGGGTCGACGTAGCCGAGGAGGATGTCCTTCTTCCAGTCGATCGTGCTGGGCGTGACGTCCAGGATCAGCCACGCCACGAAGCTGCCCATCTGCTCCAGGTACTCGTTCGATGCCTTGTCGCCGCTGACCCAGAAGGTTTTGTTCAGCGTCGGCGGAACGACGACGGTGCGTACCGTCCCGAGCAGATTGAGGATGACGATGAGCGAGAGGAACAGTCCGGCGGCGAGCGCGCCGACCGCGAGTCCCAGGCCCCGGTTGCGGCGGCGCAAGTCCTTGAGGTCGCCGCTGAGTCGATCGAAGTCCATGGCGGTGCTCCGATCAACCCACCATCCGGCGGATATGCGATGGCGGCGTCGCGCGCATCGACGTCACTGGATTCGTTGGCAGGTGCCAGTAGAGCCAGTGGATCGCGAAGGCCGGATGCTTATCGGCCTTCAGGCGCGAGACCCATCGAGAGAGAGCGATGCCTGCGCCCATGCAAACGGCGAACGCCAGCTTGCTCGAGGACAGGTAGCCGATGAAGAACGCGAGCAGGATGGGCGCGGCGACGTCGACATCCCAGAAGCCGATCTTCCATTGATCGTCCAGGCGCCGCGGGATGTAGGTGTCCGCTTGCATGTGGGCCTCCGGGATATCGACGCGCCGGGGCTCAGACGACCGCGCCCATGATCGCGCCGGCGATCACCAGGCCGACCGCCGCGAAAATGGCCAGGCCGACATAGAAGAGAACGGGCCCGAAATTGCGCAGTGCGGACAGCGAGATCAGCGCGACGACGAAGCCGACGAAACCCACCAGGGCCTTGATGCCCGGACCCAGGTCCGCGATCTGGGTGAGTGCGGACGTGAGCGGACCCGTGATGCCGGTGAAGGCCACGAGGTCCAGCGCGTGGCTCGGGAAGGCGAGTGCCAGGCCGACGAAGGCGATGACCAGCAGGCAGAAGAACCCGGCGAGCTTGCGTGCGGGCGAGCGCAGCGAGGCAGGGGTTGGCGCGGACAGGACAGCAGTGCTCATGTGAAATCTCCAGCAAGGGAAAATGGAAGACCGGTTGCAGGTGGTGGATCGGGTGGCGTTGCTGGTGTGTTCGTCGGGTGGAGAGCGGGTGGACTCGGTGGCGGTGAAGCGCCACGGCTGCGGCGGGTGAATGCGTCCGTGGTCGATCAGGGCGGGTCGTCAACGTCGAGCCAGTAGCGGATCTCGACCCGGCGGTTGCGAGCTCGCCCGGCCGGGCCGTCGTTGGATTCGATGAAGCAGCACGCCCCTTGCGCTTCGACCCGCACGCGCGAAGCAATGCCAGGGGCGAGAGCTACGAGTTCGCGCAGCACGGCCTGTGCGCGGGCCTGCGCCAGGGAATCGTTCGCGGCGGCTGGTCCCGTGCTGTCCGTACGCCCGTGCAAAGAGATGTCTTGGGCCAAAGCCAGCTGCGGAGCGACCTCGCGCAGTGCGATGCGCGCCGCCGTACTCAGGTGTGCGCTTGCGAAGGGGAAGTGAACGGACAACTGTTGGAGCTCGGACGCGCTCGGCGCAGCGGTGGTTCGCTCGCCTTCGCTTGAGGCCTCCCGCACATCGGCGGGCAAGACTTGCTCGGCCCGCCCAATGGGCGACGGGGAAGAGGCACTGGTATCAGGGCCTGTTGCCATGGTCTTGGGCGTGCGCTGCGGACAGGCCACTCCCTGGCACAGCTGGAACGCCGCATGGCGGCCGTGGCCGTGTTGCGCCAAGCGAGCCGGCTCGACGGCGGTGTGGGCTGCAGTTGGCGGCGGTGGAGGCGGCGTCACCGCGCATGCACCGATGGCGAGGGACGCCATGGCGCAACTCGATCGCCAGCGGGCGGCGGACTTGTGCTGTGTCACGGCGCCACCCTCACTTGCAGCGTTTGCCTGGCCGCAGGCACGGGTGCTACCGACGGTGCGGGACGGCCCGCAGCCTTGGGCGATGCCGAGGGCAAGTTCCGGTACACCTTCCAGGCGTAGGTCGCACGCGCCCGGATGCATGCATCACCCTTGAGCTGGGTGCAGGCCGCGTTGTTGGCCCCGACTGCGTTCCAGCTGACGCCGTGGCGGGCGAAGTTGTCCGCCAACAACCACGCGCCGACCTGCAGGTTGATGCAGGCGTCGTACAGGTGTTCCTCGCGAATCCCGAAGCCGGCGAGCTTGGGCAGGTGCCGGCTGTTGATTTGCATCAGGCCGATGTCATAGCTGCCGGTGCGCTTCTGGTGCGACCGGTTGACGGCCTTCGGATTGAGACTGGATTCGGTGCGGGCGACGGCGTACAGCAACTCGGGTGCGACGCCGTAGCGTTGCGCAGCGGTGTCCCAGCACGGCACGGCCAAGACTGGCGCACTCAGCAGCGCGGCGAGCACGAAGAGGAAAGCCAGACGCATCGAAGACCCCCAAGGTGTTCAAGACCAGCCAGGCCCAGCAAGGGCGCTGGGTGGCTACGGGGTGGGGACCGGCGAGCCGGTCAGGGTCTAGAGCGGGTGATGCGGGTGGGTCGGGCGCGCGCCCGGCGAGGTCGGTACGGGTGTGCGGCTGCGCGCCGCGGATCTATCGGCGCTGTCGCTGGCCTTGTGCGGCCGAGTGGCGCTCCACCATGTTGTGGCGTGCTTGGCGCAGCACGGCGGCGCCCGACTCGTCCTCCTGCTGGCACAGGGCAACACAGGAGGTGGTCAACTGATCAAGTTGGAACTTCGGGTTCGGGTGCCGGTTCGCCGGTGAGCGCTGCAGGTCGTGAAGCAGCTCGTACTGCGGCCGCCACAGCGACTCCCGCCGGCGCGGCGTCGTCGGCGATCGCATGACCAGCGCCGTGCCCAGGAAGCCGAAGATGCGCTCCGCCGCATCGTCACTGCTGAAGACGATCGCCACGCAGGCGCTGAGCAGGTCGGGGATGCGGAAGGTCGGAGCCACGTTCTCGCTGCTGCGCAGCAGCCCGTACAGCCAGTTGTGCTCCTCCATCCAGAGGCGGGTCTCGACCACGTCGCTGGTGTCGGGGCTACCCGCGTTCGAGTGGCCTGGAAAATGGGTGTTCGGCATGGCAGTCAGCATGACGTCGGTCCTCGTGTCCTGGGATGCAATGAACACGCTCATGAGCGCATGCACGAAGGTTAGGGATGCGCGTCCCGGCGGTCCCGATGCAATGAGGCCTTTTTGAGGGGGATTTCGACATCAGCTCCGAATGGAGCCGATGTCGCCCCTGGCTCTATACGGGGCGCTGTGCAGCCGAGTGGGACCGCATGGGGCGATCCGGCCGCATCTGCGCGGGAGCATGCAGCGAACTCTCAATGGGCATAGCCATAGCTGGCCATGGCCTGACGAGTGAACGAAGGAGTCTTGCCTTCGATGTGAGACTCGCGGGATTGCGCGCTGCAGTCAGTGGCAGCGCCGGCGTCAGGTTCCCGAGACCCGAGTGAGACTTCCCATGAGCGAAGAATGTGGAGCCGAGGGTTTCGGCAGCCGCTCAGGACTCTCCCCCGTTGGGTAGGAACACTGGTAGGCCATCGATAGGCGGCCCTTCCGCATCGAACAAGATCCATGCGATGCCGGATTTCTCGGCCAATTGGGTGAGCAAGTCGAGGTCGCTCTCCGCAGGAATGCGTTGCCGAGGCGAGCCGACAAACACTAGCCCGCCCAGTTCCGTGGGATAGGCGTTGACAGACAGCGCATTGCGTCGCAGCAGCTCGCGAGTGGCGGGATGCAGGTGCCAAAGCGAGAGCGAGACCAGTGGCTCGGCCAGTTCGCGCAGGCGTGTGCTCATCTCGTTGGTCATGAAGAAGGCGGTCTGGTACCGGTGTCTTCCTATGGTCGCCGGCGGGAGCCGAGCCGTTATGTGGAAGATCGTCCGTGGTGTGATTGGCATCATATACCCACCATGCGGGTATGCCTATTACCTCGCCTCGGCACGCCAATGACCCGGTGCTCACCGCACTGGGCAGTGCCATTCGCCGCAGCCGGCGCGCGCGAGGAATCTCTCAGGAGGAGCTTGCGCACCGCAGTGCGATCGACAGGTCCTATATGAGCAGCATCGAACGCGGCGGCCAGAATCCCGGTGTCATTTCCATCGCGCGGATTGCCGCGGCCATGGAGATGACCATGACCGAACTGATGGCAGAGGCCGAGTTGTAGCGAACTTGCTCTGTATCTGTATGGGCGCCGTCACGCCCGGCGATGGAAGTGGGCGATGGCCAGTCCGAGCAGCACGGCCACAGCGACAGGAAAGCCGGCAAGTGCCATGGGGTGCATGGACACCGGCAGCACGAACGCGATCACCATGGCGCACAGCGTGATGATGAGCAGTGAACACGACGCAGCGAACAATTCTGGATCATGCTGAAGAAACTCCTTCGAGCGTATGACACGCACGAGTGCGCCGTCGGTGCCTGCCACCAGCACGAGAGGCAGCAGCCATGGCAGCCACTGGAGTAGCACGGACAGCCGGTAGCTCGCCAGCATCAGCAGCGCGTCGACCGAGCGGAAGTACGCGTTGTTGAAGAGCCGCTGGTTGACCGAGGTCATCTCGGAGGCGACAGCGCCATTGACGCCCGGCGTTCGGGGCATGTCGCGCAAAGCCGGGATCGGGCTGGCCTCGGCTGCGCAGGACTGCATCCGCATGGCGCGATCCAACATGGTGAATGCCGTCTCCGTACCCCAGAAGCTCATGGCCGCGTCGTGCTCGCTGCGGAGTTGCTCGAGAAAGCGTTCTGGTGGGTGTGCCGAGGGCACATAGAGGACCAGCACAAGCAGGAACACCAGGGAGACAGCGGCTACAGCGCGGATCATGCTGCTCTCGCTGCTGGCCTCTCTTCGGGCCGACGCACCGCGGTGTTTACCCCGGCATCCGGATCGAGGATGGGGAATCGGCCCTTGATGATGCGCCCTCCGGACACCGAGGCGAAGTACTGGAGGTTCGGCAGCTTGCCCAGGATGTCAGCAGGCACGACCTCCTCGAAGCTCTCGCTGAGCTGGGTCGAGTAGCTTGAAGAGAAATCGCCCAGATGAGCATCCGCGCCATGGCTCAAGCCGACGCGCATCGTATGAATAGCGGTCTTTCCGAAGGTCTCCACCACGAAGTCCTGCGTGGGCCGATCCTTGGTGCGCAGTGCGATGAGGTTGTTGAGGTTGCCGAGCGCCATGCGGGCCGCATCCTCGCTGCCCAATCTTCGCGCCAGGTCTGCCAGGGTCTGCATGGCGCAGGTCGCGAAGATTCCGCCTTCCGCGCCCTTGTTCAGGATCTCGATCAACGGCTGGTTGATGACGTTGCTGACTTCATCGACGAACAACGCGATGCGCCGGTAGGTTCCCAGGTTGTAGCGCATACCGGCGCGCGCGGCCTGGTCCGCCAGCGCCAGGGCGCCTATGGCCGATGCGACCGACGGGTCGGGCAGCGAGTCCAGGCACATGTAGAGCACGTGGCCCCCGCGCTCGATCTTCTCGAAGTTCATGATTGGGCGCAGATCGTCCGCGTCGAACGGATCTGGAGACAGGCTGCGCCCGAGATCACCCGAGGTCAGCATCGACAGAATGGGCAGCAGGTTGGCGGTGATCTTCTGGTAGTGCTCCCTGTTGTGCCGGAACGTCCTGACCTGGGCATCCAGCACCTTGTCGCGCTGGTTCTGCGCCACCTGGTGCTCGTAGTAGGCGACGAAGGCCATCAGGTCTGCACTGGCCGCCTCCGAAGGGCGGCGCATGTTTCCGCGGTGGGCCTCGTGCAGGAGCTTGCGCATCTCCGGTTGCTCGCGCCAGGCGCTGCCCAGCAACTGCTCGTAGAAGCGCCGCAGCGACGCCTCCAGCACAGGCTCGATCCCACCCTCGATGTACTTGGTCAGTTTGATGAGGTTGGGCCGCTCTTCCAGTTCGACCAGCCCTTGCACCACCACGTTGACGGCATCCCAGCCGAATGCGGAGAAAGCGCCGGCAGTGTCTGGCGGCATGATTGACTGGATGCGTGAAGCGATTTCGGTCGGCTTTTGCCAGTTGAAGGTGAAGTCCAGCCTCACGCCCCGGTCCGGGAAGGCAGGGTGGAACTCCATGAAGGTATCCGCTTCACGGTAGTCCTCACAGGCGCGTTCGACGATGCGCTTGAGCCGCCGGCTGTTCTTGGGGTCGATCACGATGACCACATCGCCACGGCGAACAGCCTGGGTGATCAGGTTGGCCAAGGCGACGCCCTTGCCGGACTGCGTGGTGCCCACGAGCAGCGTTCCACCCTCGAAGTTCTGCAGCGGTCGGTGCAGGGGATGCTCGCGCGGCTCGACCCCGTGGATGTAGGGGAGGCCGATCTCCGCGTCGGGCTGTGCGGCATCGCCCTGGCCAAGCGCCTGTTGGAGCCAGCGGGGGACGGCGAAATCGCGGTAGTCCACCTTGGACAACTCGTAGAGGCGTTGCGCATGCACGGGCCGCCACTCGAAACCGAATCCGAGGAAGACGTGTGCCGGATCCTTGCAAAGGCGGGCCAGTTCGTCCGTGCGCAAGACCTGAATGCGCCGTCCATCCAGAGAGCCGCGCAGGCGCAGAACCCGCACGGCCTGCGCGAGCCTCCGCACCCCCATCAGCAAACAGGCCATCGCAAGCAACAAGGCCGGGGTGGCGGGCAGGCGTCCTGTTGCCGCGACGAACGCGAAGTACAGCATGGACGCCAACCAGATGAGCCCGGCGTGGGCTTCGAAGGCGCGACGCCAGGGCATCTCATAGCGTCGCACCAGCATCTCAGTGGCTCCCCTGCCGCGGGCCTTGGGAGGACGCGGCGGCTACCCCGTCGATGACATCCGCGAATGCGCGTGGATCGATGCCTTCCACATGCGCGGGAACCAGGACCACGCCGAGGACCGGGGCTTCGCGAACGTCGCGAGAGACGGTTGGTGGTCCGCTGGTGTGCGCGCGCCAGATCATGCGCGTGTCGTTCAAGGCTCGGATGGCGATGCCGGGTTGCACTCCGCGTCGTTCGAACTCGTTCAGCGGAATGAAGACCCCCTCGGCCACGGTGCAAACATCGGAAGCACGGGCGTTGTCGTTCAGTGTGGCAATGATCTCCGCAAGTGCCTGCCGAACGGCGGGATTCAGGCGCATAGGAGCTTTCAGCGCGATGGCGCTAGGGGCTGGCTTGACGGCGACGGGTGCGGGCGGGTCCGCCGGTTGCGGTGCCGAGGGAACACTTGCTGCGGCGCTGTCGCCTTGCGGGTCTTCGTGGGGCGCGTCCGACTCCAGCAGCGAGAGTTGTGCGGCGGACCTCGGAGGCGCTTGCACGCTGGGTGCCGTCGCGGTGGAGCGGGGACCGGCCGCCTGTGGTCCTGGGGGCTGCGCGGCCGCCTCCGCAGTCGGTGCTGGCACCGTAGGCGTCGATGGTGATGGACTGGGTGGCAGAAGGCTTGCTGTCAACGGCGCAGGCGCGGGATCAAGCCCCGTGAGGAGGATGGCCGCTCTCGCGAGCTTGACCGCGTCGATCGCTGCCTTCGCACCCGGCGGCTGGATAGACCAGGTCTGCTTGGTGGCGTCAGGTCCCTCGAACACGCCCGCCTCCAGCAGCAAGTCCAGCAGGGTGTGGGGTGACTTCGGTATGCCCGCTAACTGGTCGCTTTCCAGCAGTGCAAGAACATCCTCGGCCGCGCCCGGCCAGACCAGGAAGAGGCCTTCGGGACCGATCCAGACCCGGCTCTTGTCTCGGTTGGGCGCCCAGGCAGAGTGCCCCGCCGCCAGCCTGCGGAGGGCGTCGACGAGATAGCGCTCGAGGTGGGAACCGTACTGAGGCTTGCCGTAGCGATCGGCGCTCGCGAGCAGGTTGCGGTCCACGACCAGCGCCATGGAACGGCGCACTAGTTCGTCCAGCACGTTGTGCTCCCGATACTGCGGTACCCCAGCGATGCTGGCCATAAGCTGTGGAATCACGATCGAGTTGCCGTCACCCAGCATCTGCATCACATCCGCCGGGATGACATGGGGGAGGGCAAAGAGGCCCAGTCCTCGCGACTCGCGTGCGTTGCTTCGCCAGCGCACGAAGTAGCGGACGCTCGCCCGTTGCTCGAGCCATGGTGCGAGGCCGCCCAGGAAGGGAGGCCATTCCTCGCCCGCTGCCGTCGTGACGATGAGATGGCTCAGTGTGCGGTGCACCTCGCAGCACAAGCCGCCGATGAATGTGGCGATCCGCCAGCGCGGCTCGAGCTCGCGCCGTTCGGAGATGGTTGCGCGACCCGAGAAGATGTGTGCGTCTGTGCCCTGCAAGCTGAAGAACGCGGTCTCAAGTCCCAGTTGCAGCAGCCCACCCGGCGCCCGGAAGTAGTTGTCCGCCGTGGCAGGAAGCAGATGCACGAAGCGCGCATAGCCTTGGACCAGGGGCATGAGGTCGCGCTCAAAGGTGGCTCGGTCGGCGCCGAAGCACAGCTTGATCCGCCCCAACAGCGGCTGGTGAGCGCCGAGGACTGCCTGGATCGACATCGCTTCGAAGCCAGGGTCTGATGATGCGAATGTGCCTGGAGATGATGTGAGGGTCGGATCGGCCGCTGCCATGGATGTAACTCCGCACCCTTTCAGAAGCGTGGGCGCTTGCAACAACCATTCTTTGAAAGCAGCGCATCCTTGGCTCGCCGAAATGGAGTCAAAGTGCCGGGGCTTTCGACATCAGCCGGCAGCGGTCGGGTCTGCGTCGGTCTCTCCAATCGGGAAGTCACCCAGAGTGTCTGGCTTCGTGGACACATACGCGGTGAGGCGCGGGTCGCGTCCGTGCTTCTCCATCAACTGGCAGAAGGGGCAGGCCCGCAGCGCTGTGCCCTCACCCCCGAGTGCGTCGAGGTACTCACTGCCGCATCGCGGGCACAGCGCAATCCGGAAGCTGGGCGTCTTCGCGATCCACAGCCCCGCGGTGTGCGCCGCAAGGTCGAACGCCCTGTCGAAGCTGATCCGGCAAGGGGTCCGATAGACGGATTGGTAGTACCGATACGCTGCGATGAGCGCCTCGGGGGCGTCGAAGCCCATGTGGTGCAGACGTTGGAAATTGGCGACCACGATGGAAGCCTCCGTGCGGTACAGCAAGTTGGCATGGTGGAACCACTCCCGCGTATCCGGTGCCCGACCTCGGGGAGGCTGGGCGCCGCCGACGAACAGGAGGTGCAGCAACTCCTGTGGCCGCACACCTGTCAGGTGGTGGATGGTCCGCACGCGGGCGCCGAGCAAGGCGCAGTCGCGCGCCAGCGCCAGCGCGCGTACTCGCTGGTTGACTCGTGTGCCGGGCATTACTGGTCTGCCTGGAATGAGATCGGGATCGTGGGCCTTGGCGGGTGCGCTGCCGCGAGCGTCCCTGCTAGGGCCGGTGGCGTATTCAGCAGCGCCGCGAAGTCAACGCGCGGCACGAACAAGGAGATCTCGCCGATCGCGCGGACCATCGAACACAGGTCAGCGGGATTCATTGCGCGCAGCTGTTCGACTTGCGCGGCAGTCATGCTGAACTTGCGGCAGGTTCCCACCTTGTCTCGCTCCGTCCCAACAAGGATCACGTGGAGCAATTGCAGGTTGGTGGACTGCACATCGGATAGAAGCAGGTGGCACATGGTCGATTCCTTGGTGTCCCCGAGGGGGAGGGTATTAACGATGGTTCACGACGTCCTCGGATCGGATAGAGTGGTCAATGCAGGTCAGAGACAGCATATGCTGTGCATCTTGATCGAAGTCACACAAACGGCTGTGCATGTGGGGGTGGATGAGATTTGCCACCCGAAACGGCCGGAGATTGCGGGCGTTTCCGAAAAGTTGCTCATCATGTAACAGCGCTGGGGGGTACAACATGGCCTCGCAGTCGTTGTGGAGAACGCCATGCCCGTCAATAGGACCTTGACCAACCGCACGTCCCAACGAGGCCCAGTGCGTCGCGAGAGAGATCACCGAGATTCGCGAGCGAAAGCGCGCGTTTCATCCGCAGCGTCATCCGCATTGACGGGCCGTGAACGGGAGTTCGATGCCGTCTCTTTGGAGCTGGTGCCCGCCGTGCGAGATCGATTGCACGCAAGGCTCATCGCCATGGGCGTTGCCCAGGACAAGTCGGTTTCTTTTCTCGCAGGGATGACGCATCGTGCCCCGCAGAGCGTGCGCCGATGGTTCGATGCGAGCGATCCCGGCCTGCCGGACCTGGAGTCCTTTGCACGGCTCTGTGTCGGCCTGGGCTGCAGCGCCGACGCCATGCTCGGGCTGCAGCACGATAAGGACCATCAGCCGGGCCGATGCTCCCAGCTCATTCAGGTGGCGGAATCCGTCCAATCGATGACCGACTCGCTGACGCGTGGAGGCTCGCTTGGGGTTCCAATGCGCGTGCCGGGCGATGAGATGGCCCCACGTCTGAAGTTCGGGGATCTGGTCTTCGTGGATACGACGGTCACGCGGCTCATGGGCAATGGGATCTACGCGCTCAGCAGCAACGACAGTCTCATCATCCGGCGCGTCGAGTTGCGCCTAGGCAAAGGCGCGATCCTGAAATGCGACAACAAAGCCTATGCGGACGACGAGTGGCCGGCCGCCACACCCGGGCGCCGCCGCGGCGTCAAGGTCCTGGGCAAGGTCCAGGGGGCCATCAGCGCTCAGCTCTTCTGAGAGTTTCGTGCGCATCGCCAGGAGTGGATGCTGCAAGCAGAAGTGAGAGGGGCCGAAGCCCCTCTCATCACCTGTACCTACCGCGGTCTCATGCCGCTTCAGCCAGCGGCTTCCACTCGGCCGCGCTGAGGTCGATCAGCTTGCCGCCCAGGACCTCGAACTCGGTTGCCCGGTCGTAGTCCTCGACCTCCTGGCTGTAGTGGGTGACGGCGTTGACCAGGCCGTAGCCCGAGAGATCGCCCCCCGCCACCAGATGGCGCAGCACGCCCGAGCGCTCGGCATCGTTGAGGGTGTAGCGCTGGGCCAGCACCTCGATGCTCTGCACCGGGTCACCGGTGATCTGGATGCCCATGGTCCGCTGCATCTTCGCCGCGGCCTGGCGGAAGGTCACCTCCGAGACGGCTGCCTGCACGACATCGCGCACCTTCAGGAAGAAGGCCTTGTCGTCAGCCTGCAGGGTGTCGTCCTGGTAGACCGTCACGCCGTCGTCCTCCTGGGACATCGAGCGCCCCACATGCGTCTTGCGCAAGGCACGGTCCGCAACGATCAGGCCGTTGCGGCACACCAGCCGGAACAGCAACGGCTGCACCGAGAGCGTTCCCTGTCCGACTTCGGAGTTCGAGATCGCGATGCCGGCCTGAACGATGTCACCCGGTGCCATCTCGTACTGCAGCTTCGAGGTGACGCACTTGAGGTACATTCGCGTCTCGGTCAGTTCGACCGACTCGAACGTCAGGCCGGACAGGCCCTGCAGAATGGGCAGGACGTGTTCGGCCAGGTCATAGTTGTCCAGCCGGCGGTACCGGTCGGAGAGCACAGCGCGCACATTGCCATCGAGCGTGCGCAACAGCCGCCGGTCGGCCTCGCTCTGCAGCCAGGTGTTGACGTTGTTTCCGAGCAGTGCCGGTTGCTTCTCGCGCATGCGCTCGAAGTACGCGTACGGAATGCCCAGCTTCTCGGCCAACTGACGTCGTGCGAGCGGCGTGATGCCGTACGAGGCCGGTCCGCCGGCTTCTTCGATCACGAGGTTCGTGCTGCCACCAGCGCTGGCGCTGAAGTGCAGCAGGCCCGAGGGCACGACCAGATCCTTCTTGGTATCGAGTTGGCGCTGCAGTTCATGCGCCAAGCTCACCAGGGTACGTCCGTTTCTCATGACAATCTCCTTCGATTGCGAAAAACGGGGACGGCCTTCCCCCAACGGGGCGCGCGTCCCCGCAAGGGTTGAAGTTGGCCGGCGTGAACCGGCCTGCGAAAGCGCGACCAGTGTCGCGCGTGAAGCTCCAGGGCTGCCTTCGCCACGTGAGTGGCCTGGTCTGGCAACTACCAGGGGAGAAACCTTTGCAGTGCAGGCTCGTTCCTTCGAACTTGCGCTGAAAAGGCGGGGGAGGGCGCAATGCCCACCCCCAGCCAAACATCAAGCTGCACGCAGCAGCACGGCTTCCTGGCGCTGGCGCCAGACGTCAGCCCAGTCCGAGCCGGCCTGCCGAGGCAGGAAGACCCGGATCGCGCGATGGCCGCCCTGGACCTCTTCGCGCCTGAGCCGGCGAGCGACCGCATACGCGCTGGCCTGTCCGGTGAAGTCGCCGTCCGCATCGTTGTCGCCATAGACGCAAACGCTGCGGACCGTGTCAGGGACCCAGAGCTTCTCCAGGTTGCCTGCGCTCAGCGCACACCACACCGGCTTGCCGGTCGCGAGGAAGACGGCGACGCCGGTCTCGATGCCTTCGCACACGGCCAGCTCATCGGTTGCCTCTGCGAGCCGCACTGCGGCACCCGTGAAGCCACTGCTGAGCACCTTCTTCGCATCGGTGGTGTCGAGCTTGCGTCCTGCCTTCAGGTAGGTGCGGTGCAGTGTCACGGCGCCTTGGGCATCCTCGACACTGGCCAGCATCGCGGGGTACTCGGCCACCTTGCGTGCCTTCGCCGCTCCTTCCTTCTGGTAGTAGCCCAGAGCCGGATGGAAGCGCAGGGACGGGGGATAGCTGTCCAAGGCAAGCCCACGGCCCCGCAGGTAGCGATCCACCTCGTCGCCAAGGCTGACGGCTCGCGCCTCGCTCCAGATGCGTTGCACCAGCTTCTTCATGCGCTCTGGCGCGACATCATCGGACGGCCGCGCCGGTGGCAACATGCCCAACACCTTCTCCACGGCACAGAGGGCGCCGTGGAAGTCCATGCCCTTGTAGGCCTGCAGCAGCTTGAAGCCGCCGCCCGGACCGCACTTGCGGCAGTGGTAGTTCCCTTCGCCGAACTTGTCGGTGTACTGGAAGCGGTCCACGCCGTCCTTGCAGACAGGGCAGGGCATCGGCTTGCGCCGCAGCAGCCGTTCCTCCAGGCCCATGGCACCGAGGATTTCGGTCCAGCGGCCGTGAGCGCGCTGCTTGACCGCGTCCACCCGGGCGGCGTACTCAGCGTTCTGCATGGCTGCCTCCGGCGGTCACCTGGGCCGCGGAGGCGACCAGGGCCACCGAGCAGCCCGGTTGACCACCCACGCCGACGGTCACCTCGAACTGCTTGCCGTGCAGAAGCGGGTACTTCCCGAGGTGGAGCTCTTCCAGCAGCGAGGTCAGCGTGTCCACCGGATCGATCGACCGCAGTCGCTGGATCAGGTCGGCCAGCGCATCGCGGTCCGCGTCCATCTCGTCGTCGCGGAACCGATCGTTGCTGTCGACGAAGTCCGACAGTTGGCGCACGGGCTCACCGGTGGTCTCGCCTGTCGGGACGAGAATGTCGCCGTCATGGCAGACGCCCTCATCCACGATCGCCACCTCGTGGTCGCCCACGCGGATGCGCACCGACTGGCAAACGATGACCAAGGGCCAGACCCAGCGGCCCTCCAACGTGGTGCGTGCCGTTTCCGACTGCACCTCGAACTGGGCGTCTTGGTCCTCGATGTAGCGTATATGTGGGCGCAACCAGTGGCCCGGATCGAGGATGTGCGCCTCGGCCGTCAGCCACTGCTTGTGCTTGGCGAGCATCCAATGGCCGACGTTGTCGCCGCCGGGCCAGCCCAGCGACACGATGGTCACTCGGCCTTCCTCGATGTCCTGGCGAGTCGGTGCAACCTCCAGCGGTTCGACATAGTCGCGTTGCCCGTAGGCGGCCTGGATCGGATAGCCGACGATGCGCTCGAACAGCGCGGCCGGCAGCACGTCCATGTCGTTGAGCAGGTCCAGGTGACCCCACTGCTTCATGGCGTCGAAGTAGGTTTCGACGAAGGCCGCTGCGTCCAACTGCGTGCGCGCGACTTCCAGCACGGTTCGCCATGCTTGCTTGACCTGAGTCTCGACCCGCCGCAACTGCTCGTCGGCATCGATCAGTGTGTCCCGGTCGGGCAACCGCGCCATGAACTGGCGCGGGTCCAGGTGGACGACGTTGATCTCGCCGGCGCTGTAGTACAGGGGCCGCTTCACGCAAAAGCCCTGCAGGAAGACCAGCGAGTTCCGGGCAGCCTTGCCGCTGCGGTTGCCCGCGACATGCACCGAGCCGATCGGCGAAGGCATGAAGGGCAGCTGGTCCTCGGCAAACCGGCGCTCGAGCCGCTTCCCATTGAAGACGACATCGACCGGGAAGCCCTCGCAGAGGAGTTCCATGCGCTGCGGCAAATCCGGGATCTGCACACCGCGCAGTTCGATGAGGGTGCCGTCGATGGCTTGCGCAATGGTCTCGACCTCGAAGCCCTCACGCCGCAAGGCGGCGGCGGTGTCGATCTCCACGCGGCGCGTGCCCGAGGAGACCACGATGTGGGTCGCCGCGTACAAGCACTTGGTGAAGCCGATGCCGAAGGGGTGCTCCTGGACCACGGTTCCTTCGTCCCAACCAGACTCGTGGAAGCTCAAGAGCTTCTGGAAGTCCCCGACGCCGTGGCCGTCGTCACCGACGCGCAGCACGCCGCTGTCCGCGTCGTGGTCGACGATGATGTGCTGCGCGCCCGCGCGCCGGGCGTTCTGCAAGAGCTCGGTGACCAGCGTGAAGCGGTCGGTGAAGGCGAAGCGCTGGTTGCGCAGGGCGCCTTCTTCATTGAAGCGCACTTGGATCTTCATGGAGATCTCCTAAAAATGGGCGGACCACCCTCGACGGGATGGCCCGCGGGGGGGTGGTGGGGGTCAGGCGCGGCCGCCGGTGTCGCTTGGCACCGATGCGGTGAACAACTGCCCGCAGGCCAGTGCCTGGGCGAGCCCGTGGTCCTCGAACTCCCAGGGCAGCAGGTGCCGGCGGTCCAGGACTTCGCCGCGCGCGCCCAGGCGCTCGACCGTGAGGCCGATCGGATCCCAATGCACCCGATAGATCAGGCGGTCGGCGCCTGCGATGACGAAGCCGCGTCCGGCATGGCCGGTCAGGACTTCGCTTTCCTTCACGAGGTATTCGATGTCGCCCAGGGTGCGGACCGGAAGCAGGGCTTCCGATCGCTTGGGCTGATGTGCGGTTTGACGCATGACTCGACTCCTCAATCGTTGTCCGGCCCGCAGGCCGGGTGGGAAATGGCTACTGACGCTTCGTCGCAAGGCGGCATCGCATCGGCGGTGAGCGCATGTGGACGCTCCTCCGTTTCGCGGTGGAACGCGTAGCAAGGCTGCGGCGCGTCCTCGGACATGGCCTGTTCCATCGCGACCGCATCCTGGTAGTCCAGGTGGCCTACGAGGCCGTAGGCCAGGAAGATCGCGATAAGGCAGAGAACATCCTTCCAATCGGTCATGGAGGGCTCCTTTCACAGTTGTTGGGTGAGAGCGGGGCGCGCTCCCACTTCGGGGGTGTCATGCGGGTGGGTCAGGCGAACAGGTCGCCCTCAAGGGCGACGCGCCTGACCTCTTCGTTGATCCACTGTGGGTTGCGGGCCAGCCGGGTCTCCACCCAGTCCGGGTGTTCCACGATGGCCTCCCGCACCCACGAGGGATAGCGGGTCAGCGTCTGCAGCAGCCACCGGCGCACGGCGCAGCGGATGAAGTCACGCACCTCCTCGGCGTCGACCAGGCCGCAATACGGCAAGGGCGACAGCGGGCTGCAGCCCACCACGCGCAAGCAGGACACGAAGCTGAACGGCTTGTGGTCCTTCTCGCGCTCGGTGAAGACCCAGCGCAGGGTGTCGAACTTCTCCTCCAGCGGCGTGTCGGGATCGGCCAGCCGGCCGATCTCCTTGAGCAAGCGCCAGTGGAGCTGCACGACGTCTTCCTCGCTCCATTCAATGGGCGATTCGTCGTCGGCTGCATCGAGCATGGCCGCCGCGGTGGCGACGGGGACGATGCGCGCGTCGCCGGCCTGCAGACGTTCGAGCAGGGTCTGGAAGACCGTGCGCTCGAAGCGACTGCCGTCGTCGGCGATGCCGGCCGGCGGATAGGAACGGATCTCGGGAGAGATGCTGTGGTCCAGCATGGTTGGCTCCTTGGGAAATAGGCAGGAGCCAACGCACCGGTCTGGGGGCAGTTAGCCCCCAGGGGGTGGACAAATGGACGGATCCGCGGCGCGGATCGGGGATTCCAGGGCTGGCTGGGTCACGTTGGTGAGCAACGTGGGGCCGGTGTGCCAGCGACCGGCAGGGGAATAGCTTTCGGCGTCGGGCAGGGGATGCCCGGCCCGGCTTCGAAAGCCGCCGGTGGGTGGGACGATGTCAAGACGCCGGTGCGCGCACGTCGTGCGCGGGTCGGCGTCGATGGAAACTCCAGGGCTTGCCAGGGGAAGCAGGGCCAGCTACTGCTTGGTCCATACAGTAGTGCCAGCCATGGCGAGCGTCAATCGCCGGAACCGCCAAATCCAACGCCGATGCCGAAATCAGCCCGACTTCGTGCCCGTTTCGCGTGGCGAATGCGATCCGTGCTCTGGATCATTCCGATGGAATGCGATGTCACAGGAGCTAAAGACCATGGCCGAACTCGATTTTGTGAAGCACGACCAGGGCGGTGTCAACGCCCGCATCCTCGCCAAGGAGACCAAGGCCGATTTTCGGCGGGTCGAGGCCGCGAGCCTGAAGATCAAGGCGAGCTTCGCCAGTGCCGAAGGCAAGCGCCTGTTCATCCGCTACTTCAATACCTTCCAACTGGCGATCCACTTCATCTCGGTGATCTCTAGAACCAGGCTCAACCACGACGACGTGACGAAGGTCGAGGCGCTGGTGCGCGCGCACATGGACAAGGTCGGCGAAGAGCTCAATCAAGCCATCGACGGCGCGGAAGCCCTGTATCAGGCCAACGGCATCACGAGCACTGCCACCTATGACACCGTCCCGATGGAGCTCGATGTTGGCGTTCTCTCGTCCAGCAGTCGCCGCTATCTGGAGATCCTGGGCAAGCTCGACCAACTGATGCCATTGCTGCAGACCCTGGAGATTCACGAGGTGATCACCACGCAGGCGGTCGACATCGAGCGCGCGGCGCTCAAGCGCAAGGTGCGAGACGTCGCCAACGGTACCCGGAACCTGGCCGCGCGGCTGCGCCGGGAGATGAATGCCATGGACGCGCGCCGCGCTGCAGGCGAGACCGACGCAGCTGCAGGCTCTCAACCGGCGCCGGGGTCGGAAGCTGATGGGTCCGCCGGAGAACCCACGGATGCAGCCCCGGAGGCTAAGCCCACCGCGGTGGCTGCGCCCGCTGTGCCTGCGGCGGAGGCCGCCCCGACGGACAAGGACGAAGGCGCGACGGCTTAGCCCCCGATCGAGTCGCCACCGGCAATCGGCCGCCTATCGGGCCGATTTGCCATGCGAATGCACATTGTGCGTTGTTGGCCGGTCCCGTCGAGGCCCGATGACAGTAAAGTCCCCCAGCGGGGGACGATGGTTCATCCTCCCCGCGATCCCTTCCAGCGCGTCGGGTTCCGTCGCAGTCGTCACCTGCCCAACATCAACGGTACTGCCGTCGCGTCATTCGCCTCTGTGAGATGGCCTTCGGGGCCGAGGCGACCAGTCCGTCATCAAGTTCCCGCGCACCTTTGCGCGATCTGAGCCCCCATCCACCTTGCGTGTCCGGAACGCCCGCAGGGAAGAGGTGCATTGCGTTCCTTCGGCAGCGGCTGCATTCAGACCATTCCCCGCTGCGACAGAGCTGGTCATTCCCCCATCCGCGTCGGTCATTGGCCGTCGAAAGGACTGATCATGCAACTCGTTTCCATCCCCCAGGCCCCGGTGCACCATGACAGCGGCATCGCCGCGCCGACCTTGCCTCGCACCGGCTTCGTTCGACAGAGTCTTTTGTTGAAGTGCCTGCCATTCTCGAAGTCCACGCTCTGGCGCTGGGTCAAGGCCGGCCTGTTCCCGGCGCCGGTGCGTCTCTCGGTCGGCATCACCGCCTGGCGCGCCGAAGACGTGCAGCGCTGGATCGCCGAGCGGGAAGGGGCCGCAGAAGGCCCTGCGTCATGATCGCAGCGGGCTTTCCTCAACACGGCAGCGAGGGGCTTTGCGCCCGCGGGCTAAAGACCGGACTGGCGCTTGACGGCATCCTCGTGCAACGACTCGTTCAGCTGGTCCACACCAATGGACCAGGGCGCATCCGCCTTGATCTGCTCCGAGAGAAACTGGCGCTGGCTCTCATTCCAGAAAGGCGCATCGACGAGAGTCACGTCAGCAGGCAACTGGTGCGAGCTGATGAATTCCGCAATGTGGACGTCACCCGCTTCAAGGCCCAGCTGTAGGAAAAGATTGGTCATTCTGACGACTGCGTTGTTCAAGGATCGCTCCAAGGAAATTGAGTTGAATGTTGATTTGGGGCCCTGAAATTGGACTGGTACCTCGGAACTGCGTTGGTCGCCACGCGCCGCGTCGCGCTGAAGGCGATGGGACGCACGAGGTGTGGCGAGCCTGGGTTCGCGGCGCAAGAAGCTGCTGCTGCGCAAGCATTTTCCGGCGATACCGGAGCATGAATGGCGTCTCGCGCGTTCCTTCGACCGCCACGGCCGCTTCCAGTTTCTGGAGGCTTGCTCGGGTGATTCTCGACATGGCAGTTCTCGGCGTATGTCCGCGCGGAAGCCTCGTGGAGTCCGCGCGAGGCACCTCACTGCGCAGCGGCTAGCGCCTGCGCCTTGCGTGATCAGGACGAGGGACTTCCGCATGGCCGACCCGATGCCGAAATCCCCCGCAATCGACCCCGATTTCGGCTGGCGAGCAACGGCGCCAGCCTCGAGGATGTGGCGATGCCCTGACTGAACTGACAAAGGAGCTGCTGGCGTGCCTCAGTTGGACTCATCCGACGACGGTGAAGACGTTCGACCGCGCGCGCTGGCGCTGTCGATCGACATGCTGCGCGCCGTGCTCGACGGGGAGACCTACGAAGCGGTTGCACTGGACCACGGCGTGAGCCGCACGGCCGTCGAGCGCAGGATCAAGCAGCTGGCTGTGCAGGTGGCAGCCACGGCAGGAATAGAAGGCCTCAACGCGGATGGCGCAACCTTCGTCAGGCGGTTGCGTCTGTACCGGGATGCGATCCTGGGAGCCATCGATTGGCTCAGCGAGGTCGAACCGGCGCCTCAGCGCGGTGTGCGCATTCTTTCGGACGAAGAAATCGCTGCCGGAGCGCTGCGCATCCGCGGGCGGAGCCAGCAGCCTTTGGAGGATCAGGCGCTGTACCTGGTGCTGCTGGCAACCGGCGCCCGCCCGCTGGAGATCGCCCGTCTCGAGGTTCGGGACTACCTGCACCCCGACGGAAGCGTCCGGCACAACTCGGAGTTCCGGGCCGACGCTACCATCACCGGAAGGTCCCGCCCCCTCTTTTTCCGCAGCGCGCAACTCATTCAGGCTCTCGACGCCTATCTCGCCGAACGGGCAGCGGCTGGCGGCTCCACCGACGCGGGCGCCGCGTATCGAGGCCTCGATCCCAACAGCCGGCTCTTTCTGTCGCAGAGCGGAGTCGGCTTCGCGATCCGCCCCTATGGCGAGAATGGCCAGCGTCGGTTCAGGTGCAGAGCGATTCAGGAGACCTATCGCAAGCTTTTCCGCTACGCGGAGCTCAAACAGGTCACCGCGCTCACGGTGCGTCACACCGTGGCCGATCGGCTCTACTCGCGCGGTGCCGATGAGTCGCAGGTCGGCCTGCTGCTGGGGATCGCGGACCGGGGCTCAGTGCGCGTGCAGTTCCCCAGGCGGCTGCCGAGCCTGGACACGCTGACCAACGACCTGGTGTAAGGAACATGTCCGACGCCCAGCTTGACCCCAGGCCCGATGCGCAACGCTTCGCGATTCGCGGCAAGGTCTGGGCGGCCTCCGATCCCGGGCTGCAGGAGGTGCTCGCCCAGATCCACGAGACGGCAGAGAGGCCCCGTTGCCTGTGCGTGGCGCGGGGGGTGGAGATGTACGTGGCACGCCACCAGCGGTACATGGTCAAGCGCATGCCCGAGACAGGAAGGGACCACCATCCGTCCTGCCCTTCGTTTGAGCCGGAGGGCGGCCTTTCAGGACTGGGCGACCTTGTGGGTGAAGCAGTGCTGGAGACGCAGCCCGGCCGTGTCGAGCTTCGGGTCGACTTTCCATGGGCGCGTGTCAAAGGACGGGCGATTGCGCGCGGCGAAGCGCGCGAACCCGGCGAGATCGAGGTCCCAAGGCGGCGGATGTCATTGAGGGCGGTTCTGCACTTCCTCTTCGAGCGTGCGGGGTTCAACCGCTGGACGCCTGCGATGGCAGGGCGTCGCAACCAGGGCGTTCTGCACAAGTACCTGCTCGAAGCCGCACAGGAAATCGAAGTCAAGGGCGCGTCGCTCGCCGAGCGCCTCTACGTGCCGGAGCCTTTCAGAGAAGCCGCCAAAGCCGACATCGCACGCCGTCGCCGTGACAAGCTGGCGATCCTCCGACCTCGCGATGGGAGCGCGCCGATGGCGTTGGTGATCGGCGAGTTGAAGGTGGCGGAGCGGGGGGACCTTGGGTGCAGGATCTGGGTGCGCCACATGCCCGATGCGCCCTTGCTGATGGAGACGAGAAGCTGGGACCGGCTCGTACGCGTGCAGTCTGCGCTGTTCGAGGCACGCGATGCCGATTCCGGACATCGGGTGCGACTGGTGCTGGGCGCTCTCATACACGCGCGTCGCGAGTTCACCTACGAAATCGATGCAGCCACCGTGATGCTGGTGAATGAGCAGTGGATCCCCGTGGAAGGTGTGTACGAGATTCCACTTATCGGCGAGCTGGTGGCGCAGCAGCGGCGCTTCGTCAAGCCGCTGCGTTACGACGCCCGCAGCGCAGCGCCTTTCCCGAACGCGTTGCTGCTCGACTGTGGTGCCGTGCCTGTCGCCCTGCACATGAGCAGCGATTTCCTTCAGCCCACGGAGCGGCTGCTCAAGGAGAAGGCAGTGCATGCTGCCGGCCTGGGGGCTTGGCTCTGGCACGCTGGCGATCCCATGCCGGAACTGCCCCCGAGCACCCACGGCGCTGCACGCCAGTGAGAGTGCTCGGAGACATAGGGGTCAGGTAGCAGCCCCTCGTTGTCGGAACACCGGCAAGCCCCGGATGACGGGTGCTTCACAGTCGAACTTCAGCCAGATGATCCCGGCCTGTTCGGCCGCGTCGAAGATGGATGCCAGGTCGGCCTCGGCGGGGTGCCTGTGGCGCGGCGCTCCGACGTACACGAATCCCCCGAATTCCGTCGGATAGGCGTTCACGGAGAGATCATCTTCCTGGAGCCTCTGCCGGGTGTCCGGTGTCAGGTGCGACAACGACAGTGCGACAAGCGATTCGGCCTGCTCTCGCAGGCCCTCGATACAGTCAGTTTCCATGCGTACTCCTTGTCCGGAGGCTCCGGCCGCGCCGCTTGGCCATGCGGCGCGCCGGGCCTTCAGGATTTCTCCCTTCGATTCAGCGCCGAAGGCTCGAGTTGGGTTGATCGTCAGATCAGACCGCGCTCGGCCATCGACAGGAACTGGTTGCCGGCGACCACGAAGTGGTCGATGACGCGGACATCCACGAGCATCAAGGCGGCTTTGAGCGTGGAGGTGAGCGCTTCGTCCGAGCGACTTGGCTCCGGCACCCCACTCGGGTGGTTGTGCGCGAAGGCCACCGCAGCCGCGTTGCGCGCCAGTGCGGCTTTCACCACCTCTCGAGGATAGACCGTGGTCTGCGCCAGGGTTCCCCGAAACATGACTTTGGCATCCAGCAGTCGGTGGTGCGTATCGAGGAAGACCACCAGGAAGACCTCGTGGTCGAGCCCTGAGAAGCGCAATGTGAGCCAGTCGCGGAGGCTTTGGGGCCGATCCATCATGGGCGCTTCGCTGAGATCTCGCTGCAGGTCGCGCAGCAATAGCTCCTTCGCAAGGCCCAGCAACTGGCCCAAGTGGCCTTCGCGTGGCGAGAACGTGTCGGGCGAGCCATCGCGCGCCAGCGGGTGCGGACCCGGCAACGCGCAAGCTGCGGTATAGAAGAACTGGTCGACCAGAGCCTCGCGGCTCAAAGCGGATAGATTCATGGCGATCTCCATGCTGAAAAATGGTGGAGACGCCTATTCCCGCGGGGACGGCGTCCCCGGTGGGAAATGGGTGCACAACGAAAGTCGGCACGGTTTTAAAGGCAGGTAACGTCTGCGACGCCGGCAAGTGCCGGGAGAGCCTTTACATAGAAAGGCAACACTCGCAGAAGTGTGATCGACGAAGGCCCTCGCATCAAGCGGATTGCGCTCGACAGCCCGAAAACGCATGGTGGGGCGGGCGGTTTGCAGTGGCAATCGGTTGGCACTTCTGTTGAGCTGTTGCATATCGCAGACGGGTGCGGTGCCTCGCAGCGGAGACCGACACTGCGGCTACATCTTGGTGTCACTGGGGTGACAGTGCAGATATTTCTTCGCATCCGCCGCGGTTCTTGAACATAGGGCGTGCGTCTTGCGTCAACATGGTCGCCAAGAGGTAGACGCCATGATCCGCCTGGGCCCCCAGATCCGACTCACCCGCAAGGAAGTCCAACAACTCCACTGGCTGACCGACATCGAGCCGGTCGGGATTCGCACGCTCGCTGACCTTGAGGCCTATGTGGCGAAGTGCAAGGCGCACTACTGGGGCGTATCGGAGGACACCCAGTTCCTCCACTGGGCCATCGACCAAGAGGTCGCGCACTGCCTGGCCGCCTGAAGGCGGGTTCGTAGCGCACCACCGCTTCGACAGGATTGAGGTCGCTGAGCTTGGACAGGCCTGCGCGGGCCAGCACCCGGCTGACGGTTGACTCGCTTACGCCAACGCTGCAGGCAATGCGCGATCGCAGCATGCGACGACGGCGCAGCTCGACGATCGGTAGGGCTTTGGCCGGGTCGATGGATCGGGGTGAGCGCAGGGGACGCGACGACGCATCGGCCAAGGCTGGCGTGCCGCCGGCCAGATAGCGGCCCAGCCACTTCCTGGCAGTCGGTGGTGTCACGTCATGGTCGGTGGCGGCTTCACAGGCACTGAGACCGCCTTCTGTCATCCCTCGAACCATCTGCAGGCGGCGGGCGAAGGTAACCCGTGACCTACACGATCGAGAAGGGCTGGATCACCGACATCCGCGGCGGGGTCGAGGCGGGCATTCTCAAGTCGTACATGGACCGCTTCAAGGATCCTCGGGGGCAGGACATGAGCCACGTCGGCTGGGGGATGAACCCCCAGGCCAAGTGGCACCGCATGGTGCCCCGGGACTTCCCGGGCGGCATGGGCATGGAGCTGCGCGCCTTCTACGGCAACGTGCTGTGGTCGACCGGGCCGAACAACGAGCTCGGTGGCAAGAACGACACCGCCTGCCACGTGGACATCCCGATGCGGGACTGCTCGCTGTTCCTGGACGACGAGCCCGTGGGCATCGAAGGCGACATCGTGATCAAGGAGATCCAGATGGAGCATGGATGATGTCCGAGGATACCTTGCCGGGCGACCTGGCCGCATATGCTCGTCAGGGCTTCGGCGCGGCGTTGACGGCGCACCCGCCCTATGCGCTGCTCATCGTCGACTTCGTGAACGGCTTTGCCGACCCGGCGGTGTTCGGCGGTGGCAATATCCCCGCGGCCATCGCCAGGACGCGGGAACTGCTCGCGCTGGCGCGCAGCCGGCAATGGCCGGTGGCCCACAGCCGCATCGGCTTCGCGGACGATGACAGCGATGCCAATGTGTTCTCGGCAAAGGTGCCGGGTATGCTCTCCCTGACCGAATCCGCGCCTGCGAGTGCCATCGTGCGCGAGCTCGCGCCAGTGGCTGGTGAGCTCGTGGGTTCGCAAGACCGTGCCATCGGCATTCTTCGGCACAGGCGCTCCCTGGCTCGCGCTTCGCCGTATGCGAAGCCTGATGGTGGCCGGCAGTGTGACCAGCGGTTGCGTGCGCGCCCGCGTCGTCGACGCCATGTGCTTCGGTTTCGAGCCCATCGTGGTCAGCGACTGCGTGGGTGACCGCGCGCAGGCGCCGCACGACGCGAGCCTCTTCGACATGGAGCAGAAGTAGGCGGAGCTCTGGACCTTCGACGAGGTCCAACGGCGCACGACGGTCGCATAGCGGCCCGATCCGGCACACGGAGCCGGCTGAAAGGGAGAACCGATGGTTGACGATTGTGGACGCGTGGAGCAGATGCGGCAGCATTCCTGGTCGCCAGGGTCATTACGGCCTCCGTCCCTTGCCGACCAGGATCTGGTGCAGGGCGACGGGCCGCAGGTGTAGCTTCACTAACTGCCCGCTTGCCCATGAGCTTGCTCCAGCGCTCCGTCGTACCGTACCTGCAAAGGAGCTGCCAGCGTGTGTGAGCGAGCAAGACCGGATGGTGAGCTGGAAGAGCCCGACGACCAATGGCAGACGTCGGTGCGTATGCTTCATGCCTTGCTCGACGGCAGTACCTACGAGGAAGTCGCGGAGCTGCACGGACTCTCGCGCACCGCTGTCCAGCGCCGCGTCAAGACGGTGGCCAGACATGCCGCCAGCATCGCCGGCATCAAGGGGCTGAACGAGGATGGCGCTGCCTTCGTCAGCCGGCTCCGGCTGCACCGGTCGGCCGTCCTCGCGGCCGTGGCCAATCTGACCGGTCCCCCGCCGCAGGAGGCAAGGGATCGGCGGGTGCTCAGCGAGGAGGAGGTTGTCAACGGTGCCGCGCGTATCCGCACCCGCAGTCAACAGGCCCAGGAGGACACGGCGTTGTTCTATCTGCTGCTGGCGACGGGCGCCCGGCCCCTGGAGGTGGCGAGGCTGGAGGTCCGAGACTACTTGAATGAGGACGGGACTGTGCGCCGGACCTCCAGCCTGCGTGCCGAGTTCGCCATCAACGGACGCAGCCGCCCGCTCTTCTTCCGCAGCGCGCGCCTTGATGAGGCCATGGACGCCTACCTGGGGCAGCGCATCCGACGCGGGTTGAGCATGAGCGGGGCCGCCGCTTACAGAGGCCTCGTGCCAGACAGCCGGCTGTTCCTGTCCGCATCGGGTGAGGGCTTCGAGATCAAGCCCTACGGCGTTGGGGAGCAGCGGCGATTCCTGTGCAGAGGCATCCAGGAGACCTACCGCAAGATCTTCCGCTACGCTGAACTCGAGAAGGTCACGGCCTTGACGATCCGCCACACCGTGGCCGATCGCCTGTACCGCAGGGGCGCGGACGAGATGCAGGTCGGTCTCTTGCTGGGGATCACCGAGCGCAGCGCGGTGCGCGAGCAGTTTCCGCGTCCACAGCCTTCACTGGACGAGTTGACGGATGACTTGATCTAGCAGGGCGGCCCCGCTGCCTTGGTTAGGTCGGGTGAGCATCGTTGCAGTCCAAATTGGTGGTTGAAGGCGTCCATTGAGGCGAGAGCATGAAGCGTCTACCAACGACCTCTCATGAAGGAGAACCCAATGGCAAACGCGATCGTCAAGGTCCAGGGTGGCCCTGTCGCCCAACCGACCCTGCTGGGCCAGATGGCGCCACGCATCCCCACCGGCGGCAAGATCCGCCCGGGCATCATGGTGCTGACCCGCAAGGCGGCCGAGCGGCCCGAAGCCAAGGCCATCTACGCACGCGGCGTGGCCGAGGGGCATTCGTTCGAGCAGATCGAGCGCGCCCTGGCCGAGGCGATCCCGCAGCTCAAAGCACCTCTGGTGCCACGGAACGTGCCGTGGTTCACCGTGCGGGCCTCGGACTTCCCGAATCCGGAGATCGCCAGGGACATCCTGGAGGCCTACGGAGAAGACCGCGGCCAGGGCCACCGGCTCTACCGATTTCCCGTGGTGTTCCCGTCGGACCACTGGCAGACCGTGATGCCGCATGAACTCGCTGCCTGGAGCACCCACGAGAAGCGCTTCTGGTCCCAATACGCGCCCGACGGACAGGCTCGCCACTGCATGTGCCACGCGCCGGTGCCGGTGGACGACACGGGCAGGCGCACCATCCGCATCTTCGGCGGACGCAAGGCGGTGCCGCGCGAGGAGAACGGTGGCATCTGCGATCCCGAGTCCTGCCGCGAGTACCAGGCACGGCAATGCAATCTCACGGGCCGCTTCCTGTTCTTCATTCCGGGCATCCGCTCCATCAGCGCGCTGGAACTGCCGACCACGAGCTTCTACGCGATGAGTGCGGCCATCCAGCGCTTCCAGGCCATTGCCATGATGCGCGGCGGACGCATCTCCGGCTTCCTGGGCCGGGACAGGACGACCTTCTTCCTAACCAAGGTCCTCAAGGACGTGCCCCATATCGACGAGCAGGGCAGGGCGGTGCGAGTGCCGCAGTGGATCATCGAACTCGAGGCGCCCGTGGACGTGACGGCGCTTCTGCGTGACCAAGAGGACGAGGAGAGCGTGCTCCAGCAGGCACAGCTGTCCACACAGATTCTTGAAGACAGGCCGGTGGGCGAGAGCGACAGCCTGGATGGGGCGGCGCACTCGACCGCGAGCGATGACGCCGAATCCGCACTCCCCGGGCGTCCGACGCTCGCCCAGGTGATGGCGCGGGTTGAAGCGATGGGTATCCCGCCGCAGCGGTATGGCAGCTACGCGGACCGTCGCTGGGGTCGGGGCTGGCGGATCAACCCGCACGGCCGTGGCCGGGCTTGGGACGAACTGGAACGGTATGTCCGCGATCCGGAAGGCTACGTTGACAAGGTCGAGACCGAACTCAGACTCACGGCATGAAAGGGTTGCACACCATGCGTATTGCACACTTCTCTGACCTCCACTTCGGGGCCAAGACCTTGGCGGAAGCCGATCGCTGCTTTGGCGCCGCCATCGACCGCGCCGTCGCTTCGGGTGCGCAGGCGGCGGTCATCTCCGGGGACGCGACGGACCATGCGCTCGATCTGCACGCCCCGGCGGCCGCACGCCTAGCCGCGCAGGTTCGGCGCTTGGCCGACGGCTGCCCCGTGCTGATGCTGCAGGGGACCTATTCTCATGAGCCACCCGGGACGCTCGACGTGTTCCGCTCGATCGGCGGGAAGCATCCGATCCATGTGGCCGACAGCATCCAACAGGTGGCGCTGACGGCGGGCGGCGGATGGATCCGATCACCGCTATGGCGTTTCGAAGCGCCGCCGGTGGACACGGTCGCGCTCTTTTCATGCTTGCCCACGGTCAACAAGGCCACGGTCGCGACCACGGTGGGGGCGACACAGGCCGCGTCGGCGGTCGGCGAACATCTCGCGCGCTTGCTGGCGGGCTTCGCCCCGGCGAACCGCCTAGCCCGATCGGCGGGGTTGCCGAGCATCGGCGTTTCCCACGGCACGGTGTTCGGCTCGGTCAGCGAGCACGGGGTGCCCATGGCTGGCTTCGACCACGAGTTCACGACCGGCGCTCTGTTTGCCGCCGAAGCGCAGGCCTTCATGCTCGGCCACATCCACCGCCATCAGTCTTGGGAGCAAGAGTCCACAGCAGGACGGCAGCTGGTCGCCTACGCCGGGTCCATCGGACGCTTCCACTACGGCGAGGGCGGCGACAAGGGCTTCCTGCTGTGGGAGGTGGATGCGGCTGGGGCCAGCGCCACCTTGGTGACGACACCGGCGCGACGGACCGTCGACATCGTCTTCGAAGGCCGGCCTGATCTTGCGGCCTTGCGCGAGGTACTGGCGCAGCAGGACGTGGCCGGCGCGAGCGTACGTGTGCGGTGGACGGTCGGGGAGGAGGACCGCAGCGCCGTGGATCGCGATGCCATCCAGCGCATGCTGGTGAACGCGGCTGAGACGAAGCTCGAAGGACGGATCGTCCCGGTGGTGCGAACCCGGGCAGCAGGCATCTCGCGCCTGCCGCACCTCGCAGACAAGCTGCGGGCGTGGGCGAGGGTAACGGACGTGAATGCCGATCCGCTGTTGATGCGGCTTGCGGAACTCGGCGAGCACTCCCCTGAACAGATCGCCGAGCGGATGCTCCGCCACGCTGGCGCAGCACCCGCCCTGGAGCCCTATCAGTGATTCTCCAGATCCCCTGTCGCACCAGGCGTCGGCAGCGCCATTGCTTGGCGAAGGCGGCTCCCCAGCAGGTGCTCGCGCCGGCTATCCTGTAGCAGACATCTTCGCCTTGCGCGCCTGGACACACGAGAAGTGCTCCGCCAGGTAGGCTTCGAGGCAGCCGAGCTTCGCTTGGGGGGAAGATGCGCTGTTCGCAGGGGCACGCCGGGCGTCAGGCCGAGTCGGGCCGCATCGGCTTGGGCGCTGGGCCCGATCATGCTGCGCAGGTCGCCTCGCTGCAGATCGAAGCTGAGCAAGTGCCGGTCGAACAGCCTGTCGGCATGCGTGGCGAGCAGCAAGCCATTGGCGGGGTCGAGACATTCCGCTCGATCCCGGCCAGATCATCGACGAGTTCGCTGGCGGTCGACTGCTCATAGCCTGCCAGCGTGTCGAATCGCGCCTGTGGTCGGGCTCGGTGGGCAGCGACCTGAAGTTCTGTCCGGTCGGGAAGAAGCGGTGGATGTCCTGGCGGTCGTACCAAGGTGCACTCTGCAACGGAATCGGAGCGTCAGGCACGCGGACAGCGAGAGCCGGTGTGGAATGTCGCTGGCTGTCGCCTGGGATTTGTCAGTTCAAAGGGACCGTCGATGCGGCGATGGATTCGGAAGAGGCCCTCGAGCAAGTAGTCCTTGCCCCCGTTCAATGCGTCATTCCCGGAGACGACGTACACCTGGTCTCCCTCCCCGACCGACATGTCTTTCGTGTAGTAGCTGTGCAGGCTGAACGGCCCGAAGTGGTGGGTGAGGTGATAGGCAAAGAATGTCCGGCGCAAATCATTGTTCTTTCATGGCCATTCGCTGCGTAATGCATATTGGACTCTTCACCGACGCTCTTGATTGCCATAGTTTGAGCGAGAGACTGGACCTCATCGACCGATGACATTCCATCCTCACAAGGAATCGCGACCATGCAACTCCTGTCTCTCACCCTCAAAGGCTTTCGCGGTATCCGTGATGGTCTGGGTCTCGAAACACTCACACTGGACTTTGAGGCCTTATGCGATGGCGCGCAACTGGTGGCCATCACCGGCGCGAACGGGCGCGGCAAGAGCACCGTGCTCGACAACATGCATCCATTCATGACCATGCCCTCAAGGGTCGCAACGGCGGGCGCGGGCGGGTTCAGCTACTACGACCACGTGTACCTTCCTGAAAGCGAGAAGGACCTGACCTGGGCCCTGGAGGGCCGCTGCTACCGCACCCAGGTGGTCATCCGTCTCAATGGCCGGCGCAGAACGGAGGCCTATCTGAGCGCTCTGGCGGACGATGGCGTGTGGCGCCCGGTGGTGCTGGACGATGGCACCGTGTCAGACGGGAAAGTGGAAACCTACACCCGTTGCGTCGAGCATCTGTGCGGAAGCGCGGACACGTTCTTCACGTCCGTGTTCGGTGCCCAGGGCAAGCGGCAGCTGTCGGACTACCGCAATGGGGAGATCAAGACCCTGCTGGCCGATTTGCTGGCGCAGGATCAGATCCGGGAGCTGGGTGCCAAGGCGTCGCAGACGGCCAAGCTGCTGAAAGCGGGGTTGGTGGGGATCCGGCAGGAACTTTCGGTCATCGTCGAGGACGAGGAAGAGGCGGCCTGTGGCTTGGCGAAAGCGATCGAGGCCCCAACACGGGCTCAGCAGGCCCAGTTGGAAGCCACCAAAGCGGCCGAAAGGCGGGAGGAGCTGAGCCAGTCCTGCGCCCGCTTGATGGCCCAGCGCGACCAGAGCCGCGAGACGGATGCGAGGCGCAGCCAACTGCAGGAAGAGCGATCCGCTGCGCAGGCGGCCGACCTTGCGGCCGTCCGTGACCTTGGGGAGCGCGAACGCCTGGACCGGCAAAGGCTCGAGCGCCTCGACCAGCGCTGCGCGCAGCGCGCCGAGCAGACCCGGCGACGGCGGGAGCGGGCGCAGGCGGCCCAGGCGCAATGCATTGCCCTGCTGTCGCGTGCCCCGCTGGTTGAGCGCGCGGTCAAGCGGCTGCCACTGGCCGAGCGTGTGTTGTCCATGCGTGCCGATCATGTCCATCAGGCACGAGAAGCGGTCACGGAGTGGGAGTCGGCGCGCAGCGCCATGCGCCTGGGTGAGCAACGTGTCGAGGCCATTGAACGCGAGGCGGGGCAGGCCGCTCTTCGGGCGCAGTCGCTGAGCCGCAGGTTCGCGCTCACGCGGGAAGTGCCGTGCAGCGGCTTGGCGCTGCAGGGGGAATGCCAGTTGCTAGCTGACGCCCGCGAGGCGAAGGCACTGATTCCGAGCGCCGAAGGCGTGCTCCAGCGCCTGGCGGAGGAGAGGGCGCAGGCGCAGGCCGAAGTCCAGGCAGCGCGGGGGCGGGTCGAAGCGATGTCGTCGGCCGAGGCGCAATTGCAGCGAAAAGGGAATCGGCTGGAACGCAGCCGCGCAAGGTCCTCCCGCTTCGCGCTGCTGGCGGGCAAGGCCGAGGAGATGGCCGACACGCGCCTGCGCCTTGCGGAGGCGAACGAGGAACTGAAGGGCACGGCGGAGGTTGGCGGTGACCCGGAACCTGCTCGGCAAGAGCAGGAGGAGCGGGAGACCATCCTGGCGTCCTTGCGCCGCATCGAGGCCCAGCGCCGCACGCAGTCCGAGCAGCTGCAGAAGTCGCTGGCGAGGATCGACTCGCTGCTGCAGGCGCTCCCAATGCCATTCGATGGGCGCGCCCTGCGTGCGGCCGAGGCGGATCGTGATCGTGCGGCCGCGCAGTGCGAGGCGTTGCAAGCCGCACACCTCGAGGCCGTGCGGCAGTCGCAGGCATTGGTGGAACTGCGCCGCGCCCAGCAGCAACTCGGCCAACGGCGGGTATCCGTGCAGCAGCGTGCCAAGCGGGTCGAGGACGCGGTCGCGAATTGGACCCTGCTCGCGCGCTGCATGAGCAACGACGGCTTGATCGCGCTGGCGATCGACGATGCGGGGCCCGCGCTTTCAGGTCTGGCCAACGAGCTGCTGATGGCCTGCTATGGGGCACGTTTCACGGTGTCTATCGTGACGCAGGCGGAGACCGCGAAGGGAGAGCTTCGGGAAGGGTTCGATATCGTGGTGTACGACGCCGAGTCCGGCGAGAGCAAGAGCGTCCGGATGATGAGCGGTGGCGAGCGGGTCTGGATCAACGAATGCCTGGTCCGGGCCGTGGCGCTGTACCTCTCCCAGACCAGTGAGCGCCGCTATGCGACGCTGTTCTCGGATGAAGCCGACGGTGCGCTGGATCCGGCACGCAAGCGCATGTTCGGTGCGATGAAGCGTGAGGTGCTGCGCATCGGCGGATACACGCGCGAGTTCTTCATCTCGCAGACCCCGGAACTGGCGGGCATGGCAGATGTGGTCATCGATCTGGAGAAACACGTGCGTGAAGCGGCACTGTGCCGGTGAGAGACGCAACCGAAGCGTGAAGGAGAGTGGATCGGCCCGATGACGCGGGGCCGCGCGTGGAGTGGAAAAACCGAACCGTTCTCCCGGCGCGGGGCCGGGAGAACGCGGTTGCTTTCGCTCAGCCAGTCGCCTGACCTCGCTGTGGCAGCGCCTGGGCCGGGTCGGTGGACGACTCGGCGGGAGTTGGTAATTTGGTCGTTGGTGCCTTGAAGGCCGTCCTTGCGGAACGAACCTTGGGGTCCTTCGACAGCCGGCGAACCTGCGCTTGGGCGGGTTCACTGGCATTCTCGGGCAGACACGCCACGGCAACGTCGCTGCCATGGCCCAGGGAGCGGGCAGCAGCCGATGGCAGCCTGACGAGCAGCGCATCCATCAGCCAGCGCACGAACTGGCCGATACGCTGGTTGCGAGCATCACGTGCCTGCTGAACACGCAGTGACTCGCGGCAGCACAGGTACAGCGCGAGGTGTTCGCGCTTCATCTCGGGGTCCGCATCGAGCTGGGCCAGAACCTCGGCGGCGATCGCCGGATCCTTGCCCGCGCGTCGATAGAACGACACCCAGGCTTTCTCTTCTTCCGTGCCGATGGCACTGCGTCGCGGTTTGGGGCGCGAAGCACTCTGACTCATGGTCATTCTCCTTGCTTGCGGGATGTGCGCGCCGGGCCCCGAGGCGGGAGGCGTCAGTCTCCCAGGGGTTGTGGCGGTGCGCTGCTTTGCTAAGCTGGCTACCCACACGCCTTGGATCACCCACACATGCTTCGTGCAGGCCACTCACTCCGGTTCACGCCCACCGAGGTCGAAGAGTTCCGACAGCTCGGAATCGACGTCGGCGGTGCGCGAACGCGGGACGAACTCGACCAGGCATTGGCCCGATGGGCCAATACGCTGGGCGAGGAACGTCCGGAACTGCTGGAAAAGGTCGCAACCGCCCTTGCCAAGGCAAAGGGAGTCTCGCTACCCGCGCGCTTGACGCGCGTGCGTTGAGGTACCTTGCCTGGCATTGGTTTCGGCGATCCCGATCCAACGATCGGCGATCCGGTCCAGATAGAGCAGATCGTCGGCTTCGATGTCGCCCGTTGCGCGCAGGCGAGCGATGACTTCCTGAACCAGGAAGGGGTCTTCCCGGGCCAGTTCGACCACAGTGGCGGCGACGCGGCGCCGATACAGATCGACCGTCATGGTCAACCTGCGGCGCGGCAGTCTGCACACGTGCGGACCATGCACTTGCCGAGGAAGGGCAGGGGCCGCAGCAGCACCGGCAACTTGCGGTGCGGGACAGGTGGATGACCGGCAAGGCCGGACCCACCCAGCAGCACCGGGATGCGGCGCGGTTCTACAGCTGCTATGACAGCGAGCATGGGGTTCTCCTTCGATGAAAAAGGGGAACGCCCAACCCTGGCGGGGACTGGGGTCCCCGTTCGGGTGTGCCTCGCGCAAGCGAAGCGGCTCGGTACCGACCCGGCATGGGTCGACATGGGATGAAGGCCCACGCCTTGCGGTGAGGGCCTTCGCTCGATGGCAGGCAGCCGTGAGGCCGCCGTCCATGTGCAGGCGTCAGCCCGAAGGCCGACAAGAACTCATGGCTGCCGAAGCAGCCACCCCGGACGGAGCCGGGGAACTCGAGGGCAGGTATCGACTGCGACGCCAGCGAAGCCGGACTTCATGGCAGCCGCAGCTGCCGATGAAGGCTTTGTGGACGCGATGCCCACGGGAAGCCTCTCCAGTATGCGCGTCCGGCGGCCGTCGGCATGCCCAACCGCGATTTGCCACCCGAAATCGGCCCGATTCGCCAGCGATGTTCGCCACATGGCGGTGCTGCGCCGCTTGCCCCGAGCCTTGGCTTACTCAAGCGAACTGCGGCGACGATGTCATCGTGAGACGAAAAAAGGCCCCACCACCTTGCGGTAGTGAGGCCAACGTTCAGGCGGCCTGGCGCGCTGCCTCGCCATCGAGACCCGCGCTGCCGGCCTCATCCTTGCCGAGGTCGAGCTGCTTGACCAGCTCGCGCTGGCGCACCAGCAAGCCGCTCAGCCTGCCTTCGTGCTCGAACGGACGGGCCAGTTCGAGCTGCAGATCTTCCAGGCGCTTGCGGCGCACGCTGAGTTGCTCCTCGGTGCGGGCCCGCTGCTCGGCGACTGAGTCCAGCGCCGCCAGCAGGGCCGATACCAGCGCGGGTGCCGTCTGATAGGGCTGGGCGTCGTAGCGGCAGCGACCGGCCAAGTACAGCGCTGGCGTCTCCTCGCCGCGCACCGCCGTCAGGCCGAGCTCGAAGCCGCCAAAGCGGCCCACGGCCCGGTCGATCAACGGCACGCCATGGCGGGTCTCCACCTTCGCTGCCTTCACCAGTTCCCGCAGGGCTTCGCCCACGGCATCCGGCCCGGCGACCTTGCGGCCGCCCAACTCCGCAGTGATCTGCGCCACCGTCTGCGGTTGGGCCGCTTCGGCATCCACCGCCTGCAGCGCCACCTTTTGTTCCAGCGACGTGATCATCATCGGCAGCCGTCCCACCTCGCTCTCGTTGGCCCAGCGCTGGTTGCGCCAGACCGAGAACAAGGTGGAGAGCTTGGCCACCTCCGCGTCCACGCCGGCCTTCTCTATCACGATCGGGTTGCCCGATGCCAGGGCTTTCACCTCGGCGTAGCTCAGCGTGGCCAGTTCCACGTCCTCGACGGCCCGCAGGCCCTTGTCGCCGCGCATGACTTGCGCGATGAAGCGCGCCTTGGTCTCCAGCGTCTGCCAACTATAGGCATCGAAGCTTTGCTCGGTCACGTAGCGGAAGATCTCCACCTCCTCGCATTCGTTGCCTTGCCGCAGGATGCGGCCTTCGCGCTGCTCGACGTCGCACGGGCGCCACGGCGCATCCAGGTGATGCAGCGCCACCAGGCGCGTCTGCACGTTCGTGCCCACACCCATCTTGCCGGTCGATCCCATGAGCACCCGCACGCGGCCCTCACGGACCGCCCTGAACAGCTTGGCCTTTTGGACGTCGGTTTCGGCATCGTGGATGAACGCGATCTCGCGCTCGGGGATGCCGGCCTCCAACAGCCGCTCCTTCAGGTCCTCGTAGACGCTGAACGCCTTGCCGCCCTTGGGGCTGGACTGGTCGCAGAACACCAACTGCGTACCGCGGAAGTCCGCCGTGCGCTGCCAGATCGCCAGCACCTCGCGGGAGCAGGCGGCGACCTTGCCGTCCGGATCGAACCGCGCCGCCGGCGCGACCAGCCGGAAATCCAGCGCGGCCGCGCGGCCGTCGTTCGTGACCGCGAGCATGTTGTCCTCGGTCGGATCGACATGCCCGTTGCGGATCGCCTCGGCCCGCTTGACCAACGTCTGCACGTAGGCCTTAAGCGCCGGGCTCGCCGGACAGGCCACCGTGCGCGGTTTGCCGCCGCGCAGCTTCGGGATCGGCAGGTCCAGCATCTCGGCGGTGCGGATGTCCGCGATCTCGCCGAAGATGGCCATCAGCTCCGGTACGTTGATGAAGCGCGCGAAGCGCGTGTGCATGCGGTAGCCGCTGCCGTCCGGCGCGATCTCCAGCGCCGTCACCGACTCCCCGAAGGTCGCCGCCCAGGCGTCGAACTGCTGCAGGCCCAGGGCCTCCAGCCTTCTGGGCTGCAGGTAGCGCTGCATGGTGTGGATCTCGGCCATGGTGTTGGCCACCGGCGTCGCGGTCGCGAAGACCACGCCGCGCTGCGCGTTGCCGTGCAGCTTCATCGTGTAGCGCGTCTTCAGGTACAGATCGAACGCGCGCTCCGAATTGCTCTGCGGCAGGCCTGCGACCCGCGTCATCTTGGTGAACCGGTACAGGTTCTTGTGGAGGTGGGCCTCGTCAACGAACAAGCCGTCGATGCCCAGCAACTCCCAGGTCAGCAGGTCGTCCTTCTTTTTATCGGCGACCAGCCGTTCCAGGCGAACCTTCCAGCTCTTCTTCTGCGCCTCGAGCTGCTTGATGATCCGGTTGCTCCGGTCACCGCTCTTCTCGGCGCGCACTGCCATCTCTATCTCATGGATCACCTCCGTGATGTAGTCCTCTGTGAATTGCGGCGACATCCGGATGCGCTCGAAGCTCGAGTGCGTGATGACCACCGCGTCCCAATCGCCCGTGGCGATGCGCGACACCAGCTCGCGCCGGCGATCGCCTTCCAGATCCTCCTTTCCGGCCATGAGCACCGAGGCCTGCGGATACAGGCGAACGAACTCGGCCGTGTACTGCGACAACATATGGTTGGGAACCACATGGCAGGGCTTCGCGAGGAAGCCCAGGCGCCGCATCTCCATGCTTGCGATCACGCACACCGCCGTTTTTCCGGCGCCGACCACATGGAACAGGCCCACGTTGCCGGTCTGCACGACGCGCCACACGGAATCCCGCTGGTGCGGGTGCAGCGTGAAGCACTGCGAGAACCCCGGCAGCTTCAGGTGCGAACCATCAAAACGCCGCGGCCGCGTGGCGTTGAACAGGTCGTTGTAGACACGGCACAGCCGCTCGCGGCGTTCGTTGTCCTCGAAGGCCCAGGACGCAAAGCGGTCCTTGAGCGCCCCGAGCTTCTCGCGCGCCGCCAGCGTTTCCGCCGGATTGACGACGTAACGGTCCTCGGTGGGATGTGCGTCGCGCACGGTCGGCACCTGCACGTTGAGCGCGGCCTGCACCAGTTCGATCGCGTTCATGCGCGGCGTGCCCCATTCCTGGGTCACCTTCACGTTCTGCCGCGCGCTCCACTCGGGGTAGGTCACCGACCAGGCGCCGGCCTCGGCCGAATACGCCACCTGGCAGTCCTTGAGTTCGAGCACCGCGTGCACGAACCCCTCGACGTCGCCAGCAGGGATCCACACCGCGCCCAGGCGCGGCTCGATGGCCGCCGGCTCCAGGTCCTCGGGCTGCACGCGCTCCAGCGCCTCCACGTTGCGGCGGAAGGCCGGGCCCGACAGCGCGGCCTGCTTGAGCTTTTCCTTGACGTTGCCCGACAGGTACTCGTCGGACGCCTTCCAGGCGTTGTCCGCCGGGTCCAGGAAGATCTGCCCGGCCTCGGTCAGCGCGGCCAGCACTTCCTCCTCGGGTGCCGACAGCAGCCGTGCCATGTAGGTCGGATCGACCCGGCCCCGCCATTGCACCGACGTGGCCAGCGCCTCGGCCGGTTCGCTGACCGCCGTCGGCGCCGAGACCCGGCGCAGCGTGCGCTGCGTGAACAGCGCTGCCTTGCGCGCCGTGTCCGACTCCTCGTCGTAGTGCTCCAGCGACAGCAGCAGCGGGTAGTCCGGGTCGCGCCGGAACGCCAACGCGTTGGCCCGGGTGCTCAGGCAGCCGTGGCGCGCCACGTAGCGGTCGTAGGTCCCGTTGAGCAGGGCCCGCAGATGGGCCAGCCCTTCGTCGCCGTCCTGCGCCAGCTGCGCATCGAGCAGCGTCCGGGCATGGCCCCGGATCGCGCACAGGCCCGCGATGCGGGCACGCTGCGTCGCGTTCAGGCTGTCGTGCAGGTCGACCAGCTCGGTGCCTTCGACCCGGTGCACGCGTCCGTGGTGGACGCGGTAGCTGCCGGGCCGTGCGCCGGGCTCGGCCGACACGGTGGCTCGCACGGCCGCCAGCGCCACGGGCTTGGCTGCCTCGTACACGCCGCTGGGCAGCAGCGCGACGCGCTCGGCCAGTGCCGGCTCGAGGTCGCCCTCGAACACGACGGTCGGCACTTCTTCGTAGCCGTTGCTCTCCTGTGTGACGCGACCGATGCAGAAGTCCGGGTGGCGCGCGTACCAGGCGTTGATCTGCAGGTACTTCTGCGCACAGCGCGGATGCCGCAGTGTGTCGGGCACCATCACGCGCTCCAGCCAGGCGCCGCTCACGGCCTCTCCAGGTTTGCGCTTGCGCAGGAACAGGATGTCCGTCTGCACGTCGGTCGACGCGATGCCGGCGAAGGCACCCATGGGCAGGCGGATCGCGCCCAGCAGCTCGGCCTGCGACGCGATGTGCTCGCGCACGGCGTCCGCGCGCGCCTCCATCGTGCCGGTGCTCGTGATGAAGCACACCAGGCCGCCGGGGCGGACCAGGTCCAGCGCGCGGCCGAAGAAGTAGTTGTGGATCCGAAAGCGCGCGTACGCCTTGGTGCTCGTGTCGGCGACTTGGTAGTTGCCGAATGGCACGTTGCCGATCACTAGGTCGAACCAGTTCTCGGGCAGCGCCAGCTTCTCGAAGGGCACGATGCGCACGTCGGCGCCGTGCGGCCCATAGAGCGTCTGCAGCAGCCGACCGGACAGCTGGTCGATCTCCACTGCGGTGAGCGCGCTTTGCTCGGCGAGCGCGCGTGGCATGGCACCGAGGAAGTGGCCGACGCCCGCTGCGGGTTCCAGCACACGGCCACCGGTGAAGCCGAAGCGTTCCACGGCCTGCCACATGGCCTCGATCACATGAACCTCGGTGTAGTGGCTGTTGTTGACCGAGGCGCGGGCCGAGTCGTAGTCCTCGGCCGGCAGCAGGGCCTGCAGCTCTTCGGCGCGGCGCCGCCATGCCGGATCGCCGCCTTCGAGGTTGAAGGCGGCGGGAAGGCCGCCCCAGCCGGTGAAGCGCAGCAGTTGGCCGCGCTCTTCGGCGTCCGGGGCGCGTTGCCCAGATTCGAGCGCCTGCAGGGCACGAATGGCCGCCAGGTTGGCGTCGAACTTCGTGACCGCGCCGCTCAGGCCGGCCAAATGTTCTCGGCGCAGGGCCGGCCACAGGACACGGGGCTCGTCGCGCTTGGCGCCAGCGATGACACGCCAGCTGGAGCGCGAAGGCGAGGGTGAAGCAGGACTCTCGCTGGCAGCCTCGGTGCTGGGAAGGATGATCCCGGTCGGCGCCTCCGCAGCCTGCGAGGCGGCGGTGTGAGACGCCTCGGGCGCAGGGAGTTCAGCAAACAGGTCCGCCTCAGGGGACGGACGGGCAAACTCGGGCTCGTCCGGGTCGAAACCCGGCAGCCACAGGGAAGGCGCGGTGGTGCGTGCCATCGGTGGTTCTCCGAAGGAAAACGGGGAACGCACCGATCCCAAGGGGAGGCGAGCTCCCCGAATGGGATGGACGAATGCACACGGCCCTGTGCCCGCGGATGCGGACACAGGGCTCAGGGTGTGCGGTTGACGGGCAGCTCAGGGCTGCCGTGGCGGTAGGGCGGGTAACGACCGCGACGCCCGAGCGGACTCGGGAACGCCACAAGGGCGTGCGTTGGCTGGAGCCAGAATGCAAGGACCACTATCGGGCGTCAGGGCCCGGTTGAGCTGCGCGAGGATGTAACGCCTCGGAAAGCGGGCGCTGAGGCAACCGCTTTCCAGTGGCGAATGCGCGCGATCGGACTGCGGCGTGGTCAGGACCGCTGACGGCGACGACCCACAGCTGCCGCCCGGGGTGAGGGCGCCTGTGGTGGTCCATCGTGCCCGGCGCGCGTGCGGGCGCGTCTTACCGTGCGCGGACTGTCGGAGGATGGTGAGCGAGGCCTGTGAACAGGCGTTCGCTGCGCTGTCGGAATTGACCTCGGCGGCGCTCTGGGCTACCCGCGCTGCGTTCGTGCATCGGTGCACGCGAGGGACAGGGGGCCGCGCTGCGCGAGCGTCCGCGTCGACCACGGCCAGTGCCGTCGTTTTGCGGGCGCAGGGAGTCAGGGTATGCGGTGATCGGGCAACTCAGGGCTGCCGTGGTGGTGAGGCGGGTATCGACCGCAACGCTCGAGCGAACTCGGGAACGCCACTAGGGCGCGGGTTGGCCGTAGCCTGAATGCAAGGACTACTATCGCGTGTCACCCGGACCGTGATGTGTTCGACGCGGTCGACTACGGCCGCCCCGCCCCGCTAGGACGGAGTCTGACCCTCAGGCTACGGCTCAGCTTCTGTTGCCCAGGAAGCGCGGATCGAATGCTGCAGCTCCGGCGAACTTTGCGCGCGGATCCACTTCGTTCTCGATGTTCAGGAGTCTGTTGTACTTGGCCGTCCGATCCGAGCGGCTCAGCGAGCCGGTCTTGATCTGCGTGGCCGTCGTGCCGACTGCGATGTCGGCGATCGTGGTGTCCTCGGTCTCGCCCGAGCGGTGCGACACGACCGAGCGGTAGCCGCTGCGCGTGGCCAGGTCGATCGCGGCCAGCGTCTCGGTCAGCGTGCCGATCTGGTTGGGCTTGATGAGGATGGCATTCGCCACCTTCGCCGCGATACCCTCGGCGAGGGTCTTAGCGTTGGTGACGAATAGATCGTCGCCCACGAGTTGCACCCGCTCGCCCAGACGATCGGTCAAAAGCTTCCAACCGCTCCAGTCGTCCTCGGCCATGCCGTCCTCGATCGAAAGAATGGGGTATTGGTCGACCAGGCCGGCCAGCCAGTCCACGAAGGCCGCAGGTTCCAGGCTGCGGTTCTCCGACGCCAGCGTGTAGCGGCCGTTCGCGAAGAGTTCCGTGCTGGCGACGTCCAGCCCCAGCCAGACGTCCTGGCCGGGGCGGAAGCCCGCCGATCCGACGGCCTTGAGCACCACCTCCAGCGCCGCGGCATTGGACGGCAGGTCCGGCGCGAAGCCGCCTTCGTCGCCCACGGCCGTGTGCAGGCCGCGCGCCTTCAGCAGGGCCTTAAGCGCGTGGAAGATCTCCGCGCCCCAGCGCAGCGCCTCGGTGAAGCTCGCGGCGCCCACCGGGAGCACCATGAACTCCTGCAGGTCCACGCTGTTGTCCGCGTGGGCCCCGCCGTTGAGGATGTTCATCATCGGCACCGGGAGCACAGGCTCCGCTCCGGCGCCGATCCACTGGTGCAGCGGCACGCGCTGGGCCGCGGCCGCGGCCCGTGCGCTGGCCAGCGACACGGCCAGCAGAGCGTTGGCGCCGAGGCGGGCCTTGTTGGCGGTGCCGTCCAGCGCGATGAGCCGGCCGTCGAGCCCGGCCTGGTCGGCGGCATCGGTGCCGCGCAGCGCATCGGCGATCGCACCGTTGACGTTGCCGACGGCGCGGCGCACGCCCTTGCCGCCATAGCGCGAGGCGTCGCCATCGCGCAGTTCGACGGCCTCGCGTGAGCCGGTCGATGCGCCGGACGGCACGGCGGCGTAGCCGGTGGCGCCGCCGCCGAGCGTCACTTCGGCGGCGACGGTGGGGTTGCCGCGGGAGTCCAGGACTTCGAGGGCATGGATGCTTTCGATAGTGGTGTCGGCCATGGGTGTTCCTTGAGGGGCGCCTGTCTTCAAACGGTGGCGATGCGCATCAGATTGGTGGTGCCGGCCTTGCCGAACGGCTCGCCTGCGATGACCACCAGGGTCTGGCCGGGCTTGGCGAACTGCTCCTGCCGGGCCACCGCACAAGCGATGGAGGTCGATTGCGCGAGGTCGGCGACGTCCGCGGTGTGCACCGAGTGCACGCCCCAGGCCAGCGTCAGGCGCCGCGCGGCCTCCAGGCTCGGCGTGAGGCTGAGCACCGGCGCGTCGGGGCGCTCGCGCGCCGCGCGCAGGCTGGTCGGGCCAGAGCTGGTGAAGCAGACGATGGCGGCGGCCTTGAGCAATGCGGCCGCATGCCGCATCGCGCAGCACACCGCTTGCGCCGTGTCGGACTGGCCCGGCACGGCGGGCGTGTGCGAGGCCTCGATCAGTTGGCGGTACAGCGGGTCGGCCTCGGTGCCTTCGATGATGCGGTTCATCATCGCAACCGCGGCCACCGGGTGCCTGCCGGCGGCCGACTCGGCCGAGAGCATGACGGCGTCCGCACCGTCGTAGATGGCGGTGGCCACGTCGGAAGCCTCAGCCCGCGTGGGCACGGGACTCTCGATCATGGACTCCAGCATCTGCGTGGCCACGATCACCGGCTTGCCGGCGCGACGGCAGCCGCGCACCACGCGCTTCTGGATGGCCGGCACCTGCTCGGCCGGGAGTTCCACGCCGAGGTCGCCGCGAGCCACCATCACGGCGTCGGTCTGGGCGATGATCTCGTCCAGGCAATCGACGGCCGAGGGCTTCTCCAGCTTGGCGACGATGCGCGCCCGGTCGCCAATCAGCGCGCGCGCCTCACTGATGTCCTCGGGCCGCTGCACGAAAGACAGCGCAATCCAGTCGGCGCCGAGGTCGAGCGCGGTCTGCAGGTCGCACAGATCCTTCGGCGTGAGCGCCGAGATCGGCAGCACCACGCCGGGCACGTTCACGCCCTTGCGCTCCGACAGGCGACCGCCGATCAGCACGCGCGTGTCGGCGCTCCCGGCGTCGCAACGCACCACGCTCAGGCGCAGCCGGCCGTCGTCGAGCAGGAGCTCTGCCCCCGGCACCAGGGCCGCGAAGATCTCCGGGTGGGGCAGGTTCACGCGCTCGGCGTTGCCGGGATGCGGGTCGAGGTCGAGGCGGAAGCTTTGATCCTCGGCGAGATGCACCGGTCCGTCGGCGAAGGTGCCGACGCGCAGCTTGGGGCCCTGCAGGTCGGCCAGCACGCCGACCGGGCGGCCGGTCTCGGCCTCCAGGTCGCGCAGGACGGCCATGCGCGCTGCATGGTCGGCGGCGCTGCCGTGGCTGAAGTTCAGCCGGAACACGTCGACGCCTGCGTGGAAGAGCTGGCGGATGGTGTCGCGGTCGCTGCTGGAGGGGCCCAGCGTGGCGACGATCTTGGCGCGGCGGTTGCGGCGCAGGGACATGGTGTGTCTCCTGAAATTTCTTCGTGTTATGCCGTCTTGGCCGTGGGTCCCACGGCGTAGGCACGGGCGGATGCGTCTGCCTCGCTTTCGATCAGGATGGCGCGGAAGTCGTTGACGTTAGTGCGCGTGGGGCCAGTGACCACCGAAGCGTCCAGTTCTTGGAAGAAGCCATGCCCGTCGTTGTTGACGAGAGCATCTATCGGCTTAAGACCGTGATCCCAGGCGCGCGCGAGCGTGTGCGGGCCGATCAGAGCGCCGGCAATCTCCTCGACACCATCGACGCCGTCGGTGTCGCCCATTAGGGCATGAATGCGCGGATGGCCATTCAGCGTGATGGCCAGCGACAGCAGACATTCGACGTTGCGTCCACCTCGACCCTGGCCGCGTACGGTGACCGTGGCCTCGCCGCCGGACAGCAGCACGCAGGGCGGGGCGAAGGGCATCGCGCGCTCGGCCGCGTGCAGCGCGATGCCTGCATGCACCTTGCCCACGTCGCGCGCCTCGCCCTCGATAGCGTCGCCGAGGATGAAGGGTTCGTACCCGGCCTCGCGGGCCACGGCGGCGGCGGCTTCCAGGGCCATCTTAGGCGTTGCGATCACGCGCACCTCGGCACGGGCCAGGCGTGGGTCGCCGGGCTTCACGGATTCGGCGGCGCCGCTTTCCAGCGCAGCCTGGGCCGCGGCGGGCAGTGTGATGCCGTAGCGGCGTGCGATGGCCAGCGCATCGGCGCATGTGGTGGGATCGGGCGCGGTCGGTCCCGAGGCGATGTCCATGGGGCGGTCGCCAGGCACGTCGGAGAGCAGCAGGCTGATCACGCGCGCGGGATGGCAGGTGGCGGCCAGCCTTCCACCCTTTATCGCTGACAGGTGCCGGCGCACGCAGTTCATCTCGCTGATGGTCGCGCCGCTGGCCAGCAGGGCGCGGTTGATCGCCTGCTTGTCCTCCAGCGTCAGGCCGTCCTGAGGCAAGGGCAAGAGCGCCGAGCCACCACCGGAGATCAGACACAGTACGGTGTCCTCCGGCCGCAGACCACCCACAATGTCAAGCATGCGCTGCGCGGCGCGAAGACCGGCCTGGTCGGGCACCGGATGGGCGGCCTCGACGATCTCGATGCGCTCGCAGGGCGCACCGTAGCCGTAGCGGGTGGTCACCAAGCCCGACAGCGGCCCGCGCCAGTGGGCTTCCACCGCCTGCGCCATCGCGGCCGAGGCTTTGCCGGCGCCGATCACGACGAGGCGGCCGCCCTCGGGCAGTTCCTCGGGCTTGGGCAGATGCGGGGGCACGCACAGCGCCGGCTGGGCGGACGCGATCGCCGCATCGAACATTCGGCGCAGCAGCGCCGCCGGCGCCTGCGTCGTCATGCCTTTTGGCCGATCTCGAAGTTGGCGAGCTTCTCCAGCGCGCGCACCAGGGCCGAGTGGTCCCAGGCCTTGCCACCGTGGGCGGCACAGGCATTGAAGAGCTCCTGAGCCGTGGCAGTGTTGGGCAGCGACACGCCCAGGGCACGCGCGCTAGCCAGGGCCAGGTTCAGGTCCTTCTGGTGCAGCTCGATGCGGAAGCCCGGGTCGAAAGTGCGCTTGATCATGCGCTCGCCGTGCACTTCGAGGATCTTGCTGGACGCGAAGCCACCCATCAGGGCTTGGCGCACGCGTGCCGGGTCGGCGCCGGCACGGGCGGCAAACAGCAGGGCTTCACCAACAGCCTCGATGTTCAGCGCGACGATGATCTGGTTGGCGACCTTGGCAGTCTGGCCATCGCCGTTCCCGCCCACAAGCGTGATGTTCTTGCCCATCAGCTCGAACAGGGGCTTGATGCGCTCGAACACGGCTTCGTCGCCGCCGACCATGATGGATAGCGTGGCGTTCTTGGCGCCCACTTCGCCGCCGGAAACCGGCGCATCGAGGTAGTCGCAGCCCAGCGCGTTGATCTTCTGGGCGAAAGTCTTGGTCGCGATCGGCGAGATCGAACTCATATCGACCAAGGTCTTGCCCCTGGAGAGGCCGGCAGCGATGCCGTTCTCGGAGAACAGGGCGGCTTCGACGTCGGGCGTGTCCGGCACCATGGTGAAGATGATGTCGGCGCGCTCGGCGACCCCGCGGCCGTTCAGGCACTGCGTGGCGCCCGATTCGGCAATGTCCTTGGGCAGCTTGCCCAGGGTGTAGACGAACAGCTGGTGGCCGGCATTGATGAGGTGGCCGGCCATGGGCGCACCCATGATGCCGAGGCCGACGAAGCCGATCTTGAGTTTGGTGGAGGAAGTGGTCACGGATATCTCCTTGATTCGGGTTAGATGAGGGTCACTGCGCGAACTGCTGGCGCCAGCCCAGGCCGGCTTCGGTGGCGCCGGCCGGCTTGTATTCGCAGCCGATCCAGCCCGTGTAGCCAAGGCGGTCGAGCAGCGCGAAGAGGAAGGGGTAGTTGATCTCGCCGGTGCCGGGCTCGTTGCGGCCCGGGTTGTCGGCCAACTGCACGTGGCGGATCAGCGGGAGGTACCTCTGCAGCGTGGCGGCCAGTTCGCCCTCCATGCGTTGCGCGTGGTAGATGTCGTATTGGATGAAGACGTTGTCCGCGCCGACTTCAGCGAGGATGCCGGTCGCCTGCACGGTACGGTTCAGGTAGAAGTCCGGAATGTCGAAGGTGTTGACCGGCTCGATCAGCAGGTTCAGGCCCGCGCCATTGAGTTCTCCTGCGGCGAAGCGCAGGTTGTCGACGAAGGTCTGGCGCAACACGCCTTCCGGCACGCCGGCTGGGGCTTTGCCGGCCAGGCAGTTGAGTTGCTTCACGCCCAAGGCGCCTGCGTACTCGATGGCACGCGCGACACCGCTGCGGAACTCCTTGATGCGGTCAGGCAGGCAGGCAATGCCGCGTTCGCCGCTTTCCCAGCTGCCCGCGGGCAGGTTATGCAGGATCAACTCGAGGCCGTTGGCGTCCAGCCGGCTGCGGATCTCTTGGGCCGGGAAGGCGTAGGGGAACAGGAACTCGACGGCCTTGAAGCCGGCCTTGGCGGCGAGTTCGAAGCGGTCAAGGAATGGCACCTCGTTGAAGAGCATGGTGAGGTTGGCCGCAAAGCGTGGCATGGTGTTTACTCCTTTGGATTGAAGGGCCGAGACGCGGCACCCGCCAAGGGCGGGGCCGCGCAGCGAAGGGCACGGGGGAAGCCGGCCTTACTCGAGCAGGCCGGCCTCGGCCAGACCCTTGGTGCCTTCGGGGTGGCGGCAGTCGATCTCTTCGAACTCGATGATGTTGTCGATCTCGGTGCCCATCGCGATATTCGTGATGCGCTCCAGGATCACTTCCACGACAACCGGCACGCGGTGCTTGCGCGCCAGCGCCTGGGCTTCGCGCAGCGCCTCCTGCAGCTTGGCCGGATCGGTGATGCGGATCGCCTTGCATCCCAGGCCTTCGATGACTCGCACGTGGTCGACGCCGTAGCCCTGCAGCGCGGGATCGGTGACGTTCTGGTTCTCGAAGGCCAGCTGCACGCAATAGTCCATCTCGAAGCCGCGCTGCGCCTGGCGGATCAGGCCCAGGTAGCTGTTGTTGACCAGCACCTGCACATAGGGCAGATTGAACTGGGCACCGACCGCAAGTTCCTCGATCATGAACTGGAAATCGTAGTCACCGGACAGGCCCACCACCAGCTTGGTCGGGTCGGCGGCGGCCACGCCCAGGGCCGCCGGCACGGTCCAGCCGAGCGGACCGGCCTGGCCGCAGTTGATCCAGTGGCGCGGGCCGTAGACGTGCAGGAACTGCGCGCCGGCGATCTGCGACAGGCCGATGGTGGAGACGAAGATCGTGTCACGGTCGAAGGCGGCGTTCATCTCGGCGTAGACGCGCTGCGGCTTGATCGGCACGTTGTCGAAGTCCGACTTGCGCTGCATCAGAGACTTGCGCTCGGCGCAGCGGCCAGCCCATTCCGCGTAGTTCTTGAGTTGGCCGGCAGCCTTGCGCTCACGCGCCACTTCCACGAACAGTTCGAGCGCGGCCTTGGCGTCCGACACGATGCCCAGGTCCGGGTTGAAGACGCGACCGATCTGGGTGGGCTCGATGTCCACGTGCACGAACTTGCGGCCCTTGGTGTAGGTCTCGACCGATCCCGTGTGGCGGTTGGCCCAGCGGTTGCCGATGCCCAGCACGAAGTCGGAGGCCAGCATCGTGGCGTTGCCGTAGCGGTGGCTGGTCTGCAGCCCGCACATGCCGGCCATCAGCGGGTGATCGTCGGGGATCGTGCCCCAGCCCATCAGCGTCGGGATCACCGGCACGCCGGTGAGCTCTGCCAGTTCCACCAGCAGCGGCGACGCATCGGCGTTGATGATGCCGCCACCGGCCACGATCAGGGGCTTGGACGATTCGGACAGCAGGTCCAGCGCTTTCTCGATCTGCCTGCGGGTGGCAGCGGGCTTGTAGACGGGCAGCGGCTCGTAGGTGTCGATGTCGAACTCGATCTCGGCCATCTGCACGTCGAAGGGCAGGTCGATCAGCACCGGGCCCGGGCGGCCCGAGCGCATCAGATGGAAGGCCTGCTGGAAGGCACGCGGCACCAGCGCGGGCTCGCGCACTGTCACCGCCCACTTGGTGACGGGCTTGGCGATGGACTCGATGTCCACAGCCTGAAAGTCTTCCTTGTAGAGGCGCGCGCGCGGTGCCTGGCCGGTGATGCACAGGATCGGAATGCTGTCGGCGCTGGCCGAGTACAGGCCGGTGATCATGTCGGTGCCGGCCGGGCCGCTGGTGCCGATGCACACGCCGATGTTGCCGGCCTTGGCACGTGTATAGCCTTCGGCCATGTGCGAAGCGCCTTCGACGTGGCGAGCCAGTACGTGGGCGATGGACTGGCGCTCGCGCAGCGCAGCATAGAACGGGTTGATTGCGGCACCGGGAACGCCGAAGGCTTGCGTGATGCCTTCCTTCTCGAGAACCAGAACGGCGGCCAGTGCGGCCTTCATCTTTGGCATGTGTTCATCTCCTAGTGATTGAGTGTTCAGACTTGAACGAGATAGTCCCAATATCACTCGGGAGTTGGAAGGCAGGGGTACCGCATGATGCTTATTCCGTGATGGAATACGAGTCTTCAGTGCATTCAGCCGTTTAATCCTCCAATGGATCGGATACAAGCCTTGCGCCTGTTCACGCGTGTCGTGGACCTGGGCTCATTCAGTCGGGCCGCCATGGAGCTGGGCATCGGCCAGCCGGCTGCGACCAAGCAGGTCGCGCGCCTGGAGAAGGAACTCGGCGCGCGGCTGCTGCATCGTTCCACGCATGGCGTCGCTCCGACCGAAGTCGGCAGTCTCTACTACGAGAAGTGCAAGCTCATCGTGCTCCACGACGAGGAAGCGCGGTCGGTGGCCACACTGATGCAGTCCCAGGTTCAAGGTGTTTTGCGAATCAGTACATCAATCGCATTTGGCAGGCGGGTACTGGCACCCATGGTGCTGGAGTTCATGCGTAGGCATCCGCGCTTAGTTGTCGATCTGAGCTTTGACGATCGCTACGTGAACCTGGTGGAGCAAGGCGTGGACGTGGCCATTCGCATGGGCCGACTTGCGGACTCAACATTGGGGGCGACTTATCTCGGTATTAGCCCCTGGGTGACTGTAGCGGCTCCGGCTTACCTGCAAACCTTTGGGGTGCCCATGAAGCCGAGCGATCTGCTCGCCCACGCCGCGCTGGTGTACAGCACGGCACAGGGAGATGCCATATGGCACTTCACAGATGTTCACGAGGGATCGGTGGCGATTGAGGTGAACGGTCGACTGAGATCGAACAATTTGTCAGCTTTACTCGCCGCAGCGCGTGATGGATTTGGAGTGGCGCTCTTACCGCACTATGTCGCCAGCGATGGGTTGCGCAAGGGAGAGATCGTTTCGATTCTGGACGACTGGAAGCTCCAAGGACAAGACGTGCATGCAGTCTATCCATCGCCTCGAATGGTCCCGGCAAAGGTGAAGGATCTAGTTGCATGGCTAAAGGGAAGATTCACGGCCAATTGGTGGTGCTGCGACGTCCACGATTTGCTCGGACCCCCGGACCCGTCGGCACGTCGGCAATGAGAGCTGTGGCGTAAACAAGAAAATTTGAAGCGCCGAACCCATACGCCGCTCGAGGCTGAAGTCGGATTGCCTCATCGCGGTCAAATCGGTCCGCACACGTTGTCCTCAGTCAGCCCAACGTGGATGACGACCTGTGTGACTTGAGGACTGCCGCAAAGCAAGATGCCACCGATGAGCAACCAGGCCGGCTGAGCTGCGATACCGCGCGCTACAGCCGGCAGTGCTCGAACTTCCCGACCGCGCCGCTTTCTCCTGTGTCTTTCAGCAGATTGAGCTTCAAGAGCCCTGTCTCGACAAAGCGGGTGGGATTCAAGATTAGCGTTCTGGCGGGAGCCGAGGAGATCTGCAGCTCACGGTAGAGGTGGCATGGGTATACCCTAATAGTCAATAGATGCACAACTGACATACCAGCAATATCCATCAAGTTGGATGCTTGGTCTTTTGTGCTGCAGCCACCCCCTCAACAACTAGGAGACATCATGATGAACAACCTCCCCGCCCATGCTTCCTCACGTCGCCACGCGCTCAAGACGCTGGGCGCCGTCGCCGTGACCGCCATGGGGGCCCCCGTGTTTGCGCAGACGCCACCCATCCGCATCGGTGTGATTGCGCCACGCGGCGGCGTGATGGGCACGGTGGGTGAGTGTGGGCTGCGGGGCATGCAATGGGCCACCAGCAAGCTGAACGCGGCCAATGGCATCGGCGGCCGCAAGATCGAGCTGATCGTGGAAGAGGAGACCACGCCGAAAGACACGATCGAGCGCTTTCGCAAGCTCGTGCTCAGCGACAAGGTCGACACCGTCCACGGCATCGTCTCCACCGGCGTGAGCCTGGCGCTCGCGCCCGCGGCCGAGGACTCGCGCGTGCCCACCATCTTCTGGGACGGCACCACGCAGGACGGCGTGAAGGAGACCATGCCCAAACCGCGTTTCGTATTCCGCAGCAACGACAACGAGTGCGAGGCCGTGATGGCCTCGCTGCTGGCCATCAAGCACTTTAAGGGTCAGTTCGTCACCATCGCTGGCATCAATCCCGACTACTCGTACGGTCGCAACAACTGGGCCGCCTTCCAGGCGTTGCTGAAGAAGTTCGGCGTCGAGCACCGCGTGGTCTCCGAGCAGTGGTCCAAGGTCGGCAACCTGAACCTGACCTCCAACGTGGCAGCGCTCAAGGCAGCCAAGCCCGATCTGATCTTCTCCTCGCTGCTGTTCGCCGACCTGCCGGTGTTCATGAAGCAGGCGCACGAGGCCGGCCTGAGCCAAGGCACCAAGTTCGTGCTGCCGGCTGCCGGCTGGCAGCACACCGGTCTGAAAAAGGAATTCATGCCCGAGGGCGTGATCCTGGGCCACAACACCCTGTACTTCAACGACCCGAAGGCCAGCCCGCTGCAGAAGGAGTTCGTGCAGTGGTACGCCGACCAGTACAAGGACTACCCGCACTGGGAGGCCGATCGCGCCTATTTCTCGCTGCAGGTCTACAAGGCCGGTGTGGAAAAGGCGATTGCCGCCAAGGGTGGCGCATGGCCGAACAACCAGGAGATCGCGGCAGCGATGGCCGGTGTCGAGGTGATGTCCCTGGGCGGCAAGGGTGCAATGCGCGCGGACCACATTGCCGACCAGACCTTCCATCAGGGCCTGTCGACCAACAAGAACAACTTCGACTTCCCCACGCTGGCCAGCGTGGACACGATGTACTCGACGCAGATCCAGAAGCCGGCCGGAGCCGACTTCTGGGAATGGCTGAAGACGGCCGACATCAAGCTCTGAGCAGCCATTCCGAGATCTGGCCATGAGTGCATACATGAACCTGCTGCTGGCAGGGGTCTTTCACGCGTCGGTGCTGTTCCTCGTGGCCGCCGGCCTGCAGCTGATCTTCGGCGTGCAGCGCATCGTCAACCTGGCATGCGGTTCGATCTACGCGCTCGGCGCCTACTGCGGCATCAGCGTGACGCAGTGGGCGCTGGGTGCGGGCATGCCGGCACCCTGGTTCCCGCTGGTGCTGCTGGCCACCGGCGTGGTTGTCGGGCTGGTCGGCGTTCCACTGGAGCGGTTGCTTCGCACCATCTACGGCAAGCCCGAATCGCTGCAGCTGCTGCTGACCTTCGCGCTGCTGTTGATGATGCAGGACGTGTTGCGCTTCGGCTGGGGCGCCAACCCGCAGCAGTTGGGCAGCCTGTCGTCGACTTATGGCTCGGTGGTCATCGGCGACATCATGATGCCGGTCTACAACGCCATGGTCATAGTCACCGCGATCGCGATGTCGGTGGCGCTGGCCCTGTTCCTGGGCCGTACCTCGGCCGGAAAGATCCTGCGCGCCACCGCGGAGAACCGCGACACGGCGGCCGCGATGGGAGTCGACGTCAAGCGCGTGTACCTGTTCGTGTTCGTGCTGGGGACCATGCTCGGCACTGTGGGTGGTGCCTTGGTCGCGCCCACCGCCGCAGCGTCGCTGGAGATGGGCGTCGAGTTGGTGGTTGAGGCCTTCGCCGTGGTGGTGATCGGCGGGCTGGGAAGCATGAAGGGCGCGGCCGTGGGCGCGGCCATCGTGGGCATCGTGCGTGCACTGGCGATCGCCATCTACCCCGAGGTTGACATCCTCTCCATTTACATCATCGTGCTGGGGGTGCTGATCTGGCGTCCGTCCGGGCTGTTCGGAAAGGTGGCTGACTGATGGCCAAGACTCTCAACTCAGGTGCCAAGGCGGTGGCCGTGTCCATGCCGACAGCTCCTCGACGCAATCCGGTATCGCAGTTCCTCATCGGCGCGATCCTGGTGGCGCTCTTCGCCGCACCGATGGTGCTCAGCCCGTACCACATGACGCTCCTGATCCCGTTCCTCGGGTACTCGGTGGTGCTGTTGGGCTTCAACCTGCTCTTCGGCTATGGCGGCCAGCTCTCGTTCGGCCACGCCATGTTCGTTGCGCTGGGTGCCTACGGCGCGGCCGCGGCTGCGTCGATATGGGGCGTGACCTCTCTCGAACTGATGCTGCTCGCCGGCTTGGTCGCGGGCGTGGTGATCGCGATACCCATTGCCTGGATCGCCAGCCGCTTCACCGGCATTTTCTTCGGCATGCTCACGCTGTCGTTCGGCATGCTGTTCCACTCGTTCCTCAACAAGTTCTACAACATCACCGGCGGCGACAGCGGCATGCGCGTGCCCCGTCCCACTCTGTTCGGCAACGCCTGGGACGACCTGAGCAAGGCCGAGTTCCTCACCGGCCCGTTCTATTTCTACTGCCTGGTGCTACTGGTGCTGCTGTGCTTTGTCATGTGGCGTATCGTGCGCTCACCCTTCGGTCTGCACCTGATCGCACAGCGCGACAACGAGCGCAAGGCAAACTACCTGGGTGTGCAGGTGCGGCGCGTGCGCTTTGCGGCGTTCGTGATCTCGGCCGGCTACGGCGCGATCGGCGGCGTGATCCTGGGCGTCAACATCAGCCTGGCCGACCCCGAACTGGCCTATTGGACGCACTCGGGTCACCTGGTATTCATGGCCGTGCTGGGCGGCTACCGCGAATTCCTCGGCCCGGTTGTGGGCGCGATGGCGTTCATCCTGCTGCACGACAACCTGATGTCGCTCACGCAGTACTGGCGCTTCTTCCTCGGCCTGATGCTGGCCATCCTAGTGATCGCGCTGCCCGACGGCATTCTCGGCACGTTGCGCAAGCTGCCCTTTCTGCGGAGGCCCTGATGTCCACCCCACAAGTCCTCCTCCATGCCACGCAGGTCACCAAGCGCTATGGCGATTTCGTGGCCCTCTCCAACGTCGACCTGAGCCTGCACGGCGGTGAATTCGTCTCCGTGGTCGGGCCCAACGGCGCGGGCAAGTCCACCCTGGTCAACGTGTTGACCGGACTGCATAAGCCCAGCACCGGCTCGGTGCGCTTCTGCGGCGAGGACATCGCCGGCGTCGGCCCGGTCGAGCTCGCGACGCGGGGCTTGGCGCGCGCCTTCCAGCTGGTCAACGTGTTCCCCGAACTCACCGTGCGCGAAACCCTGTCGGTGGCCGCCTGCTCGCACCTGCGCACGCGCTGGAGCCTGTTCAGCAACGTGCATCGCGACGACAAGGTGCGCGCCATCGTCGACCGCACCATGCGCGCCTTCGGCCTGGAGCGCGACTCGGACACGCCCGCCAACTCGCTGCCGCACGGCCGGCGCAAGCTGCTCGACGTGGCCAGCGCCTTTGCACTGCACCCGCGCGTGATGTTGCTGGACGAGCCCACCGCCGGCGTGTCCACCGCCGACAAGGACGGCGTGATGACCACGCTGCTGGACGCGGCCAAGCACCTGGGCGTGGAAGCGATCCTGCTGGTCGAGCACGACATGGACCTGGTGGCGCGCTACTCCTCGCGCATCGTCGCGATGATGGCCGGCCAGAAGATCGCCGACGAACCCACCGAGGCATTTTTCCGCAACGAAGAGGCGCTGGCCATCGTCGTGGGCAAGGGGCATTGATGAACACGCTTCTGGATGTGAAGAACCTGCACGTGCAACTCGCCGGCAACGAGGTGCTGCGCGAGGTCTCGATCGCCGTGCAGCCGGGCAAGCTGGTCTGCCTGGTCGGGCGCAACGGCGCGGGGAAGACCACCACGCTGCGCACGATCATGGGCTACCAGGCAGCCCAGCGTGGCGAGATCCTCTGGAAGGGCCAGTCGATCAAGGGCATGTCCACGCACCGTGTGGCGGCGTTGGGTCTGGGCTACACGCCCGAAGGCAGCGATGTGTTCGGAGACCTTACGGTCGAGGACAACATCGCGTTGCCGACCTGGACGCGCAAGACAGACAAGCCCGCAGCCGAGCGCATCGAGGCCGCCTACACCGTGTTCCCCAAGCTACTGACCTATTTGCACCGTGGTGGGCATCAGCTTTCAGGTGGGGAACGCAAGATGGTGTCGATCGGGCGAGCGCTGGCGCTCGACCCTGAATTGCTGCTGCTTGATGAGGCTTTCGAGGGCCTCTCGCCAGCCATCCTGCCGGTCATCAGCGACGGCCTCAAGCGCATCCTGGCGCAGAATCGGGGCGTGTTGCTGGCCGAATCCAACTTCTACCACCTGCCGCGATTCGCCGACCGGATCTACGTCATCGAACGCGGCGAAATCGTGTTCGCCGGCACGCTGGACGAGGTGGAACGCGATGCGGCGGTGATGAAGATCATCAAGGGCGTGGACGAGGTGGTGGCTTGATCGCTGTGATCTTCGAGGTTTGGCCCGCCGCCGATGGTGGCCGCGACGCCTACCTGGGGATCGCGGCCGAGTTGCGCAAGGACCTGGAGCAGATCGACGGCTTCCTTTCGGTCGAGCGTTTCCAGAGTCTGGTCGACCCGGACAAGATGCTCTCGCTTTCCTTCTTCCGCGACGAGGGCGCCGTGCTGGCTTGGCGCAACCTGGAAAAGCATCGTGCCGCGCAGAAGCGCGGGCGCGGCGGTGTGTTCGCCAATTACCGGCTGCGCGTGGCTAGCGTCATGCGCGACTACGGACTGAACGAGCGCGAGCAGGCACCGGGTGACAGCCGTCACACGCACGGCTGAAGGTCGCAGGGTGACGCTCCGGGTTGGGCCAGCCCAAGCGGCTGGCCCAACCCGGGTCGGCGCTACCCGCTACGAGGCTGCGGCGTTGTGACCCGGCAAGATTGCGGCGTCGTCCGTTCAGGCGAAGACCGATCATCGTTCGGCAGCCAGCGCCATTCGGGAGATATTGCTTCAGTTGCTACAGCGGACGACGAGAGCTCATCCGAGCTCTCGCGGTTCCTTCTGGCGATCAGGTCATGACAGTTGCGCGAGTGTACTTCTCGATGAAGTCGATGAGGCGGTCCAGACACTCTCCGGCGCCCGCGACATCCGCCATCGAGATCGCCCGCGCTACGTCAGCGTGTAGCTTTGCCATCTCAGGCATGTCTGGAGATTGTTTGTAGTGGAGGTACCAGAATCTGCGAGACAGGCCATGGAGCATCCGCATCGCTCCCTCGGCAAACTCATTCCGGGACGCCTCAAGGCACAGTTCGTTGAACTCACGATCGGCGCGAATAAAGGCGACCGAGTCATTCCGCGCCGAAGACCGTTCGAACTCCTCGGCCAGTTCCGCGAATCGCTGACGTTCTTCGGCTGTGGTCTTCCTTGCGGCGCTGCGACAGACAAGACGCTCGATCTCACGACGCGTTTCTAGGAGCTTCAATTGTTTGCCAACATCAACTTCGGCAACGAGCAGCCCGCGCTGGGGCAGCACCACTACGAGATGCTCGCGCGCCAGACGCTGGATCGCCTCTCTGATCGGTGTGCGGCCAATCCCTGTCATATCCACAAGGCCTTGCTCCGAGATTGCGGCTCCTGGCGGGATAACGAGGGTGACGATGGCCTCCTCGATACGCTCGTACGCGACATCTGTCAAGCGGGTCCTTGGTTCGATGAAATCGATCACCTTGCCTGGCTTGCGCGCCGCGGGTTTTCCCGTACGTCTGGCAATTTTTGCTGTCATCTCTCACCTTCAAGAGTAAGCCGGTATCGTACTGCGCCTCGTGACGCAGTGGGATGTGTCTGATATATTAATCGTCTACAGATGGACACTATCACCCTCGGTGACGGGCCGAACACCGTCGTTGCACTTCACGGCATTCAGGGAACTAGAGATGCATGGCTTCCTGTCGCGAAGCAGCTATCGTCCCATGCTCGTTTCATTCTGCCCAATCTGCGTGGCCGCGGCTCCGCAGTGCGCTGCGCCAGCGTGCAGGACTACTCGTTGCGCGAGTACGCGCACGATGTCGAAGAAGTTGTACGGTCTACGCTGGATGGTCGGCCGTTTGTCCTGGCTGGATGGAGCATGGGCGTCTCGGTTGCGCTGCAGTACGTTGCGAATGCAAGCGGGCCTCAGCCCCACCAACTCGTGCTTCTCTCCGGCACGCCGAAGCTTTGCGACGCCAGATGGTTCATTGGCGAAGGCGACGACCTCATGAACGAAATTGCGAACCGAGAGGCAAGGCTGGGGTTGCGCAACGCAGCTGACCATAAGGCGGTAGCACTCACCTGGCGGGCCATTTGCCAGACCGACCAAAGGCCAATCCTGCGCAACGTCAAACAGCCAACGCTGGTTGTTCATGGCTGTGAGGACGAAGATTCCCCATGGGATCACGCGATCGAGCTCTCCTCAGAACTACCAAACGCAAAGCTGATATCGATCGAAGGCGCTGGGCACGGTCTGTTGACTGCGAACACTGCGCGGATATGTGACGAACTGATGCAATTTTTCGAAAAGAACGGAGACCACCATGCGACCTGAAGACCTGATTCATTTTTGCGCCCCATCGCGCTTGATCCTCGGATGCGGCGTCCGTGCTCAACTGCCGCAACTGGTGCAGAGGATGGGTTGGCGCCATGGTGTTCTGGTAACGGACAAGTTCTTCTCTGGCAGCACCCCTTGGGTCCGCGAGTACGTGGACGCGGCCGATGCGCTGGGCATCAAGACTGTTGTGTTCGATGGTGGAGAACCTGACCCGACAACGGTTCTGTGCGACGAAGCAACGGCGCAGTTGCGAGGAGAGCAACTTGGTGGCGCGGTGGACCACGTGATAGCCCTTGGCGGGGGAAGCAATATTGATCTGGCAAAGGCGCTCTGCCTGACGCTGCCCACTGGCCTACCTGTCCGTGAGTTCGTGGGGGACTTGGGTGGATGCCGGCCGCTTCCTCTGGTCGCCATGCCAACTACGGCGGGGACTGGCTCCGAGGCGACGCCGGGAGCGATTCTCCTTGATCCAAGCAACGCGACCAAGGTCGCAGTGATGGACAATTCCCTGCGTCCCCAGGTCGCACTGATCGATCCGGAATTTACCTACACCTGCCCCCCCCGAGTGACGGCCGATGCGGGAATCGATGCATTCACGCACGCCATCGAATCGTTCCTGACCATCGACTCTTCGGTCTATGACCGGGGCGGTCATCCCGATCCTGGCTACAGCGGGCGGTCCGCACTGACGATGCTGTTCGCCCGGGAGGCAATGCGCCTATGCTTTGATTTCATGGAACGTGCATATTCCGACGGATCCGATAAGGAGGCACGAATTGGGATGGCTCACGCCAGCATTTATGCGGCGCTTTCCTATGGAAGTGCCGGATTGAATGCCGTTCACGGCATTGCATACGCCATTGCCGGCAAGACGCACAAGAGCCATGGCACAACGAATGCTGTCGTGCTGCCATACGTACTCGACGCGATGGGCGATGTGCGGGCGGCAGAGCTTTTCGAGATCGCGAAACTCATGGCGCTGGACGTTTCCAGCGCGGAGGAGGCCGCCTTGGTGGTCCCCGAGGCAGTACGCGACATCGTGGACCGTTTGGGAATCCCCACAACTCTTTCCGCACTCGGGATTGAGCGGCGGGATCTTCCTGATCTGGAGCGTGATGCCCTCGGAGTCACGCGGCTCGCCAAGGCATTTCCTGTCACGGACGTCTCGGAGCGATACGGGGCGATTGTGCGCAGCGCATTTAGCGGTGATCTTAGAGGCCTGAGGTCATCTCGCTAGTTCCCTCCGCTGTCTGACGATCCCACTCGACCCTCGGCCGTCGGCGCGGCTCCCGCGATATCGATGACGACAAGCGCACGACCAAACCGCGCAGATCGAAGCGTCGCTTGGAGGCGATAGACGCAGGCAGCAAGATATGGGGTAGCGTGCTGACCTCGTCGAAGACATCAAAGTTGCCGGCCAAGGGTGGTCAGCTTTAGAACGAGCGTTTGGCCCGTGCGGGAGGCTTGGCGCCGCAGCGAGCGCAGCGAATTGACTGGTCAGCGCGCTACGGATACAGCCTGGACGCATCGATGTTCGACGCCGAAGCTGCACATGAGTTCCTACAGCCACAACCCGGGCCGAAACTGCGTGCGGCCGGTCGCCATGCCGCTGGCGCAGTCGTGGAGATGCAACCCGTCTAAGAGGTCAGTGATGCGTCATGCCAGCTTGGCGGATTGTGCTGTGAAGCACTTGACGCCTTAGAGTGGGATAGGGAAAACCCTTAAGCCCCGATGGCCAGGTCAAATTCCCCCACCCGTGGCCACCCCAAATTCCCCCAGGCAGGACCGGTCAGATTATGACGACTCGGGGGTGATGGCGATGCGAGCGGCGGCCTCTTTGAGGCGGTAGCTCTTGCCCTCGAACTCCAGCATCGCGCAGCGGT
>Ga0209066_10000331_pt1 | contig 70287 bp, 76 predicted proteins | sample All_14_2_FD_187198 | JGI IMG/M metagenome (GOLD analysis project Ga0209066, IMG submission 187198) | Freshwater microbial communities in response to fracking from Pennsylvania, USA - Allegheny Zone_MetaG_DW_15 (SPAdes) (version 2) ...
CCACCAGTAATTCAAAAACCAACCCTTATCGGTTGGTTTTTTTTCGTCCGTTCCCGCCAGTACTGGCGCGGATTCCGGGCATGGCCTCGCGAGCGCCACTCACACGAACCCCGCATTTTCACCCCTGCCCAAGCCTCTCTGTTCTCCGTTCTCTCTGGTGGTCACGCGAGCGTGCGCGAGGCCAGTTCCTGTATTGGCGCGGGTTTCGAGGCGGTCGGTTGTGGCTGGAAACTCCTGTGGCAGAAGCGACCGAGCATAACGCAGGCGCAAAAAAACCGCCCGGAGGCGGTTGTTGGCACAGTGCTTGACGTGGTCACACGGGCGGCGCGAGCACCCTCATCTGATCGCCCCAACCACAGGGCAAGGGGCGGCGCATCACCTGCTCCAGCATAATGTCAGGCGCGCCCACCAAGCGTTCGATGACGTCCGGAGCCAACAGAGTCAGGCGTAGGACGCGACGCACCTGCGTTACGTCTATGCCCTCGGCTGTGGCAATGTCGGCCACCGTCGCTGCGCGCTCCTCGTCCAGCAACCGCTGCCAGTGGTGCGCCAGTCCGAGTGACCGCAGCAGTGCGCTGTCCTGCGCTGCTGCCCGAGCCTCACGCTCCCGGGTGGCTTCGGACAGGAATTCCTGTGGCGCATCCAATGGCGTGATGATCTGCTTCTTGAACCCTCGCTGCACCAGCCTCCAGGGCACAAAGGTTTCCAGTCGCACGCCACCGGCGGGCGTTGGGAGTTCATGGGTGACTGGACGACCTGTCTGCTTGCCGTAGTGCTTCTTGGACATCGCGCCTCCTATTTGAATTGCTCAAGCATTTGGCGTTGGTCTGGCCAGAGCGCGGGGATGTCGTTTCGCATCAGCCACAGCAGGGTCAGCCTTCGCGGCTGACATCCCATCATGAACTGTTCAACGATGTCGGGGGCAAGGCGCGCCAACCGCAAGAGCCGACCAACCGTCGTCGGCATCAACCCTTCGAGTCGTGCGATTTCGACCACGTTCTTGAAGGCACCCGAGTCGAGCAGGGAGTGCCAGTACGTTGCCCGAGCGACGGCCTCGATGATCTGTACGTCATGGGCAGACGATCTTCCGTCGACGAGCAACTTTCCCTTTTTTCGTTTGAAATGAAGAGGCACAAAGGTTTCGAACGAGCTGTCCATCAGGCTTCGACCTCCAGCAGTTCCGCACCAATCCCTCTCGGGGCAAATTCACCGATCAACTTGTCCCACCCCAGCTCTCGCCACTTCACCTTGATTCCCTGTACCTCGCCGATGTGAACGAGGTCGATGCGCTCGATCATCAGGTTGGCAACGCGGTGGCGCTCGACCGGGAACAACTGATCCCACACGTCGTTGAGTCGCCCCATCGCCATCACCGTACTGGCTTCGTCAATCTGCGCGCCGTTGCGCTGGATGTGGCGTACCACCGAGGCGATGGACTCGGGGCTGGTCAGCACTGTGCGGATTTGCGCCACCACCGCCGCCTCGATCTCCGGCGCGGGCAGACGCTCGTAGCTCTTGCCCGGCGCACCGAAGCGGCTTTCCGACTTGGACACGTAGTAGTGGTATTTGCGCCCACTCTTGCGCGAGTAGGTCGGGTACATCCGTTCGCCCGATGGGGCGTACAGCAGGCCGCGCAACAAGGCATCCGTGCGCGACCGGATCTTGGTCTCCACCGACCGCGCGTGGCCGTCCTTGGCCAGCACCGCATGCACCTTGTCCCAAAGCGTCTGGTCAATGATCGGCGGGTGCGCTCCGGGGTACCAGTTCCCCTTGTGCGACAGCTCCCCCAAGTAGATGCGGTTGCGCAGCAACTTGTGCAGGTACTTCTTGTCTATGCGGGTGCCGCTACGGGTCTGGCCTTCCTGTGTTGTCCACGACTTGGTGGTGATGCCATCCAAGGTCAGGCTGGCTGCAATCTGTGTCGGTGAGCCAATGGTCAGCATTTCCTTGAAGATCCGCTGCACCACGGCCGCCTCGGCTTCGTTGATGACCAGCAGACGGTTTTCGACGTCATAACCCAAGGACGGTACGCCACCCATCCACATGCCCTTGCGCTTGGCGGCTGCGATCTTGTCGCGGATGCGCTCACCGGTGACTTCGCGCTCGAATTGGGCGAAGGACAGCAGGACGTTCAGCATCAGCCGCCCCATCGGAGTGGTGGTGTTGAACTGCTGGGTGACCGAGACGAAGGACACCTCGTGGCGCTCGAACACCTCCACCATCTTGGAGAAGTCGGCAAGACTGCGTGTCAGGCGGTCGATCTTGTAGACCACCACGATGTCGATCCTGCCACGCTCAATGTCGGCCATCAGGCGCTTGAGCGCCGGACGCTCGGTGTTGCCACCGGAAAACCCGGGGTCATCGTAGTCGTCCGCCACCGAAATCCAGCCCTCGGTGCGCTGACTGGCGATGTAGGCGTGGCCCGCCTCCTTCTGTGCGTCGATGGAGTTGAATTCCTGATCGAGACGTTCGTCCGTGGATACCCGGCAGTAGACGGCGCAACGCTTGCGCGCCTTGGTGGAAGCAATGTCGCTCATCGCGCACCACCTGTGATCAGGCCGAAGAACAGCGGCCCACTCCAATGCTGGCCAGTGATATGTCGGGCCACCGCCGTCAGGCTTTTGAAAGTGTGGCCCTCGTACTCGAAACGGCCCTCGGCGGTGACCGACACCTGATGCTCGCGCTCACCCCATTCGCGCAACAAGATCGTGCCCGGCGCGAAATCGAACTCGCGTCGCTTGGCGCGCAGCTTGATCTTGGAATGCTTCGCGCCAATGGATTCCAGTCGCAGCTTCGTCTCGGGCGCGAGGCCGCCGAAGGCTTCCTCTTGCAGCTTGTAGGCGAGGCGCGACTCGACGTGCGTGCGGTTCGGGTAGTCCGGGCGGCGAGGGAAATATCGATCCCACACCGTCCAGAGTTCAGACATCGGCATGCAAGCCAGTTCGGCAATGCGCGCAGCGACAGATGCTTGTTTCTCGTTCATCACAACTTCTCCTGTTGATAGGGGGTTGTATGAACGCGCTGGTCGGGCAGGAAGCCAAGGCCAACTTCTCTCTGTTTCGGCTCGTTGGCGACAAGTGTGCGAACGATGGCTGCCGCAAGGATGGTAGTGATTTCACCAGCACGGGCGCTGGCGCTCATCTCCGAGGGAGATGCAAGTTCGAGGTTCTTCATGACGGCTCCGGGGAATAGCAACTGTCACAAATGATCAATCCGATCTTCCGAAGAGGATGGCAAAGGAGAGCAATCGGCGGTCATTTCTTGCGGTCGCCGCAATTCGTAAATTGCGCGTTAACAAAACAGTTGACGGCGGCGATTGCTGTCGTTATGATTGCGTCAATTAACCAATCACGCAACTGGGTCACATTATGGGTTTCGGAACCTACATCAGGCAAAAACGAGACGCGAAGGGCATCGCGATGAATGACTTTGCGCGCCAACTCGACATCTCACCGGCCTATTGGTCGCGCATTGAGCGCGAGATGGAAAAGCCGCCCAAGGACGAACTGATCCGCAAAGCTGCAGAAATTCTTGGTGAGAACCCCGATGAGGCGTTCATCGAAGCTAGTCGACTCCCGCCGGACATGCGAGAGGACGTGGGCGATATCGTTCGGATGTATCGCAAACGCGCGACGGGAGAGAAATGAATGCCGGAGTTAACTCTCGCCTACCGGTGCTGTGACCGGAAACTCCCTCGCTACATCAAACATTCTGAAGTCGAAGGCATTGCAGTGCTGGCTCGCCAGCAACTGGTTGATGCCAACACCGACGCCATCTCGCTGTCTGTGTTGCGCGACATCAGTAGCCTGAAAATTAACGGCATCCAGTTCGCCCTGTGGGTAGACACCGAGCACGCCGTCAACGACGAGCAGGGAAATCCGGTATTAGGTGTTTGCGAGTTTGATCCCGAGGCATCACCGGATGCCACCATGCTGTCCGTCTCGCCTGTCAGCGAAACGGCATCCGAAGAGCTGGTGCTCAGTACCTTTGCCCACGAGCTTGGCCACGCCATTTTTGATGCGCCGAGCTGGATTGCCGCCGCTGCTCAAGGCCCCGGCCTGTTTGACGATCCCGCCGAGCTGGCACGCAAGGCATACCGCACCACGACTCGTGACGCCGAGCACTTGGCAAAACAGCCAGAGCCGAGCGCAGCACGTAACAGTGAGCTTGTGCGCAATGTCCATTTTGCCGAGCTGCGCGCCAACGAATTCATGGGGTCACTGCTTGTGCCGCGACAGCATTTGTACCGCGCGGTAGAGACACTGGCACCGAAGCACGGTGTGACGATCCACCGTAGCCCGTCTCTAGATCCGGAGCTGCCCGGCACCACGATGCGGCTGACCGCCGATGGTGACATTGGCTTCTTCGACATGGAGTGTTTGCAGAGGGCCTTGGCAAAACGCTTCGGCGTTCACCGGCGATTCATCCAGGTTCGGATGGAACGTTACGGCCTTCTGACACCGGGGGCAGGTATCGCTTGATACTTGCTCTCACCTAGCCGCCGACTTCGTGTCGGCATTTTTTGAAACCAGTAATTAACTGTTCGCGCAATCGCGCACTTCATTCAGCAAAGGAATTTCATGATGACGGCAGTCGAACAAAACAACATCGCAAATCAAAAAGAGTCGGCTGCAGATCAGCAGACATCAAAGAAAGTGCGCAACCGGCAATCGGACGATGGCCCCGATGTCCTCCCTTGCATGGAGCATTTCGTCACCCTGGCGCGCAAGGTAAAGCGACCGGCGCTCATCTTGACCTTGGTCGAGCGTGCCGCCGACACCACGCTGCCTGAAATCGCGGCGCTGGTTGAGGTCGCAAAGGGTGTGCTGCCGATTCCGGCGCGTAAGGCCATGTTTCACGTTGTGGCCAAACTCATGCCCGATAAACAGCAGCGCATCGAGCGTGCGGCTGAACTGGTGGTGCTGCTGGACGATGAGTACGGTGCGCAGGCCGTCCAGTCCTTGCTCGAGGAAAAAAATGAGGGCGACGCGGCGGTACTCGTTGCGCCAACCGACAGGTACAGCCGCGCGCTGCACCTGCATCTCCTCCAGGAATTTCCATCGGACGGCGTCAAGGCCGAACACCGCTTCGAGCACGCCGAGCGCCTGCAAGTGATGCATCGGCAGTGGAAGAGTGAAAACTTCTCCAGCCATTACCTCGGGCCAAAAGGCATCGAGCCCAAGGTCGACGTCGACGTGCAGGATGTGCTGCGCACCCGGATCGCAGCCCTCTATCCGAAGGTGGCCGCCGACCAGATTCTCATCGAGCAATTCACGCGCCGCGACCTTGCTCATGCGGATCGCTGTGGCGGGGAGGACGCAGACGACTCGACGCCAGTGCTGTTACATACGCTCACTGCAACCTTCAATGGTTCGACGGCGCATTTCAAACAAGTCGCCGACGGTGAAGTGATTGACCACGAAGAACCAGCAGCCATGTCGGCCATCTTCTCGTGGGAGCCTGGCACGGGTGCGCTTGGCGTGTTCTGCGAGGACAAGGAGTCGCGCCGTGACCTGGCTACCATCTTCCGTGATGTCGTGCTGGCCTGCGAGGGGGCGATCAACGACATGCCAATGCGTGAATTCGATCTGCTGGGTTTTTCGACGCACGCCATGCTCAAGCGCCTTGAACAGCATCTCGTCGACGGCGTGGAGAAAATCTCGATCCTGCAAGTGAAGATCGCGCGCCCCTTCGAGCAGAGCACCATCGACGAAGCCAACGGGCGCGACATTGTCCAGCACCTGTCGAGCACGCTGATGATTGGTCGGGATCGGCGCGATGCCCGTCACATCTACCAAGTCGCCTATGACGACTACGGATTGGATGATCTGACCGGTTATGCCTTGTCACAGGTGAAGCTGGTTTTCCGGATGGCAAAGCAACCGCACCGCAAAGCCCATAACGTGGCCGTCCAGATTACGTCGCCCAATGGCCTGAACGACAAGAGCAAGACCGAGGATGACCGCAAGCGCGTGATCGAGCAATTGGCGCGGCTCGGCGTCTTGTGTGAATTCTGAGGAGCACGCCATGTCTGCGTATTTGGAATATTTCAACACCATTGAGCGCGTGCGCAGCGTTGAGCCGCGCGCAATTTCCTCCACCGTCGGCCACCACCGCGCCGAATTTGTTCGCCGCCGGTGGGTGGTTGAGGATGGCTACTTGACTCGTGTGATGGTGCCTTTCCTCGATTCGGAGGAAGAGGTCGAGGCCGATATTGACGAGGACGCTGGCGTGTTCCGGTACCGGAGCCCCCAACAGCGATCTCAAATCGTCACGCGCCCGCTCTCTGACATCGTGCTTTACACGTTGCGCATTGATACGTGGCTCACCGATCTGTGCAGTCTGATCGGCATCGAGCCACGACAGCTATCGCAACAGCGTACCCGGGTACCCGATCACCTCTGGCACCTCGGTAATGCGCGAATCGCTGGCACCCACGATTTCGCGCCGGTGTTCGTCGGACGTTTATGGGAGCGCGCACCGGCCGCAGAAACGACGCCAGTGCTGTGCGATCCGGTCTGGCCTCGCGGTGGTGTGCTCCTTCGGCATCGACCGAGCAGCGACAGTCTGCCTCGTGATCATGTTTTGCGCAGCCTGAACGATTTCGTTCGCGTGGAAGGCGGGGAGGACGTTTTCGACGCGAGCGCGTTCGACCGGGTTTTGCGTGGATTCTTGACGATCAATGGCATCCCCGAGCCAGCCCAATTCCTTCAGGGCGACCGCTTGAAATTGCCGCATTTCGTCACGTCACGCGAGCTCGCTCCCGAGCGCGCAAAGATCATCAAGGTGATGTGGGGCGAAGTAGGAAAGGCACCACCGGAAATGTCGTGGGCAGAGGTCAACGGGCTGGCCAACACCGGCTATCAGTCATTCGACGACGCTTTCGGCGGCCCCGAGGATCGAGGAGATGTGATTGAAAAAGCGCGACGTGCGCGTTACCGAGTGCGCCGCAACCCATAAATCCGACCATAAACGGAACCAGACACCGCCCATAAATCCATGCGGAAACTTCGATGTGCCCATTTCATAAAGGAGGCACATCGAAATGCAAAACCAAGTCCCATCAGTTGAATCCGGTCGGCCACACCGCCGGAACATTCGAGACGGTGCCACGCGCATCGCCATCGATGAAAACGAGCTCGCTACCCGCTGGGGGCTCTCCGTCAAAACTCTGCGCCGGTGGCGGCAAGAGTCCTTGGGCCCAGTCTTCTGCAAGCTGGGTGCCCGTGTCACCTACCTGATCTCCGAAGTTGAAGCCTTCGAGCGGCGCGTTTCGCGCTACTCGACCTTCGCTCGGGCATACCAGTAAGGGGGGCGGCCATGAGCGATCTGACCGTATTCCCCGCTGACCTCGCCGCAATGTCGGTGAGCCAACTGGCCAACCTGCCGCCCGCCCAGCTGGCCGAGGCTGACGCCAACCTCGATCACCTGATCGATTGGGCCAAAAAAACGCGCACCAAGCTCGATGCCGCGTTGGATCAACGCTTCGGCGAACAGGGCCGCACCGCACTGCGCGACTCCGGCCGCGACTTCGGCACTGCCCACATCAGCGATGGCCCGCTGCACATCAAGTTCGAGTTGCCCAAGAAGGTCAGCTGGAACCAGAAGCAGTTGGCCGAAATTGCCGAACGCATCGTGTCCTCCGGCGAGAAGGTCGAAGGCTACATCGACGTCAAGCTGGCCATATCGGAGTCGCGCTACACCAATTGGCCTCCGGCGCTGCAGCAGCAGTTCGCTGCCGCGCGCACTGTAGAACCCGGCAAGCCCTCGTTCACGCTGACCATCGAGGGGGACGCACCATGAAAAAGCTCCCCATCGTGTCCGCCGTCGAGCGCATGGCTGAACGCAAGGGCGTCAAGCTCTTGCTGCTGGGCAAATCCGGCATCGGCAAAACCACCCGCCTCAAAGACCTCGATCCCGCCACGACGCTGTTCCTCGACATTGAGGCGGGCGATCTGTCCGTGGCGGATTGGCCGGGCGACACCATCCGTCCGGCATCCTGGCCGGAGAGCCGCGACTTTTTCGTGTTCCTCGCCGGCCCGGACAAGTCCTTGCCTGCCGAGAGCGCGTTTTCGCAGGCGCACTACGACCACGTCATCGAGAAGTTTGGCGACACCACGCAACTGGATCGTTACCAGACCTTTTTCCTGGACTCGATCACGCAGTTGTCGCGCCAGTGCTTCGCTTGGTGCAAGGCCCAGCCTAGTGCGGTCAGCGACCGTTCCGGCAAGCCTGATCTGCGCACGGCCTACGGACTGCTCGGGCAGGAAATGATCGGTGCCTTGACCCACTTGCAGCACGCCCGGGGCAAGAACGTGATCTTCGTGGCGATCCTCGACGAACGCTTGGATGACTTCAATCGCAAGGTGTTCGTGCCGCAGATCGAAGGCAGCAAGACCAGCCTTGAGCTGCCCGGGATCGTCGACGAGGTCGTGACGCTGGCCGAGCTCAAGGCCGATGACGGCAGTTCGTATCGCGCCTTCGTCACCCACACCGTCAATCCCTACGGCTTCCCCGCCAAAGACCGCAGCGGTCGCCTCGACGTGCTGGAGCCGCCGCATCTGGGCGCGCTGATCGCCAAGTGCGCCAGCAGCGCTTCCACGTCCGGCACCGCCGCCCAAACCCATACCGAATCCAAGGAGTAATCGCAATGACCGCCAATACATGGAATGACTTCAATGACGCCGACTCACAGCAGTCCGGTTTCGATCTGATCCCCAAGGGCACCGTTGTACCGGTGCGCATGACCATCAAACCCGGTGGTTACGACGATCCCGAACAAGGCTGGGGTGGCGGCTACGCCACCGAATCCTTCGACACCGGCTCGATCTACCTCTCTGCCGAGTTTGTGGTCACCGACGGTGAGCATGCCAAACGCAAGATGTGGAGCAACATCGGCCTGCTGTCCAAGAAGGGGCCGACCTGGGGTCAGATGGGACGCAGTTTCATCCGCGCTGCGCTCAACAGTGCCCGCAATATCCATCCGCAGGACAACACACCGCAGGCCACCGCCGCACGCCGCATCCAGGGCTTTCATGAACTGGACGGCATCGAATTCATCGTTCGCGTTGATATCGAAAAGGACGCCAAGGGTGCGGATCGCAATGTGGTCAAGGTGGCGGTCGAGCCTGACCACGCCGACTACGCCAAGTTAAAGGGTGTCGCGGCCAAGGCCAACTCCGGCGGTGGCAACTCTGGCGCTCCCGCACAGGCAGCACCTGTTTATCAGGCTCCCGCTGCTGCTCCACAACGCGCACCCGTGACGGGCAAACCGTCATGGGCGCAGTGAGGGGGATGGCCATGAACGCACCCATTCTCACTGCCAGCCACTACGGCGTCGTCCATTTCGGCGATCTGGAATGCGAGGCAGTTGTCCTCAAGGGTGGCGAGCGCGGCTACGTGCGCCGCCAGCTTGCCAAATTGCTCGGCTTCCACGAAGGCCACAAGGGTGGCCGATTCGCCCGGTTCCTCACGGATTTCGCGCCTAACTCCTTGTCGGAATTGGAGAAAACACGTGAGCCGATTTTGCTGCCGTCCGGTCGGCAGACGCAGTTCTTCCCGGCCGGAATCATCGCTGACCTCGCGTCTGCCGTGGTCAATGCGGCGCTGACCGGAACGCTGCACAAGGCTCGCAAGGGCATCGTCCCCAACTGCATGAAGATCATGCACGCGCTGGCCACCACCGGCGAGGTCGCGCTGATCGACGAGGCAACGGGCTACCAGTTCCACCGTGCGCCCGACGCACTGCAGGACTTGATCGCCAAGCTGCTGCGCCAATCCAGTGGTTCGTGGGAACGGCGCTTTCACGCCGACTACTACCGCGCCATCTACCGTCTGTTTGGCTGGAAGTACCAGGGCCACGCCCAGAACCCGCCCCACGTCCTTGGCCAGATCACCCAGCGCTGGGTCTACGGGCCGGTGTTGCCGGAGGAGTTGCTCGATGAGATTCGCAGTCGCAAGCGCATCTCGGACAAGCACCACCAGTGGCTGACCGACAAAGGGCTGACGCGGCTGGAGCAGCAGATTCATTCGGTGACGGCGATTGCGCGCTGCTCGACCAACTACCGCGATTTCAGCAGGCGCTGCGAGGCAGCCTTCGCGGGCGGCGCGCTGCAGCTCGGTCTGTTGATCGACGAGTTTGAGGAGGTGGCGTGAAATGCTGGGTCTGCAAACGTCAGGCACGGGGATTCGGTCACACCGACAACCGACACGGTGTCGGCAATCCCCGCCGCTACCCCATCGACTGGGTGTTCTGCTCGCAGCGCTGCCAGAACGTCTTTCACGCGATGTACGGCAACTGGCTCAAAGCCAAGGACGAGCCGGGCAAACGCAGGGAGGTCGTGATGATCGATCCCTCTGACATCGAGATCGCCTCGATGAAAAAGTGCCTGAAGGCATTCGGTGAAGCGGCTGGCGAAATTGGCTTCACGAAGCCCCTCGGGGATTACTCGGAAGCCGAAGCGCTGCGGGTTATCGACGCCATCGTCACCCGCTACACCGAGGCAATGGTCGAGCATCACGAGGCGACCAAGTTTCCGCCGGTGCGTGGCATGCCACCAACGCCCGATCCCTTGGCGAACCCGTTTGCCGATCTTGAGGACGATCTGCCGTGGGAGACCACGCCATGATGGACTTCAATTCCACGGCAAGCGTGTCCGGGCAAATCAGCGTGCTGGTCGACGCCGGTCTGCAGCGAGCGCGTGCCCGGCAGTCGGTGCGCCACTACCTTGGCGCATCCCGCTTGGGCGTGGCCTGCGAACGCGCGCTGCAGTACGAGTTTGCGCAAGCACCGGTCGACTACGGGCGCGACGTGCAGGGTCGGATATTGCGCATCTTTGAGCGTGGCCAGGTCAACGAAGAGTGCATGGTCGGATGGCTGCGGGATGCGGGCTTCGATCTGCGCACCCACAAGGCCGACGGCGAGCAGTTCGGTTTCTCAGTGGCTGACGGACGCCTGCAGGGCCACATCGACGGCGTGTTCGTCGGTGGCCCCGAGGGCTTCGCCTATCCGGCCCTTTGGGAAAACAAGTGCCTCGGCTCGAAGTCCTGGCGCGATCTGGAGAAAAACCGGCTCGCCATTTCCAAGCCTGTCTACGCGGCGCAAGTCGCGCTGTATCAGGCCTATCTCGAACTACACGAGCACCCGGCGATTTTCACGGCGGTGAACGCCGACACGATGGAGATCTACACCGAGGCCGTGCCCTTTGACGCAGCACTGGCCCAGCGCATGTCGGATCGGGCGGTGAAGGTCATCACGGCGACCGAGGCAGGAGAACTCCTGCCTCGCGCCTTCAATGACCCGACCCATTTCGAATGCCGGATGTGCGCGTGGCAAGACCGCTGCTGGAGGACACCAGCATGACCGATACCAACACTCTGACGAATGCCATCGAACCGATGATCGACGCCAAGCAGGCCGCCGCCGCACTGCGCCTGCCGTACTACTGGTTCGCCGACCACGCCATGCGCAGCAAGTACCGGATTCCGCACTACTTGATGGGCGGTCTGGTGCGCTACCGCTTGTCTGAACTCTCAGCGTGGGCCACGCGCAGCACTGCCGTACAAGGCCGTGATGCTCAGGATGCGGACGCATCTGTCGAGGGGGCCGAATGATCGACTTCAACGACACCACTCAAACTGTGGAGCACGACCGGGAATCTCAGCGCGACGAGATTCGCGCCGAACTGATCGCACGAATGGACTCGGTGCTGACCACGATGTTTCCGGCAGGCAAGAAGCGCCGGGGCAAGTTCCTCATTGGCGACATTCTCGGCAGTCCGGGTGACAGCCTCGAAGTCGTGCTCGAAGGCGAGAAAGCGGGCCTGTGGACAGATCGCGCCACGGGCGACGGCGGCGATATCTTCGCGCTGATCGCGGCTTATCTCGAGGCCAACATCCACACCGACTTTCCTCGTGTGCTCGACGAGGCTGCCGATCTGCTCGGTCGCTCTCGGTCAGTGCCTGTTCGCAAAGCCAAGATGGAAGCCCCGGTCGACGATCTTGGCCCGGCCACTGCCAAGTGGGACTACTTCGATGCCACGGGCAAGTTGATCGCCGTCGTCTACCGCTATGACCCTCCGGGCCGCAAGAAGGAATTCCGGCCGTGGGATGCCAAGCGGCGCAAGATGGCTCCGCCAGATCCCCGCCCGCTGTACAACCAGCCGGGCTTGGCTGCTGCTGGCCACGTCGTGTTGGTCGAGGGCGAAAAATGCGCGCAGGCCTTGATCGCCATCGGCGTGGCGGCCACCACGGCGATGCACGGCGCGAACGCCCCGGTCGACAAGACCGACTGGTCGCCGCTGGCGGGCAAGTCGGTGCTGATCTGGCCTGACCGGGATGCGCCGGGCTGGGATTACGCCGACCGCGCATCGCAGGCGATCCTGAATGCGGGCGCGACCACGGTCGCCATCCTGGTACCGCCCGACGACAAGCCAGATGGTTGGGACGCAGCTGATGCCATCCCCGAGGGCTTCGACGTGGGAGGCTTCCTCGCTGTCGGCGAACGGATGCCAGTGATGCGCTCGGTCGAGGAAACGCCGCCGCCCGATCTTCTGACTGGCGTCGATTGGACGACGGAAGACGGTCTGTCCTCGACCTTCACGCGCCGCTACGGTGAGGACTGGCGCTACTGCGCGCTGTGGGGCAAGTGGCTGGTCTGGACGGGCGTGCGCTGGAATCCGGATCAGGTGCTCTACGTGTCTCACCTCTCACGCGGCATCTGCCGGATGGCGTCGCTCAAAGCGGACAGCCCCCGGCTCAAGGGCAAGCTGGCCAGCTCGGCGACGATCTCCTCGGTCGAGAAAATCGCGCGTTCCGATCCGAAGCACGCCTCCACTGCCGAAGAGTGGGATGCCGACGTCTGGGTGCTCAACACCCCGGGCGGCGTGGTCGATCTGCGCACGGGCCGGATGCGCCCGCACCGACGCGACGACAGGATGACCAAGGTGGCCACCGCCACACCGCAGGGTGACAGCCCGACGTGGCGCGCATTCCTGGCCGACGTCACCGGCGGCGATGCCGAGCTGATGGCCTACCTGCAACTGATGGTCGGCTACTGCCTGACAGGCGTGACCAGCGAGCACGCGCTGTTTTTCCTGTACGGCACTGGCGCGAACGGCAAGTCGGTGTTCGTCAACGTGCTGACCACGATCCTTGGCGACTACGCCGCCAACGCGCCGATGGACACGTTCATGGAGGCGCGCACCGACCGGCATCCGACCGATCTGGCGGGCCTGCGCGGCGCACGTTTCGTGTCATCCATCGAAACCGAGCAGGGTCGGCGCTGGAACGAATCCAAGGTCAAGGCCATCACCGGGGGTGACAAGGTGTCCGCGCGCTTCATGCGCCAGGACTTCTTCGAGTACATGCCGCAGTTCAAGTTGGTGATCGCGGGCAACCACAAGCCCTCGATTCGCAACGTGGACGAAGCGATGAAGCGGCGACTGCACCTGATCCCTTTCACGGTGACGATCCCGCCCGAACGGCGTGACGGCAGGCTGACCGAGAAGCTGCTCAAGGAACGGGACGGCATTCTGGCGTGGGCGGTCGATGGTTGCAGCCTTTGGCAACGCCAGGGTCTGAAGCCGCCCGCCAGCGTGGTGTCGGCAACCGAGGAGTATTTCGAAGCCGAGGACGCGCTCGGGCAATGGATCGAAGAGCGCTGCCTGCTGGCCAAGTCTCACCGCGAAGGCGTCTCCGAACTGTTTGCCGACTGGCGTGAATGGGCCGAACGCGCGGGCGAGTACGTGGGCTCGATCAAGCGTTTCTCCGAACTGATGGCGACCCGCAAGTTCGAGAAATGTCGGCTGACCGGGGGCGCACGCGGCATCGCGGGCATCGCCCTCAGACCCAAGCCGTACAACCATGGCTTCCCCTACCGAGATGACTGAGCAATCCGGGCGAGTGACGGATTTGACGGGTTTCCTGATTGACGCGCTACGCGTGCGCGCACGTAAAGGCTGTTATCCCAAGAACCCGTCGCATCCGTCACTCGCCCCCCGAACTGGAGCACGACGATGAACACAACGATCCTGGCCCTTGATCTGGGCACACACACCGGGTGGGCTTTGCAGCACCTGGACGGCACCATCACCAGTGGCACGGAGCACTTCAAGCCGCAGAGATTCGAGGGTGGCGGAATGCGCTTCCTTCGTTTCAAGCGCTGGCTCAACGAACTGCTCTCGACCAGCAACCATATCAACGCGGTGTTCTTCGAGGAAGTTCGACGGCACGCGGGCATGGACGCGGCGCACGCCTATGGCGGTTTCATGGGGCACCTGACTGCGTGGTGTGAGCATCACAACATTCCATACCAGGGTGTTCCGGTCGGCACGATCAAGAAGCACGCGACCGGCAAGGGCAATGCGGGCAAGGACGAAATGATCGCGTCCGTCCGAGAGCGCGGTCACATCCCAGTCGATGACAACGAAGCCGATGCCCTGGCGCTATTGCACTGGGCGGTCGAGACGCAGGAGGTGTGACGTGAAAGTGCCGACACCCCAATACCGCTGCCCCCTTGGTCGGCTGCAACCCCAGGCCACGGATCTGGCCGCGATCAAAGAGCGTGGCTGGCACGACCAGCGCATCCTGGTCGTCTCCGCTGACGACGAACGCCTCGACTGGATGGAGCGCGAATTGGTGCGCCAGATCGGCGAGCGCCTCTACGGTGCAGGAGGACGACGCCATGGCTGACCGTCGCAACGCTTGGACAATCGAGGACATAGCCGCTCGCTTCGAGGAGGCGGCCAGCACTGCACGCCGTTTGCCACCCGTGCGTGTGCAGGGCTACTTCAACTGCTGGCCTGCGATCAAACGCATGCCCTGGGAAAACCTTGGCGCGGAACCGGCGGTCTACCGCTTTCCTCCCGACCCTGCTGCCATCGAGCGGATGCTGGAGGTCATGCGCTGGGTCCAGTGGCTGGAGGAGGAACACAGGCACTTGGTCTGGATGCGGGCCAAGCGCTACGGGTGGCGAGACATAACGATCCGCTTTGCCTGCGACCGAACGACGGCATGGCGGCATTGGCAGCGGGCATTGCAAACGGTCGCCGACCACCTCAATGCAGCGCACGGCGGTGTCACGCTGCGCGCACAGTGATCACGCTCCACACAGCGAGCCATTGACAATGGATGCTCCAAAAACGTGGGCAATTTAGGGTAATGCCTGCCGTGTTTGTCCTCGCCTTGCCTCGTTTGTCCTTTTCGAGACCCGGTAGCCCTGCAACAAAACGGGCCGGTCGGGGGTAGTATTTCAGCTATCTTCTGGACAGAGGTGACGGCAGAGGGAGCCACCCGGAAATCAACGGGTCCTTCCTGGCCAAAAGCCAATGCGGGGGGCGACAGCGCGGCGCTTTTTTAGCGTCAGGGTGCGAACCAAGGTTCGCACGGTTCGCAGTTCGCACCCCGCCAGTTCGCACCAACCCCCAAAACCCGCCCACGGTATCCGTCGGCGGGTTTTCTATTTTCAGGACGCACACTTTGAACACGCTCAACGTCGAGTACCGCAAGGTCGAGGCGCTGATTCCCTACGCCCGCAATCCGCGCACACACGCCGAAAGCCAGATCGCCAAGATCGCGGCCAGCATCGTCGAGTACGGCTGGACGAACCCGATCCTGGTCGATGGTGACAACGGCATCATTGCGGGCCACGGGCGTCTGGCGGCTGCCCGCAAGCTGGGGCTGGATCAGGTGCCGGTGATCGAACTGGCTCATCTGACCGTCGCGCAAAAGCGCGCGCTGGTGATCGCTGACAACCGGCTGGCATTGGATGCCGGTTGGGATGAAGCCATGCTGGCGCTCGAACTCGCTGAACTGTCCGAATCGGGATACGAACTTGCCTTGACTGGCTTCGACAGCAGCGAACTCGAGCGCCTGCTCTCTACCGCCTTGGAGGACGATGCGGCGGAGGTGGCAGAAGATCCTGACGAGACGGCAGATGACGCCGCTGATGATGATGATGTGCCGCAGCCACCCACCGTGCCGGTCACTCGCCCCGGAGATGTCTGGGCTATTGGCTTGCACCGGCTGCTCTGTGGCGACGCCACCGATCCGACTGCGGTTGCCACTCTGATGCAGGGTGACACCGCGCAGCTTTGCTTCACCTCGCCGCCGTATGGCAACCAGCGCGACTACACCTCCGGTGGCATTGGCGATTGGGATGCTCTGATGCGTGGCGTATTCGGCAACGTGCCGATGGCCGATGACGGACAGGTGCTGGTCAACCTCGGTCTGATCCACCGCGACAACGAAGTCATCCCCTATTGGGACGGCTGGCTGTCATGGATGCGCCAACAGGGATGGCGGCGCTTTGCGTGGTATGTCTGGGATCAGGGGCCAGGCATGCCCGGCGACTGGCAGGGCCGACTGGCTCCCAGCTTCGAGTTCGTTTTCCACTTCAATCGCAGCACCCGCAAACCCAACAAGATTGTTCCTTGCAAGCACGCAGGCCAGGAATCGCACCTGCGCGCTGACGGGTCGTCCACGGCGATGCGCGGTAAGGATGGCGAGGTCGGCGGCTGGACGCACAAGGGTCAGCCGACGCAGGACACCCGAATCCCCGACTCAGTGATTCGCGTGATGCGCCACAAGGGCAAGATCGGTCAGGACATTGATCACCCCGCCGTCTTCCCGGTGGCGTTGCCGGAGTTCGCCATCGAGTCCTACACCGATGCCGGAGACATCGTGTTCGAGCCGTTCGGCGGCAGTGGCACGACGATGCTGGCCGCGCAGCGCACTGGCCGCATTTGTCGCAGCGTCGAGATTGCGCCAGAGTACGTGGACGTGGCCATCAAGCGCTTTCAGCAAAACCACCCCGGCGTTCCGGTCACGCTCATCGCCACCGGCCAATCTTTCGACGAGATCGCCACTGAACGCGAAATGGAGGTGGCGGCATGAACTGGCTGGCCGACAAGATTGAGCAGTGGCCGACAGCCAAACTGCTGCCCTATGCCCGCAACGCGCGGACGCACTCGGATGATCAGGTGGCGCAGATCGCCGCATCGATTGCCGAGTTTGGCTTCACCAATCCGATCCTTGCAGGCAGTGACGGCATCATCGTCGCCGGGCATGGGCGATTGGCCGCTGCGCAGAGACTTGGGCTGGAGATCGTGCCCGTGGTGGTACTCGATCACTTGAGCCCGACCCAACGCCGGGCCCTGGTCATCGCGGACAACCGGATTGCCGAGAACGCAGGCTGGGATGACGCGATGCTGCGCATCGAGCTGGAGTCCTTGCAACTCGAAGGCTTCGACATCGACCTGACCGGCTTCGATGCCGACGCACTGGCCGAACTGCTGGCAGGCGACGAGCCCAACAACGATGGCCAGACCGACGAAGATGCGGTGCCGGAGGTTGGCGAAACGCCGATCTCGCGTTCGGGCGATGTCTGGATCATGGGCCCGCACCGGTTGTTGTGTGGCGACTCGACCGTGGCTGATAGCTATGGCCGGCTGATGCAAGGCGAAGTGGCGGATATGGTCTTCACCGATCCGCCGTACAACGTGAACTACGCCAACAGCGCGAAGGACAAGATGCGCGGCAAGGATCGCGCGATCCTCAACGACAACCTGGGCGACGGCTTCTACGACTTCCTGCTGGCAGCGCTGACGCCGACCGTCGTGCATTGCCGGGGCGGGATCTACGTGGCGATGTCGTCCAGCGAATTGGATGTGCTGCAGGCGGCCTTCCGCGCCGCCGGAGGCAAATGGTCAACCTTTGTCATCTGGGCCAAGAACACCTTCACGCTGGGACGTGCTGACTACCAGCGCCAGTACGAACCGATTCTGTACGGGTGGCCCGAGGGTGCGCAGCGCCACTGGTGCGGTGACCGCGATCAGGGCGATGTGTGGAATATCAAGAAGCCGCAGAAGAACGATCTGCACCCGACGATGAAGCCGGTGGAGTTGGTCGAGCGCGCGATCCGCAATTCGAGCCGTCCGGGCAATGTGGTGCTCGATCCCTTCGGCGGTTCTGGCACGACGCTGATCGCCGCTGAGAAATCTGGGCGTGCGGCGCGGCTGATCGAACTCGATCCGAAGTACGTGGATGTCATCGTGCGCCGGTGGGAAGACTTCACCGGCCAGACGGCTATCCGCGAGGCGGCAGACCAGGAAGTGTGCGCCAGTTGAATGGCTGGTCGGGTTGCTTGGCCTCTTCTTCCTCCGCGATGCGCTGCAGGATTTGCATCGTGGCGAGATCGCGGGGCAGCGCTGTGCACATCACGCGCACGGCCTGCTCGATAGAGACGTCTGGGCGCCGGTTGGCAATCAGCCAACGCAGCGCCTGCTCCCGTTCGGTGGCGGACGTTTTCATCAGGCGGCCATCTCGTCGCAGATCTCGCAGTGGATCACAAAGCCTGTCAGGTAAGGCAGACCGCGCGGGATGCCGTACTGCTTGCTGGTCTGGCGGCCAATCGACCAACCCATCCAGCGTTGGGTGGCGGCGTTGATCGCATCCGGCAAGGCTTGGCCTTGGTGCAAACCGTTCTGAACGTCGTCGGCAAAGTGGCGTCCATGGCGGCTGTCGAGGAAGATCCGCACCGATTCGAGGGGCTTGCTGGTGGCGTCCGAGATGGCGGTCATCGCCAATTGCCATGCGGCGCTGGCGTGTTCGTTCATCGTGCCCCAAAAGCCCCAAGCATCGTTCTGGGTGGCGGGGATCTGGTTGGTGGTCATGGCGCTTTCTCCTTCGGGTTGATCGTTGCGATGCCTGTAGTAACGCGCTGTTCGATTGAGAAGCCAAGCTGTTCTCGGCTTCCTTCTCGATCAATTTCGATCATCCGAGACGGGCCACGTAGCGGGCGTAATCACCGCCCTCGGGATTGACGTAGAGGTAGGGACGCCCGGGTGCGGTGACCTCGACGCAGAGATACCCGTCGCCAGTGCCACCGCCCTTGCCGCGCAGCCAGTCGCGTGACACCAGCAGGCTGCGCGCAAAGTCGTCGAATTCGGTGGTGGTGAGTTCCTTGGTTTCGGTGACGAATACCTTGTGCTGGTCGCTCCCGCCCAGTTCGCCGACGTCGGCAGGCTTGCGTGCAAACGGCAGGCGGATGCTCAACTCCTCGACCTGGAGGCTCTGGCCTCCAAACTGCAGGGTGCGCGGGGTGCGTTCGATGGTGATGGTCATGGTGCTCATGGCGGTTTTCCTTGTGATGCGTCGTCAATCACGACACCAGCATGAACGCGCTTGTGGCGAGAGAAGCCAAGCTATTCATGGCCACCCTCGCCATCAGTTTTCAGGCGATGCGGTAAACCCTCTCGCCACCGTGCGGCTTGTCGGACGTTATGGTCAGGCCGAGCTTTTTCTTGAAGGCTCCGGCAAAGGTGCCGCGCACGGTGTGCGCCTGCCAGCCGGTGGTCATGCAGATCTGGCCAATGGTCGCGCCCTCTGGGCGTTGCAGCATCCGAATCACTTCGGCCTGCTTGCTGTTCTCGCGGGTGCGCGGTTTGGTTGGCTCCGCTGCGCTGTCCTTGGCCCACGTGGCCTCGGCTGCCGTCACGGCTGCCTCGATCTCGGGGTCAGCCTCCAGAGGCGCAAGTGCGGGACGAGCGCACCCCATTGCGTCGTAACCCTCGGCGGCAACGAACCAGTTGGTGCCATCGGTGGTGATCAGGGCGCGGTTGAAGAGGCCGTCGAGCACTTTCTTGCGTGCGCCGCCTTTGAGGTTGTCGGGGAACCAATCGATCTTGCCGCTGGTGTTGTGGATGGCGTAGGCCAGGACGGAATGCTGGGACAGGGTCAGTTGGGTGGTGGTCATGATCTGCTCCTTCGGGGTGGTTGATGACGATGTGATGAACGCGCTGTTCGGCAGTGAAGCCAAGCGTTTCCTGCTTGGCTTGCTGCGCTTTCGATCAGTCCTTGGCGATTTCCGATTCCGTGGCCTTGGGCATCGATCCGCCAAGTTCGACACCCGCCTTGAAGGCAGCCTCCAGTGCGTCCTTGATGCACCAGACCGCCGTGTCGTGGAAATCGAGGCTGTCTGATCTGCGCGTTTCCAGCGTCTCGATGCCGAGGTGCTTCTGCGCGATCAGGGTGAGGATGGTTTCGATCTGGCTCATGTCCGTGTCCTTTGATGGTGTTGATGACGAACGTATGAACGCGCTGTTCCAGATGGAAGCCAAGCTCAATCCGCAGGAATGACGAACAAATGATTGAAGGTGCCCCGAAGGGGAAATATGGGTATTTCGATTCGTGCCTACGCACGCCACCGAGGGGTGTCCGATGCGGCGGTGCGCAAGGCCATCGCTGCGGGGCGGATCACGCCGGAGGCAGACGGAACGATTGATGCCGAGCGTGTCGACCGCGAATGGGCACGCAACTCCGATGCGCCGCGCAATGGAACCACCGCCCGCGCCGTCAAGGTCGCTGTACCGGAATCCAGCGGCACCACGGGTGATGGGCCTGCAGCGCTGCCCTCAGGTGGCACGTCCTTGCTTCAGGCGCGCACGGTCAATGAGGTGGTCAAGGCGCAAACCAACAAGGTGCGTCTGGCCCGCCTCAAGGGCGAGCTGGTGGATCGGCCACAGGCCATCGCCCACGTTTTCAAACTGGCGCGCTCTGAACGCGATGCATGGCTCAACTGGCCAGCGCGCATCTCGGCGCAGATGGCGGCCAAGCTCGGTGTCGATCCCCACACGATGCACATCGCCCTGGAGGCGGCGGTGCGTGAGCACTTGCAGGAACTGGGCGAGATGCGCCCAAGGGTGGATTGATGGACATGGACTACGAAGGCGCTGCCGAGATCGAACGAGCGTGGCGTGAAGGATTGACGCCCGACCCGCTGCTCACCGTGTCCGAATGGTCGGATCGCCACCGGATGCTCTCCAGTAAGGCATCTGCCGAACCGGGGCGCTGGCGCACCAGCCGCACGCCGTACCTGAAAGCAATCATGGATTGCCTGTCGCCGACCTCCCCGGTCGAGCGCGTGGTGTTCATGAAAGCCGCCCAGCTTGGCGCGACTGAGATGGGATCGAACTGGATCGGCTACGTGATCCACCACGCGCCGGGCCCGATGATGGCGGTGTGGCCAACAGTAGAGATGGCCAAGCGCAACTCCAAGCAGCGGATTGATCCGCTGATCGAAGAGTCATCGGCATTGGCCGAACTGATTGCACCGGCGCGCAGCCGGGATTCGGGCAACACCATCCTGGCCAAGGAATTCAGGGGCGGTGTGCTGGTGATGACTGGTGCGAACAGCGCGGTCGGTCTGCGCTCGATGCCGGTGCGCTATCTGTTTCTCGACGAGGTCGACGGTTACCCGCTGGACGTCGAGGGTGAAGGCGATGCGATCTCGCTGGCCGAGGCGCGCACGCGCACCTTCGCGCGACGCAAGATTTTCATTGTCTCGACACCGACGATCTCAGGGGCGTCGGCCATCGAGCGTGAGTACGAGGCCAGTGACCAGAGGCGCTACTTCGTGCCGTGCCCGCACTGTTCGCATCGGCAGTGGCTGCGTTTCGAGCAGCTGCGCTGGGACAAAGGGCAACCGGAGACCGCTGCCTACATCTGCGAGTCGTGTGACACCGCGATTGCCGAGCACCACAAGACGTGGATGCTGGAACACGGCGAGTGGCGCGCGATGATCACTGATGGCACGGGCAAGACGGCGGGCTTTCACCTGTCGTCGCTGTACAGCCCGGTGGGCTGGCGTTCGTGGCGGGAGATCGCCGCTGCGTGGGAGAGCGCGGTCAGCAAGGAATCAGGATCGGCTGCCGCCATCAAGACCTTCAAGAATACTGAGCTGGGCGAAACCTGGGTCGAGGAAGGCGAAGCACCGGACTGGCAACGACTGGTCGAGCGCCGCGAGGACTACCGCGTCGGCAGTGTTCCACAAGGCGGTCTACTCCTGGTGGGCGCGGCCGACGTGCAAAAGGATCGCATTGAGGCATCGGTCTGGGCCTTCGGGCGTGGCAAGGAGTCTTGGCTGGTCGAGCACCGCGTGCTGATGGGCGACACCGCCCGCGACACGGTATGGAAGCGCCTCGCTGAAATGCTCTCTGAATCGTGGACACACGCCTCGGGCGCGGCGCTGCCGCTGGCCCGCTTTGCACTGGATACCGGCTTTGCCACGCAGGAGGCCTATGCCTTCGTGCGGGCCTGCCACGATCCGCGCGTGATGGCGGTCAAGGGTGTGCCGCGCGGTGCAGCCCTGATCGGGACGCCAACTGCCGTCGATATGTCGCAGGGCGGCAAGAAGCTGCGCCGAGGCATCAAGGTGTTCACGGTGGCGGTCGGTATCGCCAAGCTCGAGTTCTACAACAACCTGCGCAAGAGCGCAGATGTTGGCGAGGACGGATTGACCACGGTGTTCCCGGCCGGGTTCGTCCATCTGCCCAAGATCGACGCTGAGTTCATCCAGCAACTCTGCGCGGAACAACTGATCACCCGCCGCGACCGCAACGGCTTCCCGGTGCGTGAGTGGCAAAAGATGCGTGAGCGCAATGAGGCGCTCGACTGCTACGTCTACGCCCGCGCGGCTGCATCGGCGGCGGGTCTGGATCGCTTCGAGGAACGTCACTGGCGGGAACTGGAGCGACAACTGGGGCTGGCCAGTCCGCCAGCCCTTGAAACACCTACTGAATCGATCAACGAGGCCACCCAACGCGGTGGCCTCGCTGTTTCTGGCAACCGTAACACCGGTCGGCGCGTGATCAAAAGCCGCTGGCTGTCCTGACACCTCAAGGAGAAAACATGAGTCTTGCTACCCGTATCGAAAGCCTGGTCATCCGCGTCGCGCAGGAATTCAACGACGTCCGCGCCAAGGCAGGCAACCTGGCCAACCTCACCACCACCGACAAGTCAAATCTGGTCGCGGCCATCAACGAACTGAAAGCCGCCGTGGTGTCGTCGGCGGTGATCGACGATGCGCACGTCGCGGCCACGACCACGTACTCGTCCAACAAGATCGTCTCGCTGCTCGATGCGCTCAAGACCGAGATCTTGGGCGGTGCCGATGCCGCCTACGACACGCTGGTGGAAATCCAGCAACTGCTGCAGAACGGCACCAGTGGCCTGGATGCGCTGCTCGCCGCCGTCAACAACCGTGTGCGCTTCGATGCGGCGCAGTCGCTGACCGTGGCCGAGCAACTTCAGGCACGCAGCAACATCGGAGCCGTCGCAGCCACCGATGTCGGCAATACCGACACAGACTTCGTCGCGGTCTTTGTGGGTGCGCTGGTCTGATGAGCCTCGCATCGCGCATCAGTGCGCTGGCCAGTCGTGTCGGGCTCGAGGTTAAGACCAAGATCGACGCCACCCACCCCGGCGTGGCCCGGGCGTGGGTGTGTTTCGGCTATGTCGGCACGCAGGTCGTCGTTCGCGCATCGCACAACGTGGCCAGCGTGACCCGGACGGCGGCTGGCCGCTACCGGGTGACCTTCGCCACTGCCATGCCCGACGCCAACTATTGCTGGACGGCGCTCGCCCGCAGCAGCACCAACAGCGGTACGCAGCGCATTGCCATCGTGCGATCCAGCACCGACCAGAAGACCGCCCAGTACGTCGACGTCAGTTGCGCCACCACGTCTGCATCCTTCGACGACTCCTCCGAAATCAACCTCACGGTGTACCGCTGATGGCCTACACACAAGCACATCTCGACGCACTGGAAGCGGCGCTGGTCAAGGGCGAAAAGCGCGTGACCTTTGGCGACAAGACCGTCGAGTACCGCAGCGTCGATGAACTCCAGGCCGCCATTGCGGCGGTCAAGCGCGACCTCTTCGAGCAGGCCGTGGACACCGGACTGTGGCCTGGCGCGCCACGCCAGATCCGGGTCACCACCGGCAAAGGGTTCTGAACATGCAATGGTTTGACCGAATGCGTGATCGGTTGCGAAAAGGCGTCGGCATGAGTCTGCTTGGCGGCTCCCCGTTCTATGACGGTATCGGTGGCGGGCGTCGCGCATTGGCGTGGCAGGTCGGCAATCCCGGTGCGGTCGCAGCGCTGGCGTTCACCCAGAACGAATTGCGCGCCAAGAGCCGCGATCTGGTACGCCGCAATGCCTGGGCAGCGGCAGGCGTTGAAGCCTTTGTCTCGAACGCCATTGGCACCGGCATCAAGCCGCAGAGCATGCTGGCTGATCAGTCCTTGCGTGAAGCGATCCACAGCCTGTGGTGGGACTGGTGCGAGGAGGCCGATGCCGCCGGACTGACCGATTTCTACGGCCTGCAGGCCTTGGCCTGTCGCGCCATGCTCGAAGGCGGGGAATGTCTGGTGCGGCTGCGCTATCGCCGCCCGGAGGATGGCCTGCCGGTGGGCCTGCAATTGCAGTTGCTCGAACCCGAACACCTGCCAGCCACGCTGAATCAGGAATTGGCTTCGGGAAATGTGATCCGTGCGGGCATCGAATTCGACAAGCTCGGACGGCGGGTGGCTTACCACCTGTATCGCTCACACCCGGGTGATGGCTCACTGGCTCCGATGTCGGGCACTGGTGGCTTGGTGGGCGGTCTCGACACAGTGCGTGTCCCGGCCAGCGAAATCATTCACCTGTTTCGTCCCTTGCGGCCCGGACAGATCCGGGGCGAACCGTGGCTGGCGCGCGCACTGGTCAAGCTCAACGAACTCGACCAGTACGACGACGCCGAGCTCGTGCGCAAGAAAACCGCCGCGATGTTCGCGGGCTTCATCACGCGCCTGTCCCCCGAGGACAACCTGATGGGCGAAGGCTTGCCGGATGCCAGCGGGGCTGCATTGGCCGGGCTGGAGCCGGGCACGATGCAGATCCTGGAGCCCGGTGAGGACGTGAAGTTCAGTCAGCCCGCCGACGTTGGCGCGAGCTACGCCGAATTCCTGCGCATGCAGTTCCGGGCGGTGGCAGCGGCGATGGGCATCACCTACGAGATGCTGACCGGCGACCTGACGCAAGTGAACTATTCGTCGATCCGGGCCGGGCTGCTGGAGTTTCGCCGCCGCTGTGAGGCCATCCAGCACGGTGTGATCGTCCACCAGCTGTGCCGCCCGATCTGGCGTGCCTGGATGGAGCAAGCGCTACTTGAAGGCGCGCTGGCGCTGCCGCAGTTCACCGAGAAGAAGCGCGACTACTTCGCGGCCAAATGGATTCCACAGGGTTGGCAGTGGGTCGATCCCAAGAAGGAATTCGACGCGATGCTGACCGCCATTCGCGCCGGGCTGCTGTCTCGCTCGGAAGCCATCTCGGCCTTCGGCTACGACGCCGAGGACATCGACCGCGAGATCGCCGCCGACAACCAGCGCGCCGATGCGCTCGGTCTGGTCTTCGACTCCGACCCGCGCCACGACAAAGCGCCCCAACCATCGACGTTGGGCGCTCCCATGAATGCGGCCGCCACGGTGACCGTGCCGCAAGACCAACAGGACAACTGACATGCAACTCGTTCATCTGGCGTCCCGCCTCTACGGGACGCCGCTCCTCATTGCGCGTCCCAAACTCGACGTGATCCTCTCCGTGTTGGGTTCCCGCATCGGCTTGCCCGATCTGGACATGGCGATGCCGCTGCCCATGCCGCGCCAAAGCGCCACACCGGGTCAGGCTGGCATTGCCGTCATCCCGGTGGTCGGCACGCTGGTCAGACGTTCGATGGGTATCGAAGCCGCCTCTGGCCTGATGTCCTACGGCGAGATCGAAGCCCGACTGGACGCCGCGCTGGCCGACCCACAGGTGGCGGGCATCCTGCTCGATCTGGATTCGCCCGGCGGCGAGGCATCGGGTGTGTTCGAGTTGGCCGAGCGCATCCGCGCTGCCAGCACCATCAAGCCGATCTGGGCGCACGCCAACGATGCCGCGTACTCGGCGGCTTTTGCCATCGCGGCAGCCTGCCAGCGCCTGACGCTGTCGCAGACCGCTGGCGTCGGGTCGGTTGGCGTGATCGCGCTACACGTCGACCAGTCGGTGAAGGACGCCAAGGACGGCCTGAACTACACCGCTGTCTTCGCGGGCAGCCACAAGAACGATTTCTCCCCGCACGAGCCACTCACCCCCCAGGCCACCACCGCGTTGCAGACCGAGGTGGATCGCCTCTACGACATCTTCGTGAATCAGGTCGGACAGATGCGCGGCATCGATCCGGATGCCGTGCGCGCCACCGAAGCGGGGCTGTTCTATGGCGAGCAGGCGGTGGCAGCAGGCCTCGCCGACGCGGTGATGCCGTTTGATGCGGTGATGACCGAGTTCACCGACGCGTTGGCTGCCAAGCAGCGGTTGGCGCAGCCTGGCGTGGCCCGCGCCTCGCCGCGAAGCCTGTCCACTCAATCCATTTCAAACCCGCCCCGAAGCAAACCTTTCACCCTGGAGAACACCATGACCGACCCCAAAGACGACCACGAAAACCCGAGCGATCCGGCCGACACCGCCCCACAGGGCGACCAGCCGCAGACCGACAGCGATTCGCAACCGACGCCTGCTGCCCAAGCCGCACTGGCGCAGTCCTTTGCCAGCGGGCGCGGCCAAGCACAGGCAATTGCAGAGATGTGCCTGATCGCGGGCCAGTCGCAACGCACGGCGGAATTCCTCGCAGCAGGCTTCTCGGAAGCGCAGGTGCGCCGCGCCTTGCTCGACGCCCGTGCCGACCAACCCGAAATCGCCTCGCGCATCACCGCCGAGGCAGGAACCAGCCAGCACCCGGAAAACAGTCCGGTGGTCGCTGCCGTCAAGAAACTCACCGCCAAGGAGTAAGCCATGCCCACTGTCACTCAACCCAAGAATCTCGGCGACCTGTTGAAGTACGAAGCGCCGAACCTCTACTCGCGCGACCAGGACACCGTCGCTGCCGCGCAGAACCTGCCACTGGGCACTGTGGTGGGCCGCGAAACGGCTACCGCCAAGCTCAAGGCCATCGATCCGACCGCCACCGACGGCACGGAAATCGCCGTTGGCGTACTCGGCAATGACGTCGATGCGACGCTGATCGACCGTGAGGACGCGATCCTGATCGCCCGTCACGCCATCGTCGCGCGCGGCGCATTGGTCTGGCCGACCGGTCTGACGGTTGCACAGAAGGCAACTGCCGTTGCCCAACTCACCGCCCTTGGGGTGCTGGTGCGCGACAGCGCCTGACCCACTTCCAACGCTCCGTTTCACTCCCCCCAAAACCCGCCGCTGGCGGGTTTCGTCATTTCTGGAGATCCCAAATGCAGAACCCTTTTGAAAACCCCGGCTTCTCGATGGCCAGCCTGACGGCTGCCATCAACCTCCTGCCCAACCGCTATGGGCGGCTGGAGCAACTCAACCTGTTTCCGGCCAAGCCGGTGCGCACCCGGCAGATCATCGTCGAGGAGTACGCCGGTCGTCTGAATCTGCTGCCCACCCGCGCGCCCGGTTCGCCCGGCACGGTGGGAGAACGTGGCAAGCGCAACCTGCGCTCCTTCGTGATCCCGCACATCCCCCACGACGACGTGGTGCTGCCCGAGGAAGTGCAAGGACTGCGCGCCTTTGGTTCCGAAACCGAAATGGAAGCCATCGGCGGTGTCATGGCGCGTCATCTGGAGACCATGCGCAACAAGCACGCGATCACTCTGGAGCATCTGCGCATGGGGGCGCTCAAGGGCAAGATCCTCGACGCTGATGGCAGTGAGCTCGTCGATCTGTTCGACGAGTTCGACATCACTGCGCAATCGGTGTCCTTCGAGTTTTCGACGGCGGCCGACAACGGGCAAATCAAGACTGCCTGCCTCGAGTTGCTGGGCCTCATGGAAGATGGGCTCACCGGCGAGTTCTCGACCGGCGTGCATGTGTTGTGCTCGACCGAGTTCTTCCGGGCGCTGACCACCCACAAGGAGGTCAAGACCGCCTACCAGAACTGGCAGCAGGGCGCGGTGCTGATCAACGACATGCGCTCGGGCTTCAGCTACAGCGGCATCACCTTCGAGGAATACCGTGGCCAGGCCTCCTTCGTGCAGGCCGACGGCACGCTGGGGTCGCGCCGCTTCATTGCCGCAGGGGAAGCCCATGCCTTCCCGGTCGGCACGGTGGATACCTTCGCGACCTACTTCGCGCCAGCGGACTTCAACGAGACCGTGAACACCATCGGCCAGCCGCTGTATGCCAAGCAGGAGCCGCGCAAATTCGACCGGGGCACTGATCTGCACACGCAATCGAACCCGCTGCCGATGTGCCACCGCCCGGGTGTGCTGATCAAGCTCGTGGCGGCCTGATGGATGTCGCGACGTTGTACGAGGCGGCTCGCAATGCCGGACTGCTGACCGCCGTCACGGTGGCGGGCACCACCGTGCACTGCGCCTTCCGTGCCCCGGATGAAACCGTGCTGGATGGTTTTGCACTGTCGCGGGACTACCAGATCGACTACCCGGCAGCGTGGCTGACGCTGGCAGCCGGGGACACGGTCGAGGTGGCAGGCAATACCTATCAGGTACGCGACGTGCGCGCCATCGGCGACGGCACCGAGCGTCGCGCCTCACTCTCCCAACTCTGAGGAACACCCCATGAACTCCGTCCGCGAGCGCGTCTTGCGGGAGATCGTCACGCGCCTGGCATCTGCGATTGTCCCGACGCCGGTACTGCGCATGCCTGCCGTGCCGGTCACCCGCGAGACCAGTCCGGCGCTGCTGTTGTTCGTCGATGGCGACAGCATCACCGCCCACGCCAACCACCTGGTCGACCGGTTGCTGATCGTCCGGCTTGCCGTGGTGGCACGCGGTGCGGATGCCTTCGACGTGGCCGACCAGGCGCTGGTCGCGGCCCACGCGGCAATGCTCGCCGACCCAAATCTGGGCGGTCTGGCCATCGCCGTGCGCGAGATCGACTGCGAATGGGAGTTCGACGACGCCGACGCCGGGGCCGTCGCGCTGCCCGCCCGCTACGAAATCCGCTACCGCACCCACGCCATTGATCTCACCCAAACAGGATGAACCCCTTATGCCAAATCTCTCCATCGAACTACTGAAACCCCATACCCACGCAGGCAAGCGCCTCTCCGTAGGTGATCGCCTTGATCTGAATGACGCCAGCGCCCGTTGGCTGATCGCACAAGGCACGGCCAAAGCGGCCACCCCCGCCACCGATTCCAAACCCACCCGCCGTGATGCCACGTCCGGTGTTTCCACAACTGCAGCCACCCAAGGAGACTGAACATGGCTTACTTTTCCGGACAAGGCCGCGTCTACATCGGCGCACGTGATGAACTCGGCAACCCCGCCGGGCTGACCTTCGTTGGCAACGTGCCCGAGCTGAAGGTGTCGCTGTCGGTAGACACCATCGAGCACCAGGAAGCGCAGTCGGGTCAGCGCCTGACCGACTTGCAGCTCATCAAGACCAAGAAAGGCGAGTTCGCCTGCACCTTGGAAGAGCTGATCGCCACCAACCTGGCGCTCGCGCTCTATGGCACCACGACCACGATCACCCCCGGTACGGTGACTGGCGAACTACTGCCCAACCCGGTCACGCCGGGCAGTCTGTACCCGTTGGCCATGCAAAACGTGTCCGCCGTGCAGATCCAGGACTCGGATGCCACGCCCAAGACGCTCCCGGCCAGCCAGTACAGCGTCAATGCCAAGCACGGTTCGTTGGTGGTGCTCGATGCCACGTCGGGCGGCCCGTACACCGAGCCGTTCACCGTCGATTACGCCTATGGCGCGGCGCAGAGCACGGCGATGTTCACCCAGCCCTTGCCCGAGCGCTGGATTCGCTTCGAAGGGCTCAACACCGCCGACGGCAACCGCGAGGTGGTGATCGACCTCTACCGCGTGGCCATCAACCCGGCCAAGGAACTCTCGATCATCACGGACGAACTGCTGAAGTTCGAGCTGTCGGGCCAGGTACTGGCGGATCTGACCAAGCCGGTGGGCGGTGATCTCGGTCAGTTCGGCCGTCTGGTGCTGCTGTGATGGACGGTTTCAAGACCTTCCCCCCTGAGCCTGTGGTCGTAACGTTGTCTGGTACCGCGCTGGAGCTGACGCCGATCCGGCTGGGTGAGTTGCCAAGGCTGTTGGCCGTGGTGCGCCCGATGGCATCCGAGTTGACCAGTGATCCGGACTGGATGGCCTTGCTGGGACGGCACGGCGATGCCGTGCTCGATCTGCTGGCGATCACCACGCGTCGTGAGCGTGCGTGGATCAATGACCTGTCGCTGGAGGACGCCGTTCTTCTGGCCGCTGCCGTGTTCGAGGTGAATGCGGATTTTTTCGTGGCGCACGTCGTTCCGGCGATTCAGGGCGCGGCCCAGCGACTCGCACCGACGCTGCGCTCGCTGACGAACTCGGCTGGGACGCTGCCGTCGCCCGCCTGATCCGCGCCGGTCACCGCCTCGGTGACTTGATGGGCTACACGCTCACGCAAGCCCAAGCCTTTCTCGACGCCGACGGGCAACTGGAGCGACAACAACTCGCCCAGTTGCTCGGCGTGGTCGCCGTGGCGGCGCAGGGCGAGAAGCGTGGCATCGAACAACTGCAACGCGATCTGCTCAAGGACTGATCCATGCGTCTCTCGCTCACCACCACTGGCCTGCTGGACCCGCGCCAGTTGGCGGCGTGGAGTACCGAGCGGCGTCGCGCCATCCACGCCGCCGTCGCCAAGGGAATGCAATCGGGCGGGCGTGAAGTGCGTGATGCCGCGCGATCCGAAATGCGCAGCGCCTTCACCGTCAAGCGCACCAGCTTCATCTCGTCGATGGGCGTGAAGGTATTCGACAAGAAGCCCGAGCAACTGCCTGCCTTGCTGGTGGGCAGCAAGATCCCCTGGCTCGGTCTGCACGAAAAAGGCGGCAGCGTGAGTGGCAACCTGCTGATCCCGCTGCTGCCCGGTCGCATCGGCCCCAAGCGTTTCAAGGCGGTCATCGACGGCCTGATGCGCTCGGGCAATGCCTTCTTCATCGAGAAGAACGGTCGCGTGCTGCTGATGGCCGAGAACATCAAAGAGAACGCCGGGCAGCTGGGCCGCTTCAAACGTGCCGAGCGTGGTCGCACTGGCGCGAAACAGATCAAGCGCGGTCAGGAAATTCCCATCGCCGTGCTGGTCAAGCGTGTCGATCTCAAACGGCGACTGAACCTGGCTGGCGGCGTGCAGCGTGCCTTGCCTGCACTGGCTCGAGCGATTCAACAAGAACTGGACAAAGTCTGATGGCAAGCAACCGTGCCCAAATCCTGATCAGTGCCGTCGACCAGACCAAGACCGCCTTCGATTCGATCAAGCGCGGACTGGGCGGCCTCACCGATACGGCCAAGAGCGTCAACGGCGTGCTGGCTAACCTCGGCGTGGCCGTGTCGGTGGCGGGCCTGACCGCGATGGTGAAATCGGCCATCAACACCGGCGACGCACTCGACGAGATGTCGCAGCGTGTGGGTGTCAGCGTCGAGACCCTGTCGGTATGGAAACCGGCAGCCGAGCAGTCCGGTGTGTCCGGCGAATCGTTCGAGAAGGGGCTGCGCAAGCTGTCCACCACGATGCTGGAAGCCGCGACTGGGTCGGAAGATGCCGCGCGCGGATTCTCCGCCGTAGGTGTCGAGTTCAAGAACCAGGACGGCACCCTGCGCGCCACCGATCAGGTGCTGCTCGATCTGGCCGAGCGCTTCAAGGCCATGCCTGATGGCGCGGAGAAAACCGCTCTGGCCGTGCAACTGTTCGGCAAGTCGGGAGCCGAGCTGATCCCGTTCCTGAATCAGGGGCGCGACGGCATCAATGAGCTCGCCGCCGAGATGCAGGCGCTTGGCGTGCAGATGAGTAGTGAGACTGCGGCGCAGGCGGGCAACTTTAACGATGCGCTCGACAAGCTGAAACTGGCCACCACCAGCATCGGAAACCAGATCATCGCGTCCTTGCTGCCCGCTCTGAATGACATGGCCGGTGGCATGGTCGAGTCGGCCAAGCAAGGCGGAACGCTACGCGCGATCCTGGATGGCGTGGTGCTGGTGCTCAAGACCCTGGCGCTCGGTGCCGCCACGGTCGGTAAGGCCTTCGTGGCGCTGGGTGAGGCTATCGGCGCTGGCGTGGCCGCCGCCGTGGAAGCGCTCAAGGGCAACACCGAAGGAGCCAAGGCGATCATTGCCGACCTCAAGGGTAATCTGGTCAAACGGCTGGATGAGCTGGCGTCCTTCCGCGACAGCCTGTTCGATCCCAAGCCCATTGAGGTCAAGGCTCCCAAGATCCAGGCTGATCCGGAACTGCTGCAGCGCCTGACCAAACCCAAGGCCGCCAAGCCAGCGCAGGACACGACCGGCGCGCAGACAACGCTGATGAAAGCGCAGCTGGACGCCGAGTTCACGCTGCTCAAGGACGGTTTGACCCGGCAACAGACTGCGCTGGATGCCGCACTCGAAGACCGTCTGGTCTCGGTGCGCGACTACTACACGCAGAAAACGGCCATCGAGCAGCGCGAGGTCGATGCCGAGATTGCCCGCAAGCAGCAGGAGCTGGCACGCAGTCAGCAAGTCGCCACCACCGGCAAATCGGAAAACGACCGGCTGCGCGCCAAGGCGGAAGTGGCTAAAGCAGAATCCGACCTCATCACGCTCAACAACCGGCGCACGGACATCGAGCAGGCCAACGCCCGAAAGGCAGCGCAAGCCGAGCGCGAATTGGCCGACGCTTTGGCGCAGGCGCGTGAGGAACTGGCCCAGATCACCGGCACGGCGACGGATGCCGACCGGCAAGCCGCCATCGAACGCAGCTACCGGGATCTGCGGGCACGGCTGGCGGCAGAAAGCGATGCCGACGGCGTGTCGCTCGTTGACCGGCTGATCAATGTGAAGGCGGCGCAGGCCAATCTGGCGGCGCTGGAAGCTCAGTGGCGGCAAGTCACCGAGCGGATGCGCAATGCGCAGGAGGCGATCCAGACCCAGCAACAGGCTGGGCTATTGACCGAAGCGCAGGCTCGCCAGCAGATCGTGACCCTGCAACAGCAATCGGCCACCGAGATGGAACGCTTGCTGCCGACCATGCAGCAAGCCGCGCAAGCCATCGGGCCGGATGCGGTGATTCGCGTGCAGGCGTGGCGCAACGAGCTGGATCGCACCCGGCTCACGGTCGATGAAATGGCCCCGCTGTGGAATCGCATTGGCGAGAGTTTTGGCGGCGCGCTCAACGGGATGATCACCGGCGCGCAGACCTGGCGCAGTGCCTTGGCGAGCATCTTCCAGCAGGTGGCCGATGCTTTCCTACAGCAGATCGTGATCCAACCCTTCCAGCAGTGGATCGCCATGCAGGCGCGGATGCTGGCGCTCAAGCTCGGTTTCATCCAGCAGGAACAGGTGGCAGACGCTTCCGCCAGCGCCGCCAAGGTTGCACAGAAGTCCGCCGAGACCACCACCGTGGTGTCGATGGATGCAGCCAAGGCTGGCGCGGGTGCCGCCGCGTCGCAGGCCTCCATTCCCTATGTTGGCCCCGCACTCGCGGTGGCCGCGATGGTGGCAATGGTCGCCGCCGTGATGGCGCTCTTGGGTGGCATCAAAAAGTTCGCGGGAGGCGGTTTCGTCTCCGGCCCGGGCAGTGCCACCTCGGACTCGATCCCGGCCCGCCTGTCGGCAGGCGAATACGTCGTTCGTGCAGCCGCCGTGCGCCAGGTCGGCGTGGCCTTCCTCGATTCGCTCAACGGCTTGTCGGCAGGCCCGCGTTTCACAGGTGGTGAGCTGGCCTTCGCTGCCGGAGGTCTGGTGCCGGAGGTGAAAGTGCCGCCCGCGCAGCCGCAGGTCAGTCAGGCAGTACGCATCGTCAATGCGGTCGATCCGGGAGTCACCCACGACCATCTGCAGTCGCCTGCCGGAGAAAAAGTCATCGTCAACATCATCGGGCGCAATGCACGGGCCATCCGTGCGGCGCTGCAGGGCTGAATTTTCAGGGGAAAGTCCAATGGCACTACTGTTCATCGACGGCTTCGATCACTACGACCCGCAGGCCGTGGACAGCTTTGGCGACCCGTGGCTGGCGCGCGGCAAGGCGGCCTATCTCTCACCGCAGGCCACGCGCATCAATGGTCGTCGCCCGTCCTCCTATGCCCTGCGTTTGCCGGAAGGTTCGGGCGGCGGTTACGTCAAGAATCTCGACGCCACCAAGACCAGCCTGATCGTCGGTGCGGCCATTCGCGTGGTGTCGTACCAGAACACCTACACCGAACCTTTGCTGCTTGGCGTGCGCGATGCCAATTCGCAGGTCGCACACCTCGTCAAGATCGGTGAGGACGGTCGGCTCAAGCTCTACCGCTGGCAGTATGGCTATGACCAGCTGATCTCTGTCTCAGTGGCGAGCGCTCCCGCGCGCGGTTGGCACTACATCGAACTGCAGGTCACGCAGGGCACCAGCAACGGTGTGCTGTCGGTGCGCATCAACGGCATCCTGGCCATCCAGATGACGGCGCAGAACACCATCCAAGGGGGTGGCCAACTGCTCACGGCATTCGTGGGCGCGGTGCCCGGCCAGAATTGTCCGCTGACCATCGACGTCGATGACTTCTACATCGCCGACACCAGCGGCACGATCAACAACACCTTCCTCGGTGATGTGCGCGTCGATGCCTTGCAGGCACAGGCCGATGGCAGTTTGAACCAGTGGACTGCCAGTCCGGTCGGCACTGCTGCCTGGGAAGCCGTCAGCGACGAGGACGAAGCCACAGCGATCAGTGCGCCCAACGTGGGGCTGCGCCAGTCCTTCGATGTCCAGCCGCTGCCGGTAATGGCCACGCCCGCCATCTACGGCGTGCAGCTCACAATGCTGGCCCGAAAGACCGATGCGGGTCTGGGCAAGGTCAAAGGCCTGGTCGTCAGTGGCGCACAAAGCGCCGTCAGCACCGACATCATTCTGCAGGAGCAACTGGCGTGGCAGAGCACGCTGTTCGAACGCAACCCGAACGGCAACGTGCAGTGGACGGAGGCCGCCTTCAATGCCGCTGAGTTCGGAGCGGAGTCGGCATGACGGATCGCCGCATCGTCCAGGATGTTGCAGAGGTTTCCAGCAGGCCGACGCCCGGAAGTGAACTGCCGGAATTTCAGGGCGAAGTGCTGTCGCGCGCATCGTTCGGAGCCAGCGCGGTCGCCTTCACTCCCGAAACCGCCATTGCACCGGTTCCGCCCAACTTGGCGGCGAACTGGCTTGCCGAGTCTCTGGCGTACCCGTGGCCGCCCATCGATGCGCCGATATTTCTGGTCGAAGTATTGCGCCGGGACACGGCATCCAGCGCCATCGTTGCGACCGGTATGGACGCCTTTGGCGACCAGCCGTGGCCGGATGCGCAACGCGGCGTGTTCGCCTTCCGCCACGACTGGGCCGAGCCCCTCGTCGAACGGCTGGAGTGGCAGACCGGTGTGGTGAGGCTGGTCAGCGGCAACGAATCGCGTCAGGCCCGGCGACGCGTTCCCCGGCGCTTGCTCACTTACAAGGTCGGCAACGCACGCCAGTCCGACGCGCTGGTCGCCGACTGGCTGGCCGACCATCTGGGCAAGACGGCGTGGTGGCCGCTGCTGCAGTACGCCGTTCACCTCACCCAATCCGCCGAACGTGGCGCGCTGGCGCTCGATGTGTCGGATGCGGACTGGCGGCATTTTGGCCCGCCAGCAGCCGCACTGCGGCTGACCAACGATGGCGTGCAAGGCTGGCAGAGCGATGAACGCTGGGTACTGATCATCGCGGCTGATGGCTGGCAAGTCGCCCAACTCAGCGACGTGGAAAGTGATCTGTTGTGGCTGGCCGAGCCCTTGGCGCGTGCTGCTGGAGCCGGTAGCTGTGTGGTGCCGCTGGTGTGGGGCCGCGCAGTCGATCCGGCTGATTTGACTCAGTGGGTGCCGGGGATGGTCGGTGGCAATGCCACGGCGACCATCACCCCCGCACAAACGCCGGACATGGATGTCCTCGACGATCCGTGGCTCGATGAGATTCCGGTCTGGCCCGATGGCAACTGGCGTGACGATCCTGCCGCTGCGGTGGCCGGGGTCATCACGCGTCAGGATTTCTCGCCTGCCGATCATTGGGTGCGACGCGACGATCCGTGGCCTGCCACCACCTTCCAGCGCCGCTATCTGGCCAGCACACCCGAGGAGATCGAGATCTGGCGGGCGCGGCTGTGGCGCACACAGGGGCGACTGGAAGCCTTCTGGCTGCCGGATGGCTTGGCCCCGGTGTTGTGGGTGACTGCCGAGGCTGATCCCGAGGACGGTTTCCTGAGAGTGACAGGTGGAGATGCCTCTGCTTTCTGGCATCGCCCCGCAGCGTGCCTGATCGTGCATCCGGACGGCACCCGGCAATACGTCCTGACGGCGACCTGCCATCTGGATCGGGGCGGTGTGCTGGTGCTGCGCTCTGGCCTTGATGAATGGGTGCCTGAAGGTAGCCGGGTGATCCGACTCTCTCGCTGCCGCCTCGACCACGACGCTGTCGAGCTGTACTGGCACAGCCCAGCGCTGGTTGAGATCACGCTGACGGCGCGGCAGTTGCCCGAACCGCGTGGCAACGACCGCCAAACCTACGAGGGAGAGTGAAGCCCATGAGTCAAAACCCTCTACTGGAAGTCGAGCTGTATGCCTTTAACAGCGCCAGCGGCCAGTTCCTGCTGACGCCTCATGAGTTCGACGTCGACCTCGACGGCAATCTGTACACAAGCCTTTCCATCGAACGCAACGAACTGGCACTGGGTGCCGAGGCTGCCAAATCAGCGCTGGAGCTCAAGCTGCCACCCGACGTCGATCTCGTGCGCCATCTGTTGGCCACATCGCTCACTGGAGAGACCACCGCGATCACACTGCGCATCGCGCGGCGCGACACCTGGGGCGACTACTGGTGGTTGTCGGGAACGCGCTGGATGGGCCGGGTGCTGGGCGTCGAGATTGCCGACGACGTAGCTCGCGTTCGCTGCGAGTCCGCGCAAGTCAGTTTGAAGCGTATCGGCCTGCGTCGCCTCTACAGCCGCAAGTGCTCGCACGTCCTGTATTCGAGCGCCTGCGGTGCATCACCCATCACCGCCAGCGCCTTCGTGAGCAACAGTTCCGGCCGTAACGTGGAGCTCGATGGCGGCGTGCCGGGCAGCGTGAGTGGAGGCGTTGCCGGTGGGTGGCTACAAACGCCCGAAGGCGCTCGCCACATGATCGTCAGCGACTACGGCAGCGGCGTGGAGTTGCTCTATCCCGTCGCCATCGAACCCGGTACCGAGGTGCAACTGACGGTCGGCTGCGATCACAGCACGCAAACGTGCGCATCCCGTTTCGGCAATCTCGACAACTACGGCGGCTTTCCCGCCATCCCGAGCAAGAACCCGTTTTCAACGGGCGTGTTTTGAATCCCCGGAGAAATTGCCATGTGGTACCTCGTCGTCATCGTGGTGGCGGCGCTGGTTTCGGTTGCGCTTGCCCCGAAACCGCCCGAGCCAAAACCTGCGTCGCTCTCAGATGTCGATGCGCCCACCGCAGAGGAAGGCCGACCGATTCCCGTCGTGTTCGGCACGGTGCTGCTGCGCGGCTCCAACGTCGTCTGGTACGGCGATCTCGAAGCCGATCCGATCAAAAAGAAAGGTGGCAAGAAGTGAGCACATCGACTGTCATCACCATTGATCACGTGCGCGCCGTTGGCCTGTGCGTGAACGGCACACGTACATGGTTCGCCCGTCACGATCTGGATTTCCGCACCTTCCTGCGCGATGGCTGTGATGCCGAAACCTTGCTGGCCACCGGCGATGCGATGGCCCAGCGTGTTGTTGAGCACGCTCGCCAGAACCCCAATCAGCAGGAGCACAGCTGATGGGTGGCAGCAGCAAGAAGCAAACCGTCGGCTACCGCTACCGGATGGGTCTGCATCTGGCCCTGTGCCAAGGCCCGGTCGATGCCGTGCAGGAGATCCAGATGGGCGACCGCACCGCGTGGGGCGATGCCGACCGCGCGCCGCTGTCCTCCGGGCATGGCTTAACCAGCATCAGTATCAACAAGCCCGACCTGTTCGGCGGCGACTCGCGCGAAGGCGGTGTGGTCGGCACCATCGATGTGCTGTCTGGCCATGCCGGTCAAGGCCGTAACGACTATCTGATGAGCCGCCTCGGCAGCGCCATTCCGGCCTTCCGGGGCGTGCTGTCATTGGTGGCCCGCAAGATCCTGTTCGCGGCCAACAACCCTTACATCAAACCGTGGGCGGTGCGTGTGCGCCGCTTCAATTCCGGTTGGCATGATCACGCATGGATGGGAGATTCCGAAGTCCGCACGTGGGATAACGATGAAGCCCGAGAGATCAGCGTTGGAATGAACCCGGCCCACATCCTGGTGCAATGCCTCACCGATCCGCATTGGGGCATGGGCTATCCGCAGGACACCATCGGCTGGAGCTTCTGGAATGCCGCATGGGCGCTGTCGAGCGAGGGTTTTGGACTCAATCTGGTCTGGACCCGCCAGCAGCCCATCGAGAGTTTCATCGGTCAGGTGATCGACCACATCGGCGGCATTCTCTACACCGATCCCGAGCATGGAACCTTCGAGCTCAAGCTGCTGCGCGACGACTACTGGATCGACAGCCTGCCGCAGTTGGGCCCCGACGAGATCGTGCGGCTGGAACGCTTCGAACGCGCCCAATGGGGTGAACTGCCCAACGAACTGACCGTGGTCTACACCGACTGGCAAACCGGCGGCGACACCACCGTCACCGTGGAAAACCTCGCCGCCATCCAGTTGCAGGGTGGCGTGATCAACCAGCGTCGTGACTATCCCGGCGTCAACCATGGGTCGCTGGCCGCCCGACTCGCGCTGCGCGATCTGCGAGCCTTGGGTTCGCCGCTGGCAAGGATGAGTCTGACGGTGGCACGCGACACGTTGGAACGCGCGCCGCTGCCGGGTGATGTGTTCCTGCTGAACTGGCCGCGCTTGGGTGTCGATCAGATGGTCGTGCGCGTGACCGGCATCGATACCGGAACCTTGGGCGCAGCCGAATGGCGCATCGAAGCCATGGAAGATGTGTTCGGCATGAGCAATACCGTGCTCTCACCCCCGCCGCCGCGCGTCGATGAGCCGACCATCGAGCCGTTGCCGCCTTCGCTGGTGCTGGCCGTCGAGGTTCCCTATTGGGAGCTGGCCCGGCGGCTGTCACGGGCCGATCTCGCGTACCTGACCGACACCGACACCTATCTCGGTGCGCTGGCGGCTGCAGGCGGTACTGGTCAACTGAACTGGCAACTGGCCACCGGAGCATCGAGCGGCGTCCTCGCTGCCGTCGTCGGCGAGGACTATGCGCCGCTGCTCACGCTCGATGCTGCCTTGTCTGTCACCGAACATGATGCGTTGGCAGTGCCAGTGTCAACCGTCAGTCAGCCGGAAAGATTGGCCGTGGACGATTACGCCTATCTGGTGGACGCCAGTGGCGCAATCCGCGAAGCCGTCGCCATTCTTGCCTTCGACACGGCCAATGCAACCGCCGACCTTGCGCGCGGCGTGCTCGACACCACACCGCAATCCCATGCTCTGGGCACACGGCTGATCGGCGTGGGTGAATGGCTTGCCTCGGAGGGCGCTGAGCGCGCGCCGGGTGAATCGGTGTTCGTTGGCGCGATTCCGCGCACATCGACCGACCAAGGTGATCCGACACTGGCCATCAATGGCCAGCCAATCGTGCTGGCCGGTCGGCAGGCGCTGCCATATGCGCCCGGTCGTATCCGGCTCAATGGCCAGACCGAACCTGCCCTTGTGGCCGGTGACCTGACCGTCGCGTGGGCACACCGCGACCGCACGCAGCAGACCGCCTACCTCGTGCAGCAGGGCGAGGGCGACATCGGGCCGGAACTGGGCGTGACGTACACGGTGCGCATCCGTAATCGCAACGGCGCTCTTGCGCACACCGAATCCGGCCTGATCGGAACCTCTTTTGTGTGGACTGCCGCAGTCGCCGCACCCGAGGCCGGTGCGCTGGGCGACCGGATCACGGTCGAGATCAGTGCCGAGCGCGATGGTTTGAGCAGCTGGCAGCCGCAGGCGCGAGTCATGGATCGGACGGGTTACGGCCTGCGCTGGGGACAGTATTGGGGAGGGGTGTGATGGAAGCGCCAATGGAACCACGCATCGATGTTCATCTGCTCACCCTGCACGAACCTGCCGAATGGCGTGAAGCCTGTATCGCCAGCCTCGAAGGCGCGCCGATCCAGTTGCACGTTCTGCCGGGTATCCCGGGCAGCATTGGCGAAGCACGCGCCGCTGGCTATGCGCAAGGCGCGCTGCCGCTGGTGTCCTTCGTCGATCCCGATGATCTGTACGAGGCCAGCGCTTTCACGCAACTGGCCGATGCACTGGATGCCTGCCCGCAGGCAGTGATGGCCTACACCGACGAGGCGCTGACGGACGAGTCTGGCCGCGACATCGCCGTGCGGCGTTTGGCCTACAGCCGCTGGCAGCACGCCAACAGCGCCAGCCACGTTCACGGCCTGATCGTGATGCGCCGATCTGCCGTGGAAGCCGTGCTCAAGGAAACCACCGACCTCAACAACTTTGCCGATTGGCTGCTGACCCTGCTCGTGGCCAAGCGTGGCGGCGTGCTGTACCTGCCCATCGTCGGGCGTCACTGGCGACAGCACCCGCAGCAGAGCCACCGAACCGGCGATCCGGAATCAGTCCGGCGCATTCGCCAAGCATCGAATCTCTGGAGATAAACCATGTCATCAACCGATCCGAACCTTGGACTCAATTACGGCTGGACGCTCGGCGAAAGTGGCTGGGACACCGGCATGGACGCCAACCTCAAGCGCCTCGGCGCGGTAGTCGGCCTGTCCGTGAAAGACCGCGACCTGACCACGCCACCGGCCAGCCCCGCCAACGGCGACCGCTACCTCATTCCTGCCGCCGCCACCGGCGTGTGGGCAGGCAAGACCAACCAGATCGCCGCTCGCATTGCCGATGTCTGGGAGTACCACACGCCAAAGATCGGCTGGCTTTGTTACATCGAGGATGAGGCCAAGCTCTCGGCCTTTAAGTCCACCGGCTGGAGCGCAGGCCTCGCCATCTGATTTTCCTTCCTTCGCACCCACCAGAAACCCGCCCCCGAGGCGGGTTTCGCATTTCTGGAGAACACCAATGACCGAACCCGAACAACAACCTGCGCACGTAGAGAACATGCTGCTCTTGCGCCGCGAGGATTTCGACGAACTGCTCGACCGCGCCGCTGAGCGTGGAGCCGAACGGGTTCTGGCCCACCTCGGGCTGGAAAACGGCCACGCCGCCCGCGACATCCGCGAACTGCGCGACCTGCTGGAAGCCTGGCGTGACGCCCGGCGCACCGCGTGGCAGACCACCGTCAAGGTCATCACCACCGGCATCCTGGCCGCACTGCTGGTTGGTGCCGCCATCAAGCTCAAACTGATGGGAGGCCCGCAATGATCGAGACACTACTTGGTGGCCTCCTTGGCGGGGCCTTCCGTCTCGCCCCTGAAATCCTCAAATGGCTCGACCGCAAGGGTGAGCGCGGCCACGAGCTGGCGATGCAGGACAAGGCGCTAGAGTTCGAGAAGATTCGCGGCGCACAGCGAATGTCGGAAATCGGCGCGGGTGCCGACGCCGCGTGGAATGTCGGAGCCATCGAAACCCTGCGCGAAGCCGTCCGCACTCAGGGTGAGAAAACCGGCGTGCGCTGGGCTGATGCACTGAGTTCCAGCGTTCGCCCGGTCATCACCTACTGGTTCATGGCACTGTACTGCGCCGCCAAGACGGCAACAGTCGCAGCCGCCGTGACAGGTGGCGCAGGCTGGGGCGTTGCCGTCCTGTATGCCTGGACGGAGGCAGACCAAGCCCTATGGGCCGGGGTGCTGAACTTCTGGTTCCTCGGGCGCGTGTTCGACCGGGTGCGACCGTGATCGAAGTGCCGCAAACAGCCATAGAGCTGGCCAAGCGCTTCGAGGGGTTCGAACGCAAGGTCAGACGTGGCGTCGAGATCACCGCCGTTCCCTACATCTGCCCCGCAGGCTTCTGGACGATTGGCTACGGCCATCTCTGCGATCCGAAGCACCCGCCGATCACCGAGGCCGAAGCCGAGGTCTATCTGGCGCGCGACCTGCAATCAGCGCTCGCCGCCACGCTGCGCTACTGCCCGGTGTTGGCCACCGAACCCGAGAGCAGGCTCGCGGCCATCGTGGATTTCACGTTCAACCTTGGCGCTGGGCGGCTGCAGACCTCGACGCTGCGACGGCGCATCAACCAGCGGGACTGGGCTGCCGCCGCGACGGAGTTGCGGCGCTGGGTTTACGGAGGAGGCCGAGTCTTGCCAGGGCTGCTTGCTCGCAGAGCGACCGAGGCTGCTTGGCTGCTTCTCAACGTTTAATCCAAAAAGTGTGTGAAAAACATCATTCGCCCGAGTGTGGAAAAACCAGGGAAAAGCACGTGATGCCTTGCGCAGATTTCACACTGGCGTGGCCACCATGAGCCTCGACAATCGCCTTGGTGATGGCCAAGCCCAACCCAGCGCCATCGGAGGTGGGATGCGTGCGCGCCGGGTCGGCGCGGTAGAAGCGATCAAACAGTCGCGGCAGCACCTGGGGATCAAGGTCTTCACCAGTGTTCTCTACCGAAACTTCGGTGCCGTTTGGCAGGGCGACCACAATGATCCGGACATTGCCACCTGCCGGGGTATGGCGCAGCGCATTGGATAGAAGGTTGCTCAACGCACGGCGAAACATCAGGCGATCACCCTCGATGCTGCCGTTGCCTTGCACCGTGAGGCTGATTCCTTTGTCGTCCGCCACAGCCTCGTAGAAATCGAGCAAGGCTTGGGCTTCATCGGCCGCCATGAAGCGTTCTTTGTGTGGAAGATCCAGGCCACGTTCGGTTTTGGCCAGCAGCAGCATGTCGGCCACCATGCGGGCCAGACGCTGCAACTCCTCGGCATTGGAAGCCAGGATGTCACGGTAGGCCGTGTTATCGCGCTGCGCTGCCAGAGTGACCTGGGTCTGGGTCAGCATGTTGCTGATCGGGGTGCGCAACTCATGGGCTAAGTCCGAAGCGAACTCTGACAAGCGCCGAAAGTCGTCTTGAAGTCGCTCCAGCATCTGGTTCAAGGTGTGCGCCAGATCGGCCAATTCAACGGGAACGGCCTGAACTGGCATACACGCCTGCAATCGTTGCGCCGTCACGGCTGCTGCGTGTGCCTTGATGGCTCGAAGTGGAGCTAGGCCGTAGTGGATGGCCGCCCATCCAAGCAGGCCGCTGACCAGAATGGCGACCAGTGCATACGTCGCAAATGTGCGCAGCAGATCATCCAGAAAATGCCTATGGTGGGTCGTATCCATGGCCAGGGTGATCACCAGTGGGGCCTCAGGCGCGTATTGCGCCTGGGTACGGAATTGCTCGGTGCGGTATTGCCGCTGCCCGTGCTGCCCCCCCGTTAAGGCATGCGCAAGCGTTTCGTGCTCGGGTAGCAGCCAGCGATCTGTTGCCGGAAACCCCTCGGTCTGAAACAGGACGGTCCCTGCCTGGGTGGTCATTCGCACGAATAGTCCGTGATGATGGTTGAGCGCTTCGGAGAGCCGCCAACGCGCATCGTCGGCAGAATTGGCGCTAGCCAGGATGTCGTCGATGAGGTGTTGCTTGTCTTGCAGTACGCTGCGATCCAACTCGATGAAATGACGGTCCGCCGCTGTCATGAACAGTCCGCCGAGGCTCAGCACAACACTGGCCGCTACCAGGGTGAAGAATAGGCTCAGACGGCGGGTCAGCGAGAGGCGGCGCAACATTCAAGGCTCCTGTGGTACTTCCAGTACGTAGCCCATGCCCCGCACTGTCTGGATTAATTTGACGGACTGCCCGTCGTCAACCTTCAGCCGCAGCCGACGCATGGCCACTTCGATGACATTGGTGTCCGAATCGAAATTCATATCCCACACCTGCGAGGCAATCAATGAGCGCGGCAGGACTTCACCCTGACGGCGCATCAGCAATTCCAGAAGACCAAACTCCTTGGCCGTCAGGTCGATGCGTTTTCCGCTCCGCATGACGCGGCGGCGCAGCAGATCTAGCTCCAGATCGGCCACACGCAGGACATTGCTGTCCAGTCCACCTCCTCGTCCGCGCCGAAGGATGGTGCGCACGCGGGCCAACAACTCGGCGAAGGAAAATGGCTTGACCAGGTAATCATCTGCTCCCAGCTCCAGCCCTTTGACGCGATCTTCTACCTGATCGCGGGCGGTCAGAAACAGCACCGGCATTTCCAGCCCGCGCCGCCGCAGTGATGCCAGCACCTGCCAGCCATCCAGTTCCGGCAGCATCACGTCCAGGATCACCAGGTCGTATTCGCCATGCAAGGCCAGGTGCAGCCCATCACCGCCATTGGCCGCCAAATCCGCGACAAAACCGGCTTCATTCAACCCTTGGCGCAGGTATTCGCCGGTTTTCGGTTCGTCTTCAACAATCAATATTTTCACGGGCCTGCTCCATCTATTTCTACCCGTTAGTCTGACAGCAATTTGTCTTTATGGCAGCAAGATGACAGAAATGTCATCTTGGAATCACCTTCCTGACAGGGGTGGTGGCCCAAACTCTTTCCATGTTTCAACAAATTGATAGGAGTTTGCGGTGATGCCAAGCCCTTCGTCCCTGTCCAGAAGTCTGTTGCCGTGGCTCTGCGTGCTGGCTACCGGTGCCGCACTGGCCGCACCAGTGGAAAAAATTCAGGTCAATCCACCACCGACCAAGTTGCAGTACACCTCTGCATTGAGCAGTTATCAGGGCTACACCGATCAAGCTGTGCAGTCCTGGCGTGAGGCCAATGACCGGGTTGGTCGCATTGGCGGCTGGCGCGCCTACGCCAAGGAGGCCGCAACAGGGCAGTCAGCATCCGATACGCCACCGGCGGCCAATCCGCACGCTGGACACCATGAAGGAGGCAAGAAATGAGGCACTTGCTCACATCGCGCCGCACCAAGCTAGCAGTGACCGTGGTTGCTATCGGGGTTCTGTCTGGCTGTGCCAGCGTCAGCCTTGAGCAGAACGTGAATCGCGTCAATACCGAGACTACCGTATTCACTGACGGGCAATTGAGCTTGGCCCAAAGCAATCAGGAACGTGAGCAACGCGCGCAGCTCGCCGCCCAATTACTGGCCAATCCGATTGGGCAGAAAGAAGCTGTGCAACTCGCATTGACCAACAGCCACGCCTTGCAAGCCCTGCTGGCCCAGGGCTGGGCCGAGTCTGCCGACGCCGCACAGGTCGGCCGCATTGCCAACCCCATCTTCAGTTTTGAGCGCATGGTGGTTGGCGATGAACTGGAGCTGGCGCGCTCGCTCTCGTTTGGCCTGCTGGATCTCTTGACCCTGCCAGCCCGAGCCGGAATCGCCGAACGTCGCATCGAGCAGGCGCAGTTGCGTCTGTCCGCTGAGGTGGTGGATCGTGTGACACAGGTACGCCAAGCCTGGGTGCGTGCTGTGGCGGCCCAGCAGACCCTGGGCTACGCACGGCAGGTGTTTGAAAGCGCCGAGGCCGGTGCCGAACTCGCGCGGCGGATGCAGTCGGTGGGCAATTTCAACCGTATCAGTCGAGCCCGTGAGCAATCTTTCTATGCCGATGCCGCTACCCGCCTGGCGACCGCCCAACACCAGGCCACAGCGAGCCGGGAGGAGCTGGTTCGTTTGCTGGGGCTTGATGAGACGCAGGCACAACAGCTCCAACTGCCCGACCGCTTGCCTGATTTGCCCAAAGCGCCGCTCGAACCAAATGCGGTAGGCGCATTGGCGACGAATGGTCGCTTGGATATCCGTTTGGCGCAAAGCGCACTGGCTGGCGTGGGCAAGTTACAAGGCCTGAGCATCATCACCAGCTTCACGGACATCGAGTTGACCGCGCGACGCAATACGGTATTCGACAACGCCGCCGGAACACGAACTGATCCGCGCGGATTTGAAGTGGCGGTTCGCTTGCCGATCTTTGACTGGGGCGGCATGCAGCGCGATGGGTGGAACGCCCGCACTCTCGCGGCAGCCAACCAACTGGAGGCCACGGTGCGCGCAGCGGGCTCCAGCCTGCGCGAGAGCTATTCAGCCTACCGCACGTCTTTTGATGTGGCCAAACATTATCGGGATGAGGTGCTACCCGTGCGCCGTGTGATCTCCGAAGAAAACCAGCTTCGTTACAACGGCATGCTGATTGGTGTCTTTGAGCTGATGGCCGATGCTCGTGATCAAGTCGGCACCGTGACCGCCGCCATCGCTGCGCAGCAGCAGTACTGGCTGGCGGACGCAGCCTTGCAGGCATCGTTGATCGGCCGCCCCACTATGACCTCCCTGTCCGTGATGACCAGCGCGCCTAGCGCTGGCGCGGCTGGACATTGAACACGAGAGTAAAGCAATGACATCCAGAAGAGATTTTTTTCGATTGGCCAGTATCGCCGGTGGTGCGGTTGCAGTCAGTGCCGTGAGCCGCGTGGCGCTTGCAGCCTTGCCTGATCCCGTCATTCAAACCAGCCCTGACACCATGCCGCCACTGGTGCCCAATACTGGGCGCGCATACAACCCGGTGGTGACACTCAACGGCTGGACTTTGCCCTGGCGCATGAACAACGGCGTGAAAGAGTTTCACTTGGTGGCCGAGCCAGTGGTGCGCGAGATGGCCCCAGGCTTCAAAGCCCACCTGTGGGGCTACAACGGGCAAAGCCCTGGCCCCACCATCGAAGTGGTCGAGGGCGACCGCGTGCGGATTTTTGTCACCAACAAGCTCCCTGAGCACACCAGCATCCACTGGCATGGCCAGCGCCTTCCCAGTGGTATGGATGGTGTGGCCGGCTTGACCCAGCCTGCTATTCAGCCGGGCAAGACGTTTGTCTATGAATTCGTGGCGCGCCGCCCCGGCACCTTCATGTACCACCCGCATGCGGATGAAATGACGCAGATGGCCATGGGCATGATGGGCTTTTGGGTCACGCACCCCAAAGCCAAGCACCCGTTGATCGATGAAGTGAACCGGGATTTTTGTTTCCTGCTCAACGCCTACGACATCGACCCTGGGAGCTACACGCCCAAGATCATGACGATGCTGGACTTCAACCTGTGGAGCTGGAACAGCCGAATCTTCCCCGGCATCGATTCGCTAAACGTGCGGCTCAATGACAAGGTGCGCATCCGCATCGGAAATTTGACGATGACCAACCACCCGATCCACCTGCACGGGCACGAGTTTCTCGTCACAGGCACAGATGGCGGGCCAACTCCCAAGAGCACCCGCTGGTACGAGGTCACCACCGATGTCGCGGTCGGCCAAATGCGGCAGATCGAATTTCTCGCCGACGAGGAAGGCGACTGGGCCTTCCACTGCCACAAGAGCCACCACACCATGAATGCCATGGGCCACAACGTGCCCACGCTCATCGGCGTCGATCATCGTGGCATTGCCAAGAAGATTAATTCCTTGATTCCTGATTACATGGTGATGGGCGAACGCGGCATGGCCGACATGACCGAGATGGAAATGCCAATTCCTGACAACACTGCGCCCATGATGACCGGCGAGGGGCCGTTCGGCTCGGTCGAGATGGGTGGCATGTTCAGCGTGCTCAAGGTACGCCGCGACCAAAAGTCTGGCGACTACAGCAATCCTGGTTGGTTCAAGCACCCGCAAGGCACGGTGGCGCACGAATACACCGGGCCGCTGACTGAGCCTGCCCGCTTCAAATCTGAAGGTGGGCAATCCATGCCACGCGCCCAGAAACCGCTCACCCCAACGGAAGTGAAGGTGCGCAAGCCCAGCAGTGGCCATGAGAACCACTGATCCACTTTGATTTAACCCAGGAGACCTTGTAATGACTCAGATGACCCGCACCCTTCGCCCCTTGACCTTGATCGCCGCGTTGGCCTTGTCTGGTGCTGCTTTTGCCGGTGGCACCCATGCAGGTGGCCACGGCCACGACAGCGACGAGACCGCGATTGGGAAACCCGGCGTGGCCAGCAAGGCCAGCCGAACCGTCACCGTTGAGATGACGGACAACATGCGCTATACGCCCGCCGATATTCAGGTCAAGCAAGGTGAGACGATTCGTTTCATCGTCAAAAACAAGGGCCAGGTCAAACACGAGCTGAGTTTGGGCACTCAGCAGGAACTGTTGGAACACTTGGAACAGATGCGCAAGTTCCCGGATATGGAACACGACGAGCCCAGCAAAGTCACGCTGGCTCCTGGAAAGCAGGGGGAAATCGTCTGGCAGTTCACCAAAGCGGGCACCGTGAATTTTGCTTGCCTGATGCCGGGGCACTACGAGGCCGGTATGAAGGGTCAAGTCAAGGTCAGCAAAAAATAGTTTGAGCAATCAACAAGGAGCGCCCCATGTCACGACTGCACTCAATGGCATGTACCACCCGACGCATTTGGCTTGCCGGTATAGGAGTGCTGGCGCTGGCACCTTCGACCATGGTCGCCTACGCCGCACCGGCAACCTTGCAGGTCTGGAAAGATCCCAACTGCGGCTGCTGCAAAGACTGGATTGCGCACCTCGAAAAAAGCGGATTTGCAGCCACAGTCATTGAACACGGCAATAGCGCTGCACGCGCACGCCTTGGTATGCCGCAGAAATTCGGCTCTTGTCACACGGCCTTGATCCAGGGCTACGTGATTGAGGGTCACGTGCCCGCTGCAGACATCCAGCGCTTGCTCAAAGAAAAACCTAAAGCCTTGGGACTGTCAGTGCCAGGCATGCCGATTGGGTCGCCAGGCATGGATGGGCCTGCTTACGACAACCGGCGCGATGCGTATCAGGTGCTACTGATCCAGCGCGATGGCAGCACCACTGTTTTCAACACCTACCCAGGAGGATAACTATGAACATCATCCAAAAAATCACCGCTGTTTCCGCCCTAGCCATGGGCATTACTCTGTCTGCAAGCGGCATAGCACAGACCACTATGGATCACAGCAAGATGGACATGTCGCAGCCTGCTGTATCGATGACCGAAGGCGAGGTCAAGAAAGTAGATATTGATGTCGGCAAAGTCACCATCAAACACGGCCCCATCAAACACATGGACATGCCTGGAATGACCATGGTCTTCACTGCCAAGGACAAAGGGCTGCTCGCCAACGTGAAGCCAGGCGACAAGATTCAATTCATGGTGGTAAACGAAGGAGGAAAGATGGTTGTCACCGAGATTCAAGCTGCGCGGTAAAAAACGCTGTATTGGCGTACCGTTGCTGAATGTCGCGCAAAACATCGGCAACATTAGTCGTTTTCAATTCACAGAAGGAGAAACTCATGAACAGCACTCACAAATATTTGATCGGACTCTTCGTCGCCACTCTGTCGCTCGGCGCGCTGGCTCAAGCCGACGAGCACAAAGAACACCACTCCGCTGGCACCAAACCCGCTGCAACTGCAGTCCAGAAACCTTCCTCTGGTCCCATGGGGGCGGACAAGATGGTGGCAGTGGATCAGCATATGAAAATCATGCAGGCCATGCACGATAAATGTTTGGCCGCAAAGACTCCGGAAGAGCGTCAAGCGTTGATGGTGGAGCACATGAAATTGATGCAGGACGGAATGGCCATGATGAATCAGATGGGTGGTATGTCTGCAGGAATGGCCAAAAACTCCAAGATGACTGATCGCCAACAGATGATGGAAAAACGAATGGACATGATGGAGTCCATGATGCAAATGATGATGGACCGGATGCCTGTACAAACAAAATAGCCTGTCGAATTCTTGGAGAACTGCTATGAACCACCAACGTGAGGGACACGAAACGCCCCGAAGCTTTTGGTCTTCACGCTACGCCATTGGATTATTGGTCATTGGTGGCATAGCGGCCTACTTTCTATTAACTGAGCACTTGGCGCATGTCGTCGGCGCTTTACCATTTCTGCTTCTTCTGGCTTGTCCGCTGATGCATGTATTCATGCACGGTGGTCATGGACATCACCGGGGACGCAGCCATTCGGAATCGCAGAGTAGTTCCGAGTCAGGAAAGCCGGGAGAGCCGTCATGAACCACAGTGAATCAGCTTACGGCTTATGGTCGCTGGTTATCTTGAACTCAGCGATATTCATCATGTTCGCATTCAGCTTTTTCAAACCAAATACGGCGCGAGATTGGAGAACCTTCAGTGCCTTCGCGGCGTTTGTCGTGGCTTTATTTGTGGAAATGTATGGTTTTCCGCTGACCATTTACCTGTTGTCGGGTTGGCTCCAAACTCGTTTCCCGGGACTTGATCTGCTCTCCCACAACTCGGGGCATCTGTGGTCGACGCTGCTTGGAGAGAAAGGAGACCCACATTTTGGGATTCTGCATATCGGCAGTTACATCTTCCTAGGCTATGGCTTTTATTTGCTTTCAACAGCTTGGAATGTTCTGTACCACGCTCAGCGGCACAACTCTTTGGCAACCAGCGGTCCTTACGCACAAGTTCGGCATCCCCAATACGTGGCCTTTGTGATGATTCTTTTCGGCTTCCTTTTGCAGTGGCCCACTTTGCTGACTTTAGTCATGTTTCCGATTCTTCTGATCATGTACGGACGACTGTCAGTTGCTGAGGAAGCAGAGATGCAATCGCATTTTGGAGATACGTATAAGTGCTACGCTGAAAAGACTCCGCGCTTTTTCCCGAGGATCAGTCCACCCACAGATCCATCCAAAAATAGTTAAGTCTGAATCGACGTAATAAAAGGGCATGGCATCGATTGGGTCGAGGATGTGGCTACGACTATGGGCATACTATGAACGTACATCAAAGCAATCATCACACGCATGACCATGGGCACATTCGTCATAGGCCGAATAGTCATGGCGAATCTGCTTTGGCTTTGGGCACGGGTAATTCCAATCCTTCAAACATGAAGGATCCAGTGTGTGGAATGACGGTAACCGACCAGTCTGAATGCCGGTCCGTCCACATGGGAAGGACGTTTTTCTTTTGCGGGACTAAGTGCAAAGCGAAGTTTGATGCCGACCCCATGCAGTACATGGAAGAACGCACTGACAAGTCGCCCACTTCACCTGCGGGAACAGCCTATACCTGTCCTATGCATCCTGAAATCCGTCAGGACCATCCAGGCAATTGCCCCAAGTGCGGCATGACACTCGAGCCGCTTTTGCCAGAGTTGGAGAAAGACGAAAACCCCGAGTTGCGAGACTTCCAACGACGCTTTTGGTGGACGCTCCCACTCACCATCGTGGTGACTTTTTTAGCGATGGCTGGCCACCAGCTGAACTGGTTCGGAATGTCCGTGCAAAGCTGGATCGAACTGGCGCTATCCCTGCCAATCGTCATATGGGCTGGTTGGCCATTTTTCTCACGAGGCTGGCAATCTGTTGTGAACCGTAGTCCAAACATGTGGACACTGATTGGCCTGGGCACTGGTGCCGCCTTTGCATACAGCGTGGTTGCCACTGTGGCACCGCATGTATTTCCAGACTCCTTTATCTCGATGGGTCGAGTCGCCGTGTATTTCGAAGCAACGGCTGTCATCATTTCACTGACCCTGTTGGGGCAAGTTCTTGAACTCAAGGCTCGCTCTCAGACATCTGCAGCCATCAAATCACTTCTCGGGCTGGCCCCCAAGACGGCACGTCGCCTGTACCCTGATGGCTCTGAGGAAGATGTTCCTTTGACGCATGTGCATGTGGGCGATTTGCTGCGCATTCGCCCCGGCGAAAAGGTTCCAGTTGATGGGGAGGTGACAGAGGGCAGTAGTGCAGTCGATGAATCCATGCTGACCGGTGAACCTGTACCAGTGTCTAAGCGAGTTGGCGACAAGGTGATCGGAGCAACGCTCAATACCAACGGTGCTCTCGTGATGCGGTCTGAAAAAGTCGGCTCAGCCACCATGCTGTCGCAAATCGTTCAAATGGTGGCCCAAGCGCAACGCTCCAAAGCGCCGATGCAACGAATGGCTGACACCGTAGCGGGCTGGTTCGTGATGGCTGTTGTCAGCGTTGCCTTGCTCACTTTTTTTGTTTGGGGTCTGTTGGGGCCCGAACCCAGTTGGGTTTACGCCTTGATTAACGCAGTGGCGGTTCTGATCATTGCCTGCCCATGCGCACTTGGTCTGGCGACACCGATGTCAATCATGGTCGCTACTGGGCGCGGTGCCACTCATGGCGTTCTGTTCCGTGATGCTGCTGCAATCGAGAATCTGAGGAAAATTGATACCTTGATCATTGATAAAACCGGCACGCTGACAGAGGGCAAACCGGCTTTTGATCGCGCAGTGGCCGCGCCGGGTTTTGAAGAGACAGAGGTGCTGCGCCTCGCTGCCAGCCTTGACCAGGGCAGCGAACACCCGCTGGCCGATGCCATCGTGCGCGCAGCTCGCGAACGTAATTTGTCTTTGGACAAGCCGGAGAACTTTGAGTCGGGCTCAGGAATTGGCGTGCGAGGTCAGGTTGGAGGACGACAACTGGCCCTTGGCAACACGGCATTGATGGAGCAACTTGGCGTGGCTGTCAAGGTACTGGTATCACAGGCAGAGTCTTTGCGATCAGAGGGAGCAAGCGTGATGTATCTGGCCGTTGATGGGCAGCTGGCAGGTCTGTTGGCCGTATCTGATCCGATCAAGGCAAGCACGCCCGAGGCGCTGACTGCACTCAAAGCTGCCGGTCTGCGTATCGTCATGGCGACCGGTGACGGTTTGACCACTGCCCGTTCTGTTGGTGAACGACTTGGAATCGACGAGGTTCATGGTGAAGTCAAGCCTGCGCACAAATTAGCACTCGTGGATCAGCTGCAAAAGCAAGGACGTATTGTGGCAATGGCGGGTGATGGCATTAATGACGCACCAGCACTAGCCAAGGCCGATGTCGGTATTGCCATGGGAACTGGTACTGACGTAGCCATGAACAGCGCCCAGATTACGCTGGTCAAGGGCGACCTGTGCGGCATTGCCGTCGCCCGTGCCTTGTCGCAAGACACCGTGCGCAATATGAAGCAGAACCTGCTGTTCGCTTTTCTCTATAACGCCTTGGGTATTCCGATTGCCGCAGGTGTGCTGTACCCGCTCACCGGTTGGCTGCTGTCGCCCCTGATTGCAGCGTTGGCCATGAGTCTCAGTTCAGCTTCGGTGATTGGTAATGCATTACGGTTGAAAAGCTAAAAGAGGTTGTCGATTTGTGTACAGCAAACATACTCGGTTGTAAACTACGAATATGCGCCGATTCTTGTTAATTTTGTTGATGTGTTTGTTGCCGCTGCAAAGTTTTGCAGCGGTCTACGCACGCCTGCAAATGGACGACAAGATCGTAACGATGCAGCACATAGTGGGACAAGACTCACCTCCTTGCCACGAGGATGCAACAAGCACCTCCGCAACACAAGATGAGGGGTGTTGCAAAAGCAACGCGACATGCGAGTTTGTATGCGGTCTGTCCGTTGCGGTATTTTCCGACGCGATCATTCTTCATATCCCCATTGCGCCCGAAGCGCACTCCGCAAGATTGCCGACTTCATTCGTCAGCACACCCCTCGCTCAGCCTGTAAAACCGCCCATCCTCGGATCTCCCTAGCCTAAGTCCGTCCGCATTTTGCCGACGCTTTGTGTTTTGCTGGAGATTTAGAGTGAAAAAAATCCTACTCGGAATTTTTATCAATGCCATTCTTTGGATCGGCCATGCTGCGCATGCAGGGCCGGTTCTGTCCCTCGATCGGGCTTTGCAGCTTGCCGAAAGTCGGTCACGCCAGCTTACCGCCCAAGATGCCGCAGCCACCGCCTCCCGCGACATGGCTCTAGCCGCCGGGCAACTGCCCGACCCCACGCTCAAATTTGGCATCAACAACCTGCCAATCAATGGCGAAGACCGTTTCAGCCTGACGCAGGACTTCATGACCATGCGCTCAGTCGGCGTGATGCAGGAAATCACGCGGGGCGACAAACTCAAGGCCCGCTCCGCCCGTTTTCACCGTGAAGCAGAAGCAGCAGAAGCCAGCCGTACCCTGGCCCTTGCCAACTTGCGACGTGACACCGCGAAGGCATGGCTGGAGCGCCATTACCAAGAACGCATGCTCGACGTGCTACGCAACCAGCGAACGGAGGCGGGCTTGCAGATCGAAGCTGCCGACGCAGCCTACCGTGGCGGGCGTGGAGCCCAAGCGGATGTGTTCACGGCCCGGTCGATGGTGGCGCAGATCGATGACCGCATCCGCCAGACAGAGAAGCAGATCGGAACGGCCAAGATCAGGCTGGCACGATGGGTTGGGGACGATGCCGCCCAGGCACTGGACACGCCCCCCAACTTAGAGTCCGTCCACCTTGACCTGACCAGCCTGGACAGCCAGTTGGCACACCATCCTGAAATTGCCTTGATGGCTAAGCAGGAACAGGTGGCACGCGCCGATGCGGATATTGCACAGAGCAACAAACACGCTGACTGGAGTGTGGAGTTGATGGTCAGCCAACGCGGCCCGGCCTACTCGAACATGGTGTCGGTCAACGTCTCCGTCCCGTTGCAGTGGGATCAAAAGAACCGGCAAGACCGGGAGCTCTCCGCCAAACTGGCCATCGCCGAGCAGATGCGCGCCCAGCGCGAGGAAGCCACACGGGAGCATGTTGCCGACACCCGCATGTGGTTGCAGGAGTGGCAAAGCAACCGTGAGCGTTTGGCGCAATACGACAGCGCTCTGATTCCGCTGACGGCTGAACGCGCCCGTGCCGCGATAGCCGCCTACCGGGGCGGCAGTGGCCCGCTCACGGCGGTGCTGGAAGCACGGCGCATGGCCATCGACACCCAGATGGATCGCCTGCGTCTGGCGATGGAAACTGCCGCTCTGTGGGCGCAACTGGAGTACCTGATTCCCGCTGAGCACCAAACGACTACGGAGCCACGCCTGCCCTCACTCCCCACAACAACAGCAACGGAGAAATAACATGACAAAACTCAAACCCCTGCTGGTGGGCCTGGTCGGTGCGGGCGTACTCGCCGCAAGCGGTTACGGTCTCTATACCATTGGCATGCAGCGCGGCATGGGCATGGCTACTTCCTCCGCCCCGTCAGCAGGAGCAGCCGCAACGGGAAGCGTTGCGCCCGGCGCAGTCCCCCAAAGCGTTGCCGAAGGCGAAGACGCCACCCGCCGCCATATCGAAAAAGGCATCAAGGCCGGCGATGTGGACCCAACCACCGGACGCAAGATCCTCTACTACCACGACCCCATGGTGCCGGGCAACAAGTTCGACAAACCCGGTAAGTCCCCCTTCATGGACATGATGATGGTGCCGGTCTACGCCGACGGGGATGCTGGCAGCGACGGAAGCAAAGTCACGGTCAGCCCCCGCATCCAGCAGAACCTCGGGGTACGGACTGCCGAAGTCACCGAAGGGCTGCTGTCGCAACAGGTCTCCGCAGTAGGAAACATTGCCTTCAATGAGCGCGACCAGGCCTTTGTGCAGGCCCGTGCCACCGGCTACATCGAGCGCCTGCACGTGCGTGCAACCCTGGACCGCGTGAGCAAAGGCCAAGCCCTGGCCGACCTCTACGTGCCCGACTGGATTGCTGCACAGGAGGAATTTCTGTCGGTGCGGCGCATGCAGGGAACAGACCTGGCGCCGTTGGTCGATGGTGCCCGCCAGCGCATGCGCCAGGTGGGCATGAGCGATGAACAGATTCGCTTGGTGGAAAGCAGCGGCAAAACCCAAGCCCGCATCACCCTGACCGCACCAATAGGCGGTGTGGTGGTGGAGCTGATGGCTCGTGAAGGCATGACGGTGATGCCAGGTGCGACGCTGTTCCGTATCAACGGTCTGGGCAGCGTGTGGGCCAATGCCGAAGTACCAGAAAGCCAGGCGGCCCTGATTCGCCCCGGTACCAAGGTGCAGACCAGCAGCGCCGCCGCACCCGGCACGGCCCTGCGCGGCACGGTGCAAGCGATATTGCCCGAGGTGAGCGCGGCCACCCGCACGCTCAAGGCCCGCGTGGAACTGGCCAACCCCGGCAACCTGCTGGTGCCCGGCATGTTCGTCAATATGCAATTCATGGACATGCGGACAGAGAAGTCCTTGCTGATTCCCACGGAAGCCGTGATCCAGACCGGCAAGCGTGTGGTGGTCATGCTGGCCGAGGACAAAGGCAAGTTCCGTCCGGTCGAGGTGGAAACCGGCATCGAAAGCAATGGCCAGACCGAGATCAAACGCGGCCTGCAAATGGGGCAGCGCGTGGTGGTGTCGTCCCAGTTCTTGATCGACTCGGAAGCCAGTCTCAAAGGTGTGGAAGCACGTTTGAACGATGCACCCAAGCCAAGCGCGGCCAACACGGCACCGCGCCATGAGGGCGAAGCCAGGATTGAGGCCATCGGCAAGGACAGCATCACCTTGTCGCATGGCCCGATTCCGTCCCTCAAATGGGGCGAGATGACTATGGACTTCAAGTTGCCTGCCAGCAGCCAGCCGCGCAATCTGGTGCCTGGCGACAAGGTGAGTTTCGAGTTCTACATGGATGCGGAAGGCTTGCCACAGCTCACCCGCGTGAGCGCCATGGCACCGGAGCCCAAAGCGGTCACCGCCAAACCAGCCGGGAGCAAGCCATGATTGCCAAGCTCATCCGTTGGTCTATTGGGAACCGCTTTCTGGTGCTGCTGGTGACCTTGATCGTTGCGGCCTGGGGCGTTTATTCCGTGATGCGCACGCCCCTGGATGCCTTGCCTGACTTGTCGGATGTGCAGGTCATCATCCGCACCACGTATCCCGGGCAAGCACCGCGTATTGTGGAAAACCAGATCACCTATCCGCTGACGACCACCATGCTGTCGGTGCCGGGGGCCAAGACGGTGCGCGGGTACTCGTTCTTTGGCGACTCCTTTGTCTACGTGCTGTTTGAGGATGGCACGGACCTCTACTGGGCGCGCTCCCGTGTGCTGGAGTACCTGAACCAGGTGCAATCCCGCCTTCCACCCGGTGCCAAGGCCACACTGGGGCCAGATGCCACCGGGGTGGGCTGGATTTACCAGTATGCGTTGGTGGACCGCAGTGGCACGCAGGACGCGGCCCAACTTCGGGCTTTGCAAGACTGGTTCCTCAAGTACGAACTCAAGACCGTGCCCAATGTGGCGGAGGTGGCCACCATCGGTGGCATGGTGCGCCAGTACCAGATCGTGCTGCAACCGGACAAGCTGGCGGCCTACGGCATTCCGCACAGCAAGGTGGTTGAAGCCATTCAAAAGGGCAACCAGGAAGCCGGTGGTTCGGTGCTGGAGCTGGGCGAAGCCGAATACATGGTGCGCGCCAGCGGCTACCTGCAATCGCTGGACGACTTCCGCAAGGTGCCGCTGATGACCACGGCGACTGGTGTGTCCGTCCGTTTGGGCGACGTGGCCCGCATCCAGCTTGGACCAGAGATGCGCCGGGGCATTGGTGAACTCGATGGCGAAGGTGAGGCCGCGGGCGGTGTGATCGTGATGCGTTCCGGCAAGAACGCGCTGGAAACCATTGCCGCCGTCAAGGCCAAGCTCAAGAGCCTGCAATCCAGCCTGCCCAAGGGGGTGGAGATCGTGCCCGTCTACGACCGCTCCGGCCTGATCGAGCGGGCGGTGGAGAACTTAGGTCACAAGCTGCTGGAAGAGTTTGCGGTGGTGGCCGTGGTCTGCTTCATCTTCCTGTTTCACCTGCGCTCGGCCCTGGTCGCCATCGTGTCGCTGCCGCTGGGCATCCTGGCCGCGTTCATCGTCATGCATTACCAGGGCGTGAATGCCAACATCATGTCGCTGGGGGGCATTGCCATTGCCATTGGCGCCATGGTGGATGCCGCTGTGGTGATGATCGAAAACGCCCACAAACATCTGGAGCATTGGAGCCACGACCACCCGGGCCAAAAGCTCGAAGGCGACGCCCGCTGGCGGGTGATTGGAGAATCTGCTGCCGAGGTAGGCCCAGCGCTGTTCTTCTCGCTGCTCATCATCACGCTGTCCTTTATTCCGGTGTTCACGCTGGAAGCGCAGGAGGGGCGTTTGTTCTCGCCGCTGGCGTTTACCAAGACCTACGCCATGGCGGCGGCGGCGGCACTGTCGGTCACGCTGATTCCGGTGCTGATGGGCTATTTGATTCGGGGCCGTATCCCGGATGAGAAGTCCAACCCATTGAATCGCTTCCTGATTGCGATTTACCGCCCGCTGCTCAACGCGGTGCTGGACTGGCCCAAAGCCACGTTGGCGGTGGCCGCACTGCTGCTGGGTTTGAGTCTTTGGCCCTTGCAGCACATTGGCGGTGAGTTCATGCCGCGCCTGGATGAGGGGGATCTACTCTATATGCCTTCCGCGCTGCCTGGCTTGTCCGCAGGCAAGGCCGGTGAACTGCTGCAACAGACAGACCGACTCATCAAGACCGTGCCCGAGGTCTTGAGCGTCTACGGCAAGGCTGGCCGTGCCGAAACCGCCACCGATCCCGCTCCCATGGAGATGTTCGAGACCACCATCCAGTTCAAACCCAAAGACCAGTGGCGACCCGGCATGACGCAGGATAAGCTGGTGGACGAGCTGGACCGCATCGTCAAGGTGCCGGGCCTGGCCAACATCTGGGTGCCACCGATCCGCAACCGCATCGACATGCTGGCGACTGGTATCAAAAGCCCAGTGGGCGTGAAAGTCGCCGGAACTGACCTGGCCACCATCGACCGCCTGACCGGCGAGATCGAAAAGGCACTCAAGGACGTACCCGGTGTCAGCAGCGCACTTGCAGAGCGTTTGACGGGTGGGCGCTATGTGGACGTGAACATTAACCGCGATGCTGCGGCCCGCTTTGGGATGAACATCGCGGAAGTGCAGTCCGTCATCACCGCTGCGGTGGGAGGTGACAACATCGGCGAAACGGTGGAGGGCCTACAACGCTTCCCCATCAATATGCGTTATCCCCGTGAAATCCGTGACTCGCTGGAGAAGCTGCGCGTCCTGCCCATCGTCTCGGAGAGCGGCCAACGGCTGGTGCTGTCCGATGTGGCCGACATCCGCATCACCGACGGCCCACCCATGCTGCGAAGCGAGAACGCCCGACTCTCAGGTTGGGTGTATGTGGACATTCGCGGGCGTGACTTGCGTTCGGCGGTGCAGGACATGCAAAAGGCGGTGGCCGAGAAGGTGGCTCTGCCTGCCGGGTATTCGGTGTCTTGGTCGGGGCAGTTCGAGTTTCTGGAACGTGCCACGGCCAAGCTCAAGGTGGTGGTGCCGTTCACGCTGCTCATCATCTTTGTGCTGCTGTACCTGACCTTCAAGCGGTTTGATGAGGCCCTGCTCATCATGGCGACCTTGCCCTTCGCACTGGTGGGCGGCATCTGGCTGCTGTACCTGCTGGGCTACAACCTGTCGGTGGCAGGTGTGGTCGGGTTCATCGCGCTGGCTGGGGTGTCGGCAGAGTTCGGGGTCATCATGCTGCTGTACCTCAAACATGCTTGGGATGAGCGTATCGCGCAGGGAAAGGCCAGCATCGAAGACCTACTGGATGCGATCCGCGAGGGTGCCGTACTGCGCGTGCGTCCCAAAGCAATGACGGTGGCCGTCATCCTGGCGGGCTTATTTCCGATCATGTGGGGGACGGGCACCGGTTCCGAGGTGATGCAGCGCATTGCTGCACCCATGGTGGGCGGGATGATCACCGCGCCCTTGCTATCGATGTTTGTGGTGCCTGCGGTGTACTTCTTGATGCGTCGTCGCCAAAGGACACGGGGGCACCCTTAGATCGCAACTTCCTTTTTATCCCCCTCATGCGGCTGGAATTCTTCCGTGTGAGGGGCACGCATGTCTCCATACCACCGAGCGTTATTTCTCTCACACCATTTCAACCCAACGCGATGCTGAGTCACGGCTACTTGGCTGACACCGGTCGTTCAATGCTTTCCTTTGAGACTGTGTGCCCCATGAACATGGCCTCTGCTGGTTCCTGACTCGTGATCGTGGCGCGATGCCGTAGACAATTCAGTCAGAATGCCACAATGGCTGGCCTGCTGAGATTCACGGCAGTTTTCCCGCAAAGTCTTGAGCTGTCGTTCCAGCGCCTTCAACTCTTTGATGCGGGCAGCTACATGGCCTATGTGCTCGTCGAGCAGGTCGTTCACTTGTGCGCAGTTCTCGTGAGGCGAATCCTTGAAGCGCAGCAGCACTCGGATTTCGTCCAACGTCATGTCCAACCCTCGGCAGTGCCGAATGAAGGACAGTCGGTCAACGTGTTCGCTGCCGTACACCCGGTAGTTACCTTCTGTGCGAGGAGTTTCAGGCAACAATCCTTCGCGTTCGTAATACCGAATCGTCTCAACCTGGGTGTGAGCGGCCTTGGCCAGTTCACCGATTCTCATATCTTCACCTTGAGCGATGGCAGGAAAGTTGCATAGTTTTATTGTAAGCACTTGACATTGTAGTGGCTACAGGGTTTTTAATCCATCCAACAAGGAGAAGATCATGAACCCTACTCACCAACGCCAACAAGTTGACACTGCCTGCGATTGTGGGAGTGGCTGCGCGACATCGCCTGCTGTGGGCGGGCCAATGGCGTCTAATGCAACGGCTGTTGAGCCACAGCGATTCCGGATCGCGAACATGGACTGCGCGTCGGAAGAGTCAGAAATCCGTCGAGCGCTGGACGGCGTGGCAGGCATTCGTGGCTTGCAGTTCAACTTGGGCGACCGCGAGTTGGCCATCGCTGCCGAGGATCATGCTCTGCGGGTGGCACTGGATGCAATTCGCAAAGCGGGCTTCAAACCGGAACCACTCGGCGTAGAAGACAAATCGGATGGAGCTACTGCCGCTGCGCCAACTGGTTTCTGGGCCTCATGGGGCAAATTGATTGCTGCATTGGGGCTGGCCGTGGCGGCTGAAGGCTTGGCATTCGCTTTTTCAGATAGTTGGCCAGCAAAAGCCCTTGGAATGGCGCTGGCCGCGGTGGCCATCGCCCTGGCGGGTTTCTCTGTCTACGGTAAAGGGCTTTCCGCACTGCGGCAAGGACGCTTGAACATCAACGCCTTGATGACTGTGGCCGTGACAGGTGCCTTCTTGATAGGCCAGTGGCCAGAAGCTGCCATGGTGATGGCCTTGTATGCCATAGCCGAGGCCATCGAGGCTCGAGCGGTGGACCGGGCGCGTAACGCCATCAAGAGCTTGCTGGCTCTTGCACCGGAGCAAGCCGAGGTGCGTCAAAGTGACGGCAGTTGGACACGCGTCGGCGTCAAAGCGGTCGTTGTTGATGCGATAGTGCGCATCCGTCCAGGAGAGCGCGTTCCGCTCGATGGCGTCGTGACGCTGGGCCAGAGCGCCATCGACCAGTCCCCTGTGACTGGGGAAAGCCTGCCTATAGACAAGGCTCCTGGCGACGAAGTCTTTGCCGGCACCATCAACCAGTCTGCGGCGTTGGAATTCCGTGTCACCGCGCCCGCTTCGGACAGTACCCTGGCGCGCATCATCCACGCAGTCGAGCAAGCACAGTCGTCCCGTGCGCCAACACAGCGCTTTGTTGATCGGTTTGCCGCGATCTACACACCTGCAGTTTTCACCCTGGCTGTCGCCGTCGCGTCGTTAGCGCCGTGGATCACGGACTTGACCTGGATACAGGCTGTCTATAAAGCCTTGGTGTTGTTGGTCATCGCTTGCCCTTGTGCCTTGGTTATTTCCACACCAGTCACGGTCGTCAGCGGCTTGGCAGCCGGGGCAAGGCGGGGAATATTGATCAAAGGTGGCGTTTACTTGGAGGATGCGCGAAAGATCAAAGCGGTGGCCCTGGACAAGACCGGCACGATCACGGAAGGTAAGCCAAAACTGGTGGCCTTCGAGCCCGTAGATACAGGTCTTGATCAACGGGTGCTGGAGGGACTTGCAAAGAGTCTCGCGGGTCGGTCGGATCACCCGGTTTCCAAAGCCATCGCAGAGGGGCTGTCAACCGCCGATCTAGAGGTGGGAGAGTTTCAAGCCGTTGCAGGGCGTGGAGTGCAAGGCGTCATCGGCAATCATCCCTACGCGCTGGCCAACCACCGCTGGATCGAGGAGCGTGGGCAATGTTCGGCTGAACTCGAAGCCCGTCTCGCAGTTCATGAAGAGGCAGGTCGCACGGTCACACTCCTCGCGAACAGCGAACGTGTGATGGCGATCTGCGCTGTAGCGGACACCATCAAGCCATCCTCCGCCCAAGCGGTGGCCGACCTGAAGTCGCTCGGCGTAACACCGGTCATGCTGACAGGAGATAACATCGCGACCGCGCGCACCGTCGGATTTCAGGCGGGCATTGCCGAGGTGCGGGGCAACCTGCTACCCGAAGACAAGTTGCAGGCCATCTGCGAACTTCAACAGCGCTTGGGTATCACGGCGATGACAGGCGATGGCATCAATGATGCGCCAGCACTTGCCAAGGCCGACATCGGCTTCGCCATGGGTGCTGCTGGAACCCATACGGCGATGGAGGCCGCCGATGTTGTGGTCATGAACGACGACCTGCGGCGTCTGCCAGAAACGATACGGCTCTCGAAGCGCACCCACGCCGTGCTTTGGCAGAACATCAGTCTTGCGCTAGGCATCAAGCTGGTGTTTTTACTGCTGGCTGTCTTCGACAATGCCTCCATGTGGATGGCGGTGTTTGCGGACATGGGGGCAAGCTTGCTGGTGGTCTTCAATGGGCTAAGGTTGCTTGGAAGGCAACAGAGCAAGTAGAAAAGATGCACAGGGAAGTCTATAGCTGCTACACTGTTGTCCATATGCGTAGATGGTTGGCAATCCTTTTGTTGGTGTTTATGCCGCTACAGCTTGGCTGGGCGGCTGCAGCCAGCTATTGCCAACACGAAACCGGTGCCGCAGCCAAGCACTTTGGTCACCATGACCATCAGCACAAGACTGCGGATGGCAAAGACGCATCTTCCGATCCAGCCAAGACCATCGGTGGCGATCCCGATTGCGCATCCTGTCACGCGGGATGTTTGTCGGCCTTGCCTGGGGCAGTCACGATTGCATCGCATGCCGACTCGTCTCTGGATACAGCAGATTACTGGGCTCGTCTCACGTCGCCCCCTTTTGAACGCCTCGAACGCCCTCAGTGGCGTGCCCTCGCCTGATCGGCGGGGAGCGCGTTCCTTCCCTTCGTCATCACCAATGCACGGATACGCCTAGCGCGTGACCGTATCAAGCCGACCTCAGCTCGGCTGACGTGACGACGAGCAGGCGATCATTTGGATCGCTCTCCGCCGATTCCCTCGTGTATTTGAATATCACTGGAGAATCGAATGTTGAAGAGTCATCACAATCACAAACGACGGAAGTCAGTCTCCGTCCTCCGCACATCAGGAGTCGCGGCTGCGACGAGCTTGCTCGTAGCGCTCGCTGCAGGGGCAGCTTTCGCTCAGGCGTTGCCAGCAGCACAAGACAATCCTTCAGCCGTCAGAAGCGGCTTGCAGAGCGAAGCGGCAACGATCCTGACGCTGCAAAAGGCCATCGATTTAGCCCTGGACAGCAATCTAGACTTGGCTGTCGCAAGGCGGGAAATCGAGGCAACGCAAGGTCAGGTGATCCAGGGGCAAGCTCGCCCCAATCCCGAACTGGCGTACTCGCTGGAAGACCAGAGGGCAGCGACCCGCACACAAAGTGTGCAGATCAATCTGCCCGTCGAGATGGGTGGCAAGCGCGCGGCCCGTATCACGGCGGCAGAGCGAGGACGCGACATTGCGGTCGAAGAACTGAACTTGCGCCGCGTCGAAATTCGTGCCGCCGTGGTCGCTGCCTTCTTCGAGACTTTGGCGGCACAGGAACGCGCAGCATTGGCCGGGGCCAGTGTCGATCTGGCAAAACGCGCTACCGATGCTGTTGCCAAACGCGTGGCAGCGGGCAAGGTTTCGCCGGTCGAAGAAACCAAGGCACGTGTGGCCGAAGCAGGCGTGCGAGTCGAATTGGCACAGGCCCAGAGCGAACAACGCAATGCTCGGGCACGCTTGGCCAGTTTGCTAGGGGCCAACCCACCGCGATTTACTCTCGTGTCGGGCAACGTGGAAGAGCTTCCGGCTGTCCCTTCGTTCGACAACGTCCAGCAGCGCCTGTCCGCTTCGCCAACGCTGCGCCGTATGCAGCTGGAGGTTGAGCGCCGCAGGTCGTTGGTCGATGTAGAGCGCGGCAAACGGATACCCGACGTCACTTTCAGCCTTGGGGTGAAACGCCCCAACGAACTGCAGCGCGATCAACTGCTGTTCGGTGTTTCCGTACCCTTGCCACTGTTTGATCGCAATCAGGGGAACTTGTTGGAAGCGCTGAAGCGCGAAGACAAGGCGCGGGACGAACTCCAAGCTTTGAACATGCGAGTCAGCACGGACGTATTGCAAGCCCGCGAGCGGCTGGAATCCATTCGTGGGGAAGTCGACGTCTTGCAACGGGATGTTTTACCTGGGGCCAAAAGTGCCTACGACGCGGCCACCGTCGGATTTGAAAACGGCAAGTTCAACTTCTTGGAAGTGCTGGATGCACAGCGTACCTATTTCGCCGCCAAGTCCCAATACCTCAAAGCACTGGCTGAGGCGCATCGCGCAGCGGCGGACATCGACCGAGTGCTCGGCGAATCCGCCCCAAGTGCCACCCAGCCAGTGAACAAGGAATAAACATGAAAATCGACACAAACAAACTGAATATCAGCAAAAAGCATCTGATCGCCATCGCCGTGATCGTTGTGACGGGCATCGTACTGGGCAGCGCCATTCTCGGCGGCAAAGCAACCAAGAAAGCCGAAGATGACGGCCACGGTCACGGCAGCCACGTCGAAGCCAAGGCACACAGTGATGGTGAGCATCACGGTAAGGCCAGTGGAGACAAACACGATCACGACAAGGGTCATGCGGACGGCGAGCACCACGAGGCCCCGACCAAGGGGCCGCATGGAGGCAAGCTGTTCAAGGAGGGGGATTTCGGGCTGGAAGCGTTGCTGGCCGAGGACGGCGGCGAACCCCGTTTGCGCATCTGGTTGTTCGATAAGGACAAGCCTCTACCCAGCGGCGCAGCCAAGGTCAGCGCCACCATCACGCGCTTGACCGGAGAGAAGCAGACTCTAAATTTCGCACCTGACAAGGACAGCCTGTTGAGCCGCGAGGTCGTGCCGGAGCCGCACGCGTTTGAAATAAGCATCGTTGCCCAGACCGCCAACGAACCCTTCATGTTCGTGCTCAACCAAGAAGAGGGGAAGGTCGAACTCAGTGATGCGCAAATCAAAGCGGCATCCATCGGTATCGATACGGCTGGTGCGGCACGAATCAAGTCCGCCCTGCAATTGCCAGGGGAAATTCGCCTGAACGAAGACCGGACGTCACACGTTGTGCCACGCATTGCGGGGGTGGTCGAGAGCGTGCAGGCCAGCTTGGGGCAAGCGGTCAGACGAGGCCAAGTTCTGGCTGTCATTGCGAGCCCGGCCGCGTCTGAGCAACGCAGTGAACTGCAAACCGCACAAAAACGTCTGGCCCTGGCGAAGACTACGTTCGAGCGTGAAAAGCGGCTCTGGGAGCAAAAAATTTCCGCAGAGCAAGACTATCTGCAAGCAGGGCAAGCGCTGCACGAGGCGGAAGTCACTGTGGCCAACGCTCAACAGAAGCTATCCGCTTTGGGGCTGGCCCCAGGTTCTCAGGGGGGGCTTAACCGTTTTGAATTGCGCGCGCCATTCGATGGCTTGGTGATTGAAAAACATCTCAGCCTCGGTGAAGCCGTCAAGGAAGACGCTGCCGTGTTTACCGTGTCCGATCTGGGGCAGGTTTGGGCTGAAATCAACGTGCCAGCCAAGGACTTGCCGCTGGTCAGAGTCGGCGAAAAAGTGACCATCAAGGCAACTGCATTCGATGCCAGCGCTACTGGGGTCATCACCTTTGTTGGGTCGCTGATTGGCGAACAAACCCGTATGGCCAAAGCCCGAGTGGTCTTGGCCAACCCGAAAGGTTCTTGGCGTCCTGGACTGTTCGTCAATGTGGAAGTGACCTCCTCTGAGGCTGACGTGCCTGTGACAGTGGCCAGCGATGCCATTCAGACCGTCGGAGACAAGCCGGTCGTGTTCTTGAAGGTGAATGGGGGATTCATTGCCCAGCCCGTGCAGTTGGGCCGCAGTGATGGCAAGCGCGTCGAGGTGGTGCAAGGGCTCAGAGCCGGGGCACCGTATGCGTCGGCGGGCAGCTTTGTTGTGAAGTCAGAGCTTGGCAAAGCCTCTGCCGAACACACCCATTGATACCGGAGCGACACACATGTTTGAAAAACTCATTCGCGCAGCCATCGAGCACCGATGGTTGGTGTTGCTGGCGGTCTTTGGTATGGCTGCCATCGGCGTGTTCAACTACCAAAAGCTACCTATCGATGCCGTCCCGGACATCACCAATGTCCAAGTGCAGATTAACACCCAAGCGCCGGGATATTCCCCTCTGGAAACCGAGCAGCGGGTGACTTACCCGATTGAAACCGTGATGGCGGGTCTTCCCAATCTGGAGCAGACCCGTTCCTTGTCCCGCTACGGGCTGTCGCAAGTGACTGTGATCTTCAAGGATGGCACCGACATCTACTTCGCGCGCCAGTTGGTCAATGAACGCATCCAGGAGGCCCGCGACAAACTGCCTCCCGGAATCACTCCTGCGATGGGGCCCATATCGACAGGCTTGGGTGAGATTTACCTCTGGACAGTCGAGGCCAAGGATGGTGCGAAAAAACCGGATGGCCAGCCCTACACGGCCACCGATCTGCGCGAGATTCAGGACTGGATCATCAAACCGCAGTTGCGCAATGTGCCCGGCGTGACAGAAATCAACTCGATTGGTGGTTTTGCAAAGGAGTACCAAATCTCACCGATACCCGAGCGACTGGCCTCGTTGGGCGTCACCCTGCAGGACATTGTGACGGCTCTGGATCGCAACAACGGCAACGTGGGCGCGGGTTATATCGAAAAGCGCGGTGAGCAGTATCTGATTCGGGCTCCCGGGCAGGTCAAGACACTTGAGGACATCGGCAACGTCATCCTCAGCAGCGCGGGTGGTGTGCCGATTCGGGTGCGTGATGTGGCCGAGGTCGGCATCGGACGTGAGCTTCGCACCGGTGCTGCTACGGACAATGGCCGTGAAGTGGTGCTGGGCACCGTCTTCATGCTCATCGGCCAAAACAGTCGAACGGTTTCGCAAGCTGTCGACAAGAAGATGATTGAGATCAACCGCAGCCTGCCCGAGGGTGTACACGCGGTGACCGTCTACGACCGCACCGTCCTGGTGGATAAGGCGATCAACACGGTCAAGAAGAATTTGTTGGAAGGCGCGATCCTGGTGATCGTGATCCTGTTCCTGTTCCTCGGCAACATCCGCGCGGCCATCATCACTGCAACCGTGATTCCCTTGTCGATGCTATTCACCTTCACAGGGATGGTGAGCTACAAGGTCAGCGCCAATTTGATGAGCCTCGGCGCACTGGACTTCGGCATCATCATTGATGGCGCAGTGGTGATCGTCGAGAACTGTGTTCGCCGTCTTGCCCATGCGCAAGCTCACTACGGCAGGCCATTGACGCGCTCAGAACGCTTTCACGAGGTGTTCCTTGCATCCAAGGAATCACGTCGCCCACTATTGTTTGGTCAGTTGATCATCATGGTGGTGTACTTGCCCATCTTTGCCCTGACCGGCGTCGAAGGGAAGATGTTTCATCCGATGGCGTTCACGGTGGTGGCGGCGCTCGTGGGAGCCATGATTTTGTCGGTGACATTCATTCCGGCTGCGGTCGCGCTGTTCATTGGCAACCGTGTCAGCGAGAAGGAAAACTTCTTGATGGTGCAAGCCAAGCGCTGGTACGGCCCTTTGCTGGATCGCGTGATGGAGGCCAAGGCTGTTGTGTTGGCTACCGCAGCCGTGGCAGTGGTGTTGTGCGGTTTGATTGCAACCCGCATGGGCAGTGAGTTCGTGCCCAGCTTGAACGAAGGAGACTTCGCCATTCAGGCCTTGCGCATTCCTGGCACCAGTTTGTCGCAATCGGTAGCGATGCAGCAGCAACTGGAAGCAACGCTGAAAGCCAAGTTCCCAGAGATAGACCGCATCTTCGCGCGCACAGGAACGGCGGAAATCGCCTCCGACCCTATGCCACCGAACATTTCTGACGGCTACCTCATGCTCAAGCCCATGTCTGAGTGGCCCGAGCCGCGCAAGTCCCGCGACGAGTTGTTGGCCGCCGTGCAGGAGGTGGTGGGCAAGATACCGGGCAACAACTACGAGTTCTCCCAGCCGATCCAACTTCGATTCAACGAACTCATCTCGGGGGTGCGCAGCGACGTGGCGGTGAAGATCTTCGGGGATGACATGGACGTCTTGAACAAGACAGCCGAAGAAGTCTCGTCCAAGTTGCAAAAAATCCCTGGTGCGTCAGAAGTGAAGGTGGAGCAGACCACCGGATTGCCGATGCTCACGGTCAACATTGATCGTCAGAAGTCTGCACGCTACGGACTAAACGTGGCAGACATCCAGGATGCTGTGGCCACGGCTATCGGCGGGCGTGAGGCCGGTACGCTGTTTGAAGGTGACCGTCGATTCGACATCTTGGTGCGCTTGCCAGAATCCTTGCGCAACGACCTTGAAAGCATGAAACGTTTGCCGATTCCTTTGCCACGCGGTTCGGGCGGCGTCGAAGGACGAACCAATTTCATCCAACTGGCCGAAGTGGCTAGCTTTGAGCTGGCACCGGGGCCCAATCAGGTTAGCCGTGAGAACGGCAAGCGTCGCATTGTGGTGAGTGCAAACGTGCGAGGCCGTGATGTCGGTTCCTTTGTGGCCGACGCGGAAGCTGCTTTGGCGCAGGTCAAAATTCCCGCAGGCTACTGGACGAGCTGGGGCGGCACATTTGAGAACCTGCAATCCGCGACACAGCGTTTGCAAATTGTTGTCCCGGTGTCGTTGCTTCTGGTCTTCGTATTACTGTTTGCGATGTTCGGCAATGTCAAGGATGGTTTGCTGGTCTTCACCGGCATTCCGTTTGCCTTGACCGGCGGCATTCTGGCGCTGTGGCTGCGTGACATCCCGATGTCGATTTCCGCAGCAGTAGGTTTCATCGCCTTATCAGGTGTGGCCGTGCTCAACGGACTCGTGATGATTTCCTACATCCGCAGTTTGCGAGAAGAGGGAACCCAATTGGACGCAGCCATCCGCGAGGGTGCGTTGACTCGTTTGCGTCCTGTATTGATGACAGCCTTGGTGGCGTCATTGGGGTTCATTCCAATGGCCATCGCCACGGGAACCGGCGCGGAGGTGCAGCGTCCTTTGGCCACCGTGGTGATTGGCGGCATCTTGTCTTCCACATTGCTCACGCTGCTCGTGCTCCCGATTTTGTATCGACTAGCCCATCGCCCAGATGAGGAATTGGAGGATGTCACCGCCGAACCATTGCATCCACAGGCTACGTCCGCTTCGCAGAATTCATAAACCATTCATTTGATTTGATTCTTAACCTGTACTTTTGAAAGGAAAACTCATGAAATTGATTTCGACCACCTTCGCTTTGATGTTTATGGCATCGGGCAGCGTATTTGCCGCAGACAAACATGACCATGGTCATGAAGACAAGCCTCTCCATGGTGGTTTGGTCACGGAGATCAAGGATGTCGATTACGAACTCGTAGCTAAACCCGATGTGCTTCAGTTGTACGTGCGCGATCACGGGAAACCAGTTGATGTCAGCAAGGCAACAGCAAAAATTACCTTGCTCTCAGGCAGCGACAAACAAGAGGTGGAACTGAAGCCATCGGCTGACAGGCTTGAAGCCAAGGGCAGTTTTAAGGTCACGCCTGGAACGAAGGTTGTCGCGCAGGTGAACCTTGCAAGCAAGGCAACGACGGCACGATTTGTTCTGAAATGAATTTAGGGCCGAGAACCGTCTTCTCGGCCTTTCTTCGCTCTTGAAAGGCAACCATGAAAACATTTATCAAAGGCATTTGTTTATCAGCAGCAATACTTGCTTTGGCTGGCTGTGCGACGCCGGTAGATCGCTATGCTGAGAAGCCCTACTGTCACACAGACCGTGGCAGAAACGCTTACTGCACCAAAGAAAATGCGCCAAGCCTTAGTAAAGATGAGGAGGCAAAGCAGTTTTCCTCTGATCCTGGCGCAGTCACTGTATACGTGGTTCGCTACTGGGGCGATGGACATCACCCTTTGGATATATTGATCGATGGCGCGACATCGATGGAGACTGTTCCAAACTCCATGATTCGGTTGCGACTAAAGCCGGGAAGCCATCGAATTTCCTTTTCGGTGGCTGGGAAATCCTATGACCGAATCATCAATGGGTCTGCGGGGGACGTAAAACTTCTCGGTGTCACTGGTACTGATTGGTCTTGGGGAAGTTCTTCCCATGCGTGGGCTGAGGATTCTGATGACCAAGTCAAACGACAAGCTCGCCGATCTCGTTTGATCAAAGACGTTTCGCTTCTGTGACCAGTTCGGCCAAATCGTCAAATCCACGCCCTCAAGGCCAAAATGTTACCATTTGATTCTGAAAGCGGACGCGGGTTCGGTTCCGTGTTCCACCACCAATGCAAAAGCCTGACTAT
>Ga0209066_10000332_pt1 | contig 69806 bp, 50 predicted proteins | sample All_14_2_FD_187198 | JGI IMG/M metagenome (GOLD analysis project Ga0209066, IMG submission 187198) | Freshwater microbial communities in response to fracking from Pennsylvania, USA - Allegheny Zone_MetaG_DW_15 (SPAdes) (version 2) ...
CTTCGGTTTTCCCCGCCGCTTCAAAGTGGAAGTAGATGGCAAAGTAATCTTCGACAGCATCACTGCAGACTTCAGCAATCCCGGCGACACCCCCGTGGCCTTGCCCACCCCCGGCCTGCAAGCTCAGACCATCCGTTGCACCGCCACGCAACTTTGGGAACGCAGTGGCGACTTTGTGTATGCGCTTGCAGAACTGCAGGCCTTCGACGCAGGAAAAAACATCGCCCGCGATGCCGTCATCACAAGTTCCGACGACACCCTCACCCCCTCATGGAGCCCCGCAGGCCTGATCGACGGTCGCAGCAGTTCCGGCGTGCTTCTCGATGAAGCCTCTTGGCTCGCAGATCTCTCCCAACGCCGCCAGTTCACAGACGAACTCGCCGCCTTGGAAACTCAGCGCACCACCGCGCTTGCGGTTGCACAAAAGCGAGCAGCATGGCTCGCAAGCGCAGGTTTTTGCCTCGCCATCGTCATCGCCTGGCTGGCGTTCCAGCGGTCACGCCGGTCCCGCCATCGTGAAATGGAATCCCTGCGCCGCCGCATCTCCCGTGACCTCCATGATGACATCGGCAGCCACCTCGGCAGCATCCGTCTCATGTCTGAGCTGGCCTTGCGTGACGGTTCCCCATCCGAGTCCCTCGAGGAAATCCACCGCCTCGCCGGTGAGGCCGCCGAGTCCATGCGCGGCATCATCTGGCTGGTGCGCGAAGGCGATGCGCCTCCTTTGACCAGTCTCGTCGAAGCCATGCGCCAGAGTGCGGCTGCCTTGCTGCAAGGCATCGAATGGAAAATGGAGGCAACGGACTGCAATTCCGCCACCGCTTCGCTTGAATTTCATCGGCAGGTCTTCCTGCTCTTCCGCGAAACTGCACACAACATCGCCCGGCATGCAAAAGCTGTACAGGTTCGCATCGAGGTGAACTGGAAGGCAAAACACTTTCATCTTCGAATTGAGGACAACGGCTGCGGCTTTGATGTCGCCGCCATCAGCGCTGGCAATGGCCTCGCCAATCTCCGGCACCGCGCCACGGTGCTCGGCGGCAGTTTGCAGATCACCAGCACGCCCGGCAGCGGCACCCGCATCACCTTGGAGGCCGATTTTTCATGAACTCGCTCTGGATCGTTGAAGACCACGCCGCCTTCCGCCGCACACTCGTCCGTGTGCTGAATGCGGAGCCTGGCCTGCAGTGCACGCGCGACTTCGACTCCTGTGAAAAGCTCCTCGCCGCGCTCTCGGGATCAAATGCCCCCGACCTGATCCTCCTCGACGTCGGCCTGCCCGGCATGAGCGGTCTCGATGGCATTCGCCTGATCAAAGAGCGCGCACCCAAGGCACTCGTTGTCATCCTCACCGTCTTCGAAGACGACGACAAAGTCTTTCAGGCCATCTGCGCCGGTGCCGCCGGTTACCTGCTCAAGACCAGCAGCGCCGCCGACATCACGCAGGCCGTTCGGGATGCGCTGGCCGGGGGATCGCCGATGAATCCGCGCATCGCCCGCCGCGTGCTGGAGATGTTTTCCAAACTCGCCCCCAAACAGCGCGACTACGGCCTCAGCGACCGGGAAAAGGAGATCCTGCAGCTCATGACCACCGGTCTCATCAAAAAGGAGATCGCCGACAGGCTCACGCTCAGTGTCCACACCGTGGACACCTACCTGCGCCGCATCTACGAAAAGCTGGAAGTGAATACTCGAACCGGCGCCGTGGCCAAGGCGCTGAAGGAAGGGTTGGTATGATGTCCCGCGCTCGCGTGGCATGAAAAGGCCGCTCGAGTGCCGTATGAATGATTCATGCGCCTCCTTGCTCTCATCATCTTCGCCGCCGTGCCTGCCTTCGCGGTCGATTTTGTGCGGGAGGTTCAGCCGATTTTCGCCAAGCATTGCTATGAATGTCATGGCAGCAAAAAGCAAAAAAACGACTACCGGCTCGACATCAAGACGATCGCTCTAACCGGAGGCGAGGATCATGCGCCGAACATTGTCCCGGGCAAAAGTGTCGAGAGCCCCCTGTTTCGTTTCGTGAGTGGTGCGGATGAAAAGCTCTCCATGCCGCCGAAGTCAAAACTCAGCAGCGCGGAGGTGGATGTGTTGAAACGCTGGATTGATGAAGGGGCTGTGTGGCCGGAGGGTGTTGATGTGGCCAAGGTGGAGGACCGGCTGGATTGGTGGAGTTTCAAGCCTCTGGCGAAAAAGGATGGAAACATTGACGGCTTTATTCGAGCGAAACTCGCGGAGCACGGCCTCAAACCCGCGCCTCAGGCCGATGCCCGCACGTTGATTCGTCGGCTGTATTTTGACCTCACCGGCCTGCCGCCTTCTCCGGTGGAGGTGGAAAGCTATGCGGCGCTGCCTTATGAAAAGCTGGTGGATGATCTGCTGGCCTCACCGCGCTATGGCGAGCGCTGGGCGCGTCATTGGCTCGATCTGGTGCATTACGGGGAAACGCATGGCTATGACAAGGACAAGCCCCGCATGAACGCCTGGCCCTACCGCGACTACGTCATTCGTGCGCTGAACAGTGACAAGCCTTATGCACGTTTTGTTGAAGAGCAGATTGCGGGGGATGTGCTGCATCCCGGCACCACAGACGGCATCACGGGGCTGGGTTTCATTTCCGCCGGGCCGTGGGATTACATTGGGCATGCGGAGGTGCCGGAGTCGAAGCTGGATGGCAAAATCGCCCGGCATCTGGATCGCGATGACATGGTGCAAAACACGATGGGTGCGTTTTGCTCGCTCACCGTCGGCTGCGCGCAATGCCACTACCACAAGTTTGATCCCATCTCTCAGGAGGATTATTACTCGCTGCAGGCGGTGTTTGCCGCCATTGACCGCACGGATGTGGGTTATTATCCGGATGATGCTTCGATGCAGCGGTTTGTGGATTTGGAGCAGCAACACAAGAAAATCGCCGCCAGCATCAAGGCACTGGAGGAGCCGCTGAAACAGAAGGCGGGCGAAGCCTACACGACACTCAGCAAGCGCATCGACGGTGCAGCCGACAAGGAGTCCAAGACGAATCCGAATGTGAAGCCGGACTTTGGTTATCACAGCGCCATCGCCATGGACCAAAACACGGTGAAGTGGGTGCAGGTGGATCTCGGCGGGAGCGTGGAGATCCAGCGCATTGTGCTGAAGCCCTGCTACGATGACTTTGGCGGCATCGGCGGTGGCTTTGGTTTCCCTGTGCGTTTCAAGGTCGAGGCGAGTGATGATCCTTTGTTTAAAACCGGCGTGAACCTCATCTGGCGGAAGCATGACGCGACGTTCATGAACGACTTCAAAAACCCCGGGCTCACACCCTTTGAAACGGGCACGGCGGATGATGACGGCGCTAGAGGCAGATACGTGCGCGTCACGGCGGTGAAGCTGGCGGAACGCAAGAACGACTACATTTTTGCGCTGGCCGAGATGGAAGTCTTTGCGGACAAAAATGGGGTGAATCTGGCTGCTGGGAGGCCGGTGACAGCGCTCGACAGCATTGAAGCCGCTCCACGATGGCAGAAAGACAACCTCACGGACGGAATTGCGCCTGAGGCACGCACGCAGGAGGACAAGCAGCGGCTCATCAAAGAGCGTGATGCCCTCATGCTCGCCCAGGCGGATGCAGCGACGCGCAAACAGCTCAACGAGTTACGCAAGCAGCGCGGGGTCATTGACGCCGAAATAGCGAAGCTGCCGAAGCCTGGCAAGGTGTATGCGGGAGCCATTCACACGGGCACAGGGGCCTTCCGGGGAACGGGCAACGAAGGCGGGAAGCCACGGGTGATCCAAGTGCTCAAGCGTGGCGACATCAAACAGCCTGCGAAGGAAGTCGGGCCGCAGACCATAGCGGCACTAAGTGAAGCTTTTCATGATGAGTATCGGCTCGTCGGCGCGGGTGAATCCGCCCGCCGAGCGGCCTTGGCCCGCTGGATTACTGACAAGAACAATGTGCTCACCTGGCGCAGCATTGTGAACCGCGTGTGGCAGCATCATTTCGGGCGTGGACTGGTCGATACGGCGAATGACTTTGGACGCATGGGCGGAAGGCCGAGTCATCCTGAGCTGCTCGACTGGCTGGCGGTCACGTTTCGTGATGATCTCGGCGGCAGCTTGAAACGTCTGCACAAACTGATCGTGATGAGTGACACGTATCGGCAGTCGTCAGACAAAGCGGAGCCGGCAGACGCGAACAACGTCTTTCTCTCCCACCAAAACCGCCGCAAGCTGGACGCGGAATCCATTCGCGATTCCATCCTCGCCGTGAGCGGCAAACTGGATCTCACCATGGGCGGCCCCAGCTTTCAGGACTTCGTCATTGAGAAGCCGCAGCACAGTCCGCACTACGAGTATCAGCTGCATGACCCAGAAGATCCAAAATCCTGGCGGCGTAGCATCTACCGCTTCATCGTGCGTTCGCAGCAGCAGCCTTTCATGACCACGCTTGATTGCGCCGATCCCTCCATGCGTGTGGAAAAGCGCAATGAATCGCTCAGCCCGCTGCAGGCGCTGGCCATGATGAACAACGGACTCGTCGTCGCAATGGCGAAGCATTTTGCGGAGCGTGTGACGAGAGAGGTTCAAGGGATTGAAGCCCAGACCCGCCATGCCTTTGTGCTGGCGCTCACACGCAGTCCGGCTGCGGAGGAAATCACCCCGTTGCTCGAATACGCGAAGCGGGAAGGTCTGGAAAACACCTGCCGGGTGATTCTCAATCTGAATGAATTCAGCTTTGTGGACTGATCGCCTGCGAAGGTGCGAGAGGGCAGTGCCGAGCTGTTGAAAATGCTTGGTTCTGGCACTGAGGTGAAACATATGATGGGGATTTTCCGTGATGCACATCCCTTAACTCAATGACCTGGTCCCAAAACTACGATCCTCTCGGCAATCTTGTTCTCTCATCCTGCGTCGCGGCGGTGCCGGTGGTGGTGCTTCTGAGCCTGCTGGCATTCTGGCATGTGAGGGCTCAGCTTGCGGCGGGCGCCGGACTTCTGACGGCGATGGGGATCGCGGTGCTGGTCTATGGCATGCCGGCAGGACTTGCAGGCATGGCGGCGGTGAACGGGGCTGTGTTCGGGCTGTTTCCCATCGGGTGGATCGTGCTGAACGCGATGTTTGTTTACAACCTGAGCGTGGAGACGGGACAGTTCGCCGTGCTGCAGCGACAGATCGCGAGCGTGTCGGGGGACCGACGCATTCAGGCGCTCCTGATAGCGTTCAGCTTTGGCGCGTTCATCGAAGGGGCGGCGGGTTTTGGTGCGCCGGTGGCGATCACAGGGGCGCTCATGATCGGACTTGGCTTCAAACCGCTTGAGGCCGCGAAGCTGGCGCTGATCGGCAACACGGCGCCGGTGGCGTTTGGATCACTCGGCACGCCATTGACGACGCTGGCGGACATCACCCATCTCGATTTGCATCAGCTCAGCGCGATGGTTGGCAGGCAGTTGCCGATTTTCTCCCTGGCGGTGCCGTTCTGGCTGGTGGCGGCCCAGGTCGGCTGGCGTGGCATGCTGGGCGTGTGGCCGGCGTGTTTCGTGACAGGCCTGAGCTTTGGCGTGATGCAGTTTCTCGTGAGCAACTATCACGGCCCGTGGCTGGTGGACATCATCAGCGCCGTGGTGGCGATGGTGGTGCTGGTGTTGTTCATGAAAGTATGGAAACCAAAAGACGTGAAGAAATCAACCAAGCCAGGCCTTGAAGAAGCAGGGGGCGAGCTCATCGGATCCTTGGGTGTTGCCAGTCCCGGAATTGCTCTTGTGGCTGTGATTGCGGGCATGTTCCGTGTGGGCAAAAAGAAGACGGCGAAAACGCCGCCACCCAAACGGTCTGCAAACCCTCCAGGCGCGTGGAAGGCGTGGCTGCCGTGGGTGTTTCTGACGGCGCTGGTGTTTGCCTGGGGCATGCCGGGGGTGAAGAATGGGCTGAACGGAGTGTTCAATGCGGAGATCAAGGTGCCGATGCTGCATCTGGCGGTGGAGCGTGTGCCGCCCGTAGTGGAGCATGCGGAGCTGGAGAAGGCGGTGTTCAAATTCAACGCCCTTTCGGCCACCGGCACGGCGGCAATGCTTGCGGGAATGCTGGCGGGGCTATGTCTCGGACTGTCGCCGATGCGCATCGCCAAACTGTATGGTACGACGATCTGGAAACTGCGTGTGCCGCTGCTCACGATCGCGCTGATGCTCGCGCTGGGGTATGTGACGCGCTACAGCGGCACGGACACAACGATGGGCCTCATGATGGCCAGCACCGGCATGTTGTTCCCGTTTTTCTCCCCCCTGATCGGCTGGCTCGGGGTGACGCTCACGGGCAGTGACACGGCCTCGAATGTGCTGTTTGGCAACCTGCAGCAGGTCACGGCGAACCAGCTGCATCTCTCGCCCATTCACATGGCGGCGTCGAACAGCTCCGGCGGTGTGATGGGCAAGATGATCGACGCGCAAAGCATCGTGGTCGCAGCAGTCGCCACGGGCGGTCAGGCAGACAGTCCGGACGCTGGCACGGTGCTTCGCAGCGTCTTCTGGCACAGCATTGCGCTGGCGCTGCTCATGGGTGTGCTGGTGATGGTGCAGGCGTACTGGATGCCGTGGATGATTGTCGGCGGGAAATGAGCCGCAGGTTCAGGGCTTCACATCGCGAAGATTCACCATAAGCAGGTGCCTGATGCGTGGTGGTTCGGTGCCGCGGTGAAAGCTCTGCACAGCGAGCTCGATGCGCTGGTCCTCCATGGTGGCGCGTTCATGCTGCCGCAGATGCTCGGCCCAGGAGCCGACGAGGAAGGTTTCGCGGTAGTGCGTGGGATCTTCGAGGTCGGCGAAGAGAGAGCAGCGGAAAGCACCATCGCGCAGGCGGACCTCGCGCAGGTGCAGCATGGCGGCGCGGAATGCGGTGGCTTCTTTGGGATCGATGTGATACTCGATGGTGATGAGGACCGGGCCGTCGCTGGGGGCGGGCTCGGTGGGCATGGCGCTGTGAGGCAGCATGTGGCCGGACGGGCTGAGATCGAGCTTTTCCACATGACTGATGGGCAGCAGGCGCGTCAGGAGGGCGCTGATGAGCAGGCAGACTGCGGCGATGCCGAGAGCGACAGGCGCATTGAGATGACTGGTGAGCTGACCCCAGGTGAGAGCGCCGATGGCAAAAGCGCCCTGCATCACGACAAGGTAGATGGCGGAGCTGCGGGCGCGCACCCAGTTGGGAAACACGCTTTGCGAGGCGACGCTGAAGGTGTTCATGCCGCTGATCCACGCCGCGCCGGTGACGACGAGCACAAGGCCCATGGCGATTTTCCCAGGCACCAGCGCAAGGATGCCGGTCATGGCCGCAGACACCACGCTGGCACCGAGCAGGACGTGGTCGAACGAAAAACGTTCGCGCAAGCGTGGCAGCCACAGCAGCGCCATGAGGATGGCGCCGCCGCCGTAGCAGCCCATGAGGATGCCGAAATCCGCAGAAGTCCATTGCCGTGAATGCACAATGATAGGCAGCAGCACCACGGGAGCGACGGCGGCAAACATGTGAATGCCACCACGGCAGAGCACGGCCTGCATGGCGCGGGCGTGGCGCGCGTAGCGGATGGCGGCGGCCATGGCACCGAGCATCTGCTCCTGCTGGGCGCTGCGCGGTGTGGCAATGTAGCTTCCCGTGCACATCACCCCGATCACGGCGACAAAGGAAAGCGCGTTCAACGCAAACACCGGTGCTGGCCCGAGCGCCGCGAGCAGAAGGCCGCCGAGGATGGGGCCGAGTGAGCGGGCGATGTTGAAACCCACGCCATTGAGAGCGATCGCGGAATGCAATTGCTCGCGGCCCACGACTTCCGGGATCAGCGCCTGCCAGGCGGGCATGGTGAAGGCTGCGGCGACGCCTAGCTGAAAGGTGGCGAGAAGCAGCAGGGTCTGCGTGAGAGCGCCGTACCATGCCAGCAGCGCCATGCCACCGGCAGTGAGAAGGGCACCGGTTTGTGCGATCAGGATCAGGCGCCGCCGGTCCACCAGATCTGCCAGCGCTCCGGCGGGCAGGGCCAGAAGGAAGAGCGGCAGGCTGGACATCGTCTGCATCAAAGATACGAGGTAGGGAGAGCTCGTCATCGTGGTCATGGTCCAGACGGCGGCCGTGTCATTCATCGTGGTGCCGATGTTTGAGCCGATGCTGCCCAGCCACATGGCACGATAGACAGAATTGCGGAGCGGTGACCAGGCTGACATGGGTATGTAGCATAACGTTTTTGCCCGCCTGCGCGACTGTGCAATTCACATCCTCTGAGAACTCGCGCGAATGCGTGACAAGGGATGGCTCGCCAGCGGCGTATGATTGCCTACTGTCTTGTCATGTTTACCCGCCGCCAGCTTTTGCAAACCGCCGGACAAGGCTTTGGCGCGCTCGCGTTTCATTCGCTGGCCAGCGCGGAGACGGCGCACCGCTCCCAGGTGGTGGTGCCCAAGGCGAAACGCGTGGTGCAGCTCTTCATGGGCGGCGCTGCGAGCCACATCGACCTGTTTGATTACAAGCCGGCGCTGATCAAGCACCACGGCGAGGACGCCGACTTTGGCGAGAAGGTGGAGGCCTTTCAAAACGGACTTGGGCCGTGGAAGAAACCGGTGTGGGACTTCAAGCCCTATGGGCAGAGCGGAAGGATGCTGAGCGATGCCGTCGCGCCGCTGGGTGCGTGTGCGGATGACATGGCCTTTGTGCACAACATGGTGGGCAAGACCGGTGTGCATTCGCAGGGCACGCTGCTGCAGGCCACGGGGTTTAATCTGCCAGGCTTTCCGGGCGTGGGCTGCTGGGTGAGCTATGCGCTCGGGTCCATCAGCGACAATCTGCCGACGTTTGTCGTGCTGCCGGACCATCGTGGTTTTGCCTCGAACGGCCCCAAAAATTGGGACAGCGCGTTTTTGCCCTCGCAGCATGCGGGGACGATCATTTATCCCGGTGCGGAGACGCCCATCGCGGATCTGTTTCCGCACAAGGCCGGGCGCTACATCAGTGCGAAGTCCGACCGCGAGGGTTTCGCGCTGCTGGAGCAGCTGAATCGCAAACACATGGCCGTGCGCGAGGAGGATTCTCGACTAGAAAGCCGCATTCAGAGCTATGAACTCGCCGCCAAGATGCAGCTCGCCGCGCCGGAGGCGCTGGACATCTCGAAGGAGTCTGACGCGATGAAGGCGATGTACGGCATTCAGGAGCATCGCAAAGTCTGGCCCACGGAGATCAATCCCGAAGAAGAGGCCGACTACATGGGCCGCAAGTGCCTGGCCGCACGCCGCCTGCTGGAACGCGGCGTGCGCTTTGTGCAGATCTGGAGCGGCAATGACAACGGCTTCCCGCGCCGCAACTGGGACAGCCATGAAGATGTGGAGCGCGATCACGGCCCGCTCGCCTGGGGCATGGCGAAGGCGGTTTCAGCACTGATTCTTGATCTGAAACAGCGCGGGTTGCTCGATGAAACGATCATCCTGTGGACGACCGAGTTTGGCCGCATGCCCAGTACTCAGGGCGGCAAAGGGCGCGATCATAACCCCTACGTCTTCACCAACTGGCTCTGTGGCGGCGGGATTCAGGGTGGCGTCACAGCAGGCGAGAGCGATCAGTGGGGGTATAAGCCGCTGGATCGCGCCAATCCCACGACCTGCTATGACATTCATGCCACGATGATGCATCTGCTGGGCATTGATCACACGCAGCTGACCGTTCGGCACAATGGTATTGATCGGCGGCTGACGGATGTGCATGGTCAGGTGATCCGGGGGCTGCTCGGATAAAGTGCTCGCGAGCTTTAGCTCGCCGGATTGATCTGTTTGCCCAAGACGACCCGGGACACGGGATCATTCTTTTCGATAACTCCCATCGCGTTGCAAACGCCATGTCTGATTTTGGTAAATCCGATCACTGTCAGCGCTGTTATACACAAACCCAGGACCTGCGACAACAATTTGTGTGATCCCCCGGGCGGGCAACTTGGGTAGTATCTCCGAGGCTACTGCCCAGCCAGGTTGTTCTTCACCGCCATCTCCAAACTTGGGAAGTTGCAAATCTTTGGACAACTGGAGTTTTTCAGCCTTGCTGAGAGACTCCTGTGTGTCCCAATAAAGAGTCACGACGTAAGCGCCTGGAAGCAGCAGGGTGGCGCTGTCTTGATGGCCGATAATGGCAGCTTGATTCCATGGCAGATTTGGGTCCAAACATTCCAGCAGATTGGCCTTGGCATTGTCCTGGCGAATTCTCAGCTTGCTCAAGCTCTCAAGAAACGAGGCGGAGTCAAATCGTGGGCCGCCGCCGTGCTTCGGCAGAGCATTCCATTCCACACAGGAGCCTGTTCCATGGAACTGCGTCGTAGTGATTCGTGGCGATTTCACTTCTCCGTTAAAAACACTCCTGCGATGCGCCTCAACATCGAGAGGTTGGTTCAGTACAGCACAAAAGCTCAGGCCTTCATCATTTTTCAGCTCAAGCTTCTCAGGTTGAATCCAGGCATTCTTGTCACTCAGATCAAACTCAACTGCACGTGTATCACCCGGTTTGAGTTCATGAGCGATTGGGATATTACCGGTGTAACCCCAATGTTGGTGATAGTATTTGGCAATGGCTTTTCCAGCTTTGTCAAAAACCTCGAAATGAAAGATTTGTTCGCACCATGACCCTCCGATCCACATTCCGAGATTGCGATCAGCAGTGGTGTTTTTCACCGTTACGGTAAGCTTGGGAGGCGCAAGTTTGGTGATTGAAAGCTCCAGGGGAGATGATGCGCGAGCGGCGGCGCTTACACCACACATCAAGGCTACGAGAAGAAGACCTTTCATGGGATGATTACATCCGAATCATGAAGAAATGTCCAGTCAGCAGATTTGAAATAGGTTGCACCACAGAATCGATTGGGCAGTCCATCCAGTGACGAAATCCAGAATCAGTTTGAGAGCTTGCTTCTAAAGTTCCGTAGTGACGACATGAACAAGCTCCTGATCTTCCTGTCATTGCTGACTCTCCCGGCCTTCGGCGAGTCCCTGCGGCTCGCGACGTTTCGTGCGGACGTCACACCGCAGGTTGGTGCGCCTTTGTGCGGTGGGCTGGTGAAGCCGGTGGTGGGGGTGAGCGAGCCGTTGCTGGCGCTGGGGGTGGTGATTTTGAGCGATGAAAAGCCGGTGGTGCTGTGCGCGGTGGACTGGTGTGAGATTCGCGCGGGGGATCATGTGCACTGGCGGGAGGTGCTGGCGCAGGCGGCGGGGACGACGCCGGAACGCGTGGCGGTGCAGAGTCTGCATCAGCACAATGCGCCGATTGGAGATGCGGCATCGCATCGGCTGCTGGCGGGTTTTGCTTCGCCGCCGAACGTGATGGACATTGAATGGTCCGAGCGGGCGCTGAAGGGCGTGGCCGGCAGCATTGAGGCGGCACTGAAGAAGGCGGAGCCGCTGACGCACATGGCACATGGTGAGGCGGCGGTGGAGCACGTGGCCTCGAATCGTCGCATCATGGGAGATGATGGGAAGGTGGCGAAGATGCGGCTGAGCTCCACGAAGGATGCGGCGCTGCGGGAACTGCCGGAAGGGGTGGTGGATCCGCTGCTGAAGACGATCAGTTTTTGGAATGGCGAGAAGAAGCTGGCGGTGCTGCACTACTACGCGACGCATCCCATGAGCTACTATGGCGACGGCATGGTGACGTCTGACTTTGTGGGCACGGCACGTGAGCGGCGCACGCAGGATGATGGCGTGCCGCATCTGTACTTCACCGGCTGCGGGGGCAACATCGCGGCGGGCAAATACAATGACGCCGGCAAGGAGTCCCGGGTGCGGCTGGGGGAAAACATCCATGCGGCGATGGTGAAGTCCGAGCTGCAGATGAAGAGACTGCCGCTGACGAAGATGGAATGGCGTGCGCTGCCAGTGGTGTTGAAATCGAATTCTGAGTTTCCCGAAGAGCGCATGCTGAAGGTATGTGAGAACGCGACAACTGCGGCTTCGACGCGCATCAGCGCTGCGTTTCGTGTGGGCTTCGCCCGCCAGAGTGCCGCAGGGGTGCCGATTCAGTTCACCAGCCTGCATTTGGGAGATGACGTGTGCCTTCTGCATCTGCCGGGGGAGACTTTCATCGAGTATCAGCTCTTTGCGCAGCAGCAGCGGCCCGGTGGATTTGTCGCCACGGCGAGTTATGGTGACGGCGGGCCGGGTTACATTCCCCTGGAAAAATCCTTCGCCGAAGGCGGCTATGAGCCGACGCAGGCCTTTGCGGCGCCGGAGTCAGAAAAGGTGATGCGGGAGACGATTGTCGAGTTGCTCCGTGCGAAGTGATTCGGTAATGATCGGCCGCCATGATCCTCGACACTCTCGAAAATTCCGCCCGCTATGAGTCCCTGAATTCGCGCTTCGCGAAGGCCTTTGCGTATCTGCGCACCGTGGACGGCACGCAGCCGCTGGGGAGGTTTGATCTGGATGGGGATCACTGCTTTGCGCTGGTGCAGACGTATGAGACGAAGCCGATGGAGAAGGCGAAGTTTGAGGCGCACCGGAAGTACATCGACGTGCAGTTCATTTACAGCGGACGTGAAACGATCTTGTGGGCACCGCTGGCGGCGATGCAGGAGGAGACGATGGCCTACAACGAGGAAAAAGAGGCCGCACTGTGGAAACTGATCCCCGATGTGACCCCGCTGCACCTAAGCGGCGGGCATTTTGCCATTCTGTATCCGGAGGACGCGCATGCGCCCTGCATCGAGTGGGACAAGCCGGAGCAGGTTTTCAAAGTGGTGGTCAAAGTGGCGGTGGAGTAATCCGCCGCAAAAACAGGCGAACTTGGGGCGTAATCTGCTTCTACCCCCTGATGAAGCTGACGCCCGCTGTTCTCTTTTGCTCCCTCGCCGTGACCGTTCGCGGCGCGGACCGCATGCTCACGTTTGAGAAAGACGTGCGCCCCATTGTGAAGGAGCACTGCACGCACTGCCATGGAGAAGAGGAAAAGCCCGAAGGCGGGGTGGATTTGCGGCTGCGGCGCTTCATGGACCAGAAGCTGGACGGCGGCAGCCATGTCGTCGTGGCTGGACATCCGGAGCAGAGCGAGCTGGTGCGCCTGATCAAAAACGGTGAGATGCCGAAGAAGGGCAAGCAGGTGTCCGAGGAGCAACTGGCGATCATCGAGCAGTGGATCGCTCAAGGAGCGAAGACCGCGAGGCCTGAGCCGCTGGCGCTCGCTCCCGGACCGATGATTTCAGACGACGACCGCGAGTACTGGGCCTTTCAGCCGGTGAAACGTCCTGCGGTGCCTGCCAATGAGAATGCGACGCAGGTGCGCACGCCGGTGGATGCCTTTCTGCTGAAGTCGATGGCGGACAAGGGGCTCACCTTTGCACCCGAGGCTGACAGGCGGACTTTGATCCGCCGCGTGTCGCTTGATCTGACCGGCCTGCTGCCGACTCCGGAAGAAGTGGAGGCCTTTGTGAATGACAAATCACCGCTGGCCTATGAGCAGCTGGTGGAACGCCTGCTGGCCTCGAAAAACTACGGCGAGCGCTGGGCGCGCCATTGGCTGGATGTGGTGGGCTATGCGGACTCCAATGGCTATTCCGAGGCCGACTCGGTGCGGCCTCAGGCGTGGCGCTATCGTGATTACGTAATCCGTGCGATGAACGCGGACAAACCCTGGGATGAGTTTATTCAAGAACAGCTGGCGGGGGACGAACTTGCCGGTGCCACGCATGCGGACTACCAGCAGGCGGTGCTGGACCCACGGCGGACGGACCAACTCATTGCTACCGCATTCCTGCGCATGGCACCCGATGGCACGGGCGATGGGCCGGATGATGCAAAACTCGCGAAGAACCAGGTGATCGCCGAGGAGATGAAGGTCATGACCTCGTCTCTCATGGGCATGACGGTGGCCTGTGCGCAATGCCATGATCATCGATATGATCCGATCACGCAGGCAGACTATTACCGACTGCGTGCGGTGTTTGATCCGGCCTACAACTGGGAAGCCTGGCGTGCGCCGGCGCAGAGGCTGTATTCACTTTACACTCCTGAGGAGCGCGCCAAGGCGGCGGAGATCGAAGCCAAGGCCAGGGAGATTGAGGTCGAGGCACGGGCGATGAGCAAAAAGTTCCTCGATGAGATTTTTGAGGTCGAGATCAAGAAGGTGCCGGAGGCGGAACAGGCGGCCTTTCGCATCGCGCGAGACACACCGGTTGCCAAACAGACCCCGGAACAAAAAACGCTCATCAAAAAGTATCCTTCCGCGCTCGCGACCTACTCGCTGAATCTCTACGACCAGAAGAAGCAGGACATCGTGGATGCGAAAATGGCCGAAGCTAAAAAGCTGCGGGACACGAAGCCGGTGGAAGGCTTTGTGATGGCGCTGACGGAAGTGAAAGGTCAGGTGCCGGTGACGAAGCTTTTCAATCGCGGGGATCATGATCAGCCCAAGCAGGCTTTGACACCCGGTGAGCTCAGCATCCTCGCCAGCCCGCAGATCGAGCCCTTCAAACCGGTGCCGGTGAGCAGTGGCTCCAGCGGTCGTCGCCTGGCCTATGCACAGTGGCTGACGAGTGGCAAACATCCGCTGACGGCGCGGGTGCTGGTGAACCGCTTCTGGATGAACCATATGGGGCGCGGCATCGTGAACACGCCGGGAGATTTTGGCCGTCAGGGCGAGCTGCCAACGCATCCTGAACTGCTTGACTACCTTGCTGATGAGTTTGTGAAGAGCGGCTGGAAGCTGAAGTCCCTGCATCGCCTGATTCTCCGGAGCAACGCCTACCGCCAGTCTTCGGTGAACACGGCGTCCATGCACAGCGATCCGGAAAACAAACTCTACGCACGCTTCAAACTGCGCCGCATTGATGCCGAGACGCTGCGTGATTCCCTGCTCGCCGTGACCGGCACGCTGGTGCAGTCGAGCTATGGTCCGCCGAGTGGCATTGGTCGTGATCCACAGGGGCGCGTTGTCACAGGCATCGACAAAGGCACGATCACGCTGAACAAGGTTGATCCCGGTGGTGCAGACGACTTCCGCCGCTCCATTTACGTGCAGGTGCGCCGCAGCAAGCCCGTCACCGTGCTCGACACCTTTGACGCCCCTGTCATGACGCCGAACTGCGAACTGCGCGCGCAGACCACCGTGGCCCCGCAGTCGCTGCTGCTCATGAATGACACCTTCGTGCTCGACAGCTCGCTTCGCCTTGCTGATCGCCTGGAGGCGGCTGCGCCGGGTAACCGTGCCGAGCAGATCAAGCGCGCCTGGGAACTGCTCTTTGGCAAACCAGCGACTCAGCCCGATGTGGCCCGCGGCATCGCTTATCTCGATGAGCAGACCAAGGCGCTCGCCCAGTATCACCACGACATCCAGCATGCGAAAGGTGTCGTGCCCAATCCGCCGCAAGAGGCCATGGCCAGCCTGTGCCAGATCCTTTGCAGCTCAAACCGTTTCCTCTACGTCGAATGAACCGCCCCAAGCTCTGCTCCCGCCGTCACTTCCTGCATGCCAATGGCTACAGCCTTGGCACGCTGGCCCTTGCCTCGCTGCTGGAGCGCGACGGTTTGCTCGCAGCGCCGGTGAAGCCGGAGAGTGTCACCGGTGAGATCCGCTACGATTTGAATCCGAAGAAGCCGCACTTCGAGCCGCAGGCGAAGGCGATGATCTCCATGTTCATGATGGGTGGCCCCTCGCAGATGGACCTGTTTGATCCGAAGCCGATGCTCACGAAGTACGACGGGCAAAAATTTCCCGGCGAGATCAAGTATGACAATCTCGCGCAGGCTTCGTCGAAGTGCTTTGGCTCGCCGTGGAAGTTCCAGAAGCATGGCGAGTGCGGCATGGAGATCAGCGAACTGCTGCCCAATCTGAGCAAGGTGGTGGATGAGATCACGTTGATCCGCTCGATGACTTCCGGTGTGAGCAACCACGCGCAGGGCCTCTATGCGATGAACGGGGGACGCATCACCGCGGGTCGTCCGGCGCTGGGTTCATGGCTGACCTACGGTCTGGGCAGCGAGACCGATGAGCTGCCCGCCTACATGGTGCTCTCGCATCCCGGCGGTCTGCCCACCTTCAGCGGTGAGCATTTCACCAATGGCTGGCTGCCCTCTCTGTTCCAGGGAACGCTGGTGCGCGCCACGGAGCCGCGCATTCTCAATCTCGATCCGCCGCCCTCGCTGGCAGGTGTGCCGCAGCAGCGCCAGCTTGATCTGCTGAAGGCCTTCAATGAGGACCATCTGGCACTGCATCCCGGCGAGCTCGATCTGCAGGCGCGTATTTCGAGCTATGAGCTTGCGGCCAAGATGCAGGTCGCGGCCAAGGAGGCGCTCGATATTTCGAAGGAGCCTGAGTATGTCAAAAAACTCTACGGAGTCGATAATCCGATTACCAAAGACTACGCCACGCGCTGCATCATCGCACGTCGCCTGGTCGAGCGCGGCGTGCGCTACGTGCAGGTGCTCAATGCGGGCCAGTCATGGGATCAGCACAGCTCGCTCATCACATCGCTGCCCAAGAACTGCCAGGCCACCGATCAACCCAGCGCCGCGCTGCTCATCGACCTCAAGCAGCGCGGTCTGCTGGACAGCACCGTCGTCCACTGGGGCGGGGAAATGGGTCGTCTGCCCGTGCTGCAAAACGACGCAGGCCGCGAGAAGTGGGGCCGCGACCACAACACCTATGGCTTCAGCATGTGGATGGCGGGCGGTGGTTTCAAGAAGGGCTACGTGCATGGCGAGACGGATGAATTTGGCCACAAGGCCGTCATCGACGAAGTAAAGCACTACGACTACCACGCCACCCTGCTGAAAACCTTCGGCCTCGATCACACCAAGCTTACCTACAAGCGCAACGGCCTTGCCGCCTCCCTCACGGACAATCAGGGCGCGAAGGTCGTGGATGAATTGCTCGCATAGTCCCTCGATCAGGACGCACTCGACATGACTGCCGCCGCTGAACCGAATCCCCTGCATCGGTCGGCATCATGGAAGTGGACCATCTGCGGGCTCCTGCTACTCGCCTCGGCGATCAACTACATGGACCGCCAGACGCTGGCGAATGCGGCGGTGCGCATTACCAAGGAGTTCCGTCTCTCACAGGAGCAGTATGGCCACATTGAGGCCGTTTTTGCCTACGCCTTCGCGGCAGGCTCCATCGTCTTCGGCTGGCTGGCAGACCGCTTCTCGGTGCGCTGGCTCTATGCCATCGTGCTGACGATGTGGTCGCTGGCCGGGCTGGCCACGGGTTTTGTCCACAATGAGCAGGAGCTGCTGTGGTGCCGCATGGCGCTCGGATTTTTCGAGGCCGGTCACTGGCCCTGCGGAATCCGCACCACTCGCGCACTGCTGGATGCGCGCGAGCGCTCCTTCGGCAACAGCGTGCTGCAAAGCGGCACCTCCGTGGGCGCAATCATCACCCCGCTGATCATGAGCGGCCTCATGACGGCCGAACTCGGCAGTTGGCGCACCGCATTTCAAGTGGTCGGCATCACCGGCTTTGGCTGGCTGGTGCTGTGGTTTGCATTGGTGCGCAAGGCGGACCTGCCTGCGCCTGTTCGTCTGAATGAAACGTCGAATGCAAGCAGCGATGCCAGCCTGTGGAGTCTCATCTTCAGCCGTCGCATGCTCATCATCTTTGTGGTCATCGCCGGCATCAACACCACCTGGCAGATCTTGCGTGCATGGCTGCCCAAGATCTTGCAGGAAGGGCGTGGATACACAGAAGCGGAGACGCTGTGGTTCACCTCGGCCTGGTATCTCGCCACAGATGTTGGTTGTCTCGGTGCCGGGGCGCTCGCCGTGTGGCTGGGGCGGCGCAAACTCTCGGTGCATGCCGCCCGTGTCATCGTCTTTGCCGGCTGCGGGGCCTTGTGCGCCTCCTGCGCACTCACGCCGGTGCTCGACCACGGTTGGGTACTGCTTACGGTGTTCATGCTCGCGGGTGCCGGAGCGCTGGGTGTGTTCCCGTTATATCATGCCTTCACGCAGGATCTCTCCTCCCGCCATCAGGGCAAGATCACGGGTATCGCCGGAGTCGTCGCGTGGGTGCTGCCGGCGCAGGCGCAGCAGTTCTTTGGCCGGCTCGCGGATCGCACGCACTCGTTTGATCAGGGGCTGATCCTGGCCTCCTGCCTGCCGCTCATCGCGGTGCTGCCGCTGTGGCTGTTTTGGGAAAACAAATCTGATCGTTCTCCATCATCATGAGCTCATCATCCTGGACCCGTCGCTCCTTTCTCATGGCCAGTGCTGCTGCTGCAGCCACGGCGCGCTCCGCACCCACGTCCGCACGCAAAAAGGTCGCGCTGATCGCCACGGTGATGTTCAAAAATTCGCATGCGATGCATTTTGTGGACCGTCTTGCCATGGGCTACGCCTGGGCTGGGCAGTGGCTGCCGCCGCGCACCGATCTTGTATCGCTTTACGTCGCCCAGTTTCCGGAGACCGATCTCGCACGCGGTCGTTCGGAACGTTATCACATCCCGATCTATTCCAGCATCGCTGAGGCGCTCACGCTGGGCACGGGCAAGCTCGCGGTGGATGGTGTCGTCCTCATTGGTGAACACGGCGACTACCCAGAGAATGAAAAAGGGCAGACGCTGTACCCGCGCTACGAGTTCTTCAAAGAAGTCGTGAAGGTCTTCGAGGCCAGCGGCCGCAGCGTGCCCGTCTTCAATGATAAACATCTCTCCACCGAATGGAGCCAATGCACCGAGATGGTCGCCGATGCCAAACGCCTCGGCTTTCCCTTTCTCGCCGGTTCCTCACTGCCCGTCACCCGTCGTCTGCCCGCGATTGATCTGCCCTGGGGCGCACCGTTGGCGGAGAGTGTCGCCGTCGGCTACGGCGGTGTCGAAAAATACGACTTTCACGGCCTCGAAACCGCGCAGTGCATGTCCGAGCGCCGTCGTGGCGGGGAGGTGGGAGTGAAGAGTGTGCTGGCCCTGCGTGGCGCGAAGATGTGGGAGCACGCCGCCACTCGAAAGAGCACGCAGCGCCTCCTTGGCGCCGCGCTCACCCGCAGCCACACCTGGCCCGTGGAGGGGTATCCGCTGGAGCCCGTCAGCTTTGACTGGGCGCGCCAAATCTTCCCCGACGCCTTTGCCTACTTTATCGAGCATCGCGACGGCTTCCACACCACCCTCTTCATGCTGCCCGTGCGCGATTTCAACTACGCGGGGCTCAACAGTGAAACCGGCGAAATCACCTCCTGTCAGATGTTCCTGCCCATGCCGGGTTCCAGCTCCACCACCGCCGACTTCTTCAATCCGCTCGTCCATCACATTGAGGACATGATCCTGCACAATCGCGCTCCCTATCCCGTCGAGCGCACGCTGCTGACCTCAGGCGTGCTCATTGCCGCGGTGGAGTCTCTCTATCGCAAAGGCGAGCTCATCCGGACTCCGGAGCTGGACGTCAAATACACCGCTCCCAAGGAGTGTCTTTTCTGGCATGAGTAGCCGGCGCTGTTTGTCTGTGAATCCGGCCACCTTCGGGCGATAAACCCGCCGCACACCACGTTGAAAAGCACATGAATTTTCGAATCCTTGCAGCTTTGTTGGTGGTTCCATCCGTCCGCCTTTTGGCAGACGACCCCGTCGCCGCCTGGTCCAAAGACGTCACCATCAAGCCTGTGTCAGCCATCGAAGGGCGGCACACCACACACAGCTACTACCTCACCAATCCAGAAAGCCCGGATGGTACGCGTGTGCTGTTCTTCACTTCGGCCGATCCTCAGGGCCACCTCGGCGAAGTCCGGATGATCGAGCGCGCCACCGGGAAGGAAACCATTCTCGCAGCGAACATCCACACCGAGGATGCCCACCGCGTTGCCTGCCAGCAGTGGCTCTCCGGTGGCAAACGAGTCGCCTACCATGAAGTGATCGATAAAAAATGGCGCGTCGTCGTCATCGATGTCGCCACACTTGCCAAGACCGTCATTGCCGAAAATCACCAGATCGGCTTCGGCAGACCCGAAGGCGATCTCGTCCCCATGTACGGCTGTCATTGGAATCCGGGGCCGTATCGCGATCTCGAAGTGTGGGACGCATCCACCGGCAAAACCACCACCTACGCCAAGATCTCAGAGGTGGAGGCGAAGTATGGCGACTGGCTGTAGAAGGAGTTCGGGGGCAAGCCCTGCTCCATTTTCTTTCCGGTGCTCAGCCCGGACATGAAGCGCGTGTTTTTCAAAGTCGCCGCCGGCAATGGCGGGGACGACTACATGTCCAGCCGCGCCAGCCATCGCCAGGGCACCGTGGTCTATGATTTTGAAAAAGCCGCCTGCGTCTGGCAGCGCAATCAGTGCGGCCACCCCGCCTGGACGCCTGACTCGAAGCACATCTTTGAAGCGGGAAACATCAGCTTCGATCTCGCCGATAATCCCGCGCGATACGCCCGCCTTAAGGATGTGCCTGTCCTCAGCGGCACACATCCCTCCGTCAGCCCTGACGGCACCCTCATGGTCACCGATGGAATGAGCAAAAACGTCGGCGGCAAAGGCGATGAATGGGGCATTCAGGTCGCGGACATGCGCGGCGGCAAATGGGTGCTGCTGCACAGCTTCGCCCAAAACGGCGGCGCCAAATCCTGGCGTCGCAATCACCCGCATCCCATCTTCAGTGCCGATGGCAAACGCATCTATTACAATGTTAGCGACGGTCCCTTCACTCGGCTGATGGTGGCAGAGCGTGCGCAATGAACACCGCACTCGCGGCGTTTGATCAGGCATGAAAATCATCATCGCTGTCGCATGCTTGTTCACGTCGGCACTGGTCGCTCAGGAAGCGGAGCCCAAAGTGCTGCAACGCGTGGCCGCCATTGAGAATGTGTGCGCCTGGCCAAACCTCACGCTGCTGCCGGATGGCACCATCATCGCCATCCTGTTTAATCAGCCCGGGCACGGCACCATGCAGGGAGATGTGGATTGCTATGCCAGCAGCGACGGTTTGAAATGGGAAAAGCGCAGTACTGTCACCCAGCATGAGCCGGACACGATTCGCATGAACCACGCGGCGGGACTGGCGAAGAATGGCGATCTGCTCGTGCTCTGCTCCGGCTGGACAAACTTAAAGCAGCCGCAGCGGCCCAAGCAGGCTGATTTCCGCGATGCCGTGCTGCGCAGCTGGGTGCTGCGCTCGAAGGACGCAGGCCGCTCCTGGAGCAAGAGTGATGTCTTCCCCGCGACTGAATCCGATGAATGGACCGAGCACATTCCGTTTGGCGACATCTGGACCGCGCAGGATGGCACGCTGCGGACCTCATGCTATCAGGGCCAGCTCACCGATCCCACGAAATCCTCCAAGACCAAAGGCTGGCGCTCCTGGTGTTTCCGCAGCGATGACGATGGCCTCACGTGGAAGCCGCAGTCCATCATCGGACCCACTCACAATGAGACCGACATCTTTCCCCTCGGCGCCAAAAGCTGGCTCGCCGCCGCGCGCACCACGCAGATGGAGCTCTTCCGCAGCGACGACGACGGCACCACCTGGGGCGCACCGCTCAAGGTCACGGGCCGCAACGAAATCAACGGCCACCTCACCCGCCTCGCCGACAAACGCCTCCTGCTCAGCTACGGCGTTCGCGTGGCCGAGAAGCACGGCGTCTGCGCCAAGTTCAGCAGCGACGACGGAAAAACCTGGAGCGCTCCCATCCGCCTCGCCCGCAGCAATGTCAGCGACTGCGGCTACCCTTCCAGCGTGCAGCTCGCGAACGGAAAAATCATCACCGCCTATTACTCCAAAGCCGCGCCTGAATGCGATCACTACCACATGGGCGCGGTCGTTTGGGAGGCACCGTCACCCTGAGCTCACCGGACTCCTGGAAATGCGTTGGCATTTTCACGTGCGAGCTGCTCTTGACGCAGCTCCGCTTTGGCTCTGGCTTCATCTTCTTCAAAGACCGCCAGACCGATGACGCCCACATTGCTCGCTCCTCCAGTGGAGGCAGCTTTGGAGCGTGCCACACTGCCAAACACAAATGACCGCGCGGTCGTGTCGTCTTTGCGAAAGCCATCGACATCGTACGTTTCTTTGGGGTCCAAAATGAAGCCTCGTTGTTTCGGACTTGCCGCCTTTCCGTTGAGGACATTTAAACCATCCACGCTTAAAACGACCTCGATGCGTTTTTTGGTGCGGTTTTCGAGCCTTACTTCGTAGTGAGCGCCGTTCTCTCCGACCACGATGCGCTTCCCGCCGGCATCATAATGGGGGAAGACATTGCCATAGCGAACAAGACCCACCTTCAAGCGTTCTCCGGTTGCCGCGAAAAGGCCGCTGCGCTTGCTCATGCCGCCACCCAAGATTCCCGCCATGGCCTTCGCTCCTGCTTCGTCATTGTAATGAAATGAGTCCACCGCATCGGGTGTGTCTGATTTGCGGAGCATGCGTGTGCTCTCCAGCACGGAATACTTTTCCTGGCCGGCTGAGGTGCCAAGGCCGGGGCGATCCTGGATCCGAGTGGTGGAACCAGGTGCCAGAAGATTGTTGATGGACTGGTTTTGAATGGCGAAACCGCCGGATCGATTGCCTGCGGTGATGGGACCACCGCCATAGGGAAACGGCATCACAGGGTTGAGAGGAGACGCCGTTTTCGAATTCATCGAAGAGCACGACGCAATCAACGTGATGGCCAAAGAAACGGAACAACAAGCAATCGAACGGCGGAGTTGGGCTGGGTTCATAAATGCAGAAATATCAGCATTTAAAATCCTGGCAAGACGAAATGCTGAAATATATGCATTTACATTTTGAGCGTATAAGGGCTGGTTGTGAACGTCGACTACGGTAATCCGCACTTGCGATCTTCGCGAAATGCAGCATTTTCAGCACATGGCAGTCAAAGACGATCAGCTTTCCAAACGCGAGCGGCAGGCGATGGACATTGTCTATCGGCTGGGCAAGGCGACTGCGGAGGAGATCCAGGAGGAAATGCCGGACAGCCCGTCCTACTCCGCCGTGCGCGCGCTTCTGAGCATCCTCGTCGGCAAGAAGCTGCTCAAGCACACCCGCGAATCCCGCCGCTATGTCTATGAGCTCGCCATCTCGCGTGAAAAGGCGCGTGATACCGCGCTGCGAAAGCTCATGCGCACGTTTTTTGACGGCTCTCCCGGCAAGCTGATGGCTTCTCTGCTGGAGACGAAAGACCGCAAGCTCCCGCCTGAGGAAGTCGCAGCCATCCGAAAACTGCTGGACGAGCAGTCGCGTTCCTGATCCATTCCACCCACATGTCATGACTGCCTGCTGGATCGCCATTGCTCTGAAAGCCACATTGTGGGCCGGGCTCATGAGCACCGCCGCGCTGGTGGTGCCAGTGCAGCATCCGCAGGTGCGGCGTCGGTTTGCCTTGCTGGGCATGTGGGGGCTGTGGGTGCTTCCCTGGCTGCCTTTGCCATGGCAAGGTCTTGCATCGGCTTCCATCGCTGTCGCAACTGACAGCAGCACTCAGTCTGGCTGGTGGTGGCCGATTTTGACGGGGGTCTGGGCTTTTGGCAGTTTGATTCTTCTTCTGGGCGTGGTGCGTGATGTCATCGGCATCCTGCGGCTGGTGCGTCAGGCCGAGAGGTCCGCGCTGAATCCGGGCGGTGCTATCGAAGTGCGTTTCACGGCGGAAATCGAAGGCCCTTGCATGACGGGTTGGCTGCGGCCCTGTGTGCTGCTGCCGCTGGAGGCGGCCTCCTGGCCTGAGGGAACGCTGCGTGCGACTCTGCGGCATGAGTGCCAGCATGCGCGGCAGATGGACGGGCTGCACCGCTTCTGCGCTGCGCTGGTGCGGGCCTGCTTCTGGTGGAATCCAGCCATGCATGCGCTGTGCGGGATCTATGAGGCGGAGTCCGAAGTCTGCTGTGATGAGGAGGCTGCCATGGCATGCAGCCGTCTTGAGTATGGAGAAATTCTGCTGGCCCATGCCACGCAGGTGCCGCAGCCGGCATTCGCCATGTCTTTTGCCCGTCGCTCGGGCCTGCGCGTCCGCATGCAGCGTTTGTTGGCAACGCGCCGGGAGTCCCGCTGGATGTTCTCCGTGCGCTGGCTGACGGCGTTGGCGCTGATCATCAGCGCCGCCGTTCTCATGGCCTCGATCCAGGTGATGCCGCCTGAGATTGCTCAAGGAAACTCGCTCAAAACCGAGGCGCAGCTCCGTTTGAATGCAGATCCGTTTCCCGGCGCGCCGTAGCCAGCACTGCGCCGATGGTGACGTCGCGTCTTCCATGAAAACACTCTTCCTCCTCCTGCTGTTCTCCGTCAGCGCTTTCGCCGCAAAGCCGAACATCATCGTCATTTTCGTCGATAACTTCGGCAATGGCGACCTCGGCTGCTTCGGGTCAAAGCTGCACCGCACGCCGAATGTGGACCGGCTGGCGGCGGAGGGCACAAAGTTCACCAGCTTCTATGTGGCAAGCGGGGTCTGCACACCGAGCCGAGCGTCACTGATGACGGGCTGCTATCCGCGCCGGGTGGGCATGCATGTGAGCGACACCGGCGGCGCAGTGCTGCAGCCAGTGGCGCGCAAGGGGCTCAATCCCACCGAGGTCACGATGGCGGAGATTTTGAAAAGCGCGGGCTATGCGACGATGTGCATCGGCAAATGGCATCTCGGAGATCAGCCGGCGTTTTTGCCGACGAAGCAGGGCTTTGATGACTTCTTTGGCATCCCGTACAGCGATGACATGACGAAGGACAAAAAACCGGACATCTGGCCGGAGCTGCCGCTGATGCACGGAGAAAAAGTCATCGAGGCACCCGCAGACCGTGACCACCTCGTGAAGCGCTGCACCGAAGAGGCCGTGCGCTTCATCGAGAAGCATGGGGCGGAGCCGTTCTTTCTCTACCTGCCGCACACGATGCCGGGATCAACCGCGCATCCGTTTTCAAGCGAGAACTTTCGTGGCAAAAGTGCGAACGGTGAGTACGGCGACTCCGTGGAGGAGCTCGACTGGAGCACCGGGGAGATCATGGCGGCCTTGCAGCGCCTGAAGCTCGCGGACAACACCCTCATCGTGTGGACCTCTGACAACGGGGCCGTGAAGCGCAATCCACCCCAGGGCAGCAATGCACCCTATCGCGGCTCAGGCTATGACACGTCCGAGGGCGCGATGCGAATGCCCTGCGTGATGCGCTGGCCCGGGAAGATCGCCGCCGGAGCGGTGAATGATGCGTTGTGCTCGACTATGGACCTGCTGCCAACCTTTGCCAGTGTCGTCGATGCCAAACTGCCGCCGCACAAGATCGACGGCCACGACATCACCTCGATCCTCTTCAACACAAAAAACACCAGCTCCCCATGGGATGATGACGGCTTCTTCTTCTACCGCATGGATCAGCTTCAGGCCGTACGTGCAGGCGACTGGAAGCTCTACCTGCCGCTCGAAGGCAAATTCAAAAATCTCAGCCCCAAGCGTGAAGCCTCCCAGTTGGAGCTCTTCGACGTGCGGCACGATGTGGGTGAAGAGCACGAAGCATCCGCGCAGCATCCGGAGGTGGTGGCGCGGCTGACTGCGCTGGCCGAAAAGGCCCGTGCTGATCTGGGTGATTTCAACCACCCGGGCACCGGCCAGCGTGAAGCTGGCAGGGTGGAGCATGCGGTACCGCTCTTGCCCTGAGCCTCATTGCCTGCTGTGTTGTGGCATGACTCGTGGCAGCCGCTCGCTTCTTCTTTTGATTCTTGTGATCCTCGCTGGAATCATTGTGCCGTTCATGATCTGGGGCGCGCAGTTTGACCAGACACTGAGCCTCGCGGGTGCACGCCAGTGGATGGAAGGCTATGGCTCATGGGCATGGGTGGCGGGGATCGCGCTTCTTGTGGCCGACATTGCGCTCCCAGTCCCTTCCACGGTGGTCATGTCAGCGCTTGGCTGGATGTACGGCTGGTGGCTGGGCGGGGTGGTCAGTGCGGCCGGGTCGATGCTTTCCGGCATCATCGCCTATGCGGCATGCCGCTGGCTGGGACGGGGGGCGGCGCGCAAAATTGCCGGAGAGGAAGGGCTGCGCCGTGGCGAGGAAATCTTTGAGCGTCGCGGGGGCTGGCTGGTGGCGCTCTCACGCTGGATGCCCGTGCTGCCGGAGGCCGTCGCCTGCCTCGCGGGACTTTCCAGCATGCGCTGGCGGGTGTTCTTGCCTGCGCTGGCCTGTGGCTCGGTGCCCACGGGTTTTGTATTTGCGGCGATCGGCCACCTCGGGCAGAGCGAGCCCGCCTGGGCTTTCGCTTTGAGCGCCATCGTGCCCGTTCTTTTATGGATCGGAGCGGCGCGTGTGCTGAAGCGCTAACGCATCTCCATCAAGCCGGCTTTGGCTGCTGCCGCACGCGCGAGCCTGCTCATTTCGCGGCGCAACAACCACACGCCAAGCGGCACCAGAAGCACGATGGCGCAGATGGCCACAAGGCCCAGAACGAGCAGCGAGTGCAAACCGGCGGCCATCAAGATCGCGGTGACAATCAGCCACAGCAGCATGTTCCACCCCAGGCTGCGGCGGATGCGCAGGAGCAGCTTGACCCGCGTGAGGCAGCGGCCGTCGGCATGAAATTCCGTGACGCTCAAAAAGGCGCGGGACACCTCTGACCAGGGCCAGGCCTCGATGTCAAACCAGCGCCAGCCGTCGTCCTCGCGAAAAACTATGTGCGCGGACCGAAGCCCTTTGCGCAGTTCCTGCAGCCAGGCATCGCGGGTGATGCCGGTTTCACTCCAGAAGCACAGCGTTCCCAGACTGAGGGTGATTTTGTGCGGACGCGTGGGCGGAACGATGTCCGGCAGCAGCGGATGGCGGCTGGGCCGTGCTCCCAGTAGCAGCATGCCCCGCAGCCGTGCCCACTCGCGCACCATGGGCTGCAAAAAGCTCAGCCACCACAGCAGCAGACGATCCGGAAGGCCATGGATGCCGGTTGCGGCGGCATTGCGGGCACTGACCTGCCACGCCGACCCCAAGGCAAAGCCCAGCAGTCCCAGGGCCAGCCATGGCTGCTGACAAATCAGGGCGAGCAGCATCAGTGCGACCCACAGCAGTCCGGTAAGCCATTCCCACCAGCGGAAGCTGGAGGAGGAGTAGATCACCTGAAAAGCACCGAGTCCCCAGGGGCCGTGGAAGATGCTGCCCTCCACCGGATAGTCTGCCAGATGTTGATCCCCGTAGATGCCACCACGCCAGCGCGCACCACCCAGGATGCCGAAACGTGCGGGATGTTCCTTCATCAGCATGGCCTCTGCGCAGCCGTAGCCAAACTGCTGCCTCAGATACGCCCGGATCGTGAAACGCCGGTGATGCCAGACCATCGCCCCGGGCACAAACAGCAGCCGGCTGCCGGTCTCACGCAGCCGCCAGCAGATGTCCACATCATCACCTGCCGTTTTGAATTCAATCTGGAAGCCGCCGATGAGATCTAGCGCCTGCTTCCGGATGGCAAGATTGCATCCTGGCAGGTGCTCGGCCTCGGTGTCATTGAGCAGCACCTGTGCCGGTGCCCCCGGGGAAGCGGCCACCACGCGCTCGACGCGGTTGCGCGGCGGTGGCGGGATGTTGGGCCCTCCGGCAGCGGCGGCGGTTTCATCCGCAAAGGCATGGCTCAGGAAGAGGAGCCAGTCGGGGTGCGCGATGCAGTCATCATCGGTGTAGGCGATGATGGTTCCGGTCGCCAGCCGGGCGCCGAGATTGCGCGCGGCACTGAGCCCGGCGTGCTCCTGATACTGATAGCGCACCTGCGCATAGCGTTTCGCGATCTCGGCGATCTGCGGCCGGGAGCCATCGTCGATCAGCAGCACCTCAAAATCCGGATAGCGCAGCGCCAGCAGCGAATCCAGGCACGGGCCCAGGGTGGCGGCGCCATTGCGCGTGCATACCACGACGGAGATGCGCGGCGGCGCGGCGGGTGGCAGCAAAACGGGGCGCAGCTCCCGCTGCAGGGTGCATGCAGGGCGTTCGTTTCTCTCACAATCCACGAGGCCAAACTGCCAGTCGGTGATTTCCCTGCCGCCCCGGTGCCATTCGTCCGTGTAGGCAAACCAGACCCCGCCCGCAGTGCCACCGCTCAGCAGGCAGTCATGCTGCCAGCGCATGACTTCCACCTGCCGCTGGGGCCCGTGAGTGGCCACATCCAGGCCGAATTCGGTGATGAGCAGGGGCTGGTTGCCTGCGAGATTTTGCCATTGAGAGACGCAGGCGCTGAAAGCTGCCGCAGATTCCAGATACACGTTCACCGCGACGAAGTCGGCATTGCGTGGTACAAGATATCCGGTGGAAGGATACGTGGCATAGCTGACGAGAGTCTGCGTCGCATTGCGACGGGCAATCTCGATCAATTTTTCGATGAATGCCCGCACCCGCCGGGGCTTCATCCAGCGCACCAGAGTTTTCTCGATCTCATTGCCCACGAGGAGGGCGGTGATGCAGGCGTGTTTGCCCAGGGCCGCACTGATGGAGGCGATCTGGGCTTTGATCTCACGGCAAAGCGCGCGGCTGGCGAGGAAATCGACATGTTCGCTCCATGGGATGCCTACGATCAGGCGCAGGCCCAGGGCTTCGACCTCACGCAGCACCACCGGTGTCGGCGGCACATACAGCCGCACGGTATTGAAACCCAGTGAGGCGATGTGGAGCAGGTCGGCCGCCAGTCGGTCGTCCTCCGGAAAGGGCTCGCCGCGTGAGTTTGGCTTGAAGGGGCCGTAGGTGACTCCGCGCACGAAGTGGGGGGTACCATCTGCCAGTTGCAGAAACTTTCCTGCCGCCACCACGCGCGTCCCGTGGCTCACGGGTGGAAGGGTGGCAGAGGGCGTGGCGGAAGTCATGCGGTCGTCAGGTTCACATTCGGCAGGGTCCGAACGGTGAAACAGGTACGTGCCGAAGGCCAGTCAGACTTCAGACCTCGGAAGCTTTGTCGCTGAGCGTTTGACTGAGGCGGAGGTCTTCCGGCACCGCAGGGTCCTCGATCTCCATTTCCACCCAGCCGTCACCTTCGCGTTCGATACGACGGGCGTTGATGAACATCACGATGCAGAAACCGACAAAGGCCGTGCTGGTCTCCAGCACGAACGGGGTGGAGAAAAAGGTGAAGAAATAGGCCAGCCCCTGAGTCACGATCTCACGTGCGGTCTCGTTCATGTAGGCGGCCACGGCGACGCCTGTAATGATGGCAGCAGACCACAGCAGGGATTCGAGCCACCAGAGCGATTTTTGGGGAGTGGATTCAGGTGCAGGCATGCGCAGATCAGTTCACCGGGGTAGCTTTAGGGGCGGTGCCCGGAAAATCCACTGGTTTTGTCTTCACATTCGCCGTCCCGGCTGAATCTGGGGAGGCTGCCACGATCGGCGGGGTCTCGTCATCCTCCTCGACAGGGAGGGCCTTCAGCGCGGCAGGCTCCACCTGGCTGCTCACCTCAGCCACATGCTTTCCCCACATCGCGGTGCCTGCGAGAACGAAGATAAAGATGGCGAGGGCCGCCGGCAGCGGGGACTTGATCGTGCGAATCCGATTCGCAGAGGGAGCAGAGGCGATGTCCGCACTCGTGCCCCGGTCCCGCAGCCAGGGCCCTTGGGACTGTGTCAGGTAACGGTAGTCGCGCTCCCCGCCCAGAGCTCCTTCGGGCAGTTCGTCCAGCATGGATGAAGCATCTACTTCAAGAAAATCGCTGTATTGCCGAATGAACGAGCGCGCGTAGGTCAGACTGCCAAAGGCGGCGATGTTGCCGGACTCCAGGTAGCGCAGGCGTTGTGCCGGGATCCGTGTTTCATGCGCGGCGTCCGCGATGGACAAGCCGCGCTTTTCACGTGCCTCGATGAGCATCTGGCCAAAGGTGGCGGTCATAATTTGTTTATAATACGTCAAGTGTGACACCACTGGCCGTGTATGCGATGAATTATTTCGAGATCGAAATGCGCCTAAATGCAGAAAAACCGCCGGGGATGATTCCCTGTCCCCTTGTAATTAAAGCAAGGGATACTCAATGCTTAATGCCTGGCATGAAAGCTCAGGCCCTGCACCCGTTCCTGCGGAAAAAGTAATCACTCGTACGTGAGCTGCGCCGTAGCAGCGCAGGCGGCGTCTGCCGTCACGCGCAGCCAGCGCGCCTGCACAGCCGGTTCGAACTCGATGCTGAGCTGGGCGCCTGCCTTCAGTCTGGTCTCTTGATAAGTCACCCACAGGCCGGTTCCGGTCAGATCCAGTTCGATCCTGAAGTTGACCTCCTGCGCGGCCTCATGGCTCAGCGTCAGCGTGCGCTTGTCGTAGCCCCACATTAGATAAGGATCGCTCGACTGTCCGGCTTGGACGTTCGTGCTTTTCCATGGGCCGCCAGTGCCGCGGGGTTTGCCGAGCTTCCAGAGATCATCAATGGCTCCGGCCCACAGGGCGGCTTTGCCGTCGTCACTGCGGATGATGTGCTCACCGGCCGGCGCATCGGGTTGAATGCCGCTCATGAGAAAGAGTCCGCGATAGCCCCCGAAGTCCGTCACGCGCAGATTGTGCGAGGCGACAGGACGGATCTTCGCAAACCCGTCCGCATTTTCGGCGGGAAGCTCAAAGAAGGTGCCGCACGCGCTCAGCATGTCGCGCTCCGTCGCAACCTCACGGCACACCCGCAGCTCGCCGGCATTCGTGGCCACATCATAGGCGGCGCTTGCCCTGGGCAGCCGCCAGCGGCGGCCACGATCATCGACGACAAGAACGCTCGCTTCATCCAGCGTGATCACTTGCGTTGGAATCGCGACCTTCGCCTTCACAAACTGCTCCGCTTTCGCGTCTTCAACCCGTTTCAACTTCAAGTCGGCCCCCATCTCATAATAACCTGCATCAGCCGCAAAACTCAGCGTGCGCTTGTTCTCACCACGCGCGCGGAAGATGCCGGTCTGAGCCTTTACATAATCGATGCGGGCGACACCGTCGAACATCGCATCAGCTTCCATGCCGCGCGAGTCGCCGTTCGTGAGCGTGATGATCATGCTCACATCCTTGCCATCCTGATCGGCCTTCACCGTCAGCCATTCAGCGTCTGTGTTGATGTCCTCGCGCTTGGCCGTGCCTGCGCTGTGATCAATCCGCCACAGGCTGCGGTGCTTCCATCCCGCGACGAGAAACGGGTCTGCCACATCGCCCGCCTTCACACTCTCATGCAGCCACACCGCGCCGCTCGCATGGGCAGGGCCCAGGTTGCCGGGTGTTTCGGGGCTGACGAACCACAGGTTCGACTGCGACTGCCCCACGCTGTCGATGCCACCTTTGACTCTGCGTTTGTTGAGAAACTCCGACTTCGCTGAATCATCGCAGCCGAAAACGAGGCGGTCGTTCCAGCGGCAGAAGTCGCCGATCACTTTCATGTAGGCGCTGCGCACGCGGATGCCGTTCGTATTGGCGGCGGAGAAGGTGCGTGGAAAACGCCAGAAGGCACCGTGCATGGTCATAAGCAGGTCGTCCTCGCCGATGTCCCGGATGCGTGGCCACTCAGTGTTCCAGCCGTGCGCGCCATCGTAGCTGTGGCTGACCTTCGGCAGACGAAACGACTGCCACTTGCCGCCGTCCAGCAGCATCAAAATGAGAGACTTCGCATCCCAGCCGATGCTCCACACCGGCGCATTTTTCTCACTGCCCTGGATGCCGCCGGGCCCGGTGACTTCGGTGAACTGATTGCGCCGCACGAGTTGCCAGTCGTCGCCGGGCTTGCGCCATTCTCCCAGCGCACCGCTGGGGGTGGTGGGGTCCGTGAGCACGCGTTTGTCGCGGTCGCCATTGTTGGCGTAGATCACGCGGCCCTGAGTCGAATAGAGACCCTTGCCGTGATAACCGGGCAGTTGGGATTCCAGTTTCGTGAGATGTGTCGTGACCGCGAAGCCTTTCTTCAAAGGATTGCCGTCGCGGATCAGCGAGGTGACCTCCAGCGAATTCACATCCACCTCATACAGCCCCTCCTCCATCGTCGCATAGTAGATCTTCCCCGCAGGATCAGTCAGGTGGCGGGCATTGCCCGTGAGCCGCCCCGGCATCCGGTTCGGTGGAATCACGCGCACCTTTCGCTCCGCGTCGATCACATACGGGCCGATGAAAAGCTGCTTTGATTCCGCGTGAATCATCCGGTTCGCCGGCGTGCCACCCACGCTCTCAGGGCGCACGGTTTGTGTGAAATCCGAAGTGATCTCATAGAGCTTGTCGCTGGAACCAAACGGCAGATGCGGCCCATAAGTAATGACCCATAGGCGCTCCGCCCATGGTACCACCGCGCCCGTGCCACATTCGCCTTCGTTGTTAAACATGGCGAGCGCCGGGTAGATGCCGCTGACATGGCGCGGCTCCTCGGCGGAGAGGACGCCTGCGAATGCCGCAAGCAGCAGAAGGTTGGGTTTCATGCGTGGACCCAAGCCATGCAATCACCGCTGGCAACCGGGCTCAGTTATGCCGCATTGAAATCCCTTACATTCCCCGCATAGCTGGGTGATGCCCAAAAAGCAGGTCATCCACCTTCCCGCCGATGTCTGGCGCACTTTGCGCCATGATTGGCTGTGGGTGTATCGCGGCCCTGTCCCGCAGTGTGAGGTGTGGTCTGCGGAAATCCCGGTGCCTGCGGGAGTTTTCTTCGTGGAGCGCGGGGAGGTGCGCATCCGGGCGGACGGCCAGGAGACTCTCGTATCGCGCGGCCAGGCCTTCTTTTCCTCGCCAAGTTTGCGGCGGCACTGGTTTGCGGCAAACACCCGGCTGCTCTCCGTCGGTTTCCGCAGCGAGTGGCCAGATGGCACCTCATTGTTCCGCAATGCCCTCAATTTCGCCGCAAACGCTCCCGCCTTGCGAAAAGCAACCCTGCGGCTTTTTGCCCGCATTCACGGGCCTCGGAAAGTCGTCACCTATCGGGAGGCCACCACGGCCGCCACGTATTCACCCGCAGAATGGGCCGCGCATGAGGCCGCTTTCGCCGCCTGGTTTGTCGCGTGGATGGAAACCCTGGAACTACTGCAGGTGCTGCCCCGGCCCCAGGTGCGGGCTAGTCGCAGCCGGCTGGATCAACTGGTCGCGTGGTTGCAGGCGCTGCCGCTGGATCAAACGAGCCCGAGTTTGCCTCCGGATTTTCCCATTGGCAGCCGCCGCGCGGAACAACTGCTGCAGCGGCAGCTTGGCATTGGCATGCGCGGTTTCATGGAGCGCCGCCGGCTTGATGTCGCTCGCGAGCGCATTGTGGCGGATCAGGCCACGCTCAAGGAAGTTGCCTTTGCGCTGGGATTTCGTCATGCGTCTCATTTCACCGCCTGGTTCCGTCGGCACACGGGAGCTTCGCCTTCGGAGTATCGCCTGGGAGGGGCAGGCCAGGGCGCATGAGGATGAATTACGAAGATGTCATTTGAAGGATGGAAGGGCTTGGCTTCCAATGCCCCGGACGTTGGCAACCAGCCTAGTTTTCAACGGCTCGTTCACATTGCATGCATCCCGACGTCTCATTCATCATTCCCGTTTTTAACAACGAGCTGTACCTCGAAGAATCGCTCTCGGCGGCACGTGCGCAGGAGGGGCCGTCGCTGGAGATCATCGTCATTGATGACGGGTCCACGGACGCCTCGCTGAGCTTGATCAAAGCCCACGCAGAGCGCGATCCCAGGATCGTCGTGATCGAGCAGACGAATCAGGGCGTCTCGGCGGCGCGGAATGCCGGGCTGGACCGGGCCTCGGGACAGTGGGTGGCCTTTCTGGATGGTGATGACTGGATTGCACCCGGATCTCTGGCGGCGTGGCATCAGCAGGCGGAGCAGGGGAATCTGGACTGCCTCCTTTGCAATGGTTTCAGCTTCAGGACAGATCCGAAGGCGCTCCTGGATTCAAAGCCGCCGGCCATTCTCAGCAGGCAGCCATGGCAGTCCATACTGAGCGGCCCGGACTGGCTGGCGCAAGGCGTCGAGCAGCGAGAGTGGCCTCACTACGTATGGCTGCAGTTTTGCCGGCGCAGCGTCATTGAAGGCGCGCAGATGAGGTTCCGGCGTGACATGATCCATGAGGACATTCCATGGACGGTCCAGCTCGCGCTGGCCGTCAAGCGCATGGGTTTTTCACAGTCGCCTCGCTATGGCTACCGGAGCAATCCAAGCTCGCTCACGCAGTCGCGCGATGCTGACAAGGTGCATCATCGCATCACCAGCTACCTCAAAGTCGCGGTGTTGCTGAAGGATTTTGCCATGACGCAGCCGCGTGCGGTGCGCAGGGCTTTGCAGAAGCAGGTCGTGCGCGAAATGGGTCATTTCCTTGGCAAGATGCGCAAGGGGAATGTCTCACGTGCGGATCGCCGCCAGTTTGCGATCGAATTCCTGGCCGCAGGCCTGCCTGGGATGATGCTGCAAGGCTGTTCCAATTACCGGGAGCTGGCAGCCACATTCAAAGCCTGGTATCTCTGCCAGATCTGGAAGCGGCAAAAAGCATAGGACTGGGTTTGCCCGGCACTACTTTCGACCGCCTTTGATGAACTCATCCCGGCTCAGCGTGCCATTGCCGTCGGTGTCGAATTTGGGGAAGCGCTTGGGCGCCTCATCGGGGTCCGGCTGGTTGAGCAGAAATTCCTCCTTGGTCAGCTGGCCGTCCTTGTCCTTGTCGCGCTGGTCAAACATCTTGCCGCGATCTTGGGCCGGCTTTTTGTCTGCGGGCGGTTTCGGCTTGCTGCCGATCTGCGGCATGGCCTCTGGATGCCCGGCGAGAAACTGGCGGAGGACCGTGACCACAGCGGGCTGCTCCACGGCGAGGTTCTTGGTTTCGCCGGGATCAGTTTCATAGTCGTAGAGCTCCAAAATGGCGGTGTCGGGTGCCGCGCCGGGCTGCTTCCATTCGACAAGCCGGTGGCGCTGCGTTCGGATGGCGCGGCCGATCAAACCACCGCGAGGATAAACATGGATGGCATGGTCGCGTACGAAAGCGGTGGGATTCATCAAGACCTCGGCAAAGCTGCGGCCGTCTCCCTGCGGTGGCGTAGGGAGCTGCGCAAGTTCCGCCAGCGTGGGGTAGATGTCGCAGGATTCAATGAGTGCCTGAGTGCGTGCCGGCTTGATGCCCGGTGCCGCCACAATGACGGGAATGCGCGCAGCCTGCTCATAGTTCGTGTGCTTGCACCACATGCCGTGGTCGCCGAGGTGCCAGCCGTGATCGCCCCAGAGGACGATGATCGTATTGCCGGCCAGGCCGCTGGCATCCAGTGCGTCTAGCACCTTTCCGAGCTGTGCGTCCATGTAGCTCGTGGCCGCATAGTAGCCGTGGATAAGGTGGATGGCCTGCTCCTGCGTCAGTGGACCTTGCTCAGGGATGTCCCGGTACTGGCGCAGCTCCCCCCAGGTCGTGGGTGCAAATTCAGGCGCGCCTGCGGGAGCGGTTTGCAGCGTCGGAAGTTTGAAAAGCGCCGGATCGTAGAGATCCCAGTACTTCTTCGGCGCCACAAAGGGCAGGTGGGGTTTCAAAAAGCCGACAGCGAGGAAAAAAGGCTCCTCAGGTTTCAGCTTGGCCGCAGCGATGCGCTTGATGGCTTCCTCGGCGATCAGGCCGTCACCGTACCGATTGTCAGGAACGTCGGCGGATTCCGCTGGTGCACCGCGTGGCAGCTTCCAGGCCTCCTTCTTGTTTTCAAACAGCGCCTGTTCACGCGTGGACTCGGGCGGATTGTTTTCCTTCAGCGCGTAGCTGATCGTCTTGGGCGTGAAATGCGGCACGCTCCAGGAGGCCACGTCATTCACATTGCCATGGCCCACATGGAAGATCTTGCCCAGACCTTCCGCCCGGTAACCGTGGTTCATGAAGTGCTGCGGCAGCGTCACGGCATCCGGCACCGCCTTGCGGAAATTCGTCGCCAGATCATAAATCCCCAGCGTCTGTGAACGCAGTCCCGTCAGCAGCGCATTACGGGAGGGCGAGCACACGGCCTGATTGCAGTAAGCCTTTTCAAACAGCACCCCGCGCTCCGCCAGACGGTCGATGTTGGGCGATTTGACCAGAAAATCACCGTAGCACCCCAGCAGCGGCTTCAGGTCATCGACACAGATGAGAAGGACGTTGGGTTTAGCAGCGGCAAAAATAGAAGGGCAAAGAAGCAGGAAAAAGAAAACGCGGCTGAGCATGGTGGTGAGAACGCCAGCGAGCGTCCATGCTTTCGGTGAATCGCGCCTACTCTGGCAGCTTGTCGAAATGAAACTGGCAGCACCCCAGGTCGAGAGTGTTGGCGTTCTTGGCGAGTTTTTCGCTGAACGCTTCTGCGAGCGCATAGATGCGCTGCTGTCCGTTTTTTTCGACTTCGAGCAGCCCTGCCTCTTTAAGCACCCGCAGATGCTTGGAAACGTTGTAGGGCGTGACGTTCAGAGTTTCACACAGCTCGGTGACCGGCTTCGCCCCCCCGATGAGCAGACGCACCAGGCGCAGGCGTGTCGGCTCTCCCAGCGCGCGCATGGCGGTGAGGCAGTCGAACGAACGTGTCACGGTGCGTGATGGCATGGAAGGATGTTTAGCAGATCGCCCTGCCCTCGCAAGAATCCCGAAGCATGCGTGGGAAAATAATTATTGCCAATATGCGCAAATAAGATAAAACACGCGCCGCCATGATTCTCCCGACCTCACTCCTGCGCTGTAGCAGGCTGCCCCGTCTTCTCGCCGCGACCGCCCTGATGTCCACCTGCACGGCCATTGCTCAGCAGGACGACGATAAGAAAAATGACAAAAAAGCTGAACAGGTGGATCTCAATGAGATCGTCATCTCCGCTCCAAAGCTGTCCACCAAGACTCTGCTTGAAGCGCCGATCAGCGCCACCGTCGTGCCACGCAAGACGCTCCAGGACGCAGGCATGTACACCGTGAAGGACGCAGCGATGTACGCACCCAACACCTTCTTCACCGAGTTCAGCGCACGCGCTGTCAGCAGCCCCCGCTTCCGCGGCATCGGCGGCTCTCCGACCAATCCCGGCGTCACCACCTACATCGACGGTGTGCCTCAGTTTAACGGCAACTCGTCCAGCATCATGCTGATTGACGTGGATCAGATCGACATGGTGCGCGGGCCAGTCGGCGCGCTCTACGGCCGCAACACTGCCGGCGGTCTGGTCAACATCACCAGCCGCAAGCCCCTCATGCAGGGCTGGGAAGGCGAGGCGCAGACCATGATCGGCAACTACAACCTCCAGGACTACCGCGCTCGCGTCAGCGGTGCCCTCATTGAGGACGTGCTCGGCTTCAGTTTCATGGGTGGCTACGATCAGCGCGATGGGTACACCAGGAACACGGTGAACGGCCAGCCGATTGACAACCGCGGCTCATGGTTTGGCAAGACCCAGTTCCTCTGGACGCCCGACAAGCGCATGGAAGTACGTCTCATCATTGCGGGTGAAACCGCCCGTGACGGCGACTACGCCCTCAATGATCTCGCGCAGCTGCGCGCCACGCCGCGCCAGTCCGCCCGAGACTTCGCTGGCTTCACCAAGCGCGATGTGCTGATGCCCACGCTTCAGGTCACCTGGCATGGCGAAAACTTCGACCTCACCTCCACCACCGGCCTCGTCTGGTGGAAGACCGAGGACACCACCGACCTCGACTACTCCACATTCCAGATCTTCAACCCGGGCAGCACCTTCCTGCTGCGCAACAACCGCCAGCAGCAGACCACCTGGACACAGGAGTTCCGCTTCTCGAATCCGAAGAACGTGCCCGTCACCCTCAGCGACTCGGCTTTCCTCACGTGGCAGGTGGGAGCCTTCTTCTTTGACCAGACCTATCAGCAGACCACCCTGCAGAACCAGGACACCGCCTTTATCCCACCGCCCATCGGCGCCGTCCTTCCTGCGAGCACAACCAACACTTCCGCCCACCTGCATGATCAGGGCATGGGCCTCTATGCCCAGTCCACTCTCACCGCCTGGCAAAAGCTCGACATCACCGCGGGTCTGCGGTGGGACTATGAGCACAAGCAGGCGGATCTCGCCGCCACACGCGGGACCGCATTTCCATCTCCCTTTGTGCCCGTCCTTGACGCTGCCACCCGCGCCTCAAAGTCCTTCAGCCAGGTCACGCCGCAGACCTCCATTGCCTACCGGTTCACACCGGGCCTCATGGCCTATGCCGGTTTTGCCGGAGGGTACAAGGCGGGCGGATTCAACACTGCTTCTGTCACCGGGCGCACCAGCTACGACCAGGAGCGCAGCTGGAACTATGAGATCGGCCTCAAAGGGAAGGCCTTGCGGGACAAGCTCGGCTTTCAGCTCGCCCTTTTCTACACGGACTGGAGAAACCTCCAGCTCAACACGCCCAACGGGGCCTCGCTCGCCACCTATGACATCATCAATGCTGGCAACGCCGCCTCCAAGGGCATTGAGCTTTCGCTCAATTATCAGGCGACCTCGAGCTGGACGCTTTTCGGCAGTGCCGGATTGCAGACAGCCCGCTTCCTCTCCGGCAGCATGGACAACAATCCCTTCCTCGGTGGTGGCACGGGGGCGCAGGTGGGAATCGGTGGAAACAAAATCCCCTACACGCCCAACTATACCGCCGCAGTCGGCAGCCAGTACAACTGGGAGCTGGCCCAAGGCTGGACCCTCTATGCGCGTGGTGACGTCCAGTTCATGGGTGGCTTTGTTTATGACAGCACCAACATCGCGGGGCAGAACGCCTACACACTCGCAAACTTCCGCCTCGGTGTGCGCAGGCAGTCTTGGTACTCCGAGTTCTTTGTGAACAACGCCTTCAACACCCGCTACGTGCCCATCGCCATTCCATTCCCAAATCTCGCTGCCTCCGGCTACGTCGGTGAAAGCGGTGCCCCTCTCACTTTCGGCGTGCGTGCCGGCATCAAATTCTAGTTAGTTAGTGTTGTTCCAGTGGCGGCTGATGGCGGTAGATCGCCATTGGCCGCCGTTGTGCATTAGTCCCTTCTTCCCATGCCACTCACTCCAGATCAAATAGCCGCCTATCATCGCGACGGCTTCGTCATGGCGCGCGGCGTTTTTGCCGCCGAAGCCGCCGAACTGCAAAACGAAGCCACCCGCCTCACGGGCCTCACGCAGTTGATCGACACCAACAACATCCGCTGCCGCTGGCAGGATCACGCCGAGACCGGCGAGTGCCGTTTCGACTGCTTTGATCCGGTGATCGACATCAGCCCTGTCTGCGAACGCATCGCGCGCTCGCCTGTTCTCAGATACATGGCCGCCCAGCTCTACGGAGAGCCCGCCTTCCTCTTCAAGGACAAGCTCATCTTCAAACCCTCCGGCGCCAAGGGCTACGACATGCACCAGGACTACATCTCCTGGGAACGCTTTCCTGAGTCCTTTCTTACCGTCATTGTGGCCATCGATCCATCCGACGCCTCCAGCGGTGCCACAGAGGTCTTCCCCGGCTACCATCAGCAGGGCTGCATGAGCCCGCGCGACGGCATGTATCACACCTTGAAAGACGATCAGGTGGATCTCACCAAAGGCGTCGTGCTTGAACTCCAGCCCGGAGACGTGGCCTTCTTCAGCGGCTTCACCCCGCACCGCTCCGCGCCCAACAAATCCGGCCACTCACGCCGCCTGCTCTACCTGAGCTTCAACGCGGAGCGTGATGGAGGTGATCTCCGCGCCGCGCACTACGCCTTCTTTCATGAATGGCTGCAGGAGCGCTACGCGGAATATGGGAAGACCGAAACTTACTTCCGATGAACGGCGCTGGAAAGAGTGCGCCCGCCGTGTGGACGCAGGTCATCGCGGGAGCTCTGCTCATGCTCGCCACGCTGCCCGGCCGTTCGCAGGGGCTGGGGCTCGTCACCGAGCCTCTGCTGAGCGATCTGCACATCTCGCGCGACATTTATGCCCAGGTCAATCTCTGGGCCACCCTCGGAGGCGCGCTGGTCTGCCTGCCTGTAGGCGCATGGCTGGACCGTGCCGGGCTCAAAACAGGGGCGCTGGTGCTGCTGCCATCTCTTGGGGCTGTTGTCCTGGTGATGAGCTTCATCCATGTGGCGGTCTTCGGGCTTTTCATCCTGGTGCTGCTCACCCGTGCGCTGGGGCAGGGGGCCATGTCCGTGCTCAGCCTTGCGGTGGCGGGTCGCGCTTTCAGGCACAAATCGGGCGCCGCCGCCGGCTCGTATGCCGTGCTGCTGTCCGTGTTGTTCATGATCGCTTTCGTCGTCGTGGGCGGCGCCGTGAAGGACCACGGCTGGCGTGCGGCATGGGCGGGCATCGGTGTCGGCTTGTTCGTCATGATGCTGGTGGCGTTCTGGCTGCACAACACGGGCGCGGAGAAGCACACCGAGGCCGGAACAGATGAAGATCTGACCCTCGCACAGTGCCTGCGAGTCCCCGCCTTCTGGGCTTACGGCATGGGGATCGCGGCCTTTGCCGCCATTTCTTCTGCCACGGGTTTGTTCAATCAGGCGCTGCTGGCTGAGCGCGGCTTTGATCAAAAGCTCGCCTATCAATTCCTCGCCGGTTCCGCGGTCATTGCACTCGCCGGACAGATGATCTGCGGCGCCGGGCTGCGCTGGCTGCCCATCCGCTTCTGGCTCGGCATCGCCTTGCTGGTGCAGGCTGCTGCTCTGGCCTCTTTCAAGTTCATCAGCACTACCTCCGGTCTCTGGACTCTGGCCGCCTTGATGGGCGTCTCGGGCGGCATCATCACCGTCGCTTTCTTTGCCATCTGGGGAGACTCTTTTGGCAAGCGCCACCTGGGCCGCATTCAGGGGGTGGCCCAGATGCTTTCCGTCCTCGCCTCCTCGCTCGGCCCGCTGCTGCTGCAGCGCGGGGCCGGATTTTTGCATGGTTACGCAAATACGCTGATGATAGCGGCCCCGATGTGCGTTCTACTCGGCCTGCTGGTGCTGACCTTGCGCCCGCGCCCGTCTGCCGCATGAGTGCTCCCGTTCGCAAATTTCATCTCTCCCTCAACGTCTCCGACCTGAACCGCTCGGTGGCCTTTTATCGTGTGCTGTTTGGCCTTGATCCCGCCAAACACCACGCCGACTACGCCAAGTTCGAAGTCGAATCCCCGCCCACGGTCTTCTCGCTCATTCCAGGCCTTGCAGGCGGCGGTGGATCGCTCAATCACGTCGGCCTCTGCCTGCTGGATTCGGAGGAACTTGTCGCCATTCAGATGCGCCTTGAACAGGCCGGGCACAAGACCCTGCGCGAGGATGGCGTGGCCTGCTGCTACTCCCGCCAGACCAAATTCTGGGTGCGCGATCCCGATGGCACGTTGCTGGAGCTTTATGTTTTCCATGAAGATCTCGATGATCATGGGGACCATCATGCGCCAGAGGGGGAACTGCCCACTCTCATTGGCGGCGAAACGGAAACCGCCGCGCCTCCGGTGACGTGGACGCATCAGCTCGGAGAAGCCATCGAACTACCGCTCGCGCAGGCTGCATTCAGCGTTCAGGAGGTCGTGCTGGAAGGCACCCTCAATGCCACCGGCATCGATTTTCAGGTCCTCCTCAAAGAAGCGCTGCGCATTCTCAAACCCGGCGGCACAATCTCATTGCACGGCCTGGTGGCAGACCGTCCCCTGGCAGACCCCGCACCCTCTTTGCCCGGCCCTGCCGCAGCTGTGCAGCATGTGCCGGATTTCCCCGGCCTTGTGCCGCTGCTTCACACTGCCGGATTCTGCAACGCACGCTTCACCAAGCTTTCTGAAAAAGGTTACTTCGAGGCCGAAGGCGTGCCGCTGCGTGAGGTGCTTCTCAGTGCAGTGAAGCCCGGGTTTCGCTCGTCCAAAAAAGATCAGACGGTCGTTTATCTCGGCCCGCAAAACGCCGTCGAGGATGACTTTGGCAATCGTTTTGTCAAAGGCAGCCCGGTGGCGCTCAACATGCACGACTGGCTGTTGCTGAAAAACACTTCATCGTCATTTGCGTTGTTGCAGCCGCTTGTCGAAACGCCCAACCTTTCCACTCACTCCATGTCCACCAAAGCACGTTACATCATGATCGGCGGTTTCCTCGGCGCCGGAAAAACGACCACTGTCGGCCGTCTGGCCAGGCATCTCAGCGCCCAGGGGCTCAAGGTCGGTCTCATCACCAATGACCAGGCCGGTGGTCTGGTGGATACCAAGCTGCTGCGCGGCCAGGGCTATGCGACAGAGGAGATCGCGGGCGGATGTTTTTGCTGTCGCTTCAACACGCTTGTCGATGCCGCGAGCAAGCTGGCGAACGAGGCGAAGCCGGATGTCTTCATCGCCGAGCCCGTGGGAAGCTGCACTGATCTCGTCGCCACCGTCACCTATCCGCTGCGCCGCATGTATGGCGATGCCTTCACCGTCGCCCCCCTCAGCGTGCTGGTGGACCCCATCCGTGCGCGGCGCGTCTTCGGGCTCGACCAAGGCGGCACCTTCTCCGCCAAGGTGGCCTACATCTTCAAAAAGCAGCTCGAAGAGGCGGACATCATCGTCATCAGCAAGAGTGATCTCATTGAAGATACGCAGCGCGAGGAATTGCGTGCGGTGCTGGCGCAGGAATTCCCGCTGGCAAAGATCGTCACCGCCTCACCACGCCAGGAAACGGGGCTCGATGAACTGTTCGCGAGTTTGATGACAGACGAGCAGGCGCGGCGCAATCCCATGGCCGTTGATTACGAAGTTTATGCCGATGGCGAAGCGCTGCTGGGCTGGCTGAACGCCACGGTGACGCTGAAGGCGGATGATGAGTTTGATGCCAATGCATTCCTCAAGCAGCTCGCCTTGATCGTGCAGGCGCGTCTCCAGCAGAACGGTGCGGAGATCGCCCATTTTAAGATGACCTTCAGCCCTGACGACGGCATCGCCGGCGAACTGGCCAGCATCAATCTCGTCCGCAGCGACTACGTGGCAGAACTCGGCATGGAGCTTGATGAGCCGACCACGGGCGGCCAGTTGATCGTGAATCTGCGCGCCGAAGCTGATCCTGCCTCCTTGATGGAAGCGGTGAAGGACGGGCTGGCTGAAGCCACGCTGAATTTCTTCGGCCTGAAGGCCACGCTGGATCATGAGGAGCATTTCCGCCCCGGCAAACCCACTCCCACCCATCGCGATGGCGAGGTGGTGATGGAAACCAAAGGCGGCTGCCAGCCCGGCGGTGGCTGTTGCTGAGAGGCGGGTCAAGGTTTCCAAGCCTTGCTCCACAGCACGTAGATTTCGTGCATCGCCCGCTGCTCCAGCGGGGTCCATTCAAGGGTGCGCTCCAGCAGCGTTTTGTAGCTGCTCAGGCGTGGATCTTTCTCCACGGCCAGCTGGTAGTTTTCCAGCGCCTTCTGCGAGTCTCCCGTGCCCCAGTAGCCGAGGACGAGGGAGTAGTAGTCGTAGTGGGCCTGATAATCGCTGAGCTTGGCCGCGAGCTCAAACTCGCGCACGGCATCGGCGTAGTCGCCCATGTTGAAATACGCCCAGCCTGCGCGGTTGTGTGTGGGAGCTTTGTCACGCAGTTCGACCGATTTTTTGACATCGGCCCGGGCTTCCTCCTTCCGCCCCAGCAGCGCCAGCACGTAGCCCCGGTTGGAATGAGCCTGTGCATCTTCCGGGTTCTCCATGATTTGCCGGTTTAGGATCTCCAGCTTGGGCGTGGTCTGCACAGGCGCGGGCGTGTCTGCGGCTGCGGCGGACAGCACCAGGGCAAGATAAAGGCAGGCAAAGCGGGGGTGAGTCATGGGAGTGGTAAGGCAAAGAACGCATCGAGATGCCGGGTACATTCCGGCGAACGAAACATGCAGGCGGGTCCGTTCTGGCATAGGTGGCTGTCTTCATCCTCCCCTTTTCCCCTTTCCACATCCCATGAGCTGGTTCCAACTTGATCCCAAAAGCATTGCTGCCCGCGCTCGTAACGCCGGTTCTCCTGTGCCTTCACTGGGGGCTTCGTTAAGGCGTGGCATGGTCGGGTTCACCATTGTCAGCGTGGCTGGCTTTGTGCCATGGGCCGTGTTTGGCCAGCGCCTCCGCATGCTGGTGGGGGAGGCGGGCATGTACGCAGTCTGCGCGGTGGTGTTCCTGGCTTTGACCGCGCCATTGCTGCACCGCCTCATCATTGGCCCCGGTTCGGTGTCGCGGTTCTACAAGCTCTTTGGCATTGCCTTCAGCGCCTATTCCGTGGCGTGGATCGGGGGCTGGATGGCGCTGCGTGGCCACCCCGGCAGCATTGCCGGTTTGGCCGCAGGGACGATGCTGATGGCCTTCATGCTGGTGGCCGCTTTTGATGCGTTGCGCATCGTGGTCAAAGTCTTCCTCGCGCTGTTTGTGCTGAACACCATCGGCTACTTCGTGGGCGGTCTTTCTGAGGCTGTGCTCATCAAGGAGCATCCGCTGGCTGCAAAGCTGAGCTGGGGTGTCTTCTACGGCATTGGCCTCGGCGCCGGTCTCGGGCTGGCGTTTCATTTCTGCCAGGAGCGTGCGCGGAAGATTCTGGCGGGGGGCTGAGCACCTCAGTCGCTGGATATTTGCCCTGTGAGGAAAATTTCTTGAGAGAAGAAGTGTTTTGTTTGCTTATTTGCCAGAATTAGCAAATAAACGCGCTCCCAACTTTTCCGCATGCTGCTTCTCATCACCCTTGCCGTCATCGTCGTGGCTTACGCCAACGGGGCCAACGCCAACTTCAAAGGCGTGGCCTCCCTCTTCGGCAGTGGCACGACTAGTTATAGAACCGCGGTGAACTGGGCCGCTGTCACCACCTTCGCCGGTTGCGTCGCGGCCATGTTCATGGCTGTCGGCCTTTTAAAAACCTTTACCGGCAAAGGTCTCGTACCGGAGGCCCTCATCGCGCAGCCGCTTTTTCTCTTCTCCGTGGCTGCCGGTGCTGGCCTGACGGGCTTCCTTGCCACATGGCTCGGCTTTCCTGTTTCCACCACTCACATGCTCACCGGTGCCTTGCTGGGTGTGGGCTGGATCGCAGGTGACGTCAATGTGACAAAACTCTGGGAGAGTTTCCTCCAGCCGCTGCTGGTCAGTCCTGTGCTGGCCTTGGCTGCTGGCATGCTCTTGTACGCGATTTTAAAATCCCTGCGCCTCGCGCCAGACCACCGTACTCGTATGCTGGATGCCTTGCATTTCCTCAGCGCAGGTGCGGTGAGCTTCGCGCGCGGGCTCAATGACACCCCCAAGATGGCCGCGCTGCTCCTTGGAGTGGGCTGGTTTCACGGCAGCACTGGCATGATCCTAGTCGCGGTGGCCATGGCTGCGGGCGGGCTCATCAGCACCGCTCGCGTGGCGGAGACACTTTCTCACAAAATCACCGGCATGAATCCCGGCCAGGGGTTTGCGGCCAATCTTGCCACAGCCTTCCTCGTCACCACCGCCAGCCTCACCGGCCTGCCGGTTTCCACCACGCATGTCTCCGTCGGCGCGTTGCTTGGCATTGGCATCATCACGCGTCAGGCGAAATGGCGCACCGTCATTCCTGTGCTCGCCGCATGGGTCATCACCCTGCCGTGTTCCGCTTTGCTGGCCGGGCTCATTTTCATGCTGGGCCGCCGCCTGGCCTGATTTTCCTCACAAGACTCCCCCCAAAATGATAAACAAAACGCGCCTCCTCACGCTCGCTGCCATTGCAGCGGCCTCCTCCGCCTTCGGTACTCCCACCGGTCTCAACAACATCCCCACGGCTGAAACCATCGACCACCGCACCGTGGCCGTGCAGTTCTTCAGCAGCTTCGGCGGGTCCAACCAGTTCGCCACCAGCGGCCCGGGCAAGACCTCCGACTGGGTTGGCTTCAAGACCGGCTGGGACTTCAAGCCCCTCCATCTGGAATGGGGTCTCGACAGCGTGCTGGGCACCGGCTATTCGGGACCGCTTCTGTTTCAGACAAAGGCCCGCATCCAGCCCTGGCAGGATGGAATGTTCGCCCTCGGTGTCGCGGGTGTGGCACTCACCGACACCCGCCGCGCAGGCGATCCCTTCACCTACGCCATGCTCTACCATGACTTCCACGCCGTGCGCCTTCATGCGGGCTACGGGCTGCAAACGAACGGTAACAGCTACCTCTTTGGCGTGGACCGCACCTGGAAGCTCTTTGACCGCAATTTCAATCTCAACGCCGATCTCGTGCAGTCGCGCAATCAGCACGGTCACATCGCCGCACTCGGGGCCAAATACTTCCTCAGCAAGCACATTGTGTTCGAAACCTGGATGAATTTCCCGGACCGCGACCGCACGAGCTGGATCGCCAAGATCAACTACGTCTTCACCTTTTAACCCCCATACCATAAACAACCATGACTATGAAAACCATTCTCACCCTCACCTCCATCGCGCTGTTCAGCGGCGCGGCACAGGCCGAGATCGGCCTCATCTCCTGCGCTGAAGCCAAGGCGCTGATTGAAAATCCAGACACCTCCAAGCGCCCCATCGTGCTCGACACTCGTGGCGGTTACAAAGACTACTTCCGCGGCCACCTGCCCACCGCGCAGCACATGGAGTTCGACACCCTGCGCGGCACCGACCATGCCGTGCCCGTGCAGTACCTGCCCGATGACCTGACCAGCGCGCTGCTCATCCGCGCCGGCGTGGACAAGGACCGTCTTCATCTCATCTACGCCACCGGCGATGTCCTGCCGAATGATGAAATCCTCAGCTCCACCATGGTGGTGCACGTGCTGGAAAAATTCGGTGTGCAAAACGTCAAGATCGTCGATGGCGGACTCGCCGAATGGAAAAAGCAAGGCTTCGCTCCCACGCAGGAATACTTTGGCAATCACACCGGCAGCCTCCCCGAGAAACGCAATCCCACCGTCGCTGCGAACATCAGCGATGTGCAGGCCCACATTGGCAAGCCCGGCAACCTCCTCATCGACGCCCGTCCTTTGAACGAGTTCCGTGGCGAGGACGATGTCTGGCTGCGCAAAGGCCACATTCCGGGAGCGATCAGCTTCCACTGGGCACGCCTCATGGAGAAGGACAACACCCACAAGTTCAAGCCCTTCTCCGAAACCAAGGCCGCACTCGAGCAGGCCGGCATCACCCCGGACAAAAACATCATCTGCTACTGCGGCACCTCGCGCGAAGGCAGCCTGCTTCTTTTCTACCTCAAGCATGTCGCCGGTTATCCAAACGTCCGCCTCTACGAAGGTGCCTGGAAGGAATACGTCTGGCTCAACGACAAGTCACTGCCAGCAGAGACAGGCGGCGATCCAGCAGGGCTGAAGTAAACCTCATGTCAGTTGAAGAGCAGCGTCGTCACCGCCTTCGGTGGCGGCTCTGTTTTGTTTCACGGCTTCGCGGCCCGTCTCACGTCAATCCTGACCACCTGACGTATCCAGCGGGCGTGACGTTTTTCTTTGGGCATCACAATGCGGAGCGGGCCCGTGGCGGCGTCCAATGGCTGACCGTTTTTTTGGTCTGCCAGAATCACCGGGCCTTCGTTGGCCAGTGGATCAAGCTCCGGCAGCGCATACACGGCCTGATACCCGTCCGAGGCAATGACCACGATGTAGAGCGACATTGCCGGCCCGCGCATCTGCTCGCCCATCGGAACACCGGAGCTTTTGAGAATCTGGTACAATGGCACACCGGTGAACTGCGCCTTTTCTCCGGAATGCTCCGTGGCATCGACGGTTTGATGCGGCAGCAGCTCAAGATCGGCGGCATTGAGCTTGAGCGGTTTTTCCACCTCCCCCGACACCTCCAGTGTCTGGGCGGAGATCTGGGCGGCAAAGGCGAGAAAGAGCAGCATTCGCATGATGGAAAAGGAGGTTAAAATTTGACCTGCACGTTCGCATACAACGTCCGCCCGGACAGGTAGTAGCCTTCGGTGATGGCATAGTTGCGATCGCAAAGGTTGTTGGCTCCAAAGCTCAGCGTGGTCTGCCCCGGCAGCCGGATGGCGATCTTGAGATTGAGCAGTGCATAGGCACCGACGCCCTGGCCCGTGGAGAGTGAGAATCGGGAGCTGTTGTACTCGGCGCTGGGAATGATGCTGAGCCACTCCACCGGGCGGATGTCCGCCCAGGTGAAGAGGGCGTGCTTGGGTGTGTCGATCAGCTTCACATTCGGCTGGCTGATGTTCTTGCGGTCCAGGTAGGTGTAGTTCGTACCCACTTCGATGCCGCTGCAAGGCTTGTAGGTGAAGTCAAGTTCCGTGCCGAGATTTTGGGATTTGCCCACGTTTTGAAGCTGAAACACACCGGGAGTGACATTGGCCACCGTCTGGATGGTGTTGTCCACCATGGCGGCAAAGAGGCTGGCGTGGATGGAGAGCTTCTTGGTGAGATCACCGTCATAGCCGAGGTCAAAATGCACTGCATGCTCCGGCTGCAGGTCAGGATTGGGAATGGCGGAGCCCAGCCGGTAGGAGTAGCGGTCTTTGATGGTGGGAAAGCGGCTCTTGCGTGCCACGGTGAAGTGAAAGGTGCCGTGCTCCGGCAGCTTGTAGAAAAAGCCGATCTGCGGATTGAGCGCCGAAAAGGTTTTGCCGCCCAGAGGGCTGCCGGTGTTGGTGTCCACCGCCTTGATCACACTGCGGCGGTCATAGCTGGCTCCGGCGGTGATGCTGAAGCGGCTGGTGAACTGGTGGGTGTCTTCCAGGCCGAAGGAATAAGTGGCATCTTCAAAGGTGTAATAGGGTGCTCCGGCGTTGTGCTCCTTGTGCCGGTCAAACTTGCCGTGCAGCGCCGCCTTCAGGGTGTTTTGCTCGCTCAGCTTGGTGCCATATTCCAGGCTGCCGCCGAGCGTGTAATCATCGTAGTAGCTCTGGAAGCCTGAGGGCGGGTTCTGCGTGTTGTAATTGGCGTTGTTGTAGGCAAACAGCGAATTGACGAACCGGTCAAAGTACAAGCGCTCCTTGATGTAGCTGTTTTTGCCGGTCTGAGTGTGGCCGATGAAATAAATCGTCTGCTTGTCCCACTCCGGCCACTGCCAGTACCGGCGGGGCTGCTGCGCCGCAGGCAGAGTGCCGGCGTACACGGGGTTTCCTTTCTGACCTCGCTGAAGAATGTAGCCCAGCGCATATTCATCCGTCTTGTTTGGCATGTAGCCGATCTTCGCACTGACCCGCCAGTCCTGGCGGTAGGCGTTGTCACGATTTCCGCCGTTTTCGGTGGGAGTGGGGGTAAAGTCCTTGGACATGGGGTAGCTGTGCTGGGTCAGGAATGAACCGCCGAGCTGCAGGTACCAGTGCTCGCTGCGGAAGCCGGCATTCAGCGCGGATTGATAGCCTCCCTGCTGCATCCAGCCGCCAAGCAGGTCTCCTTCAAAGGCCTTCTGCGGCTTGCGCGTGACGATGTTGATCGCGCCGCCGAGCGTGTTGGCTCCATAGGTCGCCGAGCTGAACCCTTTGGACACCTTGATGTCCGCCACATCAGCCGTCGTAAAACGCTGCAGGTCCACATAACCGTCGTACGGCACATAGACCGGAATGCCGTCGATAAAGATGGGTGTCTGGCGCAGGTCAAACCCGCGCACATACGCCCCGGCTTCGTTGCGGGGACCGTTGTTGTTGGTGACCACGCCGGGACTGAGCCGCAGCGCCTCGGACAGATCCTTTCGTTCAAATTTGCGGATGTTGTCGGCGCTGATGCGGCTGGCCATCGCATCCGCACCGGTTTCCGCGTCAGCCGTGATCACGATCTCGCCGAGTTCAAAGGGCTGAGGTTCTGCGGCCTGCAATGTGGCGGCAATAGAGGCCGTCAAAAACAACGAGTGCAGGATGCGCGGGGGCATGGCTTTCATAGACAATTGGACAAAAGATAGAATCATGTCATAGGTAAGACATGATCATATCACAAGCAAAAACGAGGTGAGCCGCCATCGGGAGGTTCATCTCCCGCATGAAAGGCATTCATCCACCGGCATGGCCGGGGAAGGACAAGGCACAATGAGCAGTGTCAGGCGGGCCCCAGAAGGTGGCCCAGAACCTCTCCCATCAGGGAATTGATGCGCTCATACGCCGCCAGCGGTACGGCTCGGAGAAAGGACTCCGACTGCACGAAGGTGTCCTCCACCAGTTCATCTCTGCAATGCGTGATGATGGCGTCGGCGCTTTGAGGAGTGGTTTCCAGATGAAACTGCAGGCCGATGACGTTTGCACCGACTTGAAAAGCCTGGTTCTCGCAGGCCGCGCTTCGCGCAAGATGCACCGCGCCTGCCGGCAGGTCAAAAGTCTCGCCATGCCAGTGAAAGACAGTCGTGCATTTGGGAAAGACAAACGCGTTGCCCGTATGCGGCACCGCCTCGATGTCAAACCATCCGATCTCGCGCTGATTCCCCGCATAAACACGAGCGCCAAGTGCGCTGGCGATCAGTTGTGCACCCAGGCAGATTCCGAGAACAGGGACGCCCTGCTGGATGGCAGCCCGGATAAACTGCTTCTCTTCCACCAGCCAGGGCAGTTCGGCCTCGTCGTTCACACTCATGGGGCCGCCCATGGCGATGAGGAGGTCCAGGCTGCTGACATCGGGCAGAGTCCACGGCTCAAAAAAACGCGTGCTGGAGATGACCGCCGCCTTCGCTCGCAGCCAGGGCTCCATGCTGCCGATGCCTTCAAAGGGAACATGCTGAAGAATGTGGACGTTCATACAGAGCGGCAGACTTTTTAAACGAGGTTCATGCGTCTGCAAAACAGACTGTTGAAGTTTCAGCGCACTGCTTCAGGCAGGGCGGCTGCCAGATTGACTCTGCTGCGATTCAGCCACATGCTTGACAGTATCATGTCACGCGCCAGTTCCCAGCAGCATCCCGTCGCGGTACGGCGCAAGGCGCTCGGCTGGTCGCAGGATGATCTTTCCTCCCGTGCCGGCGTCCCGCGCAGTTCGGTGAGCGCGATCGAGGCCGGACGGCTTACGCCTTCGGTCACCGCAGCACTGGCGGTTGCACAGGCGCTGGAATGCAGCGTGGAGCAATTGTTTGGCGCAGGTGAAGGGCTGGCGACGATCGACTCCGCCTGGGCCTGGCCTCCGCACGCGGGCTCTGGCCGCTATTGGGAGGCCGAGGTCGGTGGCCGCAAGTGGCTCTATCCCATGGAGACTCTGTCTGGCAGCTCCTGGGCCCATGACGGTATCTGCCGCGAAAAAGTGCTGCATGAGCGCAGTGACTGGGAGGCCGCGCAGACGCTCGTTCTCGCGGGTTGTGATCCGGCCTCAGGACTGCTTGCGGCGGAGTATGCCGCAGCCTCGGGTTTCAGGCTGCTGGCGTTCACCCGTGGCGGTGGGGCTGCTCTGGATCTTTTAAAACAGGGCGTGGTGCATGTGGCCGCGCTCCACCGTTCCACGGTGGAGCAGCCGGACCGCAATGCGGAGACCGTGCTCGGAAAGCTCGGCGGCGGCTACCGCCTGCTCCGCAGTGCAGACTGGCAGGAGGGCATCGCCCTGCCTGCGGCAGATCACACCCGCAGCATCACCTCCTGCGCCCGCCAGGTGCGTCACTGGGCGATGCGTGAACCCGGCTCGGCCGCGCGCGAATGCCTGGATGACCTCCTCGGCAAACCCCACGCCCCCAAGCGCATCATGCTGAGCCACCAGGCCGTCGTGGAGGCTGTTCGCGGCGGCTGGGCGGAGGCCGGCGTCTGCGTGCGTCTCTGTGCTGAAGATGCCGGGCTGCGTTTCCTGCCCGTCCGCAATGAATCGCTCGATCTGTGCTTTTCCGCCGCCATGGAGCGCGATCCGCGTATCCAGGCCCTCGTCCGCCTGCTGCGCAGCCGCGCTCACCGGCGACTGATTGATGAACTGCCGGGGTATGACGCGAGCCACACCGGAGAAATGATCACGGTTTGACCGCTTCGTCCGCTGCCGCTGTCGGCTTCATCGAGACCAGCCGGGTCGTCACCTGCTGGTGCACAGGCATCGGCTTGCCCTCCACTTTGAGCTGAATCGCGGCGGAAAACACCGCCATGGAGATGGTTTTGCGTTCCAAGTCAAAAAAGACATGGCCATTGACCTTCGAATTGTCGCCGAAAGTCACGGGGCGCTCGGTGTCCAGGTCCCGGCCCGTGCTGTCCTTGTCAGGCTTGGATTTCATGGTGCCCTCAAAGGCGATCTGGGCCTGCCGATGGCCTTCGCGGTCCACAATGCCGTCAAATTTGGCGTTCAGCTTCACTTGAACCGTGCCGGCCTGGGGGAAGGGGACGATCTCGTCCGAGATCCACTTGTCACCCGGGCTGACGGGGATTTTGGGCAGTCCCATTTCCAGTGACCGGCGGTAGAGGGTGGCCAGCTGACGGGCGGTGGCGATGGATTTGAGGTCCGGTTCGACATCGCCCGTGACCATGGAACCGAGGTCCTTGGCATCAATGAAATTGTCCTTGTCATCGTAGACCAGGGTGAAGCCCTTGCCCGCCGTACCGCCGAGGCTCTGCTGCAGCTGGGGGCTGGAGGAGCCCGGATTCCGCGAATCAAAGACATAGCTTTTGCCCTCAAAGGACATGTCAGCCAGGAGGGCGGTGATCAGCACTCTGGCCTCAGTCCGGCCGCCGGGGGTTTCGCTCACCGTGATGGAGGTGGTCTGATGCAGACGCATCTTCTGGTCGGTGGTTTTGCCGAGCGCGGTCAGAAAATTCGTCGTGTCAGTATCGGATTCCTGGATGTAGGTCACCCCGGGCTCCCAGTGCAGCTTCAGCTCCACCGGGGAGTCCTCAGCGGGACAAGAGAAAGCTAGGCAGAGAAGGGGAGTGACCAGAAGCAAGGCGGAGCGGAGCATGGCCCCGAGGTAAGCGAAAGCCCGTGGGTTTGCAATACGGCTCTCCTATAAGAGCCGATGGTTTTTAGCCGGGGCGGGAAATGAGCCGCCAAGTTGGCACGCTTCCGGCTAAACTTTATTTTTGCAAAAGATTGGGCCAGGAAAAAACATCTTCCGACGGTTCTGATCGTTGCAATTCGTGAACCACACTACTAATTGCCGTTAACCATGAAAAAAGTCGAAGCGATCATCAAGCCGTTTAAACTGGAGGATGTCAAAGAAGCCCTTTCCGAAGTCGGAGTCGAAGGTATGACTGTTGTGGAGGTCAAGGGTTTTGGCCGCCAGAAAGGCCATACCGAGATCTACCGTGGCAGTGAATACACCGTCGATTTCCTCCCGAAGGTGAAGATTGAGGTCGTCGTTGACGACAGCCGTGCCGACGCAGTGGTTGATGCCATCGTCAAGGCGGCCAACACCGGTAAAATCGGCGACGGCAAGGTCTTCGTCAGTGCCGTGCTTGATGCCATTCGCATCCGTACCGGCGAGCGTGGTGCCGATGCTGTCTCCAGCAGCTAGCCTCCACTCCAAAACTGCAAATTTGCACACAAAACCCATCCGCGGCCTGCCGCAGATGGGTTTTTTGTTGTCAGCGCGCCGGACTGATTGTGACGGTTTCGTTACATTGACTTGGTCTGGTCGCCTTGACAGCCCCCGGGCTGCTCGCTCTTAATGGCGGACCCGTTCACTGACGGGTTCTCCCCATGATTTCATTCCAAAAGATCTTCGGCAAATCGGATGTTTTTTACGATCTGCTCGAATCCAGCGCCAGCCACGCCCGCCAGAGCGTCCAGTCCCTCCACAAGCTGCTGTCTGACCCCGCCGCTCCTCAGAATCTCGATGCCTTCACCGCGGCGCGCCGCGAGGACAAGAAAATCACCCAGCAGATCGACGAGGCTCTCTGCAAAACCTTCGTCACGGAGCTGGAGCGTGAGGACATTGAGGCGCTGGCCAACGCATTGTACAAGATTCCCAAAACCGTCGAAAAAATCGCCGAGCGCCTGCTGATCTGCAGTGAGCGGCTGGCAGGCAAGGATTTTGCCCGGCAGGTCAAGCTCATGGACGCAGCCGCTGAGATCGTCCTCACGATGGTGGTGGAGCTGCGCAAAAAGATGCATCTCGAACGGGTGAAAGATTTGAATGACAAGATCCAGCAGGTCGAAGGAGAGGCTGACAAGCTCATGATCGAATGCCTGCGCGCACTTTACACGACTGAGAAAGACGCGGTGATGGTGATCATTCTGAAGGATCTTTACGACCTCATGGAAAAGGTGGTGGATCGCTGCCGCGACGCGGGCAACGTCGTCGCCAACATTGTTCTGAAGAACTCCTGACCGCCTCCGCGCATGACACTCGTTCTTACCGTGGTGGTGGTGGCGTTGATCTTTGAGTACATCAACGGCTTTCACGACACCGCCAATTCCATCGCGACTGTGGTGTCCACGAAGGTGCTCACGCCGCGCATGGCGATCATCCTCGCCGCTTTGACCAATCTGGTGGGCGCGTTGTTTGGTACCGCCGTGGCCAAGACCATCTCCTCGGGGCTCGTGGACTCGGCTTTCGTCACCACGCAGACCATCATTTGCGCGCTGCTGGGCGGCATTGTCTGGAATCTGATCACCTGGTGGTTCGGCATGCCGTCGAGTTCCAGCCATGCCCTGGTCGGCGGCCTTACCGGGGCCACCCTGGCCACGGCCAGCGGCAACTGGTCCGTGCTCATCTGGTCCAAGGCCCCGGCGGCCGGGAAGCCTTGGTTCGAAGGCGGAGGACTGCTCTACAAAGTCGTCGTGCCCATGATCAGCTCACCGATCGCCGGGCTCTTGCTCGGGTTCCTCGTGATGTCGTTTCTTTATTTGCTGATCTCGACGTTGAACTACCTGTTTGGCGTTCTCAAACCTCACGTGGTCAGCAGCGTGTTCGGCAAGCTTCAGATCTTCAGCGCGGGCTTCATGGGCTTCAGCCATGGCTCCAATGATGCGCAGAAAACGATGGGCATCATCGCCCTTGCCCTGCTGGCCGGGACAAAGTCCGGGGATCTGGCCCAGATTCCCGACTGGCTCGGCTTTCTGCGCATCGAGTCACTCGGGGAAAAGAGCGATCAGATTCCCGTTTGGATCAAGGTGGCCTGTGCCCTGACCATGGCGGCCGGCACCGCTGCGGGCGGCTGGCGCATCATCAAGACCCTCGGTCACAAACTGGTCAAACTCCAGCCAGTGCATGGTTTTGCAGCTGAGACCACGGCCGCCACCGTGTTGCTCACCGCAGCGCATTTCGGCATGCCGGTTTCCACCACCCACGCCATCACCACCAGCATCATGGGGGTCGGCACGGCGAAGAGGCTCAATGCCATCAAGTGGAACGTCGTGACGCGCATCGTCTGGGCCTGGGTGCTCACCATTCCAATCACGGCGGTGCTGAGTTACATGCTCTTCAAGCTGTTTGGCACTCCGGTGGCGTGACTTCGGCCAGGGCGGCGCTCAGCGCCGCCACCATCCGCCCGATTTCTTCCAGAGTGACGCAAAGCGGCGGCATCAGCACCAGAGTGTTGCCAATGGGACGCGTGAGCAGACCGTGTTTGCGCGCGGCGAGGCACACCTTCGCCCCCAGGCTCAGATCGGGTGAATCAATCGTCATCGCCGCGATCATGCCGCACTGGCGGTAGCCGGGCAGATCCGCCATCAATTCACCCAAACGGGCCATTTTGGCCGGGAGCTGCTCCAGCACATGCTCCTCACGAAACACCCGCAGACTGGCGAGTGCGGCAGCGCAGCCAAGCTGGCTGCCGGCGTAGCTGTGGCCGTAGAAAAAAGTGCGGCCTTCCTGCGGTTCACCGAGGAAGCCCCCGAAGACACGCTCCGTGGTCAAGGTGACTGCCAGCGGCAGGTAGCCTCCGGTAAGACCTTTGGCGAGGCAGAGGAAATCCGGCACGACGCCTTCGTGCTCGCAGGCAAACATTTTTCCGGTGCGGCCAAAGCCGGTCATGACCTCGTCCAGGATTAAAAACACATCCTGCTTGGAGCACCAGTCATCCAGTTTTTTGAGCATGCCCTGCGGCCAGAGGCGCATGCCTGCGGCACCTTGGATGAGCGGTTCGATCACCACGGCGGCGATGCGCTGCCGCTCTTCCGCAGTCATGTCATCAAGCACCTCAAGGCTCGGGACCGTGATCACGCGGTAACCGTAGTCATTGCCGCTGCCCTTGAACAGCGGAATGCCACCCAGGCTCGCGGCTCCAAGGGTGTCCCCATGGTAGGCGCGGTCAAAGGCGATGAGGGTGTCGCGCCCCGGACTTCCATTTTGCTTCCAGTACTGCAGGGCCATGCGCACCGCGGATTCGATGGCCGTGGAGCCGTTGTCAGTGAAAAAAGCGCGCGTGATTTTGTCACCGGGGACCAGTTCGACGAGCTCCTTGGCCAGCCGGATCGCCGGTTCATGGGTGAAGCCGAGGAAGGACGTGTGCGCCACTTTGCCTAGCTGCTCAATGATCGCAGCATTGATGACCGGATGGGTGTGCCCATGGGCGTTCGTCCAGATCGAGGCATTGCCGTCGAGGTACTCGTTGCCAAACTGGTCGCGCAGGGTGCAGCCATGCCCAGCCACCAGCATCAGCGGGCTGTGGTCGGGCTCGCACCACTGGCGCATGGGTGTGAAAGGGTGCCAGATGTACTGCTGGTCGATGCGGGTCAGGTCCGGAAGATGTGGCATGAGGTTTGCGTTCTTTTTACATTACAATCCTTTCTTCATGAACTGGCGTTGTTAATTTTTTGGTGCATTTAATGTCCGCTGTTTTGCCACAGCTTTCTTAAGGACAATGGAGCCCCACAAGTCAGCCGCACATTTTGCAAACTCAGCCGGTCTTCCGGCTGGGAACAGCGGGCTGTTTCCCGTCACCATGTGGTCCATGATCCAGGCCGCCAGGCAGGAGGAGGAAGTACTGACCGGACTGGAGCGGCTGGCGCGGGCCTACTGGCGTCCCTTGTACGTTTTTGCGCGGCAGCGCGGCTCGACCCATGAGGCGGCCTCGGATGAGGTGCAGGGCTTCTTCGAGCATCTCCTTTCGTCCGACATGCTGAAGAACGTGCAGCGTGGCGAAGTGCGGTTTCGCAGCTTTTTGCTGAGATGCTTCACCAACTGGCTCCACAATCAGCACCACCGCGATCATGCGGCGAAGCGTGGCGGCGGCGCGGTCATGATGCCGCTGAACGAAATGGATTCGAAAATCGACGAACCGGCGTTGATCGCGGGTCAGTCTCCTGACAAGGCCTTTGATCAGGGCTGGGCGCGTGCCTTGGTGGATCATGCCATGAAGCGGCTGGAGGAGGAGCTCGCTCAGCGCGATCGCAGTGAGTTTTTGCTCGAACTCCGCCAGCGCACCTTTGCCAGTGGCGCCGTCGGCCCGGACTGGGAGGAGATGGCCGGCCGCCACGGCATGACGCACGGCGCGGTGCGCAAGGCCGCCGCCGATCTCCGTCGGCGCTTTGGCATTCTGCTTCGCACGGAGGTGCGGAGCATCGTTTCGAAGGACGAAGAGGTGGACGATGAGCTTCGTTATCTGGTGAGCCTGCTCTCCATGGCGGCATGAAACCTGCCTGCACCGCGTATCCACCCCACGCATGAGCGCCACCATCAATGGGCCGAACTGCTGCCCAGTCTGCTCCGGCAGGCTGGAGGGTGATGGCGTATGCCTGATCTGCCTGCTGCAGGAAGGCTTGGAGGCGAAGAATGTGACTGGACTCCAGGGATCAGAGACTGCATCGCCTGTACGATCTCTGTCACTGCCCTGCGAGTTCGCCGGCTACCGTCTGGTGCGTGAGATCGCCAGCGGAGGGATGGGGATCGTTTACGAGGCGGAGGATGTGAAACTGAAGCGGGTCGTGGCCCTCAAGGTGGTGCGCAACGCCCAGTTCTCCACACGCGAGGAGGCGGCCAGATTCCGCGCGGAAACGCAGGCCATCGCGCAGTTGGATCACCCGGACATCGTGCCGATCTATGAAAGCGGCGAGGAGGACGGCATGCCCTACTTCACCATGCGCCTGGCGGAGGGCGGGTCCTTGGCAGACCGCTTGAAGAAGCGTGGGATCATGCCTGATCGTGAGGCGGCCACCTTCATGAGCCGGATCGCGCGCGCAGTGCATTATGCGCATGAGCACGGCGTGCTGCACCGGGATCTGAAACCTGCCAACATCCTGCTCGATGTGAGTGGGAAGCCCATGCTCTCAGACTTTGGACTGGCGAAGCTTCTGGATGCCGAGTTTCAGCTCACACGAAGCCATGCCTACGTGGGCACACCTCACTACATGAGCCCTGAGCAGGCGGCGGGGAAGGCGAAAGAGGTGACCATGGCCAGCGATGTGTGGGCGCTGGGCGTGATGTTGTTTCAGATGCTGACGGACAAGCTGCCCTTCACGGGCGGCAGCGCGGTGGAGGTGATGAGGCGGATCACGCAGGAAGAGCCAGAGATCAGCTCCTCGGGAAAGCTGACCGCAAGAAAGGAGGCGAAAGAGGAAAAGGGGCGGCCTGAGAATGTGACAGCAGCATCTCTGCAACGGGTGCAGCCAGATCTGGCCACGCTGATCCTGCGCTGCCTGGAAAAACAGCCCGCACGGCGGCCGCCCAGCGCGGGCTTCCTGGCGGATGAACTGGACCGTTTTCTGAACGGGGAGCCGATCCAATCGAGACCCGTGGGCTCGCGCGAACGGCTGTGGAAGCTGGCGCAGCGCAACAAGGCGGCGACGCTGGGCATCGTTGGCATCGCGCTGTCGCTGATCGTGGGCACGGCGGTGTCAGTATATCAGGCGGTGAAGGCACGGGCGGCAGAACAGGTGGCACTCAAGCAAAAACAGGAATCGGACGAAATCGCGTCCCTCATCCTGGAGACAATGCATGGCATGGATGAGTATCTGGTGGGCCGTGAAGTGGAGCCCGAGCAAATGCTGAAGGAACTGCTGCGGCGGGTGAGTGAATTTCAAGGCGACCCGAGACGCAAGGCATCCATGCTGGAGGAACTGTCCACACTGCTGAACAAAGAAGCAGACCTGAAGCTTTATCGTGAAGTGCTGGCGGAGGTGGAGCCCCGGCTGGACGTGAATGATCCGCTGCTATGGAGCATGCGCTACCGTGTGGTCTTGAAAGAGATGCACCTCTCGAATGCGGCAGGCACGAAGGGCGCCAAAATTCGCGATGATCTGCGCAGGATCATGAACTGGCAGGAGGCGCATCTGTCACCGGAGGATGCTCAGATTTACAAAACCAAGTATGCGCTTGCGGAAGAGCTGGTGCAGGAAGTGAAGGCCCAGCAGGCCCTGCGTGAGGCTGAGACACTGCTGCGGTCCTGCCTCGCTCACTACGAAAAGAAGGCGGACAAATTCGACATCATCGTAAACCGCATTGAATTGATGACGGCGGTTTTTGGGCTGGGAAGAAAAGAGGAAGCTCTGAAGCTTGGCCGTGAAACCTGCGCCTATGCCATGGAAAAGTATGGCTTGAGGCATTCCGTCACCGGTCGTGCGTATGGTCGCCTGGCCAAGCACTGTCGTGAGGCCGGACTGCTGGCGGAGGCTGTGCAGTGCGGACGTCAGGCGATGGACATCTACTGGCATACGGTGGGACCCGATTATGTGAAAGCAAAGGCCACTCTCAAGGCCTTGAGCCAGACGCTGGTGAAGTCCGGAGATCTCGCCGGGAATCTGGCATTGCTGCGCACCGAACTGAAGGTCTGTGATCAGCAGCTCGGACCGGCCCATGCTTACACGCTCCTCAGGGTCGAGTCATTGATCGCCACACTGCGTGGGATGGACCTGCAGGAGGAGGCACGTGAGCTTGGCAGCGAATGGCTGGAACGAGTACGGCTGATCGAGGGCGGGCTGCCGCCCGGCGCGGCAGGGCTGCTGGTCCAGCAGTCGCTTGTCCTTCTGAAGCTGGGACGTGGAGAAGACGCCGGCGCCCTTCTGCGGCAGCTTCCATCTCTGCTAAGCCCAATGACTGTGGAACTCGCATCGTTTGCCCGGTGCCTGCCGCTGGCAGATGAATTGAAAAAGAGCGGATGGCCGGAGGAGGCCAGGATGGTCTTGCAGCCGATCATCGCCGCCTGCGAGCAGAGACCGGATGAACAGGCGAAATCAACAGCCCGCATGCTGCTCCAGGCAAGGCAGCAATTGCAGGCAGTTCTCCCGGCAGAAAAAGAGTCGGGGCAGTGAAGTTGAAACATGAGTCCTCCCCTCACTGATTCATTAAATTGCCCGGTCTGCTCCGGCAAGCTGGAGCGCGATGGACTCTGCCTGGTCTGCCTCCTGCGGGAAGGCATGGATGCGGATCATTTGACCGCCCAAAAAGACGTGGATTCTGGGCCTCCTGCGCGATTCCTGACGCTCCCCTGCGAGTTCGCCGGCTACCGTTTGGTGCGTGAGATCGCCAGCGGCGGGATGGGGATCGTGTATCAGGCGGAAGACTTGAAACTGAAACGGATCGTGGCGCTCAAGGTGGTGCGCAACGCCCACTTCGCGACACGCGAGGAGGCGGCCAGATTCCGCGCGGAAACCCAGGCCATCGCACAGCTGGATCACCCGGACATCGTGCCCATCTATGAAAGCGGGGAGGAGGACGGCATGCCCTACTTCACCATGCGTCTCGCGGAGGGCGGGTCATTGGCAGACCGCCTGAAGAAGCGTGGGATCATGCCGGATCGTGAAGCCGCCACCTTCATGAGCCGGATAGCGCGGGCCGTGCAGTATGCGCATGAGCACGGCGTGCTGCATCGGGACCTGAAACCTGCCAACATCCTGCTGGATGTAAGCGGGAGGCCCATGCTCTCAGACTTTGGACTGGCGAAGCTGCTGGATGCCGAGTTTCAGCTCACACGAAGCCATGCCTACGTGGGCACACCTCACTACATGAGCCCTGAGCAGGCGGCGGGGAAGGCGAAAGAGGTGACCATGGCCAGCGATGTGTGGGCGCTGGGGGTGATGTTGTTCCAGATGCTGACGGACAAGCTGCCCTTCACGGGCGGCAGTGCAGTGGAGGTGATGAGGCGGATCACGCAGGAAGAGCCAGAGATCAGCTCATCGGGAAAGCTGACCGCAAGAAAGGAGGCGAAAGAGGAAAAGGGGCGGCCTGAGAATGTGACAGCAGCATCTCTGCAACGGGTGCAGCCAGACCTGGCCACGCTGATCCTGCGCTGCCTGGAAAAGCAGCCCGCACGGCGATTGCCCAGCGCAGGCTTCCTGGCCGATGAACTGGACCGCTTCCTGAACGGAGAGCCGATCCATTCGAGGGCGGTGGGATCGCGCGAACGGCTGTGGAAGCTGGCGCTGCGCAACAAGGCGACGACGCTGGGCATTATCGGAATCGCGCTGTCGTTGCTCGTCGGTACGGCGGTCTCGGTATTTCAGGCGGTCAAGGCGCGTGCGGCGGAAAGGGTCGCGCTCAGGGAAAAGCAGGATGCGCAAACCGTTTCGCAGATCATCCTCGACACGGTTCGCGACCTTGATGAACGACATACGGGGAGCAACATAGCCCCTGGGTTGATGAAATCTCAGATGCTCAAGCGCATCGTGGAATTCCGCGGCGACCCTGTACGAAAAGCGCAGATGCTGGCGGAAACGGCCGCCATGTTTCCAAACGAGCAGTGTCTGGATAATTACCGAAAAGCGCTGGCCCTTCTGGAATCGGTGCTGGAATCCGACGATCCGAGAGTCTGGGACATGCGCTTCTGTGTGGCCGGGCAGCGCGCTGTGATGGAGGGCTCATCAGATCAATGCATGGCGGAGCTGCGCCGTATACTGGACTGGGAACGGGAGCATCTGGGCCCTGCACACAGGCTGACCTTGTTCACCGCACTCACGCTGGGAAAGAACCACAACATCCGGGGCGAAGGGCGGGAGGCGGAGGCTCTGCTGGCCGAAGTGTGCAGCCGGGTCGAAGGCAATCACTCCTACAATCTGAGGCATCAAGCCTTGTGCCGGATGGAACACATGACTGCAGTTTTTCTTGGCGGACTGCGGCAGCAGGCGCTTGCGCTCGGATGTGAGTATGCACGCAAAACATTGGAGGAGCTGGGAGACAGAGACCTCCTGACCGCGCGCATTCTGGAACGGCTGGCTTCCTGCCACGAGAAGTGCGGGATGCTTGATGAGGCCGTCACCCGGCACCGGCAGGCGTTGGAGATTTTCTGGCGCGCGGTCCATCCGGACAACATCTATGCCAAGGCCTGTCTCGCCGAACTCTCATCCTTGCTCGGTCGCATGGGCGACAAAAAAGCGCGTCTGGCCCTGGTGCGTGAAGCAGTGCAGGTGTGTGATTTGAGTTTGGGCCCCGCCCATCCCTTTTCGCTCTACCGGGTGGAGAGCTGCATGTTCGTGCAGATCGAGCAGAATCTCTATTTGGATGCAGTGGCAGTGGGCGGGCAGTGGCTCAGACGCATTCGTTCTCCCCAGCGCGATCTGCCAGCAGAGGCGGACGGGGTGCTGCGTGAACTGTCTCGAGCTCAGTTTTTACGCCGCCAGCATGCCCGTGCGGAAGAGTCGCTGCGGGAATTGCTCGCGCTGATGGAACAGCACAAACCCGACGACCTCCAGCGTTTTGCAGACCTGTCCAACCTCGCGGACGTCCTCCTTGCCCAGGAGCGGCCTGCTGAAGCCCTGCCACTTCTCAGGCAGGCCATTCAGGTCTTCGAAGAGCGCGGCCAGCGCCGTCCTCAGCTCACCGCCATTGCGTTGCCGAAGGCCAGAAAGCGGCTCGCACAGGCGGAGCAGACGCTGACCGCGAAAAAAACGGCCCCGGAGTGAAATTATTCTTCACTCGTGAGGTAACACACCCGTCGGGAAGTTGTGGATGCCGGTTGCACGAATCCGTGCATACCCATGAAAACACAACATACCCTATACCGAAAAGTGCCCCGGGCGGCACTCGCAGCGATCATGTCGCTGTCTCTCATCCTCAGGCCGGCTTACGCTGTTGATCCCACCGCAGGCACCGTTCTAAATGGCAGCTTCTCCCTTGATGGAGCGGACACGATTCAGGACGGAAACAGCGCCAATGGCTTTTTCCTCCTGTCAGGCAGTCTTAATCTCTCGAACCTGACGTTGCAGAATTTCAACACCGTTGGGGGTGGCGGGAGCGGCGGTGGCGCGGGTTTTGGCGGCGCTTTGTTCATCAACAGTGGCACGACCGTTGAGTTGAACAATGTCAACTTCCTCTCCAACAATGCCGTGGGCGGCAACGGCGGAGTGGGGACTCTTGGCGGAAACCTCAATAATTTGATCATTCCGACGGCCAATGGTTCCAATGGAGCCAGCGGGAACGATGCGCCGGGCAGTGCAGCCTATGTGAATGGCGGCAATGGCGGCAACGGCTTCAATGGTGCTTTTGGTGGCAATGCCACTGCAGGCTACGGCGGCAACGGGGGCAACGGCGGCAACGGATCAGACGGTTCGGCGGTGACTGCGGACACCGTGAAGGCCGGTTTGGAACAGGCTTACGCTCTGACTCAGATCACAAGCGTGACCACCGAGTCCTCCATCCTCTCCTCCATCGCGGCCACTTTCACGGCCCAGGCGGCCGCCGCCACGGCGGGAGCGAACGCTGGCGGACCCACCACGGTGAACCTTGCACCGGCCTTTGAAGCTCTGGCGGCTGAGTTCACCACCAAGGCAGGCAAAGCCACCGCCAACATTGCGGTGGAAACCGCCAAAGAGCTCTATGAGAGCGCTTACCTTACGGCCTTGACCGTGACCGGCCTCGTGGACGGCGCCGCAGGGAATGGTGGCAGCGGTGCCAATGGTGGCGGAGGGGGCCGCGGAAGCCAGTTCTTTGGCGGCGGTGCCGGTGGTGCCGGTGGCAATGGCGGTGCTGCGTATGTCGGCTCCCCTTCCACGGCTCAAGGCGGCGGTGGCGGCAGTGGTGGCGCGGGTGGAACCGGCGGGTTCGGCGGTGGCGGCGGTGCTGGTGGCAACGGCGGCAACGGTGGTGACTCGGCCGCTGGTGAAGACGGGGCCGATGGTGGCGCCGGTTCTGGCGGCAACGGCGGCTTTGGCGGCGGCGCAGGTGCCAGTGGCAGCGACAACCTCACCCCCACTGCCGGCGGCAATGGCGGCAACGGCTATGGTGGTGGCATTTTTGTCCGCACCGGGGCGACTCTCACCATCGCGGGCAATGCCTTGTTTGATGGCAATGGAGTGCGTGGCGGTGACGGCCAGGCTGCGGACGACAGCACGGATGCCGGCATGAGCGGCATCGGCGTGGGCACGGACTTGTTCATGATGAAAGGTTCCACGGTGATCCTGGATGCGAACAAATACAGCAATGGCAACGTCATCACATTCAACGGGGATCCTTATGGCACCTCCATTGCTGATGACAGCGCCTCTTCAATCATTCCCTCGGGCGGTGTTTCGCCCATCAGCTCCGGCTCAGGCGCCAGCATCATCGTTCGCAGCGGGTTGATCCAGTTCAACGGTGCCAACGTGTACTCCGGCCAGACGATCCTTCAGGGTGGAACGTTGCAGGCTCAGGATGGCAACGGGATATACTGGGACAGCAACATCAATTTTGCCGACACCAAGACATCTCCTGATGCCGTGCTGATGTCGAACGGCAGCTTCACACGCTATGTCGGCACGCAAAGCAACCGTGTGCAGTGGACAGGCAGCGGCGGTTTCGCTGCGAGCGGCGGAGATTTGACGGTGAGACTCAGCAACGGTCAGACCATGAAGTGGGCGTCCGGAAGTTTTGTTCCGACCAACAACGCCCTGGTCTTCGGTTCACTCTACGCAACGGACAATGTTAACTTCCAAAACAACATTGATCTCAATGGTGCCAGCCGCACGATCCTCGTGACGGCCAATGACGAAAATCTCAGCGGAGTGACCAGCAATTCGACCAAGGCCATCATGAACGGGGTGATCTCAAACGGCTCCCTCACCGTGAATGACGCCAGTCACAGTGGCATTCTGGTGCTGGCGGCAGCCAATACCTTCACAGGTGCGACCTCAATCAACGGGGGAACGCTGGTTCTTTCTGGCAAAGGCGCCTTGAACAGTGCGACTGCGGTGACTCTGGTCAAAAACACCACCTTCGACATCTCGGGAATCACAGCGGCGGGCCAGACGATAGCGTCCATCGATGCGGACACAGGCACTTCCGTGGTGCTGGGGGCAAAGAACCTCACGGTTGGCGACGGCAACAGCACCACGGTGGCGGGTGTCATCAGCGGTGACGGCGGTTCGGTGACCAAGAAGGGCTCCGGCACGCTCACCCTGACAGGAGCCAACACCTACACCGGCGCTACCACCATCACTGACGGCACGGTGGCCCTCTCCGGTGCGGGTTCCCTGGCGGATGCTTCCGATGTGAACATCACAGGTGCCACCGGCACGTTTGACATCTCGGCCATCAGTGCCAGCAGCGAAACCATCGGCTCCATCGCCGGCGTGGCAGGCTCCAAGGCAGTGCTAGGTGCGAAAAATCTCACAGCAGGTGGTTCCGCCGACACCACGATGGCAGGCGTCATCAGCGGCAACGGCGGGTCCCTGACCAAAACTGGCAGCGGCAAACTCATCCTGACAGCAGCCAACACATACACCAGCGACACCACCATCGACGCAGGCTCACTGGCCCTCGTCGATGCAGGCTCACTGGCAGACAGCACAGCGGTCAAACTGACGGACGCCAGCAGCAAGTTCGACATCTCGGCAAAAACCGACAGCAGCGAAACAGTGGCTTCGATCTCCAGTGTGGCGGATTCTTCCGTGGTTCTGGGTGCTAAAAACCTCACGGCCGGTGACTCCAACAACACCACCGTGGCAGGCACCATCAGTGGCACAGGCGGCTCCTTCACCAAGACCGGCAGCGGCACGACGACCTTCACGGGCGCGAACACCTACACGGGTGCCACCACCATAACCGACGGCACCCTGGCACTCTCCGCCGGCGGCTCTCTCTCTGATCTCAGCGCCGTGAACATCTCCAGCGCCACAGGCGTGCTCGACATCTCGGGCATCACCGCCGGCAGCGAAACGATCGCCTCCATCGCAGGCGTATCTGGTTCCCAGGTCTTCCTGGGTGCGAAGAACCTGACCGCAGGTGATTCCAGCGACACCACCATGGCTGGCGTCATCAGCGACGGCGGCATTGCCGGCGGCACTGCTGGCTCATTGACCAAGCAGGGGACTGGCAAGCTCACGCTCTCCGGTGCGAACACCTACACAGGTGATACCACCGTGGACGCAGGCACTCTGGAAACCTCCGGCAATGAGCGCATTGCGAATGACTCGGATCTCATCGTGGCTTCGGGGGCCATCTTCCGCCTCGGCGGCAATGAGTCGCTCAGCAGCATCGCAGGTGCAGGAAACATTGAGCTTCAGTCCAACACTCTGGCCACCCATTCGAATGTGGACACGACCTTCTCCGGCGTTATCAGCGGCACGGATTCCTCGATCCTGAGCAAAACCGGCAGCGGCAAGCTCACGCTTTCTGGAGCCAGCACCTACACCGGCACCACCAACTTCAATGGCGGCAGTGCTGATCTGACCGGCAGCTTGGAAAGCAAGTTCGTCAATGTTGCCGCTGGGGTCGTTCTCGACAGCAAGACAGGCGGTCTCTCCTCGGCGGCAGAACTGACCAATGACGGCACCATTAACCTCGGTTCCACCGATGACACGGTAAAAACCTACACCAGCACCGGCACCATCAACGGTCCTGGCACGCTGACGGCGCTGAACTACAACCTCAACGACGGTTCGGTCGTCAATGCCAATCTTGGCGCTGGCGCCATCACCACCAATGGAACTGTGGACCTCTACGGAACCAGTGCTGCTTCGACGATCGTCATCAATGCATCAAGCGTTCTCAACCTGAAGGCTTCTGAACTGATTCTGGACTCCGCGTCGGTCACTGTGAACGGCACGCTGAACCTTGATTACACACCTGCGGGAACAGAAACCTTCCACACCCTCCTGGGTTCCGGCACCATCCACACCAATGGCAATGCGCTCATCGTGGCTGACGGCGGCAACTTCACGGGTACTCTGGATGCCGCAGGAGCGACTCTTACCACGGGCAGCGGCGGTGGTGGCGGCGGTTTGACTCTGGGCGGTGGCACCACCACCACACAAAGAACCGAGATCGACAGCGGTCTCACCATCGGCAGCGGCGCCACTCTGGACAGCCAGACGATTGTCATTGCCAACGGCAGCACGCTGGATCTCAGCGGCGGTGGCACAATCATCTTCACCACGCTGACCAGTTTGGACAAAACCGGCGGCACCATCAACATCGGCAGCAATGATTTCATTGTTCCGGTGGGTTCCACCATTGCCGGTAACATTACCTTCATCGGCACGGGCAACGTCATCATTCTCGGCACCATCGCTCCCGGCTTTTCCCCAGGTGTGACGGACCTCACTGGCGCAGGTCTCAACCCCGTCTTTGGCGGCGCGTTCAAAGCTGAGCTTGCCGGCACGGGCGGCGTCGGCGGCACGGACTTTGACCAGATTCAGCTGGCGGCGGGAGCGACCCTTACGATCAGCAACGCTCTGAATGTAGCCGGCTTTGGAGGCTTCACCGCTGCTCAAGGAAACACCTTCCAGATCATTTCTGGTCCTGGCGGCTCAGTGCCCATCAATCACCTCATCGGCACCTTCTCATCGGTCACCTTTGATGCCGATGGCCTCATCGGCCCCGGCCTTCCAGTGACCAATGCTGCCGTCGTTTTTGACGTGAACACCGGCATGCTGACTGCCACCGGACTCAATGGCGACAACAGCACCTTTGCCGATCTGGGCAGCAACGCCAACCAGCGTGCCGCTGCAGCCTCGATCTTCAACGCGGCCTTCGTCGGCCAGAACCAGATCGACTCCTCCACCACGGCCGGCTTGCTCGCCCTGCAGATCACCGATGCCACCGGCGGCTCCGCGGCGGACCTCGCCAAGTACACCCCTGACTACTACGGCTCCCTGGCCGACTACGCCTTCATGGGCAACCAGGTGCTCGCACGCAGCATCCAGGACCGTGTGTCGCCGATGAACTACATCCCCAGCCAGATAGATGAGGACAGCCTCAGCCAGGTGCCTGAAACCATGTCCGTGTTCATGGGCTACACCTATGCCAACCTCAACACCGCAGACTCGGCCCGCGCCACGCGCAACGACTACTATGCGGGTGTGAACCTGCTGGCATCAGAAGACTACGTGTTCGGCATCGCCGGCAGCATGAGCCAGGGCAGCATCAGTGCGGCGCTGGGCAGTGCGAGCTCCGACGGCTGGGGCGCGATGGTGTTTGGGCGCTACACGGTGGCGAAGAGCTTCACGTTCTTCGGCAGCTTTGCGCTCAACCAGCAGAACATGGACCTGCGCCGTCAGACGGTGAACGGCACGGTGACAGGCTCCACGGACGTGACGAGCTACGTGGGCTTCCTCGGGGTGCAGTACAAAGGCTGGCGCGTGGGCGGAGTGTCCATCGCACCACGAGTGTCATTGAGCTACTCCAACTCCCAGGTCGGCGGGTTCAGCGAAAGCGGGGCGATCGATGCGCTCAACGTGGGCGGTTACCACAACAACCGTTTCATGGGAGAAGCGGGTCTGTCGGCGCTTTGGAGCACGGACATCGCAGGACATGCGCTGAACGTGGAACTTGCAGCCTCGGTGCAGCAGTACTTCCAGAACACGAAGAACTCGATGGCGGTGAACGTGGCGTCGGTGCCCTCGGCAAGCTACGGGGTGAACTTCGCGAAAACGGGGAACACGCAGGGAGTGATCCAGTTCAATGCAGGCTACGAACTGTTCAAAACAGTGACGAGCTACGTGGGCTACGAAGGCCACTTCGGCAACCAGAGCACGCAGTACGCCAAAGCCGGACTCCGCATCAACTTCTAAACCGCTTGGAGCCTCTTCGCTGCCTCGACTGGGTGATTCGCCAATCACCCGCGTTGCAGCGGAGAAGGCCTCAGGCAGTTTGAAAACCAACGCAGGCGCGATCTTTTCATGGGGGTCGCGCCTGTTCCATTTGGGTGAATTTCCCCGCTGCCCATGGACTTTTTTGACCCCGGGGTGATACCCCAGATGGTACGTTGATAGCCAGCGACTTGGTGGGGGCACGCCCCTTGTCGCTCGGCGGCCTCGCCTGTTACTTGAGGCCCCTTCGGTTCTTGATCTGGCAGTAAGGAAAGGCTTATCGGATGATGAATTTTACATTTATTCGCAAGTATTAGAAATATTAGAAATGTCATCAATTGGCATGTTTTTAATATCAAGAACTTCGAATATGAAAAGAAATCACTCCTACTTCAGAAAAGTCCCGCGAGCAGCCCTTGCGGCGGTTTTTTCGCTTCAGTTGGCGGTTCCGCCATTCCTCGTGGCGGATGTCTTGCCCGACACCATTCTTACCGGCACCAACACATTGGATGGAAACAGCTTAAACATCCAGGGCAACAACGGAACCGGCTACTTTGTCAGTTCGGGTAGTCTGAATATCTCCAACGCGACACTCACAAACTTCAACACCGTCGGAGGCGCAGGAAGCGGCGGCGGTGGCGGTTTTGGTGGGGCCCTGTTCATCAATACCGACGCCACGGTCGAGCTGAACAACGTCAATTTTCTCTCGAACAATGCCACCGGCGGCAAAGGCGGGGTGGGCACTCTGGGTGGAACCCTTAACAATCTGTTCACTCCGACGAGCAACGGTTCAAATGGTGCCAGCGGGGATAACGCCCCGGACAGTGCCGCTTACGTGAACGGCGGCAACGGTGGCAACGGCTTCAACGGGGCTCTGGGTGGAAATGCCACCGCAGGCTTCGGGGGAAATGGTGGCAACGGCGGCAATGGATCTGCTGGCTCGGCGGTGACTGCGGACACAGTGAAGGCTGGCCTGGAACAGGCTTACGCTCTGACTCAGATCACAAGCGTGACCACTGAGTCCTCCATCCTGACCTCCATCGCGGCCACTTTCACGGCCCAGGCGGCCGCCGCCACGGCGGGAGTGAACGCCGGCGGACCTACCACGGTGAATCTCGCACCGGCTTTCGAGGCTCTGGCGGCTGAGTTCACCACCAAGGCAGGCAAAGCCACCGCCAACATTGCGGTGGAAACCGCCAAGGAGGTCTATCAGGCCGCCTACCTCACAGCCCTGACGGTCACCGGCCTGGTGGACGGCGCCTCAGGCAACGGGGGTGGGGGTGCCAATGGTGGCGGTGGCGGCCGTGGCAGCCAGTTCTTTGGCGGCGGCGCCGGTGGTGCCGGTGGCGACGGTGGTGCTGCCTACGTGGGCTCCCCTTCCACTGCGCAGGGCGGCGGTGGCGGCAGCGGTGGCGCGGGTGGTAC